>Ga0190284_1000602_pt1 | contig 19461 bp, 22 predicted proteins | sample 48691812_MG_FD_161668 | JGI IMG/M metagenome (GOLD analysis project Ga0190284, IMG submission 161668) | Hydrothermal vent microbial mat bacterial communities from Southern Trench, Guaymas Basin, Mexico - 4869-18-1-2_MG | ecosystem: Environmental > Aquatic > Marine > Hydrothermal vents >...
GTCGCCCGGGTGCCGTGGTTTTTTTGTGAACCGTTTTCAATACCTGCTGGACGTCTTTTGCGATTTGCTCCTTGAGTGCCTCAGCCGAGTCGAATTTCCACTGGTCGCGAAGCCTGGCAAGGAACTCCACTCGGATAGCCTGGCCATAGAAGTCGCCGCTGGCCCCTACGAGGTTCGCCTCGATGAACCGCTCATGCTGGCCAAATGTTGGCTTGCAGCCTATGCTTATCGCAGCGGGGAACTTCTCGCCAGCCAACTCGCCCCAGCCCGCGTAGACGCCGTCGCAGGGTACTATCTGTTGGCCTGGCTGAATATTGGCGGTGGGGAATTCCAACACCCTGCCGAGCTGGTCGCCAAGGACTACTGTGTTGCTAAGGGCGAAGCATCTGCCCAGCATGTCCGCTGCGATTTCAACTCGGCCTTCGTGCAGCATCTGGCGAATCAGCGTGCTGGATATGCGGACGCTTTGGCCTTCGAATTGCGTGTGGACAGGCTCGACGACATGGGTGTCGAACCCCAAAGCGGGGCCTTGCTGGCGGAGCATCTCGACCGTGCCTGCCCGGCCATGTCCAAAGAAAAAATTCTCCCCCTCGACGATGTGCCTCGGCGAGAACTTCGCTACGATAATATCGCGGAGGAAATCGCAGGCTGGCATCATCAGCATCGCCCGGTCGGGCTTGGCGGTTACCACCACGTCAGCCCCCGCCTGGATAAGCATCTGAACTTTTTCCTCGTGCGGCATGAGCCTTTTGGGCGCGTCAGCTGGGCGAACCACCAGGTCCGGCGGCGGGTCGAATGTCATCGCGACGACCTTGCCCCCGTTGCTCGCCGCCAGCTCGCGGGCCAGGGACAGTATCCGCCCATGCCCGCGATGAACGCCGTCAAAGTTACCCATCGTCAGAACGCAACCAGCCAAGCTGCCCGGCACATTCGACAAACCTTTTATATGCTCGTGTTTCATAAGTCAGTGCCGATGACACGCAGTTGTTGCGTTAGAACAGGAAGGTCTTTGTTCAACACCTGCCAGAGAACATCCATATCGATGGAATCATAGCCATGAATCAGTCGATTGCGCAAGCCGACAATATCAGCCCAGGGTATATTCGGATGTTGCAAGCGAAGACTTTCCGAAACATGGTTTGCCGCTTCGCCGACGATTTCCCGCAGCCTGACTATAGCCGAAGATAAAACACGGTCGCTATCTACCTCGCTACGGGGTTTGCCCTCGATAAGAGCCAACGCCTCTTGGGCGGCATCGGGCATATGCCGCAGCCTTGTGCCGCCGTCATGCTGCGTCATATTGCACCTGCGCTTCGCGAAGTACCTCGTCGCGGAAATAAGGGCTAATAAAATCGGGGGTATTCAAATCCACCTTGCGTTTGAATACTTCGGAGAGTTCGCGTTCCATTCCGAAAAACGCCAAGCCTGGCACATGGCCCGGCTCAAACTCCACCAGAATATCGATGTCGCTGTCGGGTTTGAAATCCTCTCGCAATACCGAGCCAAACAAAGCAAGTCTGCGAATATGATGTCGCTGACAAAAATCCTCGACCAGGCCAAACGGAATGTCTATCGGAATTGTATTCATAGCTGCGCCATCATATCATTTCACCAGCCACTGTCAAAGCCTCGCCCGTAGCACAGCCGCCCTCGGCTGTGCCACATGATAGCTGGGGGATAATTTCTAGTCCGCGCCGATGACGCCTTCGATTGGGCTTGACGCGGTGGCGTAGAGTTTGCGTGGTATCCGTCCAGCTCGCCGGGCCAGCAGACCAGCCTGCAGGGCCAGGTGCATCGCCTGGGCCATCTTCAGCGGGTCTTTCGCTCCGGAAATGCCTGTGTTCAGCAGCACGCCGTCGGCTCCGAGTTCCATCGCGACGGTAACGTCGCTGGCTGTGCCCACGCCGGCGTCGACGATGATGGGGAAATCCGCGTCGTCGGCTTTGAGCTGCTCCAGGATAATGCGGATATTGCAGGGGTTCAAAATACCCTGGCCAGACCCTATCGGCGCGCCGGCGGGCATGACGGCGTCAGCTCCGCTGTCCTTTAGACGCTGGGCCATGATGGGGTCGTCGGAGGTGTAGCACAGCACCGTGAAGTCGTCCTTCTTCAGCTTGGCCAGGGCTTCGAGCGTGCCGAGAGGATCCGGCAGCAGCGTTTTTTTGTCGCCCAGCACTTCCAGCTTAACCCACGCTGAGCCTGGGTTGTCGATACCCTCGAGCAGTTCCCTGCCAAGCCTGGCCGTGCGCACCGCGTCGTCAGCTGTGAAACAACCCGCTGTGTTCGGCAGCAGCGTGTAAGCTTGCGGGTCGAGGAAGTCCAGAATATTTCGCCCATCGCCATCGAGCATCCGCTCCCGCCGGACCGCAACGGTAACGACCTGGCAGCCACTGCAGGCCAGGGCGTCGCGCATGAGTTCGTAAGTAGCATACTTGCCCGTGCCGACGAACAATCTATCGGTAAACTCGAAAGGCCCTATTTTTATAGCGTCATTACTCATTTTCTATTTTCTCTTTCTATGTTTGTCATTCCCGCGCAGGCGGGAATCCAGTTTTTTTGTTTCCGAAATCCAAAATCCGCAATCCGCAATCAAAAATTTTCACCCTCCCCCAGCCAGGCTTACGATTTCCAATACGTCGCCGTCGTGCAGGGTGGTTTGGCTATGCTGTCTGCGGGGGACGAGTTGGCAGTTGACCTCCACCGCTACCAGCGTCGGCTCCATATCCAATAACTCCAGCAGGGCTGCCATGGTCAAGCCGGCAGGGTGCGTCTGTTTTTCACCATTTATCGTCAGTTCCATATCAGGCCTCGATTCCAAAGTTTCCACAAGCGATTATAGCCCGCCGGCAGCCCGCGAACAAGACGCTAGAAAATCCCAAGCCCATGGCGTAGAGTATAGCTACCATGACGCTGAAAATAAAAATTATTAGACAAGGTTGCGACACGTTTGACTCTGACGTCCAAACCCTGCGGGACATGCTCCGGGCTGGAGAGTTGGCCGCAGCCGGGCAGAACGAGCAGCTCGATATCCCAGCGGTCGTGCGGGACATTATCGCCGATGTGAAAACCCGCGGCGACCAGGCTGTTATCGACCTGACCGCCAAGGTGGAAAAGGTTACCCTCTCGCCAGGCCAACTGCGGGTGAGTAGCGAGGAAATAGCTGCTGCCCATGCCGCTGCTGACCCTGGGTTCCTGGCCCTGGTTCGTCGCGTGGCTACGAACATCCGCGAGTATCAAGAGCACATCCGCATCCAGGCTCCCCCAGCATTGCAGCGCGGCGGGCGGACACTAGGCGTGCGATACACCCCCGTCGACCGGGCAGCGGTTTACGTGCCGGGCGGGCGAGCGATATATCCGTCCAGCGTGCTGATGACGGTCGTCCCCGCCCAGGTCGCGGCTGTGCCGGAAATAGCTATGATAACCCCACCAGCTGGCGGGGCGGTAAACCCCATGCTCCTGGCCCTGGCTGGGGAGCTGGGCGTCTCGGAGGTCTATCGCGTCAGTGGCACAGCAGGCATCGCAGCGGCGGCGCTGGGCACGGAGAGCATCCCCGCGGTGGACAAAATCGTAGGCCCGGGCAACGCGTTTATAGCCGAGGCCAAGCGTCAACTCTGCGGGCTTGTGGGTATAGATTCCGTAGCTGGGGCGAGCGAGGTTTTTATCGTCGCCGACGCCACTGCTCCGCCGGCGTGGATAGCTGCTGACCTGCTGGCCCAGGCGGAACACAACCCAGGCTCAGCGGTGCTGGCGACGGACTGCCCAGACCTGGCCAGCGATGTGGTGATAGCTTTGGAAGAACAGTTAGCCCAGCTCGGCAGGCAGGAGGCTACGCGCGAAATGCTGGAGAAATACTGCGCGATAATCGTCGCGGGGAACATGGGCGAAGTTTGCGACCTGGCCAACGACTTCGCTACGGAGCACCTGCAGATAATCACAGCCAACGACGAAGCAATAGCGGGAGAAATTCGCAACGCCGGCGCGATTTTCCTGGGCAGCTGCACCCCCGTGCCGCTGGGCGACTACTACGCCGGGCCGAGTCATGTCCTGCCGACGCGAGGCACAGCCAGGTTCTTTGGACCTTTGAGCGTGAACGATTTCCTCAAAGCATCCAGCGTGCTGCAATACGACGCCCAGGCCCTGGCCCAGGACGCCGCGGACGTTATAGACTTCGCCACAAGAGAAGGCCTGACCGCCCACGCCCAGGCTGTGCGAATTCGACAGGGTAAGTAAGGCCAGCGCGTAGCATTCGTCTAGCTCCCGGTTGCCTTGAGGAAGGGTTTTGGTGGGAGGGACACTACGGGGTGGCCACACGATTTCTCTTTCTTGCGAAGGTCTTCACATATCGCGTGCAGGTCATAATTAAACGACGCGGCATGGTCGTTACGAATCTTTCGCACTTCTTCTACGATAGGATCTTTCATTCTCAATCTCCCATCAACTCCTCAGGCGAGCAGAAGATCGGACACTGATACCCGAATCGTTCTACGATGCGTCTGATAGAGAGTTCCATTTGTGCATTGTGAATATGCGAGAAATTCCAGGTCAACAGATACTCGATACCGTCTCTTGCCGCCAAGGCAATGTGCAGGGCGTCTTCCGGCTTCTGTTCAGGAATTGGGCCATCGACAATCAATAACTCCGCAAGCTGTTCTGCCTTTTCGTCAATCTGCAGAACCGGCATATCCGCGATTGCTGCAAGACGATCAGCTGCAGCTTCCGAGTCTCCGCCACTGGCTTCCTGCACGACCAGAATCGACACAAAGCAATCAAAGTCAGTGAGAATACGATTCCACCGCTGGCGCGTAATTTCCTGACGAGCAGCAACTATCAAATCTCGGCTAGGCCTGGCGGTGGCATAACTGACAACGCTCGTTTCAATATAGACTTTCGTCTTCATTAAATATCAATATATCGAAATAGCCAATTTATTGCAAGCGATCTAACGCACCAGACCAAGGCTCGCAAAAAAAATCATGGACGAGATATCCGTGCTGCGTCCAGGGCAAGCAGGGCTCCGGTTAGTTCCGCGTAAAAGTATGGCACGGAAAACTGGCGGTGTAGCTGGACGGTTTTTCGGTGGAATTGCTCGTAGAAATCTTCCTTCAGCGGCGAGCGACAGAAAAAGACCCGACACCCCAAAGGCCTGTGTTTGCGGGCGAGACATTTTTTGTCTATCTGGTACGGACACCGCCAGAGTTTCGCAGGCTGGGGTGCTGGCTGGGAGTATAGCAAGGCCAACTCGCCCGTCGAGACATATAGTCGATGTTCCATTTTGGCGAAGTCGCAACACTGTCCGCAACTTTCGCAGGCTGGGTTGCTGGCTGCGATAGCCTGCTCAGCCTCAGCCAGGATTAGCTGAAGTTCGTCGAGAAACTCCGCCCGGCCAAGCGTCTGTGAAATTGCGGTTGGGTCTGACATCCTACTCCTTGGTAAGCCCAGCCCGGCGTTGGATTTTGTCTATCGGGTGAAGCTCGCCTCGGTTGACGCCCGGGCAACGTACCGCTGCTTGCGACCAGTCGTCTTGCGAGGCGATGTTGCTTTTCCAGAAAGGCCAGGTGCGACACTGTGTGGGACGAACCGGATAAATGGCGCAACCGTCGTCAGCGAGGAAGACGCAATCGTGATTTTTGCGATTCTCGACGAAGCTGTGTCGCAGTCCGACTCGGCGGACATATTGACGGCGAAACTCCTTCTCGGTAAGGTTCAAATAATCAGCTACTGCTGCAATTTCCTTGTCGTCAGCCCAGACATATCCCTCGTCAGGTCCGGCACAACATCGCCCACACTGAAGACACTCAAAGGCCAAGCCCGCTACGTACCAGGGCAAGGCTCCGGCTGGGTCGTTGATTTTCTCGAAAGTTTTCATCCGAAACAGTATAGCATAACCTCGTAAGATTTCGAATTGTGGATTTCGGATTGTTTCATGAACGGGCCCGGTGCCACGGCAGCTGGCAGCTTTCATTTTGCGTCTCAGATGTTATCATGGTTGCATGGACGACGGACAGGAAATTTTCGACGCAGCAGACACAACAAGCCAGGCCAAGCCCAGCAGCGCGCGGGCGTTTATTGTTGCTATCGGGCAGGAGCTGACCACGGGCCAAAGCGTGGACACCAACAGTGCCTGGCTGAGCGACAAGTTGGCTGATGTCGGCTTGGCTACGGCGGGGCATATCACCGTGCCGGACGAACTGTCCGCTATCGTCGAAGCGTTTGACATCGCAGCGAGGCTGGCGGATATCGTGATTTCGACTGGTGGGCTAGGCCCGACGGGCGACGACCTGACCCGCCAGGCCCTGGCCAGGGCTATGGGAGCCGAGCTGGTGCTGGACGAAGACAGCCTGGCGACCATCGAGGCGTTTTTCAAAAAGCTAGGCCGAGCCATGGCCAAGACCAACCGCACCCAGGCGTATATCCCCGCAGGCTGCGAGGCGTTGGTGAACCCAAACGGCACAGCTCCGGGCGTGGCTGGGATGCTGGGCCGGGCCAGGGTCTTCGCCTTGCCGGGCGTGCCCCGGGAAATGAAGGCGATGTTCCTCGACAGTGTCCTGGCCAAGCTGCCAGGCTGCCACGGCGCGATAGTTCACCGGGTAGTCCGAACATTTGGCCTGGGCGAATCGACCCTGGGCGAGAAAATCGCAGGCCTGATGCGCCGCACCGGGGCGGTGATTCTCGGCACGACGGTGGCTGAGGGGATAGTGTCCGTGCGCGTCACATCGCAAGGCCCATCGAAAGCACAGGCTGACCGGCAGGCGGAAGACATGGTCGAGAATCTTCGCAGCCTGCTTGGCGAAGCTGTCATTGGCGTCGGCGAGGCTGAGACGATGTCATCGGCGACGGGAAATTTGCTTCGCCAGACAGGTCAAACTCTGGCCACGGCGGAAAGCTGCACCGGCGGATTCATCGGCAAGTTGATGACAGACCCCGGCGGAGCTTCGGATTATTACCTCGGCGGGGTTGTCTCATACGCGAACGAGGCTAAGCAAAACCTGCTGGGCGTCCCGGCAGAGGTAATCGAAAAACACGGAGCCGTCAGCCAGCAGGTAGCCCTGAGCATGGCCCGGGGCGTGCGGGAAAAGTTCCAAGCCGACTGGGGCGTCGCGGTTACGGGCATAGCTGGGCCGACGGGAGGCTCAGCTGAGAAACCAGTAGGCCTGGTCTACACCGCCCTGGCAGGCCCGGACGACAAGACCGCCGTGCAAAAACACACGTTCCTGGGCACGCGGGAAACCATTCGGCGACGCTCCGCCCTGACCGCGATAAACGAATTGAGGCTAAGGCTGAAGAAAAGTTGCCAGTAGTCAGCCGTCAATAATCAGCAAAAGCAAAAACAGCAACCCACGGATTACACCGATTAAAAAGGGATTACACGGGTTTTGTAAAAACAAAAAAAACTGTGTAATCCGCGGACCTTTATTGGGCATTGGGTCTTGGTTTTTCAATGGTCATTGGCTATTTGAAAATTTGGCATTTGAAAACGGGGGCATCTCAGCTGTTTGTCATTGCGTTACTATCGTAGCCCCCGCTGCGGGGATGTATATTCGCGAGCCGTGATCGTCCGCCAGCAACATGCCTCGCAACGGGTCCACGTCCAGCACTCGCCCTGTGTATCGTTTGCCCCGCGAGTCTACCGTTATTCGCTCGTGCAGCATGTTGCACCTGCCAAGCCAGGCTTCGTGCAACGCGTCCAACTTGCCGGCGACAATCGCTGCCAGCTGGGCGTCAAGCTGCCGCAAAATCGCCCGGACAATCTCGGCCCGGCTTGGTACTTCGCCCAGATGCTCAGCCAGGCTTGTCGCGGGGCAGTCCACCGCCTCGTTTGGCGGAGCTGCGGAAATGTTCAACCCCAGGCCGATAACAAACGCCTGTTCGGGTGGGGTGTTTTGTCGCTCGACGATAATGCCCGCGATTTTTCGGCTTGATATCAGCACGTCGTTAGGCCATTTCAGATCAGGCTCCAGACAAGTTACTCTCGCCAGGGCCTGGGCTACCGCCAGCCCAGCTGCGATTGTCAGCGCTTCGTGGGGCAGTTTGTTATCCGGGTCCAGCAGCAACACGCTCATCAGCACTCCCGCTGCGGGCGCGCTTATCCACCGCTTGCCATGCCTGCCTCGACCAGCCCGCTGAAACTCCGCCAATATCACCAGCCCGTCCGTGTCGCTCTGCATCGCGGAGTCCCATGCGATATCGTTCGTCGAGCCAACCTCGCCGAAGCACAACGCAGACCTGCCAACCCGCTGAGTGTTCAGCCCGCGAAGAATCTCCGCCGAGGCCAAGGGCTGGGGCGTCAATGCGCCGGCTCCTGTGTGTAAAATTTGTTTTTGGCTATCCATGACCGTTGTTTTAGACACATCTTAACAGCTATTTGTAACATGAGATTTATTTCGGATTGTGGATTTCGGATTGCGGATTATGTTCCGAAATCTGAAATCCAAAATCCGAAATTGCCCGGGACAATCAATCAGTTTTGCATTCTCCCCCGACGCCAAAGCAATGCCAAAATTTAATCGTGCACACCCGGCTCCTCGTTTTCGAGGTGCATGTCCAAGCCTATGTCCACCGCTTTGGCAGAGTGCGTTATCGCGCCGACAGCGATTCGCTCCACGCCAGTCTTGGCGGTGGCTTGGATGGTTTCGAGGGTAATTCCGCCCGATGCTTCCATGGCAACCTTGCCAGCCAGGCCTGCTGCGTTTCGCATGTCCACAGCCTGGGTGAGTTGTTCAGGGTTCATATTGTCCAGCAAAATCACATCCACCGGCAGCGTCAGAGCCTGGGCTAACTGCTCAAGCGTGTCGACCTCTACCTCTATAAATCCGTCCCGGCCCAGCTCGCGACGAAGTTCATTCAGCCTGGCTCCGATGTCTTGCAGCGCGCTGGGTTCTCCTGCCCGGGCCAGGGCTGCCAGGTGATTGTCTTTTACCAGTACCGCGTCGTACAGGCCTCGGCGGTGGTTCTCTCCGCCACCTGCGCGGACGGCGTATTTTTCCAGCTCTCGCCATGCGGGGGTGGTTTTTCGCGTGTCGTAAATCCCAGCTCCGGTACCAGCTACAGCTTCGACGTACTGACGGGTAAGCGTCGCAATGCCGCTCAGGCGTTGCAGAAAGTTCAACGCTACTCGCTCCCCAGCCATGACCGCCCACGCCAGGCCCGTACACTCGGCTATCACCTCGCCGGGCGCGACGCGTTGGCCATCCTCGGCCAGCAGGGTAACTTTGGTCATGTCGTCGTAGGCCTGGACGATTCGCCCCAGCATAGCTCCGCCGCAGACGACCATAGGTTCGCGGGCGACGAATTGGCTATGCACTTTCAGGTCAGCGGGGAGCAGCCTGCCTGTAATGTCGCCCGTGCCGAGGTCTTCGTCCTTAGCCTGGTAGATAAGCCTATGCAGATTTTCCCATTCAGATTCGGTCAGTTGAATACTCATCACATTCTATTTATACCACGCCAAGCAGGCTGAGACAATTTTTTGCATGGCACAGTCGCCCTCGGCTGTGGTTTTTGCGCCCAATAAGAGTCCACGGATTACACGGATTTTTTTTGCTTTTAAAAAATCCGTGTAACCCCCCCCCTAAAATCCGTGTAATCCGTGGACTCTTGCTTGGCGTTCGGGTATTCTCATGTGCGTTGCGGAATTGGCTTTGATACGACATGGCAAGAGAGAAAATAATATCATCGGAAAATACGGGCCTGGACGACGAAAGGCTGAACAACGCCCTGCGTCCCGAGCGCCTGGCTGAGTGCATCGGCACGGGCGACCTGCTGGAGAAGTTGCGAATTTCTATCACCGCGGCTAAGCAACGAAACGAGCCTATGGAACACGTTCTGTTGCATGGCCCGCCGGGCCTGGGCAAGACGACACTAGCCTATGTCATCGCCCACGAGATGGCGACGAATATCAAAGTAACTTCAGGCCCAGCCCTGACCAAGGCTGGCGACCTTATCGGCATTCTGACGAATCTCGAACATCGCGACGTGCTGTTCATCGACGAAATCCATAGGCTAAGTCCCGCGGTGGAGGAGTACATTTACCCTGCTATGGAAGACTACAAGGTGGACTTCGTGGTCGATAGCGGCATGCACAGCAGAACCATCAACCTGCCGTTGAAGCCGTTTACGCTAATCGGAGCGACCACGCGGGCGGGGCTGCTTAGCCCGCCGATGCGGACGAGGTTCGGCATTAACCACCACATGGATTTCTGGTCCGAGGAAGACCTGCTCGCCCGTTGTCGGATGTCTGCTGAGATGTTGGATGTGGATTACGACGAGGCTGCGCTTTTGCTCCTGGCCAGTCGTGCGCGAGGCACGCCACGGATCGCAAACCGCCTGCTGAGACGCTGTCGGGACTATGCCCAGGTCAAAAGCGACGGCAAGCTCCACGCTGAGAACATCAAACTCGCCCTCGAGCTGGAGGGTATTGACGAACTGGGCCTGGACGACCTGGACCGCCGATTCCTGCTGACGATAATCGATACCTATAAAGGTGGCCCGGTCGGCGTCGAAGCCATCGCAGCCACGCTGGGCGAGGAAGCTGACACGCTGGTCGACGTCGTCGAGCCATACCTGCTGCAGAGTGGCCTGCTCGCCCGAACCCGCCGAGGCAGAGAGATAACCGCAGCGGCGGCGAAACACCTGGGAGTAGCCTGGACGCCGACACAAGACGCCTCGCTATTCGAATCAGAAGCTGTCGACCAGGCCTGATAATCTGAAAGTGAGTGACATTTTTTCCTGGTGGAGTTTAACAACTTATCTGTGCGAAAGTTAGCTGGGTTGGTATGTTTCGCCCTTTCAGAGCTACTTGTTTGAAAAGGCATTCCAACCCCGCCCCAAATTCATTGGCCCAACCGCCAAGCGTGTGCGAGATTAAATCTGGCGGGAATGAAAAAAACGCATTTAATTTATCCCCAGCGTTCTCTGCGACCCTGCGAGAGCTTCTCGTAAAAAATCCGAAATCTAAAATCCGAAATAATTTTCGCTCGGGTTGCTGGTGGGGTAGAATATCCACATGGCCAGGTTGCCCCAACATTTCATCCAACAGGTTCAGCAGGCGACGGATATCGTCGAGCTGGTCAGCCAATATGTCGCTGTAACGAAAAAGGGGCGGGAGTTCGTCGCCCTGTGTCCGTTTCACGACGACCACAAGCCCTCGATGTGCGTCGTGCCAGCCAAGCAGATTTTTCATTGTTTTGTTTGCGGGGCTGGGGGGAGCGTTTTCCGATGGATCGAGCTGTACGAAAAACTCAACTTCCCCGAAGCTGTCCGCGCCCTGGCTGAGCGGGCCAATATACCCCTGCCGACGGATTACGCGCCCGAGCCTGTCGCAGCTGGGCTTAGCAAGGGCGACCTGGTGGGCGTTGCCGAGTGGGCTGCGGGGTTTTTTCAGCAACAGCTGGCCTCGCCTGGCGGAGCCGAGACGCTAGCCTACGCGCGAGGCCGGGGCCTGAGCGATGAGTCTATTAAAAGGTTTAGCCTGGGCTACGCGCCGGATTCGTGGGACGCCTTGTTGAACCAAGCCAGGCGCGAGCGGATTTCCGAGGAGCAGTTGGTCGCAGCTGGGCTTGTGCGTCGGCGGGAGGCGGGGGGCTGTTATGACTACTTCCGAAACAGGCTGATGTTTCCGATTCACGACCTGGGCGGGCGGGTGGTTGCATTCGGCGGCAGGGCTATGGCCAAGGACGAGCGGGCTAAGTATCTCAACAGCCCGGACACGTCGATGTTCGACAAATCTTCGCTGGCCTACGGGCTGAACTTTGCGCGGGACGCTATCGTCAAGCGGAAGCAAGCTGTGGTCGTCGAGGGTTATCTCGACGTGCTCCTGCCCACCCAGGCTGGGGTGGACAACATCGTCGCTACGCTGGGTACAGCTCTGACCGAGCGACACGTTCGCTTGCTGGGCCGATATGCCCAGGAGGTGGTCGTGCTGTTTGACGCCGACGCAGCTGGGGCCGCAGCAGCTGAGCGGGCGTTGCAATTGTTTATCGCGCAGAAACTTCACGTTCGCGTCGCTACGATACCAGCTGGGAAAGACCCGTGTGACTTCGTCTTGGCCCATGGGCCTGACGCTCTGCGCGAGCTTATAGACCAGGCTCCCGACGCTCTGCAATATGTTTGGCAGGAGCGGTATCGTGCCCTGGGCGAAGCTGGGGCTGCGGACAATCCGACCCGCCGAAATGAACTCATCGAAGATTTCCTGCAGCTTATCGTAACGAGCGAAAGTTTCGGCGCCATCGACGTGGTTCAACAACAAAGCCTGGCCCAGCACATCGCCCACATGCTCAACGTCCCCGCTATCGACCTCCAACAACAAATGCGCCGCCTGCGACGAACCCAGCCCAGGCCCAGAGCCAATAATCAAACACCAGCCCATCGCTCCGCTACAGCTCAGGGGGTCCATGGCGACCCGCAACGGGAAATCCTCGAGGTGCTGCTGGACGAGCCAGGCCTGTTCGACGACGCGGCTGAGCGAATCGACCCGGACCATTTTACCGACGCGATGCTGCAGACTATCGCGCGATGGGTGTGGCAGCTGGGCCTGGCGGGAAAATTATCGCTGGAGGAACTGCTCGCGACGGAAGAGCTGACCAGCCTGCAGCCTGTGCTGGTGGAGATGTCCCTGGCGGGTCAACGGCGGGGCAACCACGAGCAAACCCTACGCGACGCGGTAGGCTTGGTGTTGCAACGAGAAGCCCAGGCTAAGCTGAAGCAGTTAAAAGCAGAGTCCGTCTCCGGTAGCGACGACGAAAAACTCCGGGCCATCCAGCAAAAACTGATACAAGACCAAAACGCAGGCCCATGGCGAAGCAGAAGACCAAAGATAGATTAAAAAAAGTTATCTAAGCCTGTTGCACAATAATTCTCGAATCCAACCATTGGATTCGATAGCCGCGTAAGAGAGGTGGTTCAAAAATCTCGTTCTCGCACAGTTTTTATCACAAATTCAATTCTCTCATATTTTCAAATCATGTCTGGCCAGCTGAGACAAAATATTGTACCAATCAGCCCAAATGCTCGTTGCTCTCACGCCTAGCGGGCTTTTCCGCTACGCCACAGCTTTAAAATGTTATGCGTGGCGCATATCAGCGACCACTCGCTACGGCAGGCTTCAAAACCACGCCGCATAAACTTGTCAATACCACAAGAGGCTGTTGCATAATTCTAGCCAATTAACATAAGTCCTTATTTTGCGTCGATTGGTTCCACATAAATAAAGGACTTATGAAAATCTTGGGTAATTGTGCAACAGGCTCATCTGACGATTTTTTCCACAATTATCTTGCAAACGAAAATCGCCAGGCCTAGTATATTGTTGAGAGTAATTACTGTTAACAGAAAGCCCGAAAATGCAGCAAGTTAGTCCTATCGAACGAATGACCCGCCAGCGGCGAATTATTCTTGAAGAGATGCGGACACCGGGGAGACATTTGACAGCTGACGATGTGTACGGCCGAGTTCGCAAGCAGATTCCCAATATCAGCTTGGGGACGGTTTATAGGAATCTTGAGGTGCTCGTCCAAACAGGACAGATACGGAAACTGACCCTGGGCTGCGGGCGGAAACATTACGATGGCGGCGTGCACAAACATTATCACCTCAGGTGCGGCAAGTGTGGCCTGGTTGTAGATGTCTCAGCCAAGGCGTTCCCGGATCTGGACAAAGCTGCAGCCCGCGGGGTCGATGGATTTGAAATCACCGGACACGAACTGGAATTTACAGGTATCTGCGAGAAGTGCAGAAAAAAGAAAAAACGTTGAACAACATTGAAAGGCAAGGTTTAACATGGAACTTAAGGGTAGCAAGACGGCGACGAATCTCATGGCTGCGTTTGCGGGCGAGTCTCAGGCTAGGAACAGGTACACCTATTTCGCGAGCAAGGCCCGGCGGGAAGGCCTGGTGCAGATAGCGGATATTTTCGAGGAGACAGCCAACCAGGAACGCGAGCACGCCAAGAGACTTTTCAAGTTTATGACGGGCGACTCGGCTGAGATAACCGGCGCGTTTCCTTTTGGCGTTATCGGGACCACGGCGGAGAATCTCAAAGCTGGGGCGGCTGGAGAAAACTTCGAGTGGACGGAAATGTATCCCAGCTTTGCCAAGACCGCGACGGAAGAAGGCTTCGTCGACATTGCAGGCGTGTTCTCAGCTATAGCCGTGGCGGAGAAGCAGCACGAAAAACGATACCTCGAGTTGGCTAAGAATATCGACGATGGCAAGGTCTTCAAAAAGGACGCCCCGGTGGCTTGGCGGTGTCGCAACTGTGGCTACGTGCACGAAGGCACCGACGCGCCAAAGGTATGCCCAGCCTGTGCGCATCCCCAGGCACATTTTGAAGTCCTCGGCGAAAACTGGTAACCGCGAAAAGAAAGTAGCCAATCATAGCTACACAGAAATTCACCATGAAGGACATAAAGTTTTTTGTTGTTTTTAATATTCTTCAAGGTCTTCATGGTGCAACAAGTTTTTTGCGTGAACGATTATGAAAGGACTATCAAATGTCCAAACTACTAATGGCTGGCGTTTTGACTTTGTTGATTTGTGTTATCGCGATATCGTGCGACATGGCTGGGGACGGTTCGCACCAGACGCATGAAAATGTGCAACGGATTACCACCGCCGAGCACTTCGACGCCGTTGTCCTCCGGTCCGACGTGCCCGTGTTGGTGGACTTTTTTGCCGACTGGTGCGGGCCCTGTCGCAGGCTGGCTCCGATAATCCACGACCTGGCTGCGGAGTACAAGGGCAGGGCGATTTTCGTAAAGGTGGACGTGGACCAGGCTGGTACCCTGGCGGCGCGGTACAAGGTCAGCGGCATCCCGGACGTGCGGATATTTCGCGAGGGCAAACCCGTCGCGAAAATCATAGGCCTGAACAAACCCGGAAAATATCGTGCAGCCCTGGACGCTGCGATAGTAGCGAATAACGGAAAGGAAACAAAAGAATGACCCAACAACTGGAAGTTTACAGGTGCGAACTCTGCGGCAATATCGTGGAAGTTCTAAACGCAGCTGGCGGCGAGTTGGTCTGCTGCGGGCAACCTATGGACAAGCAGGAAGAGCAGACTGCCGAGGCAGCTACGGAAAAACACGTGCCGTTTATCGAGAAGGTCGAAGGTGGTTACAAGGTGCGGATAGGTAAAGACGCAGCCCATCCGATGGAAGAAAAACACTATATTCAGTGGATAGAATTGCTCGTCGGCGGCGATGTCTATCGACAATATCTCAAGCCTGGCGACAAGCCCGAAGCCTGCTTCTGCGTCTGCGACGCTGAGAATTGCTGCGGCTGCGGCGAGATATCAGCCCGGGAATATTGCAATGTCCATGGCCTATGGAAGGGGGAACGCACATGCTGAAGGACGGCGAAAAGGGCGCGATTTTACAGCGCGACAAGGAAACTTACGCGGTGGCTCCGCATATTCCCTGCGGGGTCGTCTCGCCGGAGACGCTCCGCAAGTTGGCGGACGTGGCGGAGAAGTTTGGCTGTGCTGCGATGAAAATTACCAGTGCTGCACGCATCGCGTTGGTGGGCTTGAAGGAAGACCAGGTCGATGACGTCTGGGCGGAGCTTGGCATCGACCCCGGCGCAGCGGTGGGCCTGTGCGTCCGCAGCGTCAAGGCTTGCCCAGGCACAGCTTTGTGCAAACGCGGGCAGCAGGACAGCTTGGGCATGGGCTTGAAGCTGGACGAAAAATATCACGGCATGGAACTGCCCGGCAAGCTCAAGATGGGCGTCAGCGGCTGTCCGTTTCAGTGCGCCGAAACAGCGATCAAAGACATAGGCCTGCAGGGCACAGCCAAGGGCTGGCGGGTGTTGGTAGGCGGGTGTGGCGGGGCTAGGCCTCGCCTGTCCGAACCGCTGACCGAAGGCTTGGACGACACCCAAGCTACGGCGACGATCGAAAAAATCGTCGAGTACTTCAAAGCCAACGCCAAGCCAAACGAACGGCTGGGCAGAGTGATAGACCGACTCGGCATCGATCACCTCAAGCAGGCGGTTGCATAAAAACCGTCACGTAGCACAGCCGCCCCCGGCTGTGGAAGTTTGGGCGAAAGCATGTAGCACCGCCGCCCCCGGCTGTGAAAACTTGGGCGAAAAAAACACAGCCTCCTTCTGTGTCATTCCCGCGCAAGCGGAAATCCGGAGGGCATTGGCTGGGTTTCAAATTTGCCTGAGGAGTGACAAGAAAAAGAAAAATGGATTCTCGTAGCGATATGTTGGAAAATTTGTATCGCGAGTTAAACCGCCGGGCGTATGTTCACCCTGACCCGTTGGAGTTTTTGTATCGCTACGACGACCCTGCCGACCGCGAGGTTGTAGCCTTGCTGGCTAGTTCGCTGGCCTTCGGGCAGGTGGAGCAAATCCTCCATAGCGTCGAGGCGGTTCTCGATCGGCTAGGTCCAAACCCGGCGAAGTTTCTTGTTGGCACCTCGCCGGGGCAGATTACCAGGCGGCTGCGGGGCTTCAAATATCGGTTTGTCCGCAGCGAGAATGTCGCTGCTCTGCTGATAGCCCTTCGCCGAATAATAAAAAAGCTAGGCTCGATCGAGGTTGGCTTCGCTCGGGGAATTCGCCCCGGCGACCAGGCTGCGGCCCCGGCGGCGATGGCGTTCCTGGGCCTGCTCATCGACACATCAGGCAATAAGTGTGGCTACCTGCTGCCAAGTCCCACAGGCTCCAGCGCCTGCAAAAGATTGATGCTGATGCTACGTTGGCTCGTGCGGGCTGACGCGGTAGACCCGGGCGGCTGGAGTTGCATAGACCCAGCCTGGCTGGTGGTTCCGCTCGATACGCACATGCATAGGCTGGGTCTGGCGATGGGCCTGACCGGGCGAAAGTCAGCGGACATGAAAACCGCCCTGGAAATCACCACTGGCTTCAGACAGCTCGCCCCGGCGGACCCCGCGAAGTACGACTTCGCCCTGACCAGGCTGGGGATTCGAAAAGATATGAACGCAGAGAAGTTCCTAGCCAACTGGACTGCTGCAACGAACGGGTAAAGAAAAAGAAGTTATCAGTAAAAACAGAAAGAAGAAAAAAACACGGGCAAGATGCCCATGCTACGGAAAACTTAGCCTTCTCTGCGACATTCGTGTTTTTCTGTTTTTTACTTTTACTGATTACTGAAGGCTTGTTGAAAAAAACTTCATGCTCTTCATGTGCTTCATGGTGAGTTTTGTCTGATGCGAGGCGAAGATGGTTGAGCAATTGACTAATGTGGGTTGGCAGTTTTGGCTGGTGCTGGGCGAGATGGCTCCTTACTTGCTGTTCGGATTTTTCGTCGCTGGGGTCTTGTCGGTTTTCATTTCGCCGGAGCTGGTCGATAGGCACCTTGGCGGGGGCGGTCTTTGGCCCATTTTCAAAGCGTCCGCTTTTGGCGTGCCCCTGCCGTTGTGTTCCTGCGGGGTTATTCCCGTAGCAACCTCGATGCGAAAGCACGGTGCCAGCCGGGCTGCGACGACGGCGTTTTTGATATCCACGCCGCAAACGGGCGTCGACAGCATCCTGGCAACCTTCAGCCTGCTCGGGCCTGTCTTGGCGATATACCGTCCGCTGGCAGCTCTGCTCAGTGGCATACTAGGCGGCGTGGTTGTCTCTGCCACGGAAAAAGATGCTGCGCCGAACAGTGAACCCATCCATGACAAATGCACTGATGCGTGTTGCGAGGGCAAGGAGACGAAATCTCGAATGGCTCAGGCGATAAGTTATGGATTCGTCACGCTGCCCCGGGACGTCGCCAGGCCTTTACTGCTGGGTCTGGCCATCGCTGCGATACTATCTGCCCTGGTGCCGAGCGATTATTTCTCCCAGCTGGTCCCGCCTGGGCCATTGCAAATTCTACTGCTGATGCTCGTGGGCGTGCCAATTTACATCTGCGCGACAGCTTCGATACCGATAGCGGCGGGCTTGATATTGGCAGGTGTCTCGCCGGGGGCTGCCTTTGCTCTGCTGATGACAGGCCCGGCTACCAATGCAGCGACCCTGGCGACCATCTGGAAAATCATGGGCAGGCGAACCTGTCTGATATATCTCGGCACGATGCTCGTGGCCGCCCTGCTCGGCGGGTTGCTGCTGGACCACATAATTACGATAGACCAGGTCAAATCGGCTATGCACCAAGGCTGGGTGCCGGCTTGGCTAAAGTCCGCCTCCGCTGGACTACTGCTCCTGCTACTAGGCTATGGCGTCATACAAAACAAGTAAAAGCAGGTAAAAGCAAATCCGAATATCGAAATTCGAAATATGAAACCATGGCATCTGCTTTTACTGATAACTTAAAAAAATCGTGCTATTCGAGCCGCTGTTTTTTTCACAAAATGGATATTACCAGAGAGCAACCTATTCGTTGTTACCGTGCGGGCTTGGCCCGGGCCCGGGCTGATACGCTTGTGGTGGAAAAGCGCATCGAGCTGGACATAAACGACGGTCGGCTCCGCTGGGCGATGCTATGTTTGCCCGAAAATCTCGACGCCCTGGCGGTGGGGTTCCTCCGTAGCGAAGGTGTTATCCGAAGCAAGACCGACCTCCGCGAGGTTCTCGTTGAGCCTGACACTCGTCGAGTTTGTCTGCGGGGAGATTTTGATGAAGACGCGCTGGAGACCTTGACCAGCAGATGGACCTGGGGCACGGGCTGTGGCAGCGGTGGGACAGGCCAAGACCTGACAAGCCCGCGGGGCGATATTGAAAAATTGGCTGCAACTCAGGCCGGCGGAATGAAAATATCCGCTGATACCCTGTTGCAACTTGGCAGGGAATTTGACAGTCGGGCCAAGCTCTGGCGGGCAACAGGCGGGGTTCACGCCTGCGCATTGGCTGAGGCTGGGGGGCTGGGGCTCTTCGCTGAGGACGTGGGCCGACACAACGCGTTCGATAAAATCGTAGGCCTGGCCTTGCTGGGCGACATCGGCCTGGCGGGGAAGATTATTTTCTCGACGGGCAGGCTCTCGGCGGAGATAGTTTCCAAAGCCGTAGCTTGCGGAGTAGCAATGCTGGTATCGCGCTCGGCGGTAACAGCTCTTGCGGCAGACCTGGGGAAAAAGTTCAACATCACCCTGATAGGCTTTGCCCGGGGCGAAAGACTGAACGTCTACACCGGCTTCGAACGAGTGGATGTAGGCAAATAAGCATATAGGCAATAAGGAATAGGCAAGTAGGGAATCGGAGTCCACGGATTACGCGGATTTTCAAGAAGATTATTCAAACCGACCGGTTTGAGTAGCTAGTTGATTGGTTAACTAGTTGATTAGTAAAGAATTACACAAATCTTTACAGCGTCGAAAACCCTTGTGTTCCAGGTTTTATCTGGACAGAGATCTTTGGCGTATTTGTTTTGTAATCTTTTTGTGATCTTTTCCCAGTCAACCAGTCAACAACCCCGCGGTTGGATTGCTGAAAATCGGTCAGTTTGAGAAGATTACATGGATTTTTTTGTTTTTAATCAAAAGAAAATCTGTGAAAGCGAAGGTTCACTAAATC
>Ga0190284_1000603_pt1 | contig 19446 bp, 14 predicted proteins | sample 48691812_MG_FD_161668 | JGI IMG/M metagenome (GOLD analysis project Ga0190284, IMG submission 161668) | Hydrothermal vent microbial mat bacterial communities from Southern Trench, Guaymas Basin, Mexico - 4869-18-1-2_MG | ecosystem: Environmental > Aquatic > Marine > Hydrothermal vents >...
GGCCTCAACCCGACAAAGGCCATCGCCGACGCACTCCGAACCTACGTCGCCACCGGCCAACTCCCGTCGCTACCCGATACCAACACTGCAGACGGCTGAAGAGTTACGAATGATCGAGGCTCAAAGCACGGTCTTGGAGGCATCCTCATGACGTTCGACCGGATCACGTTTGACGCGGCCAAGATGGGGGGGCAGGCTTGTATTCGGGAACTGCGGATTCCCGTGGCAACGGTGGTTCGCTGCGTGGCGAGCGGGATGTCCTCTCAGGAAATCCTCGAAGCCTATCCCGACCTCGAACCAGAGAACATCGCCGAGGCGCTGCAGTATGCCGCCAGCTTGACCGAGGATCGCATCATCCCCTTGGCTCAGACGGGTTCATAACGTGCGCTTCCTGCTCGATCAACCCATCTAGTAGTGCCTGTCGCCCGCACGTGTGGTTCTCTGTCTGCCTCTCACTCTGCTTCCAGATCCAGGTAGCGAGCCTTGGGTACCCGCGCCCGGCCACACGGCAGCCGCTGGCGATCAGACGCCGACGCTGATCTGATTGGGCGAGAAGCCGGATCTGCGGACCCGGCTTACTTGTCACACGAGCCAGTCACGGGCCGCTCCACTTCCGGGGCGGTCCGCCCTTATTCCCCACCGTGCGTCCGGGAGTCGTCATCGTTGTCGTCGACACCGGCGATCTCTCCGCGGCCCTCGCGGCATCGGGAGTTGAGCTCTTCCTCTGAGCCGCGTTAGAGCCTACTCACTCGGTCCCGTGAAGGCCCGCTGGAACGCGGCGAAGTCGGGCAGGTCCACATCGCCCTCCTGGTCCCAATCGAACACGCCGCAACCCGCATCGAAGGGGATTTCGGGACCGTCCATACAATCGGCGAATGCGGAGAAATCGGCGAGGTCCACGTCGCCGTCGCAGTCCACGTCGCCAAGCGTGACGCTCATTGCAGTTACTTCGACTGTGTCCTGGTCCTGGCAGGTGTCGCACGAGACCGTCAGCGTGTATATGCCGGTGGCGTTCACGACAGGGTTGAACGTATCGCCGCCGGAGACGATGCCCGGTCCGGCCCAGGACGGCGAGTAGTCGCCCGGACAAAGACCGCCGCTACCGCCGGTCGCGCTGCCATCCAGGACGACGTCCATGCCGGGGCAAAGCTCCATTCCCGGGCCGGCTTCAGCGGTCGGGTCTTCGCAGGCGGGGCAACCGGTGCCGCGGACAAGTTGGATATCGTCGATCGCGTGGGCCTGTGACGTGCTGAGCGTGCCGGAAGAGAACTTCAGATAGAACAATGGCTCGCCCGCGTAGTCGCCCAGGTCTACGCACTCGGGCACGCAGCCGCCGCCGAAGCCGAACGGGGCGGTCCAGATGTTCGTCCAGTCCGTGCCATTGAGACTGGCGTATAGTTCCGGGCCGAGGGTGCCGTCGGCCTTGGTGTAGTTGAATTGCAGGGAGGCCTCGGTTACGCCGGTGAGGTCGATACACCGCAACGTGGTTTCGGAATAGGGATAGCCGGTGCCGAAGACCATGCAGTAGTCGTCGGCGCCCCCGCAGGCCGTGCCGGACGAGAGGTACGGCCCGTCGCCGGCACACGTCTCGAAGATCAGCAGGAGCGGGTATATCTCGCAGACCGATCCGGATTGGAAGGTGTCGCCGAAATCGGTGGAGAAGTCGGTCAGGCAGGCGCCGCCGCAGTCGCCGCATCCCAACGCTTCGACAGCGAGGACGCATTGGCCGTCCCATTCTCCGCTGCAGCAATAGGGGTCGGTGGCGCAGACGCAGCTTTCCACGCCGGCGTCGTCGCACCCGGCCTCGCCGGTCTCGCAGCAATCGTGATTGCCGCCGCCGCCGCATGCGCTGCCTGGAACGAAGAGGATGTCGTCGAACGCCGCGCCGTTCGAAGCGGACGAACCGGAGCTGAAGCGGAGCCGCACATCGGCTTGGCCGACGTAGTCGGCGAGGTCGAGGCATTCGTCGAGACAGCCTCCCGGGAAGCTCGAGGACGCGGTCCAGACGGTTGTGAACCCTGATCCCCCGTCGGTGCTGACGTCGATCCTGGGGCCGAGCGTGCCGTCGTCTTTCGTGTAGCTGAAGTCGAGATGGGCGGCGGCGACGCCGGACAGGTCGAGGCATTTCGTGATCGCGGCCGAGTAGGGATAGCCGGTGGCGAAAGACATGGCGTAGTCGCCGGCGCCGCCGCAGTCGGTGCCGGAGGTGATATAGGGGCCGTTGCCTTCGCAGGTGTCGAATAGCTCGGGCCAGAGGGAACAGACGCTGCCGGATTGGAAAGATGTGCCGAAGTCGGCGGCGAATTCCGTGTCGCAGCCTCCGCCGCAATTCCCGCAGCCGAAGCTGTCGACCTCCGAGACGCACTGCTCGTCCCAGGCGGTGTCGCAGCAGTATGGATCCTGCGCGCAGACGCAGGATTCGACGACCGGATCGTCGCAGCCGGGTCCACCGGCTTCGCAGCAGTCATGGCTGGCACCGCCACCGGTGCAGTCGCAGGTTTCCAGAAAGACCTGGACGTTGTCGAGGAAGATAGCGTTGGAATTAAAGCCGTGGTCGAACTTGAAATAGACGGATTGGGCGCTGCTGACGGGGAGCGTGAGCGTAGCGTGCGTGCAGACGCCTCCGGTTGCGGTGAGATATCCGGCGGATGTTATGATGGAGGCGGAGCAGTTGAGCGTGGTGTCGCCGCTGATGAGGTATTTCACGTCCGTGAAGCTGTCGCTGAACTGCCCGTAATCGAATTCCAGCCGGACGTTGGTGCAGCCCTGGGAATCGACGAAGACCCAGACGATGGGATCTTCGCTGCTGGAACTCAATCGCAGGGAGTTGCCTGTCGGGCAGGGATTACTGGTTGTCACGGTCGCTCCGTTGACGCACCACTCGACACGGAAGGTGCCGTTGTCGGAGTCTCGCGGTCCGCTGAAGCTGTCGAAGGCCTCCGCGTATAGCTCGCAGTATTGTCCATGGGCGACGCCGGGGGCGGCGATCAGGATGGCAACAAAGGCCAATAGCGATGTCGACGTGTGGATTCGAGTCTTGATCTGCTGCATAGTTTCGTTCCCTCCGTGTGCCCAACGCATCGTGACGACCCGGTTGCGGGATGCGGGGCCGGTCGCCGCCAGACGCTGCGATTGATGGGCTTCTGAAAGCTCGGCGGCCTGTTGCTTCGATATTCATTATAATCGAGATGGGGGAGCGTTGGAAGACTTCGACGGGAGGCGCTGCAGTATACCGCCAGTTTGACCGAGGATCGCATCATCCCCTTGGCTCAGGTGGGTTCATGACGTACGCTTCCTGCTCGATCAAGTTCCGCGGGTTCGATGCGGCAGGAATCGTGTGGCCGCGCGAGTGCCCGCCGCTCAAGAGAAGTCCGCTCGTGCTTGTGGCTACGGCGGACACTTGGTAAAATATGGGACGTGACTTGGCGGAGGTGGAGGAAGCTCCCCCCTTTCGTCAGAGAGTTTGTCAACAGGGAAGAGAGAGACGCCTGGAGACTGGGCGGGCTCTCTCTTTTTTGTGCGCGCAGAGTGGTTGGGTGGCAAATAAAGCGTCGCCCCAAGGAGTTCGGGCTTCGACTGGAGGAGGACACGAGAATGCGCATGCGAAGACTAATGGCGGTATTGGTTTGGGCGGGCGGCTTGGTTCTGTTGGGGGCTGCGTCGCCGGTGTGGGCGGCCGACTCAGATGGCGACGGCGTGGACGATGCGATCGATGTCTGCAACAACACGCCACCCGGAACGGTCGTTGACGCCCAAGGCCGGCCACTGGGAGACATCGACCTGGATTGCGACACGGACCTGGAGGACTACGCCCTGTTCCAGCAGGGATTCACCGGTCCGCTCACGCCTCCCGTGGTGATCGACACGGTCCCCGTCGGCAACCCGGGCAACGACGGGGAGTTGTCGGGCGAGAGCGTTGCGGGTGGCTATGGCCCGGACCGCATCTGCGGCGCGGTGGACTCCATGTACAACATCGGCAGGTTCGAGGTGACGGCCGGGCAGTACACAGCGTTCCTCAACGCCGTAGCCGGTGACGACACTTACGGGCTGTACAACAGCCACATGGACAGCTTTTCCTCAGGCTGCCAGATCACGCAGAACGGGAGCAGCGGGAGCTACACCTACGATTTCAGCGGTCGCCCCAGCGGCACGGAAGCCGACTGGGTGAACCGTCCGGTGAACTACGTCTCTTGGGGCGACGCAGCACGGTTCGCCAACTGGCTGCACAACGGGCAGCCCACCGGAGACCAGGATCTGACGACTACCGAGGACGGCTCGTACTTCCTCAACGGCGCAACGAGCAACGAAGACCTGCTAGCCGTAACTCGCGAGCCCAACGCCACGTGGGTGATTCCGTCGGACGACGAGTGGTACAAGGCGGCGTATCACGAGAACGACGGGGTGACGGGCAATTACTTCGACTATCCGACGAGCAGTAACGTCGTGCCGAGCAACGATCTTGTTGACCCCGACCCGGGCAACAACGCGACGTACTCCATCGAGGACCCCGTCGACTACACGATCTGGGGTCCGTACTGGCGCACGGAGGTCGGCGCGCACGAGAACTCCGACAGCCCCTACGATACGTTCGACCAGGGCGGTAACGTGTGGGAGTGGAATGAAGCCATACTGTACAGTGCGTATCGCGGCTTGCGGGGCGGGGCGTTCAACGTCTGGGACCACGACCTGCACGCGGCATATCGCTACTACGCCAACCCGACGTACGAGAGCCTCGCCTTCGGGTTCCGCGTCGCCGAAGTTCCCTGAGCACGGTACGATCGTGATGTTGGCTTTCGGAGTCGTAGGAGTGCTCGGTAGGCGGTAAACTCCACGCATGATGTCGAGTCTCCCGCCCGAAGAGCACACGCCCGAACCCATACCGTGGGGGATACCCGTGGGCCCGCCGCTGGCCCGTGCGATTCCGGTGTCCGAGTTTGGCTCCACGCCCCCATCGGACCCCATGCTGCTCCGCGAGATCGGACGCAAGGCGGCCGGTATCGACCTGTTGGTCTTCGTCGCAGTTATATTGGTTGTTGTCGGCGCCGTGCTTGGCGCCCAATTTGCCGCCGGCCCGGCGGCCGATTCGGATTCCGGCGCGCCAGCGGAGCAGGACGACCGCGCACTGGATCTCGGGCTGACGGTTGTCATCGGTGTCCTGGCGATGGCACTGGCGATTGCCATTAACCGCCGGCGCGGATTGGGGTTGCCCGCGATGGGGCTGACTTGGTGGAAATGGCAACTCAACCTCGCCGTCGGACTTGCGACCACGGTAGCGGCGTTCGCGGTTTTCCTGTGCGTGAACCTGGTGATTCAGCAGGTCTGGCCGACGGGTTACGAGGAGTTGCTCAGTAACGCCGAGCGCGTCCGCGAACAGATGCCCGAGATGGGTTCGGGCGCGATCGTGGCGTTGACGGTCTTCGTCGGGGTATGGGAAGAAGTGGTCTTTCGCGGGTTTCTGCTGCCGCGTTTGCGTCGTCTGACCGACTTTTGGGTTGTCGCGGTGGTGCTGAGTTCGGCGGTGTTCGCCATATTGCACTTGGGAATGCAGACCCCGGTCATCGTGGTTCCGCTTTTCTTCATCGGGGTGCTGTTCTGCGTCGTCACGATCTGGCGCCGCTCATTGATCCCAGCGATCGTGGGGCACTTCCTGTTCGATCTGATTGCATTCCTCGTGATCAACACCCGATAAACCACAAGCCTCCGTCCGTAACGTCCGAAAATAAACTAGAGCCTATCCCGAAACTGTGGGACAGGCTTTCCAGCCTGTCTTGACCGGCTGGAAAGCCGGTCCCACAAGGGTTCTGGGATAGCCTCTAGGGAGTTGTATCGAAGCCGGCTTTCCGTGTGCGTTCGTGGGGTGTTCTTCGCATGACAGCCGCCGCGCTGGAGTTGTATCGCTATCGGCAGTTGCTTTTGAGCCTCACCTGGCGCGATTTGCGCGTGCGCTACAAGCAGACGCTGCTTGGCATGGGATGGGCGGTGCTGTTGCCGTTGGCCATGATGCTGATTTTCACCTTTGTGTTCACCCGCGCGGTCAACGTGGTGGGGAGCATGAAGCTGTCGATGCCCTACCCGCTGTTCGCCTACCTGGGCCTGGTGCCCTGGGCGTTCTTCTCCACCAGCCTGACCGGGTGTGTCAGTTCATTGGTGTCCAACCGAAACCTGGTGACCAAGGTCAACTTCCCGCGCGAGGTGTTCCCGCTGTCGGCGATCGGGTCCGCCCTGGCGGATTTCGCGGTGGCGGGCAGCGTGCTGGTCGGCCTGACCGCCTACTTCCACCTGACGACGGAGTGGAGTTTTTCGTTTCACCGGTCTCTGTTGTTCGTTCCCGTGGTGATACTGGTTCAGGTGGTCTTCACAGCCGGTTTGGGGTTGCTGCTGGCCATGGGCAACCTGTTCTATCGCGACGTACGCCAGGTGTCCGGGGTCGCCATCCAGTTGTGGATGTTCGTGACCTGCGTGTTGTACCCCCTACCCCAGAGCGGCTCGTTGACGGCCCGATGCCTGTGGTTGAACCCGATGACGCCGATCATCTCGGCCTATCGCGCGTGCATTGCCGAGGGGCGTGTTCCGCTGAACGGGCACTTCGCTTACGCCGCGGTGGTTGCCGGGCTGTCGCTGGTCGTCGGGTGGACGTGCTTTCGGCGGTGGTCGCACCGTTTTGCGGAGTGCATCTGATGTCCGAGCTGGCCGTCCTATTCGATGGAGTGTCCAAGCGGTTTCGCCGCGGCAGCGGGCACGACACGCTGGCGTCGCTGCTGGGCGCGAGCGTGCGGCGTTTGGTCGATCGTGGCGGCAGGCCCGCGGCTCGGGACACGTTCTGGGCGCTCGATGACGTGGACTTCCATGTTCGGCCCGGCGAGGCGTTGGGCATCATCGGGCCCAACGGAGCCGGAAAGAGCACCGCCCTGAAGGTGCTCGCCGGCATCCTGCGCCCCGAGAGAGGTCGGGTGCGGATCCGGGGGCGGCTGACGGCGTTGATCGAGGTAGGGGCGGGTTTTCACGGCGATCTCACCGGTCGCGAGAACATCTATCTTAACGGTGCGATCCTGGGCATGACCCGGCGGGAGGTCACCGCGAAGCTGGACACCATCATCGATTTCTCCGGCGTCGGCGCGTTCATCGACACGCCGGTCAAGCGTTACAGCACGGGGATGCAGGCGCGGTTGGGATTTTCCATTGCCGCCCATGTTTCGCCCGACATCCTGCTTGTGGACGAGGTGCTGTCGGTGGGGGACGCGGTCTTTCGCGTGCGTTGCCTCGACCGTATGAGCGAGTTGGTCAACAGCGGACTGACTCTGATCTTCGTCAGCCACAACCTCGAACAGGTCCGCCGGGTCTGTCCTCGCACGGTCGTGCTCGAGGCGGGGCAGGTCGCGTTCAGTGGTCCCACCGAGCGGGCCATCGAGAAGTACGTCGAGGTGCTGATGCGTGACCGCAACGGCCGCGGGGGGGATATGTGTGGGCAACTCGTTGACGGCGCGGCTGCCACAAAGTCGCGGGTCTTGGGCGTGCGCTTCTTGGACCGCGAGGGTGGCGAAGGCGTGTCCGTCCGTGCGGACGAACCGGTGGATATCGAGATTCGGTACCGGTTGCCCCGGGCGATCCCGCGCCTGGTGGTCGAGGTCAACATGCGCCGCGACTTCGCCCAAAACGTGATCAGCCTCAACTCCCTTCGCGACGGCGTCACGTTTGCGGCGGGCGAGGGCGAGGGGTGGGCGGTTGTTCGCCTGCCATCCCTGCCGCTGGCGGGTGGGCAGTATTTCTGGAACGTGCGCTTGTGGGATGCGGACGGGGGCACGATCGAGGTCGATACCCTGTTCGAGTATCCGCTGGTGGTGAACGACGGCGGGCGGGCCACGGGCATGCTCGCACTCGAGCGCACCTGGGTAGTGGATCGGGCGACGGTCCGGCAGGAAAGCGAACATCGGCGAATACCCGCGGCGTTGTAGGTTTGGTATGGCGATGAAGGTATGCATTCTGGGTGACGCGCGTTCGATCCACGTCCAGCGGATTTCGCGCGGATTGGCCGAACGCGGCGTTGATGCGAGCGTCATCACGCATCACCCGGTACGGATCGAAGGCGTGAATGTGCGAAAGCATGCGGTGCCGGGGTTTGCGCTGCGCTATCCGGGGCGCTGGGGGACACGCCGCGAGATGTACCTCAAGCGAATCATGCGCACGCACGACGTCGTCCAAGTTCACTTCCTGCACGATTGGGGGATCACCGCGGAGATTGCCGCGGAAGGATGCCTGACCGTAACACCTTGGGGTTCGGACATTCAGCTTCCGCGCGAGGTGTCACCGCCGACGGAGGAATTGGTCCGCACGCGCGTGGCGCTCGTACGGATGGCCGACGCGATCATCGCGACGTGCAAGACGTTTGCACAGCAGATCGCGCGCTTCGCGGGCACCGGGTTGGAAAAGACCAAAATCGTGCCGAAAGGGGTCGATACGTCGCTGTTCGTGCCGGCCCCCGCCTGGCCTCCGCACGAGTGCATCGTCGGCTGTTTCAAGGGCTTTCGCGCGGTCAACGGGGCGCAGCATGTGATCGAGGCCATTCCCGCAGTGCTCGATGCTCACCCGCAAGCCAAGTTCGAGTTCGTGGGCGACGGGCCTTTGCTGGGCGAATGTCGCGACTTGGCCGAGCAATTGGAAGTGGCGGATGCGGTCCGCTGGCTGGGGCCTCAGCCTCATCAGCAAATGCCCACCGTGATGTCGCGGTGGTCGGTGGTGGCTATTCCGTCGCTGATGGAGGCGTTTTGCATTGGCGCGCTGGAGGCGGCGTCCATGGAGATCCCCGTGGTGGCCAGTCGCGTGGGTGGCTTGGAGGAAACGGTCCGCGACGGATTGACCGGCATCCTCGTCCCGCCGGCGGACCTGTGGCATCTGTCGGGCGGGATCATCGAACTTCTTGACGACCGTGAGCGCGGGCGCCTGATGGGTCGCGCCGGCAGGCGCATAGTCCACGAAGAATACGAATGGTCGGATTCGCTCGAGCGGCTGATCGAAAGCTACGAATGGGCGATGGCCTCCAAGGCCGCTACGGCGGTGGGATGACGCGGCATGAGCACGATGACCCTGCCCGTTGCGCCGGTGGTGATGACCGAGCCGATCGGATCGGTCGCCGCGGACACGATATGCCCGGCAGCGACGGTGGGGCGGCGACGAGTGCTGATGATCTGCCAGGCGTTTCCACCGACGGGTGGGCCCGGGGTCCAACGCAACGCCAAGTTCGCCAAGTACCTTTCGCGGTTCGGGTGGGAGCCTGTGGTCTGGTCGGCGGACCCGGTGGATCAACTTCCCCGCGATGACAGTCTCACCGCCGACTTGCCCGACGACCTATGCCATTCTACGCGCCCGGCATGGAGCTACACGGCGACGCACCGGCAGCTCATGCGAGCGCTGAGTGCTTTGGGCGTCGCCAGGCTGCTCGGTAAGAGGCGCTGGGACGGTCTGGATTGGCGGGCGCTGCGCTTCCTGCATGGGCTCTCCTCGCGGATGGTACCGGACGACCAACTGGCTTGGGTGTTGCGCAGTGCCGTGCCGTTGCTGAACGTGGCGCGGCGCGAGGACGTCGACTGTGTCTTCTCTACATACAGCCCGGCCTCGAATCACCTGCTGGGGTTGCTGGTTCAGCGAGTCACAGGTTTGCCTTGGGTGGCGGACTTTCGCGATTTGTGGACCGACGATTATTGCTACGGCAAACAGAACGCGGTTCGACAGTGGATCGAACGCCGCATCGAGCGAACGGTTCTTCGGTGTGCCGATGCCGTGGTCGGTGTTACACCGAGTCAAACGCGCATCCTCGCCGAACACGTTCCCGACCAGGCGAAGAAGTGTGTCTGCATCTCCAACGGTGTCGATGCCGACGACTTCGAGCCTGTGAATCGCGATCGTGCGCGGTCAGTCACGCATGGGCCGGAAGACCGCTTCGTGCTGACCTTCGCCGGGTGGTTCCTGTCCGATCGCGTGAACGAGGGCTTGGTCGATGGTCTCGGGCATTTTGTCCGGTGGTTGCGCGGTCAGCCGGGGCATTTCGAGTTCCGCGTGGTCGGAGCCATCTCGGATGCGATGGTCCGCCGCTTCCGTGAATCCGGAGCGGAAGTCTCGGTAACGGGCTACGTGCCGCACGACGATGCGATTCGCCAGATGACGGGGGCCGATGTTCTGCTGCTGCCGGTACCCGCCGGCTCAAACGCCGGCTCGCTGATGCCGGGCAAGACGTTCGAGTACCTGGCATCGGGTCGACCGATCCTGCTTGTCGGCCCAGCGGACGGCGAAGCCCAGCGCCTGGTGAAACGGTGTCGGGCGGGCATTTGCGTTGAGTCCGAGCCCGATGAGGTTTGCGCAACTCTGTCCGACCTGTGGCGCAGGTGGCGCTGCGCCCGGCTTCCGCAAGGTTGCGACCCCGAACTTCTCAAACCGTTCACCCGCGAGCACCTCGCCGGTCGATTGGCTGAACTGCTCGAAGGCGTGCGGCGGAGCCACGGAGCGATAAAGGGGGCAAGCGACCGATAGAATGGCTTGATGCGTACCGCCGGTTGAGGCGGTTTTTTTCAGGCCCCATACGGGCATTGGACTTTCCCCAAGAAATCCGTCATCCTACAACATGTGCCTGTAACCACAGGTATCTTCGCGCCACGAATAGGAGTGTGTACGTATGACTTCCTTGCCGCGTTTCTCCGGGTGGGCGATCTTCTTGTTGTCGGCGTCGGTGCTGATGCTGCAAGTCTGCTTGACGCGTATTTTCTCGGTGATGACCTACCATCACTTTACTTACTTGATCATCGGGTTGGCGCTGCTTGGTTTTGGTGCTGCGGGCACGGTACTGACCGTCAACCATCGTTTCGCGGATCGGCGCGTCAAGCCCGGATTGTTAGCCGACTGTGCGTGGTTGTTCGGCGCGACGATCGTGGTTTGCTTCTTGGCCATTACAAAGACCCGCTTTGACGCGATGGCGATCCATTTGCATCGCGATTTCTCCCAGCTATTCGGGCTCCTCATGTTGCTGGTGCTCGCGGTGACACCGTTGTTTTTCGGAGGGTTGTGCATCGGCTATCTGATTAGCAAGAGCGGTGAGCAAGTCAACCGTCTGTATTTCAGCGACCTCGTGGGGGCCGGTTGTGGCAGTATTGGTGCCCTGTTCGCGATCAATTACGTCGGCGCGACGAGCACCATGTTTTGGATCGGGTCTCTCGCGTGTGTTGTGGCGATGATCGTTGGTGGGCGGGTCGACGGGCGGTTGCGCTGGCGTTACCCGCTGACCGGGCTGCTTGCTCTCGGTCTTGGCACAGTCACCCTGGTCCGCGACGACGCGATTCCGGTTCCGTTTCCCGAATCGAAGCTGCGAGACTACCACGGTAGCGAATACCGCTGGCACGCCGTTGCTCGTGTGGACGTGAAAGAGCCGAGCCAGGGGTACCCCAGCTTCGGCGGCTCGCTCTCGCGTGTTTGGGACCGAAGCAAACCGCCCATGCAGTTGCGCGGCGTATATCAGGACGGTGCGGCCTTCACCGGCATCGTCAAGCTCAAAGACAGTTCTCCGGAGAAAGAGCAGATCCTGGGCTACTACATGCAAGGCTGCGCCTACGTGGTTCGAAACGAGGCCAAAGTCCTGGTGATCGGACCGGGCGGCGGCGTGGACGTCGCGATCGCGCTGCATCACGGGGCGTCGCACATCACCGGGGTGGACATCAACCCCTGGATGATCGACTACACGAAGAACAAGTTCGACGATTTTGCCGGCGGGCTCTACAACCGCAACGACGTCGAGATCGTTTGTGCCGAGGGGCGGCACTACATGACGGCCACCGACCGGCGGTTCGACGTGATCCAGCTCAACGGCGTCGACACCTTCACCGCACTGGCTTCCGGAGCGTACGCGCTCTCCGAGAACTACGTGTACACGCGCGAAGCGATGTTCGACTACTTCAATCGACTGACCGAGGAAGGCATCGTCTCGTTCTCACGCTGGCTGTTCACCCCGCCGCGGGAAACGTTGCGACTGGCGATGACTGCCCGCGACGCGCTCGAGGCCCGTGGCGTTAAGGACCCTGCGCGGCACATCCTCGTGATTGCCGCCCCGGCGTGGGAAGGGCGTTCGCCGTGGGCGAACACGCTGATCAAGCTCAAGCCGTTTACCCCCGAGGAGGTGGCCAAGCTGCGCGAATGGTGCGGCAAGCGACGATTCGACGTGATCTACGATCCGTTCGTGCCGTACGAAGAGGGAGGCGTTTACGATCAGCTCGAAGGGACTCCCAAGTACGGGCCGATTCGCTGCGCGCGGGAATTCAGCGCCACGTTGCGGCTCCCAGGCGACCTGTTGCCGCGATACCTGAGCGACTATGCCTACAACATCACCCCCTGCACCGACGATAACCCGTTCTTCTTCAACTTCTACCGTCTCAAGAACCTGGCGCATCCGTTTACGGCCACGCTTGGTGGCGACCTTGTCAACCGCCTACCGTTGGGGTTCTTGATTCTGGTGGCGTGTCTAGGGCAAATCGTCGTTATCGGCGGTTTCTTGATTCTCTGGCCGATGCGCAGGCGGGTGATCGGCATTCGCGGGCAGCGCGGTGCGGTCCTCATGCTGGTCTACTTCTTCTGCCTCGGTCTCGGCTTCGTCATGATCGAGATCATGTTGCTGCAGAAGTTGATGGTCTTTCTGGGGGGACCTGTTTATTCCATGGCGGTCACCCTGTTCAGCCTGTTGGTGTCCTGCGGCATCGGCAGCTTCATCGCCAAGAAACTCGGTCCACGCAGCCTCAGACTTGGTGGCGCCGTGATCCTGTTGTTGCTCGGGGGCGCGGCCTGCGGCGAAGCTTGGTTCCTCAATGAAATCATCCCTTCGCTCATGGGGCTTTCGCATCCGATGCGTTGCCTGGCCGCGATCGGGGCGATGCTGCCGCTCGGCTTGCTGATGGGCATGCCGTTTCCAACCGGACTTCGCCTGACTGAGCGGCTGAATCCGCAATTCGTCCCGTGGGGGTGGTGCGTGAACGCGTGTGCGACGGTGCTCGGCTCGGTTGCGTGCATCTTGGTTGCGATGATAACGGGGTTCACCGTGGTGATCTACGCTGCCGCCGCAATCTACGGCGTAGCGCTGTTCGTGATTCTGGTCGCCCCACTCCGGTGGCAACCGGCTAGCGCCGAACCGGTCCCGGATTCTGCGTAGGCGCAAAAAGAGCATGCCCCGGCGGTGGACGCGAAAAAGAGTGCGAGACAGCGGCAAGTGTGCGTTAGAACCCACGGATCGAACCGAACCGCGACACACTGTGCCGAGACCCCCTTCTCGTCGCGGGAATGGATCGTGCTGGGCGCCATCCTGCTGGCGGGCTTGGTTCTGCGCGTCTTGTATCTACGCGAGTTGGTGGACAAGCCCGATTTCTCCGTCCCGGCGGTGGACGCCGGTTTCCACGACTGCTGGGCTCGCGGGCTTGCCGGCGGCGACTGGCGACCTCCTTACGGGATGAGCGACCCCGGAATTCAGCGGACACCCTATCTCAGACCGCCCGGCTATCCGTACTTTCTCTCGCTGATTTACGGGGTCTTCGGCCATGGGTATTTAGCGCCGCGGATCGTTCAGATGGGGCTGGGCTTGGTCAGCGCGGCGCTGGCGTACCTGTTCGCGCGCAGATGGTTCGGGCGCCGGGTGGCGATCATTCTGGCAGCGTTCATGTCCTGCTACTGGGCGTTCATCTACTTCGAGGGCGAGTTCCACGCCCCGGTGCTGGCGATCTATCTGCTGTGGTTGCTGGTCCACGTGGTGGGGGTTTGGGCCGAGAGGAGAAACGGGCTCCACGCCCTGGCGGTGGGCGTGGTTGTGGGCGTTGGCGCCCTGGTCAGGCCCAACGTGCTGGTCTGTCTGCCGGTTGTTTTGATGTGGGCGTGGTGGATTTCAGGGCGACGCGGCCGACGGCGGTCCTTCTATCCTGCCGCATTGGCGATGGCGGCGGGCACTGTGCTGGCTGTGGCGCCGGCGACGATCCGAAACTACCGCGCGGCCGGCGACCTCGTGCTGATCTCCTCCAATGCGGGCATCAATCTACTCGTGGGCAACAACGAGAACGCCACCGGTGTTGTCGCCGACCGCATAGCAGACCTCGGCGACTTCAAGACTTGTTATGACTACCCCGAGCTGGTGCGCAAGCTGGAGCACAAACTCGAGAGGACGCTCAAGGCCTCGGAAGCGTCAGCCTACTTCACGACCGAGGCGCTACGCTTCGCTCGCGAGCATCCGGGCGATTTTATCAAGCTGACGCTGAAGAAGGCCCTGCTGTTCTGGGGGCCCACGGAGATTACGCACAACAAAGCGATCCGCTGGGAACGCGCGGGTTCGCCGACGCTGCGCAGCATCCCGGGCAACTTCTCCGTCGTGGTTTCGTTGGCTGCCGTGGGGGCGGGTCTGCTCTTGGCCAACCGGCGAAAGGCAAGGGCCGATGGCGATGGTGCGCCATCCTCGGCTGACAGAGAATGGGAAATGTCCGTGCTGTTGGCGGCATTGATCTTGGCTTATTTCCTGTCGGTGCTGCCGTTTTTCGCCTCGGCGCGATACCGCGTTCCGATACTGCCGTTCCTGCTGCTGTTCGCGGCGTACGCGGTGCGTAACCTGGGCACGTTTGTGGCAACGCGAGAGCTGCGGCGCGCGGTGTGCTGGGTGGCCATCGGGGCGATGCTCTACGGGTTGAATGTACTGGTGGGGCGACTTATGCCCGTGGGCGGGCACGATGTTGCCAAGTGGCACTACGACCGGGCGGTGGCATGCGGTCTGAGCGGACGCACCGATCGCGCGATCGACGAGTACCGCGTGGTCCTTGAACACATGCCGCAGAATCCCCACGCCCACGTGGGGCTTGGGTCATGCTTGGCCAGGCGTGGCGAGGTCGAACCCGCCGTAGAGCATTTCAACGCCGCCTTGCACATCTGGCCCGAGTATGCCGAAGCCCATTTCAACCTGGGCGTGGCCATGGCGGCGAAGGGGCGCATCGACGAGGCGGTCGCGCGCTACACCGATGCGATACGCTACCATCCGGAGTATGTCGAAGCGCACTTCAACCTGGGCGCCTTGCTCGCCGGAATGTCACGCCTGGACGAAGCCGTGTCCCATTATCGCGCTGCGCTGCACATCAATCCGGACTTCGCCCCGGCACACCGTAACCTGGGCGTGGTGCACTTTCAGCGCGGCATGCTCGACGAGGCCGAAGGTCATTTCAGAGAGGTAGTGCGCATCCAGCCCGCCGACGTGGAATCGCGCTGCAATCTGGCGATCGTCCTGACCCATCGCGGACGTCTCGACGAAGCGATTCACGAGTATCAGGCGGCTTTGCGGATCGATCCCGCCAACGCGACCGTTCAAGAGTCGCTGGCGGAGCTTGCGGCCCTGCGCCGGCGACCTGTTCCACCACGTTCCGGGCAGTGAATGACGTCGATTCCCGGTATGCGACGGTGGTTGCATGCTTTGGATATCTGTCGATGTGTCCGCTCGGTGCCTTCCGAATGTACCACCGATTTTCGCAGGCCCGAGGCGTACGGCGTAGTAGTTGTCCGGATCGGCGTAGCGGACGATGAGTTCGGCGTAGCTGCCGCCGTTCAGATCGATGTCGGCCTGGGCGATGTAGTCATCGTCCCCGGCCCATTCCAGCCGGGCGAGATGAACACGCCCCTGCATAGCACGGGTTGGATCAGCCGCGTGACCTGTTACGTCGAGATAACCAAACCCGTGTAAGAAAACTGGGTCGATTATCCCATCCTGGAGGACACGCTCATAGTTTCTCGGTAAGTCATCGCCGCTTCTTGGCCATCTCGTTCTTCAATGCTGCCGCGGTGCGGGTGTTGAGCACGTCGGCACGCGTGACACCTCCGCGGCGGGCGGTCAGAATGCCGTAGCGCATCTGGTCCAACCCATCGGTGGAGTGCGCGTCGGTGCTGATCATCAGCTTGGCGCCGGCCTCGGTGGCCTGGCGGAGATGGATGTCCTTCAAATCAAGCCGCAGCCACGAGGCATTGAGTTCCAGCGCGGTGTGATTTGCCGCCGCGGCCTCGGCAATGCGCCGAATATCGATCTCCATGGACGGACGCTCGTTGAGCAAACGACCAGTCGGATGCCCGATAGCGGTCACCCAGGGGTTGACGATGGCGGCCAACGTCCTCTCGGTGGGCGTGAGCTTGCCCTTGGCACTACGCCCGCTCATTCCCGAGTGAATGCTGGCAACCACGAAATCGCACCGCGCCAGCACGTCATCGGGGTAATCGAGCGAACCGTCGGAGAGAATGTCGCACTCGGTGCCGGCGAGGATCTCGATGCCCCGGGTCCGCTGGTTGGCGGCGTGGACATCTTCGATGTGCGCGATCTGCTGCGCGACGCTGAGTCCGTTGGCAATGCGGCTGCTTCGCGAGTGGTCGCAGACGCCGAGGTATTCGTAGCCACGCTCGCGGGCGGCAAGTGCCATCTCCTCGATGGTGTCGCGCCCGTCGCTCGCAACGGTGTGCACGTGAAGGTCGCCGCGGATGTCTTCGGGCGTAATCAACTCGCGTCGGGCCAGTTCGGGATCGAACTCGTCGCGCCCCTCGCGCAGCTCGGGCGGTGGGCACGGCAAACCCAGTTTGGCGTAGATGTCCTCCTCGCTCGCCCCGGCGACTGCGGTGTCACCGTCGAACAGGCCGTGCTCGGTGAGTCGCAGTTTCTTGTTCCGGGCGATCTCGCGCAAGCGGATGTTGTGCTTCTTGGAACCGGTGAAGTATTGCAGTGCGGCGCCAAATGACTCTGCTGGAACCACACGCAGATCGATCTGCAACTCATTCTCATCGGGCGCGATCACCGTCACCGAACCCTTGGTCTCGTCGGCTACCAGAACGCGCGAGACGCGCGGAAGGTTGAGGAAGCGGTCAACGATGGCCTTGGTGACGGTGCCCTCGCAGAGGATGTCCACGCCGCCGACGGTCTCCACTCCCCGCCGGATGGAGCCGGCAAGCGCCACAGTCCTGACACCTTTGATTGCACGCACGCGCTCGAGCAACACTTCGGCCATTGGCAAAGCGGCGCCGAGCGGCGTTCGCCCGCCGGAGGCTGCCAGAAACGCGATTCCGTCGGCGATCTTTTCGACGCTGTGCTTGCCCAAACCGGGCAGTTGCGCCAGGCGTCCGTCCTCGACAGCCGTCTGCAGATCGTCCATCGACCCGACGCCCAGCTCGTGGTGGACCCGGGCGACGGTCTTGGGCCCCATACCGGGAATGCGCAGAAGACCCGGCAACCCCTCGGGCAACTCGGCTTTTAGTTCCTCGAGGAGGGCGATTTTGCCGGTGGCGAGATACTCTTCGATCTTCGCCACACTGCCCTTGCCCACGCCGGACAGGGCGCCCAGCCGACCCTTCTCAGCCAGTTCGGCGATGTCCTCGGGCAAGTCGCCGACGGTGCGGGCCACCCGGCGGTAGGTGTTGACGCGGAATGGCCCTTCTCCGCCGATTTCGAGCAGATCGGCGATGCGGGCAAGGACGGCGGCAAGTTTGGCGTTGTCCATGGGGATTGCCCTCGCGAAAACGGAACCAAACTAGCCTCGGAGCCGGAGCTTGTCGAGTCGCCAACTGTTCTTCCCGAGGCCGTCGAGGATGTACGAACAACCTGGATACCGCTTGACCGGTCTGGATATGTGGGCTCGCCACGAAGGGCCGGCGTTACTCGGAGACCGATGTCACGCCGACAGGATCTGTCGTCGGCGGTGGTAAGGACTCGACGCCGGGCAGGTCGGCCAGGTCAGCCAAGCCGAAGACCTTGAGGAAGTGGTTGGTTGTGCCGTAGAGCATCGGACGTCCAGGCACGTCGGCGCGGCCGACGATTTTGAGCAGGTTCATCTCGCGCAGACGGTTGAGCAACTCACCGCACTGCACGCCGCGGATGGCCTCGATGTCGGCGCGCAGCACCGGCTGTTTGTACGCCGCCACCGCCAGGGTCTGCAGCGCCGCCGGCGACAGCTTGCTCTCGTCGCGCACCTTGAGCAGCTTGTTTACCCACCCGTTGTAGGCCGGCAGCGTCAGCATCTGAAAGCCCTTGGCGATGGCCTCGATGCGAAAAGCCTGTCCGTTCTCCTCGTATTTCTGGTTCAGCGCCTCGATGTGTTTCTTCACGTCACGGGCGTCGCCCACACCCACCAACTGAGCGATCTTCGCCGCCGGCAGCGGAGAATCGGTCGCAAAGAGCAGCGCCTCGACCACCGACTCGACGGTAATCTCCGGCTCACGCGGCGCCGCGGCATCCGGCGACTCGTGGGCTGCGTCGAGCTCTTCTGAACGAACCTCGGTTGTCTCTGAAGCCTCATGCGTCACGCCGTCATGATACTCTGCCACGGGCGGGAATGCGAGTTTCGCCTGAGTCCGATCCGGAATGTCTCGCTGTCGATTTGACTCCGGAACCGGGACTGATAAGCTGGTGCTGCAGGACACCTTGTGTCACCCGACGGACTCTCAGGGGCCGTAGCTCAGTTGGGAGAGCGCCTGGTTTGCAACCAGGAGGTAGTGGGTTCGAACCCCATCGGCTCCAGTTCACAACTCTTGTTAAGCAAACAGCTTACAAGCCGTCATCGCAGAGTCATCATGATCGGCAATCGTGGCACTACACTTATGACTACACTTTTGGAGGTAGTGCCATGCCAAGAAGTCGACCCGCATCGAACCCGCTGTCGTTCCACAAGCCCACCGGCCAATTCTACGTGACGCGTGGTGGGAAGCGAATCTACCTTGGTGCCGATCCGGATGCGGCGCTGGAGGAATACCACCGCCTCGCCCTTGGCCAGTTCGTACCCGCCAAGCCCCGGCCGCTGCCCGAGAACCTGATTTCGGCCAAGGAGTTGGCGAACCGGTTTCTCACGGCTCAGCAAGCCAACTGGCGTAATCCCAAGACGACCCTCCGAGGCTACCGCGAATGGCTCGGGCGGTTTCTTCGGGACCACCCGAAACTGAAATCCCAAGATCTGACGGTCGAACGGTTCGCCTCGTGGAAACTCTCGCTGAGGCGACGCAGGTACTCCGCTCGTTCCATCAATCACTACCTCAGTGCCGTCCGAGCCATGTACCGCTTTGGCGAGGACACGGGTTTGCTCGAGCGGGCTCCTCTACTCAAGAGAGTGAAAAACGAGTCTCTGACGAGCCTCAACAGCAGGCAAAGGCAACTCCATACCCAGGAAGAGGTCCAAAAACTCCTGGCCTGTGCCGACTCGCAGCTGAGGCTCATGCTACTCCTTGGACTGAACTGTGGGTTCGGACCGAAGGACATCCGCGATCTCACGTGGGATGATTTCGGGGGGGATCGAGTCACCCTGGCGCGAAGCAAGAGGGTCTGGCCATTTTCTCTGGCGCCCTGGAAAAATTCGCGCCATACTTCATTTGCGCCAGGGCTCGATCGCGCGGATAATCCTAAGCATGTTCAATATGCCAAACATGTTCAGGAGGATC
>Ga0190284_1000605_pt1 | contig 19418 bp, 7 predicted proteins | sample 48691812_MG_FD_161668 | JGI IMG/M metagenome (GOLD analysis project Ga0190284, IMG submission 161668) | Hydrothermal vent microbial mat bacterial communities from Southern Trench, Guaymas Basin, Mexico - 4869-18-1-2_MG | ecosystem: Environmental > Aquatic > Marine > Hydrothermal vents > Microbial...
GACCGCGCGAGCGAATGCGGCGCGGGCCTGTTCGGGCTCTCCCGCCAGTCGGTGGGCCAATCCCAGGTGATAGTGATAGGTGGGATTGTGGGCGTCCAGTGCCACAGCCTGCTGTAAGGCGTGCGCGGCCGACTCCCCATCCCCGCGGCGGATGTGAACCCATCCCAGTGTATCCAAGAAGGCCGTGCTGGAGGTGCGGTGACGACAAGCGTTTTTCGCAAGGGCCAGCGCCCGATCCAAGTCCGTGCCCTGCTCCGCCAGGATCCAAGCCAGGTTATTGGCCCCGGTAACATTGTCCGGGTGTGTGGTGTGGTAGCCGGAGAGAAGCTGGACCGCGCGATCGGTGTCCCCCAACTGGTGCTCGACCACGGCGAGGTCCGCTACCACAAAAACGGCGTCGGGACTCAACTCGCAGGCTTGCCGGAGTAGCGGGCGCGCCTCCTCGGCACGCCCTCGCGCAGTCAAACTTCGCGCCAGCCACCAGAGTGTCATGACATCATCTTTCCCCAGCAGGTGGCGGACGTTCCGAAACGCGTGCAGCGCGTTGTCGTAGTCGCCGGTGTTGTAGTGGACTTCTCCGACCGTGGCCCACGCAGCCGCACGGGCTGGGATGGGAAGTGCGTCCTCCGCGCCAGCTGCGGTCAGCGCCTGCTTGGCCAGCGCGCCGATCACCGAATCATGGGCACAACTGTCGGCAATTCCCCAGATGCTCGTCGGATGCCGCGTTCGCGCGAGCAGGCTCTGCCACACGTCGGCACCTTTGTCGGGCTGCCCGTTGCAGATGTGTACCATCCCGAGTTGTATGGCCAGGGAATCGACTTGTGGGGCCAACCGCACCGCTTCGTCGGAAGCGACAACGGCTTCAGAGAATCGGCCCAGGTGCAGACAGGCCACCGCGACCCAACTCTGGGTGAAGGCGTTCCGGGGAGCGAGTTGGACGGCTTGGCGAAACGCGGTCAGGGCGCGGTCCGGCTGTCGCTTGACCAGGTAGCCCCGTCCACATTTTACCAGGTAACTTACCCGCGCCTCCGTCGGCAACTCCGGATTCCGCGCCGCGTTCTCCACGATCGGATAGGCCTCCGCGGCGGCCTCGGGATCTACCGCTACCGCTTCGGCCAGGCCCCACAGACATCGCGGATTATCAGGATCGTCCCGCACCACGGCCAGAAGGTTCTCCAAAGCCGCCGGGACCCGCCTCGCCCCAAGCAGATGCTGCGCCTCGACTAACGCGGTGTAGCGAGGCAGCGTGCGCTTCAGGTCCGCCCCGGTCTCCGTTGGCCCCGCACCCGTCGCCCCACCGGACAGGTAGCCCAACGCCTGTAGCTTCGCCATTGCCTCAGCGTCGGGGGGGGCTGCCGCGCCGGACCCGCGTGGGCGCGCCAGCGAAGTGCTGAGCAGGTTGTCCAGCACGTTCTCCAAGCGCTCGGCCAACTCTGGTTCCAGTGCATAACGGTTGTTCAGCGGCCCCTCTTGGAGGTCCTGACCAAGGCGATACAGTTCCGATTCGGGCGATCGGATGAGCTTGTCATCGCCCAGCCGCACGCCCCGAACGGGGGCCCACTTGAAGTTATGGGCCGGCGCATAACATTCGAAATAGATGGGACGCTCCGCGAGTTGCCGAGGTGCCCCGGGAGCCTCCTCGATCAGCGGGACCAGTGAGCGCCCGTGGATCTCCAGTTCGTCCGGCACCGGCAGGCCGACCAAGTCCAGAATCGTAGGCATGACGTCCGCCAGGCTCACCGGAGTTCGAACCGTCTTCCCCGCCCTGGATCCATCCGGCCGGCGAATCACCAAGGGAACCGCGAGCGTGGCGTTGTAGACGAAATATCCGTGTGTGTTTTCACCATGTTGGCCCAGCGATTCTCCGTGGTCGGCGGTGACCACGATCACGGTCGGGCGACCGTTGGACGGCATGTCCTCCAGGTAGGCAAGCAAACGACCCATCTGAGAGTCGACGTAGGCGATTTCGCAATCGTACGGATGCCCCTGATAGAACGGGAAGGACAACGGCGTCAGGTAGGGGAAGTGTGGGTCGAAGAAGTGCGCCCAGAGGAAGAAAGGACGATCTTTCCCGGTAGTCTGCAGCCAGCCGACTGCGGAGTCGACCACATCGGCGGCGTGCCGGTACGGGACCATGAAACGCTCGAACTCCGAGTTTGCCGGGAGGTCGTCGGAATAAGCATCGAATCCCTGATCCAAACCGAAGCGATGGTCCAGCACGAACGCCGCCACCGCCGCGCCGGTCTGATACCCGTGCTGCCGGAGGGTCTCCGCAAGGGTGAGGGCGTTGTCGTCCAGACGGAACGTCCCGTTATCGCGCACCCCGTGATAGAAGGGGTACAAACCGGTCATCATCGTCGCGTGCGACGGGAGCGTGAGCGGAACCGGGGCGTACGCTTGCTCGAAGCGGATGCCCTCGGCGGCCAACCGATCGAACACGGGTGTCCGGGCGTGTCGCCAGCCGTAGGCACCGATGCGATCCGCCCGTGTTGTGTCAAAGGTTACCAGCAGAATGTTGGGGCGGACGGTTTGGGCCGGCGGGCCTTGGTGATCCTTCGTGCAGCGTAATCCGGCGAAACCGACCAACCCAAGGGCGACCCAGCATCCAAGGGGTTGACATGCCCGTCGGGTTCTTGCCCCGGTACTACTGAAAGTCACGGCGTGGTTCCTGCACGGTCGCCGGGCTGAGTTGACGGCATCCCCTGGAAACCGGCACGCTTCAGCCCCGCGATGGCCTCACCGATGCGCTCGCGTTCCTGCTGATCCGGATCGAGGGCCACACTTCTCTCCAGATGAAACAACGCCTCGTCGTTGCGCTCCAGGCTCAGAAACAGCATGCCCAGTTGTGCGTGGGCCAGGGCGTACTCCGGGTCGGCGGTTACCGCTCGGCGATAGAAACGCATGGCCTCTTCCACACGTCCTCGGCCGACTTTGTAGGTTGCCAGGTTGCACAGGGCCAGAGGCTGACGAGGGTTGATCGCCAAAGCCTGTTCACACAGCTCGGCCATTTTCTCTTCTTGGTGCTCCGCCAGATAAACCTGGGCGAGGTTCATGATGGCGGGCACGTAGTTGGGGTGCTGCTCGAGTACGGTTCGCAATGCCTCCTCGGCCCCGGCCAGGTCACCGGTATTGCGCAAAGCGGAACCGAGATTGTTCAGAGCCTGAACGTAGCGATCGTTGACCGCCAGGGCCCGGCGTGCCAGCTTGATGCCTTGCGGATAGTCTCGCCGCTTGTTGTGCAGCCCCGCCAGCGTCGCCAATACCCGCATGTTGTTCGGAAGATAGCGCAGGGCGATTTTCAACTCCGCTTCGGCCTCCTCCAAGGCGCCCTCTTCGATCAAGATGGTGGCCAGACCGTTGTGTGCGTCCCCGTTCAGCGTGTCGATCTCCAGCGCCTTCTGGAATGCTTCCCGCGCCAAGTCATAGTCCATTTGCGCCAAGTGCATTTGCCCAATAGCGTCGTAGGCCATGGGGCCGGTAGTTCCCGGGTCCATCTCGATGGCTTGCCGGTAGTACTCCAGAGCCCCCTCCGGGTCGCGCAATCGGGCCCGGAGCGACCCCAGCGCCAACAGCGCTCCCGCATGGTTGGGGTCCACAACACGGGCGCGCTCGAACCACTCCTTCGCCTGGGTCATTCGCCCCCGAGCCTGAGAAACCCGGCCCATGGTCAGACAAAGCCCCGGTTCGTTCTCCTCCAAGGCGAGGGCCCGTCGGCACAGTTCCTCCGCCCGGTCAAAATCGCCCTTCTGCACGTAGGCCGTTGACAGCAACCGCAGGGTCCAGACGTCGTCGGGGACCACCTTCAAACAGGCTTCCCATTCCTCCACCGCTTGCTGAAAGTGTCCCGCCGCCATATCGTGCTCGGCCTTCTGGATCCGCTCCCAATGCGGAACCATGTCTTTGGGATCGAGCAAACCGATGGCGCTCGGATCGTGCGTCGCGGTCACATAGCCCAAAGCGTTCAGCGCGCGCTCGGTTTCCGGGTCCATGGTCACCATCTGCTTCATGGCCTCTTCACCGTAGGAATCCCCGCCGATGTGGGCTTCCAATATTTCCGAGAGGGCAACCACTTCTCGCGGACGGTTCTCGAACAGGTTGTGGAGCTCCTTCGGGTCACGTTTCAGCTCATAGTACTCCGGCGTCGGAGCGTGGATGTACTTGGCCTCCAACGTGCGAACCCCAAAGAGGGGAGCCCAACCGTGCAGCACCCGAGGGGAAAGCGTCTCAACGAAAATGGACTCAGGATGTGATTCCGGACCGCGACACAGGCTCACGCCGTCCAACTCGATGCCCGCCTCGATCCCCAGCAGTTCCAGGAGGGTCGGCATGATGTCGGCATTGCTCACCTGACGATGGACAACCCTCCCGGACCCTTTCAATTGCGGCACGCAGAAGATCAGCGGCGTATGCAACGTGGCATCGTAAATCAGCAGCGAGTGCGTCTGTTCCCCGTGCTCGCCAAGCCCCTCACCATGGTCCGACGCCAGCACGATCAGCGTATTGTCGAGCACCCCCCGCTCCACAAGCTGCGAGAGCAGGCGACCGATCTCAAAGTCCACATACGCGATCTCCCCGGCGTAGGGATGCTCTTGGTAGTGTTCGCGGAACGGCTCCGGAGAAACATACGGCGCATGCGGGTCGAAGTAATGGAGCCACGCGAAGAATTTCTCGCCACCAAGTGTGTCCAGCCACTCCAACGCCGCCTCGTTGACAAATTGGGCCGGACGCTCACGAAAAGAATGGTTCGAGTACTGGACGCCTTTGGTCAGGTCGTCATCGTACACGTCAAACCCCTGATCCAGCCCGAACCGCCCGTCCAGCACATACGCGGAAACAAACGCCCCGGTAGCATACCCCGCTTCTTTCAGGATCTCGGCCAGCGTGGTCTGTTCCGGCGACAGCCGGAACGTCCCGTTGGCCCGCGCACCGTGATGATAGGGATACTGCCCGGTGAAGATCGAGCTGTGCCCCGGTAGGGTGGAGGGCGACGGGGTGAACGCGTTGGCGAACAGGACCCCGTTGCTCGCCAGGGCGTCGATGACCGGCGTGCGAATCGCACGGTTGCCGTAGCATCCGAGGTGGTCGGCCCGGGTCGTGTCCATCGTCAGCACCAGGACGTTCAGGTCACGCCCCGCACCGGGCTCCAGCGGAATCCGGTCCGCCGTGGGCAGATCGTTCCGCACCTCGCCCGTGATGGCGTTGTCCGTGCGGGACCCCCGATGGCGATACCATTGTACGCCGTAGGCTATCAGGCACACCGCGGCCACCAGGAAGAGACCCCAATCGATCCACCGACGTTTGGGTTGGCTGCTGGTTTCAGACATCAATCCGAGTTCATTATTGCCGGTTACCCCTTCCCGTGCAAGCCGCCGCCATTATCCGGGGAGCCCGCGGCGACTCAAACTCCGTCGGTCCGGTCCGCACGGTGCACAAAAACCGAGCCTCGCACGCGGCAGTCGCAACGTGCGAGGCTCAGAGGACAAGCGATCCGTTCGCTCGCGTCACCGTGATCGCCTGACGATCGCGGCGGCGGAGCCTGTTACCTATGGAACTCCATCTACCGCCTCCCCTCGGGTGTGGGGACCTCGACGGGCGGCGTCCCAATCGGGCGGATGATCTCAATAGCATCCATCGACGGTCCGGGCGGCTCGCTAACCGGGACCACGCAACCGATGTTCAGATCATAGTCACCGCAACCGCTGCTATAGGAGGCCAACCGGATGTAGTACGTGACGCTTTGGGTAGCGTTGAAGCTCGCCGACGAAAGAAATGATGTGCCGCCATCATCGTCGCATTGGAGCTCCGTGCCCCCGCAGCTATCGTATACGGACAGCACGGTGTCACTTTGTCCACTGTTCTCCGTGTCGACCGTCACGATCCCGGTGCAAGTCGCGGTGTACTCGAACCAGACGTCCTTGTTGGAGTTGGACTGGCACGAAGCTTCAGCGTCGTCGTCGCCCGCATCACAGTTGTCGCCCTCGGCGGCGGGCGTACCATCGGTGACAACGGTGGCGTCCGCGCAGTCGTCATTAGCCAACGGCGCCGGGCACGGCGTCGTGCAATCCAAGGTCTCGTCCCACACGCCGTTGCTGTTGGCGCACTCGGCTGCAGTCAGATCCTCGCACGTCGGCCAGGGATCGAGGCAGCACCGGCCCACCGGTACCACACAGGCGTCGATCGTGAGGTCGAAGTCCGGTATGCAATCCGGCGTCGACCAGGTATCGACCTGGATGTAGTAGGTACCCGGCTCGAGATGCACGCAGTCGGTGGTCTTCGGGTCGCCGGAGCTGTCGTAGGCTGCGGTGATGCAATCATCCGTCGGCGGGCACGCAATGCCCAGCGCAACACCGCTGTACGTGGTGCCTTTCGGATCCAGCGTGACGTCCACGTCCATCGCCTCGGTGACAGTAAACTCGTAGATCATGTCCTCGCCGCTGTCATAGTAGTACAGACAGTGGGTGGTCGACGGATCGTCGTAAACGTCCCCTCGGCCGCAGTTGGTGTTGGTGTTCGTGTACGGCAGGTCGCTCAGGCCGATGCTTGCCGTAAATGGACTGGTGCAATCATCGCCGGGCGTCGGACACGGACTTTCGGTGCAGTTCACCCCGGGGATGAAGGTCGAACCCGGCCAGGTGTCGCAATCCTCTGCGCCGCCGAGCACGTCGTGGCAGGTTCCGTCCGACTCGCAGCAGACGCCGCCGCCGGCGATTGGGGCACACGTCAGGGTCGCCATGTACTCGTTGGCGAACTGGCGGCATTCTTCATCCACACACGGCCAGCCGTCGTACATGGCGGCACTGAGGTCACCGGTGGAAATGAACGCAACGTAGGTCCCAGGACCGAGCGTCACGGTGGCCGTCGCACCGGTCTCGCAGGGCCCCGCGTCCCCCTCAGCCAACAGCGTCGTGCTGGCGCAGTCCCTGGTCAGGAGATACAGAATCGCGGGGAACTCCACCGAAGCGGACCAGGTGACGTCGTACCAGTCGTCCAGGGTGAACTCATACCAGTCGGTGTCACGCGAACCACCATCGGCCCAAGCCGTCCCACACACCGTCTCATCGCAGATCAGCGTGTCGAACGCTTCCGGCGTCGAGTTGCATCCGCCATTGCTGTCGTCGCCGCAAGGCTCGTCTTCCGGCGTGGTGCTGTCGTGCGGGCAAATCACGCAGTTGCAGGGCGCCCCGCAGATCATGCTCACCTGGATGGCACCCTCGGCACCGTTATAACCCGAGACGTTGACGAAGTACCTCTTAAACGGCACGGTGCACAACGTTACCGACGACTGCGTGCCGCAGGAATCGTCGTTCCCGTCCACGCAGACCAGATCGTTGCACGTATCGCCGCAGTAGATCGCCAGCAGGGTGTCGATGGCCGAACCGCAGGTCTCGATGGTCACCCAGCGACCGTTCCCGACGAATGTGTACCACACGTCGTTGGTCGGCGTAACCACACAAGGCGGTACCGCCGGGTCCGACGCGGTGGCTCCGGTAGTCGTCCCGGTTAGCGTCTTGCCGCAGCACAGCACCTCCGCGTCCGCGCACTCGTCATTCTCCGGTGCGGGCTGCGGGCATGGGTTCGGATCGCAGCCCTGTCCCTCAATCCATTGGCCAGGACCGTGCAGGGCATCGCAATCCGCCTCGGTCTCGACCGTGCATCCCCCGGTACTCGGGTCGCAGCACGCCCCTTCCCCGCACGGCGGGTCCAGATCAGCGCAGAGCGCGTCAGCGACGAATCGTTTGGGTGCTTCGCAGGCCGACTGTGGCACAGGGGGATCGTCGAGGCATATCGAGGTGCTGTCGTCGCAGCACGCGCCGTATTGCTCCCCGGACGCGCCGGTCAGACACATCCCGCGGTCGAAGCCGGTCCCAGTTCCGTTCTGCAACGACTCGTTGTCGCCTTCACTGGAACTGGCCCACAGGAACCAGCAATCCTGACCCGCATCGACACCCTGGATGGACACCCACCCATCCGTGAGGGCGCAGCAGGAGGACAGGGTCGTGTCGTACTCGTACATGGGGTAGGTGCTGGCGTACAGGATACCCGTGTCAGTCTTGGTCGGCGTCAACGTGTAGCTGCACACTTCCGTGCCGGGCGCACCGCCCGCGTCGGTGTAGAACTTGACGTAGTACTGGTCCGGGCTCTTCACGCACGCAAACCAGTCGACGCCATCGTTCCAAGCGTTGATGCCCCACCAGTGCAGATCACAGATGTCCCCGATGACGCCCGAGAAGTTCTCCTGGACCAGATAAGGCCCCGCCTCATCGGCGTTGGCGAACGACCAGCCCTCATCCGGCCCGTGGGCGAGCTGCCCGAACAGCGTATTCTCCGGACACAATGGTGGGCAGATAAACGCGGGACACGCTTGCCCTTCGCCCCAGTAGCCACCCAAGGCGTCACACTCGAGCTCCGTGTTGGTGGCATCGCAGGATCCGTCGACGCAGCACGCACCCGTGGGATCAGCGCAGCAACTCATGTCCGCACAGTTGTCAACATCGATGGTGTAGTCTCCGGAACCGCCGCCGTAGCCGTCCACGATGATGTAGTAGTCGTGGCCCGCGCGCATGCAGACGCACCCGTCGTAGTTATCCGACAGCTCGGACACATAGTTAACGGGAGTAGAGCAATTGTCGTCGTTACAGGCGTGGTACGGGGACGCACAGGTGTCCTCGTACACGTACAGCTTGGTGTCGTAGTTCGTGGTGCCGGCAGGGTCGCACAACGAGATCTCCACACACTCGTCCACGCTCGGAGTGTACACGTAGACCACGTCCGGCGAAGTCGAGCCGGTGTACGGGCAAGCCTCGTCGTAATCGTCGATGAAGCCCGCCGTCGTTCCATCGTCCGTGTAGGGCAATAATGCGATTCCCGTGGCCGTCCCGCAGGTATCGCCGCCGGCGCGAGGTCCAGGGGGCGGCTCCGGCAGGGATGCACGCGTATCATACGGCGTCACCTTCTGATCATCGCCCTGGTCGCCAGGCTGCAGGGCAGTCGGGTTTCCGGGGTCTCCCACTGTCACCGACCCTGCCCAACACAGCGCTACGGCGACGCAGGAACAAATACAAAGCAGTATATACCGCCTCCTCATAATTGTATCTCCTCTCAATTGCAAAGAACTGGTATAGAGTTCACCTGCGCCACACATTGGGCGCAACAGCTACGCCAAGCCATCCCCTCCCCTTTGGCGTGTCACATCTTCACGGCCCGATAGGCAAACTCCAGATGAAAGGCAGCACCGGCATTTTATAAGAAAGGCTTTACGAACGCAAGAAAAAAACGTCCGGAATTGAAAAACGGACAGTTTTATCTGACTTACGCCCACGCCGGTCGGCAACCTGCCTGACTCTCCTGACTCTGCGGTTTAGCTCCTAAGCTTATGGTATTTAGGAGGTTATGCCAAGCACCCTCCAGCCGTGCGGTCCGAAGACGCGGGTATAAAGCCACACCGGATGCCTTGGAAGTAGCCCACACCAATCACTGCGGAGTACTCAGGGCGGCTTCGCGGTTTCGCTAATCGTTCGCCATTCGCGGATGGCGGCGGGGCGAACCGAGCACGGTGCGCCTTGGTGGCACCAAACAAATAGTGTAGGGAGATGGAGTCAGTTCGACGCGTGGCCCTACGGGCAGGGCCCACCGGTCAGGCACGTGGTGAAGCCCTGAATGTCAGCGCCGTTCTGGAGTCCGTCCGTGTTGACGTCGACGGCGCAGAGCTCGCGCCAGCCGGGCGTGTCTCCCAGGAGTACCTCCACAAACGGGCTCACATCGTCCGGCGTCACGGCAATGTCATCGTTCAAGTCGCCCTTGAGGCATGCGGGGGGGAGGTTTCCGACCCCAACGATCAGACCATGGTTGTCCTGATCGTAGTAGACGATCAGGGCGGTTTGATCCCAGGGACGGATGGCCAAGGCGTTGTGCTCCCCGGCGCGGGGGGCATAGTCGAGAGTCTGGATCTCCCCTGGACCGGCGGTGAAATCGCCATCGGCGTCGTGCCAGAACTTGATGGCTTGGTTGGTCGTGTCAGCGTAGAGCACCGCCGCATGATAGGCGCCGTCGAGGGCGAGATGAGCGTGACGACCCACGTTGCCGGCGCTGTCAATCGTGGTGATTTCGCCCGCCTCTGCGGCGAAGGACCCGTTCTCGTCGTGCCAGAGCCGCAGGTCGCCGGGGCTGCCTTCCCAGGTGCCGCGGTAGTAGGTCACTACGGCATGGGAGTCGGCGTCAAACGCGATGGTGGTGTACTTGCCGGTGGAATCGTCGGGAGGCGGAGAGGACGGCGTGTCGATCACGCTGATCTCGCCCAAGTCACGCGTGAAATCACCGTCCGCGTCGTGCCACACCCGCAACTCGTAATAGGGATTGTGGACGTGGTACGCAACGGCGGCGAGGTCTTGTTGGTCGAAGGCGATGCTGACGTGGCGCCCGACGTCGCCGCCATTGCTGTCGATGTTCCGCAGTTCGCCGGCATCGTACTGAAAGTCCTTGTCCGCGTCATGCCACAGCCTGAGTTTGGCGAACGACCAGTCACAGAATCCCACGGTGGCACAACCGCTCGCATCGAATGCCAGTGACGTATACTTTCCGGTCCCGTCTCCGAGGGTCGAGATCTCACCGGAATCAGCGGCATGGTCGCCATCAACGTCGTGCCAGAGTTGATGTCGAAAGGCACCGTCGAAATAAGCAATCGTCGCCCTCCCGTCGTAGTCGATCGCCAGTGCGACGGTACTGCTGGATCCGGCTTGGTCGATAGTCTGGAACTCGCCCGCATCGAGGTTGAGGTCCCCGTCCGCGTCGTGCCAGAGGTGCAGATCGTTGGTGGCGTGGTCGATGTAGGCTACGCTGGCGACCCCATCGTCGTCAAACACCGCAGAGGGGGAATACCCTACGTCGTAACCCACCACGTCCACGGTGCGCAATTCACCCGGGTCAGCGGTCAGACCGCCATTGGTATCGCACCAGAGACGCAGGTCATGCTGGGTACTGTCATAATGGGACACCACGATGTGGCCGGTGGAATCGAATCCCAGGGCACTGTATTCGCCCACGGTGCCGTTGCTGTCGACGGTCTCGACCTCGCCCGCGTCGTAGCCGAAGTCCCCATCCGCGTCGTACCAGCGTTTCAGGTTCCCGCCCGTCACGTCATAGTAGCTGACCAGCGCGCGCCCGGCGGCGTCGACCACCAGCGCCGGATAGGGGGCACTCGCGCCGATGGTATCCAACACCTGAATCTCCCCGGCACTGAATGCGAGGTTCCCGTCGATGTCGTGCCACAGCTTGAGCTCACTCGAGTCGGTGTCGTAGAAGACCACGGTGACGCGACCGCCTGTGTCCAAGCGAAGCGACGTGCACATCCCCACCTGTCCGCTCGTTTCAATGGTGCGAACTTCACCCGTGTCATAATCCAGGTTTCCATTCGTGTCGTGCCAGAGCTTCAGCGCGTCGAGCTCGTCGTCGAAGTAGCTGACCGTGGCCCGGCCGTTCGTATCAAACTGAAGCGACGTCCACCGCCCCACTCCACCATTGGTATCGATGTTGCGAACCTCGTTTCCATCGAACGCGAAGTCCCCGTCCGCGTCATGCCAGAGTCTCAAGTCATCCCGATCATCGTCGTAATAGGAGATGGTTGCCCGGCCGCCGGCGTCGAACGCGAGGCTCGCGAACGATCCCACACGACCGCTGGTGTCGACGTTTTGGATTTCGCCGGCGTCGAATGTGAAATCGCCATCGGCATCGTGCCACAGTTTGAGGTTCTCATTCCCGTAATCGAAATAGGAAACGGTCACGAGTCCATTCGTGTCGATTGCCAGCGATGTCCATTTACCGGTGGCCCCCGTATTATCGATAGTGCGGCACTCGCCCGGGTCGAAAGCCCCGTTGCTGTTGGCGTCATGCCAGAGGCGCAGTCCCCCGGGAGGACCGTCGTGATCCAGGTTGCCGGCATCGTGGTAGCTGACTACGAGGCGGCCGGCGGGATCAAAGGCCAGCGAACTGAAACGTCCGATATCGCTGCCGCCGACGAGTTGCCCGCTGAAAACCACGCCCAATACGGGTGCGGGAAGCGCCGCGCAGGTCAGCAATGCCAGTTGGATCACGGTTTTAACATGGCGCCCCATCTTCCATCTCCATTCCGCCCGGCGCGTCGTCCGAAATGTAACCGCCTACAAGAAGAAGGGCCTTCCCCGTGGTCAGAGGATGCCCGATGGACGGTTTGGCACGACGCTTCTCAAACACCCCCTTACAGAATAGCCATTCGGCCGGCGTTATTCAAGACATCGTGGCACGCCGCCTGCACCGAAGCCGTCTCCGCGAAGGGAAACGGTCACCAGGCCGGTTATTATCCTGCCACACCACACCGGTAACCTTGCGGTCCGGTCAATTGGAGAATGTGGTTGACCGGCATGGACCGTATTGCGACAATATGGAGAGGTCGAGGGGTGGTTGCCGCAATGATCCGAAGGCACGTTTTGTCTGTTATCGCCGTGGCGGCGCTGTGGGGCGGGGTGGGGCACCCGGCTGCCGGGGTCGTGATGTTCCTTGACCTGGGTAGCCCATCCACCGGCGTGCTTGGTGGGCCGATCGACCACTCCAACCCGACGCTCGATATCTATCCCACCGGTAGCGCAACTCTGTTCCTCTGGGCGATTCCCGACGCGGATGACAATAAGGTAGTGTGCTCGCTAGGACACGATGTTCGCATCACCGGGTCCGCCGCCGCTTCGGTCAGCGTGGCTGATTATTTACTCGACAATCCCTCATTGCCTCCAACGCTCGATGGCACGGTACTGCACTACTGGGCGGCCTTAACCAAGGCTCCAAGCTGATTGACGACCAGCGCGCCGTCTTTGTTCCGGAGGCCGAGCCGTTCGTAGGAGGGGTGGGGTCCGCAAACTACGGAATCGATCCTGGCTACGATCCGGTGTCCGGGGCGGTTTACCTGGCCCGACTCGACCTGACCGTCGAGCGTGACGCCCTCGTGGGATCATCCGCGGAACTTCGCCTGGTGGTCAGTTCATTGCTGATTGCGCACGTCAGTACGGGGCAGTGGTGCCCCGAACCGCTTTTCTTCGGCTACACGGCCGGCGGCGCGGAGCCGGCCTCGGGAACTGGATCGCAGATCGGTGCCACATCCACTACCGTCGATGCGACCGTGTCCGTAGTCCACGCACCGGCTGACTTCGACCAGGACGGGGACGTGGGCCTGACGGACCACACGACCTTTGTCGGCTGCATAACCGGGCCGGGCGGCTCACCCAGTCCAGTGTGTGAAGCGTGTGACCTCCAGGAGGACGGCGACGTGGACGTCGACGACTTCGCACTCTTCCAACTCATGTTCACCGGGGACTGACCCCGCGAGCCGCGGCAGACTGACGGCATTCTACTCCGCGAGTTTCTCCTGAAAGTCGCCGTAGTCGTCCAGGTCCACGTCGGCGTCTTCGTCGAAGTCGAACGCACCCAGGCAGTGCTCCACGGTGGTCGGGGCCGACGGCGACGGCGTCTGGTCCGGGCCTGACAGGCAATCCACAAAGTACGCAAAGTCCGCCAGCGTCACGTCACCGTCACCATCGAAGTCGCCCGGCGGGGCCTGGGAGGAAGCCCAGAACTCAATGTCGTCCAGGTTCCAACCCGGATAGGTGGTGGACCCGTCGGTGGGCCCCATGCCCCAGCGAACGTAAACCGTAGCCTCCCCGTCCGCCACCGCCGAAAGATCATAACTCTGCAACGACCAAGACGATTCATCGATGGCCAAGTCGCCCGTGGTGTGCTCCCACACCGGGGTCCAGGTGGAACCGTTGGTGGACACCTGCACGCTGGCTTGGTCGAACCAACCCGCTTCCACTCCCAGCCAACGCTGGAAGCGAAGTTCCGTGCCGCTCAGATTGGAACAGTCCAACGACGCGCTGGTCAGGTACAGTGCGGAAGTCATCCCGTTGGGGTAATCCCCGGCCAAGTTGTACCCGTACACGTTGGAGCCGCTATGCCCGCTGGTCGGATCACCGCTGTGGGACCCCCCGCCGGACGGCACCCCGAACGCCCAATCACCTTCCGTGGTCCAGCCCGGATCGCTGCCCAACGGGAAGCTGTGCACCGCGTATCGGCCACCCACCGTCACCGTCACCGCGGCTACGTTGGAACCCGCCGTCGCGTCCCGTGCCGAGAAATCGAAGCGGCTCTCCAGAGACTCACCGTACGGCGGGTAGTAACGCACCACGTTCCCATTACCCACCAGCGTGTGGGGCACGGTGGTGATCGCGCCCGCACCCGGATCGCTCAGGCTGCCCTCACCCGCCGCCGGCAGACTCTCGATGATATAGCTCAGCGTGTCACTGTTGGGATCCGAGGCCGACAACTCCACGTCCGTGGGCATGCTCAGGCCCGTGGACCAATCCACGTCGTAGGCCACCGGGTCCCAGGCCGCCCCGCCCATGGTGACGGTCATCTCCGCGGTGTTGGAGTCTCCGCCATCCGGAGGCCCCCCCCCGTCAGTGGCTTTGAACTGGAAGAGGTCACTGTCGTGGTACTCCGCCTCGGGATGATAATCCACCGCGTTGCCGTTGCTGGTTAGCGAATAGGGCACCGCGTTGATCGGTGCCCCGCCGATGGCGTCATACAGTTCGCCGTGATCGGGCAGGCTGGTGATGACGTAGGTCAGTGCCGCCGGTGGGTCGGGCAGTCCGTCGTCGGTGGCTTGCAAGGCAACACTCACCGGGGTGGCCACCGCCGTGTTCGCCGTGCCGTTCTGGGCGGTGGGAGGACGCGGACCACAGGCCCCCATCGCCGATAGATCGGTTTCGTAGAAGTCCGGAGCCAGGCCGTTCCCCTCGGACAACCCGGCGATACCGTCGGATGCGGCGACGTCCAGGTAGCTGATCACAATGGTGCCGTCGAAGTACATCTCGATCTGGAAGGTGTTCTGGTTGGAGGTGTTGTACTCCGGCACGTTCTCCCAGGTGACCGCCACGCGGTCGGCCAACTGCCTCCAACTCACCGTACCTCCCGAAGACGGATTGAGGTCGTCAAACAGCGCCGAGATACGCGGCAGATCGAAGTGGTCGGTCAGGGTCTCGGTGTAATCCGTGTCCCCGGCGGTGAAGGTGATATATCCGTTGCTGGCCGGGTAGAGCGTACCATAGCTGGCGTCGAAGAGCGACACGGTGGCGCCGCCGTCCAACGTAACGGTGGCGTAGTCATCGTCCGAGAGGCTCAGCGTGGTTCCCCCGGTGGGGTCGGTGGGCAACGCGGTGATCGCTTCCACACAACCAAAGTAGAAGTCATACGATCCGTTGGGCGTACAGAGCAGGCTGAGGTTGTCCAGATCGTTGCTGGTGAACTCCTCGGTGAAGTAATCGGGGATATCCGGGGTGGTGAAGGCGTAGCAGGCACCACCGTTGTCGTCGGTGGATCCGTTACCCGCCTCGTCCTCGGCGTGCGCCGCGTAGAAGTAGGGGGTGTTCTCCTGCAGGTCGGTCAGATTCACGACCACCGCGGTGGCATAGGTGGTGGCGAAGGCCTTGCCGGGCAATGATGCGCAACTCGTGCCGTAGAGCACCGAGCCGAGCGCGGGCTCGTCGGTGTCAAAGGTGACGGTTGCGCTGCGCGGCTGAACGTCGCTGGTCTGGACGTTGGAGATGATCGGGGGCGTGCAATCAACCGTCGCCGTATCGGTAACCACCACGCCGGTGCCGCCCTGCCCGTCGTCGGCGTCGATGTAGGTGGCGGTCACGGTATCCCCCTCAGCCACGAACAGCATACCCGGGAGGTCGGTATCGCTCAGCTCGACCACGCCCTGGAACTTGGCCGTGTCTACGTCGGTCTCGGTCAGCAAGACCGGCTCGCCGTTTGAGTCCGAATCGGAGGTGGCGCTCACGGTAACGGTCTCCACCGCATTGCTGTTCGCGTTCAAACCACAGTCTATGACCTCGATGTTGGCGATACCGTCGCATGCATACTCGGCGCGATCCAGGGTGATCTCGCCCTGATCGGAGCAGAGCGTAGCCAAGGAAATGGTGTCCACGAACTGATCCCCCGTACCGCCGGCGTCGAGCCAGTCGCTCAGGCGCGAGGAGGACGTTCCCCCGCCGACCCACGAGACTGCGAATTTCCCGTACCAGTCGGAAGTCTGGCTGGTGCAGGAGGCATATCCGCCGTGCAACTGCCCGATCACCCGGTGGTCCTGGTCGAACAGTGGTGACCCGGAGGAACCCGGTTCGGTGGTGCCCAGATCCCAATCCTCGATCCGGACGTGGGTGCCGTCGCCGGGAACGGACTCGCCCAGATAGGTGGTGGTCGTCGTGGGTTGATACTCGAAGCTGATGCGTTTCTCGTCAGTATTGGGATGGTGGATGGCGACGGCACTGCTGGCTTCGTCCCCCGATTTGTTCCAACCGACATAGGAAACATCCCACAAAGGATCCGGATCCTCGTCCAACTCCACCAGAGTCACGTCGGAAGAAGAGTAGGTCGCCCGGAAGTAGGATCCGGTCTGGTACTGACTCAACGAACCATCGCCCGGGTCGCCGCTCTCGGGGCTGCCAGGCGTTCGGCAGTAGGAGTTCTCATAGTTCCAGTAAACCACCAAGGAGGCCGCGTTGCCCGAATTGATCCCACAGTGTTCGGCGGTCATGAAGTACGGGGTCAGGTCGTTGGCCGTGTTGTTGACCATGAAACCGGTGCAGAACGTGCTGCCGCCTGTTGAAATCACCCCAATGGCGGAAATATCCAGCCGCCAGGGGTCGCCCTCTGGACAGATGACGTCGACATTACAGGATCCCGATCGCTGTCCACCACCCGCCAGCTCGCCGAAGCCCCGGTAGCCGACGTTGATGGAGGTCAGTTCAAGCTCGAGCCTATCCACCGACGACGACGGGATGGTGACTTCCACCACTATCGCGTCAGAGAGCACTACGGGGGTCCACAGCTCGCCGTGAGCTGCGTTGTCCTCCGCCGTGAAGGCGTGCGGTACCTGGCTGTAGTCGGACGCGTAAACGAGCAGACGCCCGCCCTCCGGCATGTTGTAGCGACCGAATCCGAGGTTCAGCGACAACGCGCCGGGGGAGGATATCCGCAAGCGCCAGACGGCGGTGTCTGCACCGGCTTTCTCCCACAAACCGTGCGTATGCGTGGTGATGGAGACCGGGTTGGGAATGGCGAACCGGGGGGCAAACCCTGTCGCTTCCCGTTGCTCATCTTCGCGCGCAACGGCCTGGCGATCCACGGGCTCGACGTGTTCGATCGGCACGGCCTGCAACTCGACCATCAGACTGGCACGGCTCAGCGCGGTCGGACGCGCCGCGTCCGCGACGCCTCGGGGTTCGTTGGCCTGCCCCTGCAGCGGTGAGATGATCATGCTTCCCAGCGAGACTATCAGTGCAACGGTTGAACAACTGCAACGAAACATGGTTCTTTTATCCTCCAAGATGACTGTCCTTCCCGCATCCACGACAAGTGTCAGTATAAGCCCCGCTTCTTGCGTAATCAACCAACAACCTCCAGTACGACTGTACGAACGGTATACAAGCGTACTTGTTGCAGTATCGCTGTATGCGCTCTCGATTGGATACGGTGGCACTTCCTTGGTGGCACGCGCTACGGGGATTTCGCGGCGCGCGATTCTCGTGGGTCTGCGTGAGATCAAGGAGGGAAGCATTCTGCCGGAAGGACGAGTACGTAGGCTAGGCGGCGGACGGAAATCGGCCGTCCACCATCAACCCGATCTGCCGGAAAAACCGGAGGGTCTGGTCGAGCCCTTGACTCGCGGAGCCCCGACGTTCCTCGCGCGCACCCGTACGGGGTGTATGATCTGGCGAGAAACTGCGGCTTTGTCAATGTAGGAACGGATCATGATACGGGGACCTTCGCAGTAGCGTCGATCCGGAAATGGTGGCTCACTCAGGGGAGACGCGCTTACCCAAAAGCGAAACGACTGCTGATCACGGCCGACGCGGGCGGCAGCAACGAGTCTCGGTTACGTCCGTGGTGAACCTCATCGCCAAGACAACTACGACTACAGGACTGAAAGTCTCCTGCCGGTTGGACCGCCGCCGGTATCCGACGGGGCGCAAGGTCTCCGCTGAGCAGTGGGCCACGATCAACCTGCATCGCGATGACTTCCACGGCGATTGGAACTATACCATTCGGCCAAGACGGAAAAGATGACTTGATACAGTTAACTGAATCTCTGCTTGACTCCGGTTCATAAGTATAGTATTTGTTAGGCATTACGTTCTAGGGGGTATCTCCTTCACTCCAGTTCACACTATGGGTTGTGGACGTGGATTTGGGTCTCGTCGGCGCCGTTGACGATCCGCGCGTAGGGCATCGGCCCCACGGCCACCGCTTGCTGCAGTAGCCGGTAGAACAGCTTCCCTCGGTGACGCGAGTTGCGGCGGTTGAACCGAAACGTGAACTCATCCAAGTAATAATCCAAGTGTTTGTGACTCACTGCCCCTTGGTGGGTGCCCAGCAGCCAACGCTTCAATAGTGAGACCACACGGTGGACGCGCGGCAGGAGCTCAGAAGCCGATTTCTGATTCCCCCGCAGGACCGTCACCTTGTGCCGGTAGCCCTTCTCCTTCAAACCGTGATAACCTTCCCAGCCATCGGTGTGCACGAGGCTGCCCGCCTCGATGGTATCCACGACGAAAGGCTGTAGGCTTGCCGCAGAAGCATCCGCGACCTGACACATCCTTATGCGGCCAATGCCCCTGCCATCTTCCTGCGCGGCCACGACGATCAACGCTTTGGTTTCCGTCTGGCGACCACGGACGCCCTCTTCCAGACCGCCCCAGTAGGTTTCGTCGACCTCAACGCGCCCAGATAGCCGGTCCCGACCCGGTCGCACCATGGCCCGACGCAGTTTGTGCAGCCACGTCCAGGCCGTCTCGTAGCTGCCGAGCCCCAGTACCCGCTGCAACCCAAGAGCACTGGCACCATTCTTCTGGCTGGTCACCCACCAGATCGCTCGAAACCACAACGCCAAAGGCGTCCGAGTCCGTTCGAAGATCGTCCCGGCTATCACCGTGGCTTGATAGCCACAACCAGCACAGACCCACCGGCCACGCGTCGCCGCCCACCGCTCCCAACTGCTACACCGCGGACAAACGAAACCTTCAGGCCATCGCAGCGCCCACAGATACTCGCGGCAGGCCTCCTCAGACGAAAACCGCTGCTCCAGCTCCATCAGCGTACGCGGGTAATCCTCCATGCCGAGTACCACTACCAGTTGTGGCGACTGGAGTCAAGGAGATACCCCCTTTTCGTCAATTGAGTATCGCCTGCGCATAAGCTTGATTCCCTCGTATGAACCCCTGTTTATGAAGGCGTGTGGGTGTTGGCGGCGGCTGAAAAGCGCGGCTTTCCGGCGGTTTAGAGCATAGAGGTGGTTCTGGTTCTCCTCGCGCATGAGCGCTGGATGTGGTTCCCTCCAG
>Ga0190284_1000607_pt1 | contig 19362 bp, 13 predicted proteins | sample 48691812_MG_FD_161668 | JGI IMG/M metagenome (GOLD analysis project Ga0190284, IMG submission 161668) | Hydrothermal vent microbial mat bacterial communities from Southern Trench, Guaymas Basin, Mexico - 4869-18-1-2_MG | ecosystem: Environmental > Aquatic > Marine > Hydrothermal vents >...
CAGAGCCTCGTCCATCGCCCGCTGGAGAGCGCGGCTGAAGATGGAACGGTTGCCGGCGCGCAGTTCGGCCCGCAGGTCCACGATCTGCACCGGGGGCAGGTCCACGTAGCGAGCCTCGTCGGGGCCGTTGCGCAGGGTGTGATAGCGGGTGCGGGGGACGTGGTAGCGGGCCTGGAGGTCGCGCAGGCGGCGGGTGTGGCCCATGATGCGGCGTGGCATCTCCAGTAGCGTGAACTCGCCACGTTGGGTGCGGTAGTAGGACTCCAGGCTGGGAGTGGCAGAACCGAGGATGACCGTCGCGCTGGTCAGGTGGGCCAGTTCGAGCGCCACGTCGCGGGCGTGGTAGCGGGGGCCCGGGGCGGCCTGCTTATAGCTGTCATCGTGCTCCTCGTCCAGGACGATTAGTCCCAACGACGGAAGCGGGGAAAAGAGAGCCGAACGTGGGCCGATGACGATGTCCACCAGCCCGGCACGAGCACGACGCCAGGTGTCGTACCGCTCACCCTCAGTAAGTGCGCTGTGGAGGATGGCGATACGCCGGCCAAAACGCGCTCCAAAGCGGTGTGCTGTCTGCGGCGTGAGGCTGATTTCGGGCACCAGCACGATGGCCTGCTGGCCTCGCGCAAGCACCTCTGCCACGGCCCGAAGATAGATCTCTGTCTTGCCGGATCCGGTCACCCCGTGAAGTAAATAGGTAGGTGGGGAATGAGTAGACGAGGGGTGAACCCCCTCATTTACCCATCTACACATTTCCTCATCTGCTCGCCTGCCCAGATCCTCACGAATGACATCCCAAACGGCCTGCTGGTCCGGCGTGAGAGGGGGTGGGGTATCGGGGACGAAGGTCTCGTCGGCCAGCGGGTCTCGCCAGACCTCCTCGGTGTCGAAAGCAACGAGGCCTCGTTCGGCCAGTTTATTGAGGTGATAGCGCGTGCAGCCGGTCTCGGCGTAGACCCAACTGGCGTCCACCGGGCCGCCTTCGGCACGCAGGAACTCGACGATGGCGGGATAGCACTCGCTTTTCAGTCCGGCCAGCGTTGCGTCCGTGTCAACGTCGTGAGCTATCCACTCAACTGTGTTCACCTGTTTGGGACGGGCGCGGGGCGGGGCCAGAAAAGAGGACTTGACGAGCAACCCCCGGCGAGCAAGTTGAGACGCAGCACGGCTCCATTGTTGGCGGGGCAGCAGGCGATCCAGTTGTCGCCCACGCAACGGGCCCTTGGAATCCAGCACTGTGATCAATTGCTCCTGGGCCTCTGTTCGCATATCCCGAGGCTTGACTTCACCGCTTAACCCGACTTGCACGTCAGCGTAGCCGGCCACGCCTGATGGCAGCATCAACGTCAGGCATCTCCAGAGTGGGGCCAGGTATTCGCGGCCCATCCAACGGGCCAGCGCGATCTGGGCCGGCGTGAGGACGGGGTCGGGGTCCACCAGCGATTCGACGGGGCGGGTCTCGGGGACGGGGGACTCGTCGCTGAGGGCGGCGACGATGCCGTAGAGCCGCCGGGGACCGAAGGGGACGACGACGAGAGAACCTACTGTAAGACGGCCTTGCAGTTCGTCCGGCAGGTGGTAAGTGAAGGCATGCGTGACCGCGCCCGTGGCCGATGCCTTTACCGGAGAAAATACGACTACCTCAGCAAAGAGATTGGGTACCATTCAGATTCAACCGCTCCCCGCTTCCCGCTAATGGCTATTACACTTCCTCACCGAAGCGGGGGCTATAGCGCAGGAATACCAGGTAGCCGACAACGAGCATGATCAGCGTGGTGGCGGCGGTACGCAACAGGAAATCATAGCCCGTCGCTGCGCCTCTATAGAGCAGGTCACGGTACGAGGCGATGATGGAGGCCATTGGGTTAAGGCGGCGCAGCCAGAGTTGGGCGTTGAACTGGACTCCCAACACGCTGACTTCTTGAGGGACATTCTCGATAGGGTAAAACACGGGCGTGAGAAAGAACCATGCCAGCATGATGGCACGCAGAATGTGCTGGGTGTCCCGGTAAAAAACGTTGAGGGTGGAGAGTAAGAGCGCCAGCCCCACGGTAAATGTTATCTGAATCAGGATGGTGATCGGCAGAAGTAATATCCACCAGGTCAGCGGCGCGCCGGAGACGAGCGCCAGGACGAAAAAAATGGGCAGGGCGATGAGGAAATTGACCAGGTTGGACAGCACGATGGAGATAGGGAGTACCTCGCGGGGAAAGTAGACTTTTTTGATCAGGTGAGCGTTGCCGACGATGCTGCCGATAGCCTGGAGGACCGATTCGTTGAAAAGATTCCAGGGCAGCAATCCGCACAGGAGGAAAACGGGGTAATAAGGGATGTTGGAGCTGCGCAAGATGATGGTGTAAAAGACGGTGTAGACAGCCATCATCAACAGTGGGTTGAGCCAGGACCAGGCAATGCCAAGGACGGAACTTTTGTAGCGCACTTTCAGGTCGCGCATGACCAGGTTGCGGATCAACTCCCGATATTGCCAAAGTTCGCGCAAGTGGCGCAGGATTTTCATATAACCTCCGTCAAGTCCTTGCTGCCAGGACGGTGCGATAGATGGCCAGCAGATGCCGCCCGGCCCGGTCCCAGGAGAAGTGGCGAGCAGCCCGCGCTCGCAATCTCTGTCCCAATTCAATACGCCGCTGCGGGTCGTTCAGCAGGCCAGCGATGGCGTCGGCTAGAGCGGCTGGATCGCCGGCCCGCTCGGCGTAAACTCCCAGCGTGCCCAGGTACTCCCGGCTGACCGGGGTGTCGAGGGCGACAGTGGGCAGGGCCATCGCCATGTAGTTCAGGATCTTACCGCAGCCCTCGGTAGCGGAGAGTTTAGGGGCCACGGCGACGTCGCCTAGCGCCAGGTGGGCCGGGGCCTCCTCGTAGGGCACCTTGCCGGTGAAGGTGACCCGGTCGGCCACTCCCAGGTTGGCCGCCATCTGTTGATAGTGGGCGACGCTGGGGAAGCCCATGATCAGGAAATGTGCATCCACCCCCCGTCGCTTGAGAATTTGCGCCGCCTGCACGAGAAGTGGCGTGCCCTGGTAGTCGGCCAGGAGTCCCAGGTAAGCGACGACGGGACGGCTGGGCGGGATGCCCAGGGCCGACTTGCGGGCTGTGACTTCCTCGGGAGTGAGAATCCCGGGCCGGAAGAAATCCAGGTCTACGCAATCCGGCAGCGGGTAGACGCGGCGGGCACTGCAGTTGAAATCCCGCTCCAGCAGGAGAGCGCCCAGTTGGCTGCTGGTAACGATGACATCGGCGAGTTGGTTAATACGCAGTTCCAGCAGCCGCGCCCAGCGGTACCACGGCCCGTCGGGGTTGAGAAAGTGATGGTCAGCCATCTCACTGCTCATGCTGCCCTGAAAGTCGAGTAAGAGTGGCACACGTTGGAGCCGGCTCAGGAAATAACCGATGAACGCGCCCTCGTGCGTGTGACCGTGGACGATGTCGAAGCGGCGGCGCAGCACGACCTTCAATCCGGTCCAGGCCAGGAAAACGTCGAAGGCGAGTTTATGCAGCGAGGAACCGACCTCGTAGTCGGCGCGCCAGGGCGTGGGCCGGGTACGCACGATCTCCAGGTCGGGCGGGTCGTGCCCCAGGTAGTACGTGATAATGGTTACCTGATGGCCCAGTTTTTGAAGTACCCGTGCCTCCTCCAGGATGCGTATGTGGCCGCCGTAGTCGGAGAAGAAGGAGGTGGGAGCGACCATCAAAATGCGATATGTCTCAGTCAATGCGTCTAGCCTGGCAAGGGATATTAAGATGTGATGCTACTCTTTGCGGGAGTGGCCCGGCCCTTTTTTCGACCGGGAGGTTATGCGGTCGCCGAAGAGCAGTTGCCCAATCCGGTTGCCCGTGTTGGATATGTGATCCATAGTGGTGTCGCGTTTTTTGACCCACATACCTTGCTCCCGCTCCTCAATCCAGCGTCCCCGTCCCTCGATGGCTGCGACGAAGGTCTTCTCCAATGGTTCCGCCTCATCATGGGCCAGCAGGTCACGCAGGCGCACCAGTTCGCCCAAAAGGATGTTGAGTCGGCGTAGAACGTTCTCGCGGTTGAGAAAGATGGCGGTGTGGTGTTCGCGGGCGTCCTTGGCAGCCTCGGTGGTGACGGCGAAGCGGTAGCCGGCGAACTTACGCATCTCCTGCCAACCGGGAGTATCCACGGTGGCTCGCAGCAGCGCGATAACCAGCAGATCAGGCAGCCCTTCGACGCCAGCCTGCAGCCCGTCGTGCTCGGTGACGTCAATGAAGAAGGGATGGGCCTCAAGTGCCTCGGCCAGTCCGGTGAGAGCATCAATCATCGTGCCGGAGGTTCTGGCTGGCATGGTGAAGCAGTAAAGCGCCCCCCTCAGCAGGTCGGCGCTGGCTGAATCTAGCCCCTCCAGAGAATCGAAGCCCACGATAGCCGGGTTGGGAATGAGATGGCCGCCGACGAAGAAGATGTTCTCCGGCAGGAGTTCTTCGGCCCAGCGCATCACTGGGGCCTTGAGGCGTGCGGTGTCAGTGACGAAGCAGCCGGGTTTAAGGTGCGGTGCGATGGCGACGAAGGTCTCGCGGATGGCGGGGAGCGGCACGGCGACGATGACCAAATCGGCATTCCGACACGCTTGATCCGGCTCACGCTCCACCCGGTCAAAAGCCCCCTGGGCACGCGCCAGGTCGGCTGCCACGGCCTCGGCATCGTAGCCGGTGATCTCAGGTGGCTCTTTCTGCGCCTTCAACCCCAGGGCGATGGAGACACTGATGCAGTCGGCACCGATGATCGCGACTTGCTTAAAATCCATTGTGGCGTTTCCCTCCTATACCTCTGTACAGACCCTTGCGAAGGTTGGGCAATAAGCTTGTGGTCTAGTTCAGGCTATCGGCCGCCTGCAACGCGGCCAGCAACTGGTCCTCCTCAGTTTGACAGGTCACCACCCGCTTCTGGTGTCGCCGGATAAGGGTGACGGTGAGAGGCGAGCAACCGGCTTCCTGGGCCCAGCGCGCTCCCATCTCTGGATGCCGGGCGTAGGTGACGAAGGGACGGCGCCAGCCCTTCGTCAGGACTGCGGTGAGCTCAGACTTTGGTGAGCCTTCGGTGTGAGCGCTCAGTCGAACGCTCAATCGAGCCGTCGAGCCGCTCAGGGTGTGGTCATCCGGTTCTCCCTGGCTCAGGCGGGCCAGCAGGCGCGGCGCGAAGCGGTCCAGAAGCACGATGATCGCCCGCTGCCACGCAGGTAGCCGGGCGGCAGCTTTGCCTACGTCGTGTAGCAGCGCTGCCGTCAGCAGGTCTGGATCGGTGTGCCCGGCCTGCCGCAGCGCGGTGCAGACGTCAAAGCCGTGGCGCTGGTCTGGAATTGCCATAGAGCGGAACAGCGCCAACGACGCTGGCGTCAGCATATAGGCTACCTGTTCTAACTCCTCCTCTGAAACCCGGGCTGCCAGCGCCCGGAAGAATTGTCTCACGCGGTAACAAAGCGCGCCGATTGGTTGATTCATCAAAAGAACAGCAACAGGTTGATTAAAAATCCGTATATTGGTATGATCACCATCCCAATCAGATCCACTCCCAACCGCGGGAGGATGAACAACAGCACAGCCAGAATGAGCATGCCGAAGGGGCGTAAGCGTAGCAGGCTGTCTCCCCAGCGGGGCGGCAGCAAACCCATCAGAACCTTTTCCCCATCAAGGGGGTAGATAGGGAGAAGGTTAAAGAGCATCAGACCCAGGTTGATCTGGATGGCGATGAATAGTAAGCCTCCGATGCTGAAGTTCCCTGTGACCCAGCCCATGCGGAAGGGGATAGCGAGCAGCATAGCCAGGACGAAGTTGGAGAAAGGACCGGCTGCTGAACTGATGGCCATGCCTGTTCGGGGATTCGTGCGCATCCGGTAGGGGTTGACGGGCACTGGCTTGCCCCAGCCGAAGCCCGAGAGTAGCAACAGCAGGCTGCCGATGGGGTCGAGGTGGGCCATAGGGTTGAGCGTCATGCGGCCCTGTAGCCTGGCGGTGTCGTCCCCCAACTGGTGGGCTGACCAGGCGTGGGCCCATTCGTGGATCGGGACGCCCAGGAACAGGATGATGAGCCGGACCAGGATTGTAGATATTGAAAGCCCAAACATAGAGTACATCTCTCCAAGGTTGTCTCTTGGTCGTGTAAGCAGTAGTTCACGATTATAACACGTTTGTCGGAAAGGAGCGAACCGGCTTGACGCGGCATAGTCACTCTGCGTTCTGGTTGCTCCTCTTTCCCAATAGTGCTATAATCACCGAGGCAATGACCGATGACCAGTGACCAATGACTAATGGCCAAACGATGAATACCAAAGGCTAATTGCCAATTGCCAACTGCTAGCCGCTAACCGCCGATCTTGGAGCATGCGATGAAACTAAGCCGGGAAGAAGTTCAACATATCGCTGAACTGGCCAGGTTGGCCCTGGGCGACGAGGAGCGGGCCCTTTATCAGGAACAACTTTCGGCCATACTGGAGCACTTTGAGCAGTTGCAGGAACTGGACACCGAGGCTATCCCGCCCACGGCGACTGTCCTGCCACTGCACAGCGTGATGCGCGCCGATGAACCGGAGCCCCCATTCCCCCGCGAGGACATCCTGGCCAATGCCCCCGCCTCTGAGGAGGGGTGCTTTAAGGTGCCGGCGGTGCTGGAGTAGGGAGGATTGACTGGTGCTCTGCCAATTGACCATCCACGAGGCCCGTGATCGCCTGGCCGCCGGGGAGTTTACGGCGGTCGAATTGGCCGAGGCGGTGTTGGAACGTATTGTGGCGCTGGACAACGACGTCAAGGCATATCTGACGCTGGCGCCGGAGGAGGTGCTGGCGCAGGCTCGTGCTGCTGACGAGCGCCGCGCCGCTGGCCAGGGGGCTTTCCCCCTGGAGGGGGGACTGAGCGGGGTAGAGGATACCTCGTTGCTGGGCATCCCTCTGGCCATCAAGGATGTGCTCTGCACGAGGGGTATACCTACCACGTGTGGCTCCCGTATCCTGGAGGATTTCACCCCGCCCTACGATGCCACCGCCGTGGCACGTCTGAAGGCTGCTGGTGCGGTCCTCTTGGGCAAGACCAACACCGACGAGTTCACGATGGGCTCTTCCACGGAGAACTCGGCTTTTTTTACCACCCATAACCCCTGGGACCTGAGTCGCGTGCCCGGTGGGAGCAGCGGGGGAAGTGCTGCTGCCGTCGCCGCCGATGAGTGCTTGGGTGCACTGGGCACCGATACCGGCGGCAGCGTGCGCCAGCCAGCGGCCATGTGCGGGGTCGTCGGACTCAAGCCGACCTACGGACGGGTCAGCCGCTACGGCCTGATCGCCTTCGCCTCGTCGCTGGACCAGGTCGGCGTGCTGACCAAGGACGTGACTGACGCGGCCATCCTGCTGGGGGCCATCGCCGGCCACGACCCCCACGATTCCACTTCGATGGACGTGTCAGTGCCTGATTATACTGTTGCCCTGACCGGTGACGTGCGGGGAGTGCGGGTCGGCGTGCCCAAGGAGTATTTCATTGAGGGGATGCAGCCGGAGGTGGAAGCGGCGGTGCGTGCTGCGGTGGACGTGCTGGCCGGGCTGGGGGTCGAAGTGCAAGAAGTCAGTCTGCCCCACACTGACTACGCGCTGCCGGTCTACTATCTGATCGCCCCGGCCGAGGCCAGCGCCAACCTGGCCCGCTACGACGGCGTGCGCTACACTATGCGGGTGGACGACGGCGGGCTGAATGAGATGTACAAAGCAACCCGCGGGCGAGGGTTTGGCCCCGAGGTCAAGCGGCGCATCATGTTGGGTACCTACGCCCTCTCTGCCGGTTATTACGACGCCTACTATCTCAAGGCGCAGAAGGTGCGCACGCTGATCAAGGGTGACTTCGACGCCGCCTTCGAGCAGGTGGACGTCATCGTCGCTCCTGTCAGTCCCACCACCGCCTTCCGCATTGGTGAGAAAACAGACGACCCGTTGCAGATGTACCTCTCCGACGTCTTCACTCTCTCGATGAACCTGGCGGGCATCTGCGGGCTGAGCCTGCCCTGCGGATTCGACACCGGCGGCTTGCCCATCGGTTTGCAGGTAATGGGGCCAGCCTTCGGCGAGGAACAGATCCTGCGCGTGGCCCACGCCTATGAGCAGTCCACTGACTGGCACACCCGGAGGCCGCCGCTGTGAGCGAAGAGTTGGAGCAACGGTTTTCGCGGGCACTTGCAAGGGTACGGGCGTTTCTTGCTCCCTACGGCGCAAAGATGCCGGCAGGACAAATCGAGGTTGACGAAAAGCTGGAAGAACCGGCTCTGGGAACGCATCACTACCCAGATACTGTTGTCGTCAAGAGCCCCGATGTGCCCGAATCAGTTATCGCTCACGAACTGGTTCACGTGGCCCAACACACCTTGGAACAATTCCGTGGCTTCCGCCTACTCTACGTCCTGCTGGCCGAGGGTCTGGCTGAGTTCGTCGCCAAGTTGCTCTACCCTGAGCATGAAGTCAAGTATGTGCCGGCGTACGAGACGGTTTCTTTGCTCGTCGAGGCTGTACCCGACGTGATCGGCAATGTGCTTCACATCAACGACTTGCCTTTGACACCTGATGACGTGGAGAGAATCTTGTCCAGTTCCCGCTTGCCGCCGTATACCCGTCGTCTGTTGGCAGTAGAAGGCGACCTCATCCGAAGCAGTGTGCAACGCGCCTGGGAGGTAGGGATTCAGGAAGACCCGACCTTCGTCACGCTGGGCGAGGAGATGCGGGCGTGGAAGTTCTTGTTGGATGAACGATTTGAGTCTCTGTGGGATAGAGTATACCAGGCGATAGAACCGTGGTTTGAGGGCGAGATGAGCGAGGAGAGTGTCACTTACGATGCTGCCCACCCGGAGCGCACGCCGGCTGTGGCGCTGCGCGAGCAGAGGGCGGAGTACGGAAGCGTGGAGAGATAACGGGGCTCCCGCTACGCAAGCGACGGAGTACCCAGCAACCAGTATCTGGCATCAAGCATCTAGCACTCGGAGGTCATAATGCCCGCTCTCCAAGACAAAATCGCCAGCCGCACCGCTTACGTCGCTGTCATCGGGTTGGGATACGTCGGCCTGCCCCTGGCGACGGCGTTTGCCAGGGCCGGCTTTCGTACCCTTGGCGTGGACGTGAACCAGCGCAAGGTGGATTCTATCGTCGCCGGCCGGAGTTACATCCCCGATGTCCCCGACGACGGGTTGGTCCCCCACGTCGAGTCGGGTCGTCTCACTGCCACGTCAGATTACGACGTACTGCGCGAGGCGGATGCCATATTCATCTGCGTTCCTACCCCCTACGACGCTCAGCGCGCCCCTGATCTTTCCTACATCCAGGCCGCCAGCTACGGTATCCGGCCACGCATGAAGCCTGGACAACTGGTCGTTTTGCAAAGTACGACCTATCCTGGCACAACGGAGGAGATTGTCCAGCCGATTCTGGAAAAAAGCGGCCTCAAGGCCGGAGAGGATTTTTACCTGGCCTTTTCTCCCGAGCGCATTGACCCTGGTAACAGGCAGTGGTCAGCCTACAACACGCCCAAAGTTGTGGGCGGCATCACGCCGGAGTGCACGCAACTGGCGGCCGACCTCCTGCGCCAGATGGGCGCGCCGGTGCACCTCGTCTCCTCCCCCCGCGCCGCTGAGCTGACCAAACTGCTGGAGAACACCTTCCGCGCCGTCAACATCGCACTGGTCAACGAGCTGGCCCTGCTGGCGGAGCGGATGGGGATTGATTTCTGGGAGGTAGTCGCAGCAGCAAAGACCAAGCCCTTTGGTTTCATGTCCTTTTATCCTGGGCCCGGGGTAGGCGGACATTGTATTCCGGTTGACCCCTATTATCTTAGTTGGAAGGCCCGCGAGTACGACTACTACACCGAGTTCATCGAACTGGCTGGCGAGGTCAACCAGGCAATGCCCTATCACGTTGTAGACCTGGTATCCCAGGCCCTCTCCTGTCACAAAAAGCCTCTGTGTGGCGCGCGCGTGCTGGTGCTAGGCGTCGCCTTCAAGTCGGACATTGACGATGCCCGCAATTCCCCCGCCGAGCGGGTCATTGAGCTGCTGTTAGGGCGTGGCGCTGAGGTGTGTTACCACGACCCCTACGTGCCGTGCTTCCAGGTGGGCGACGATGTTTTCCACCGCCAGACGGTCGTGCTGGAGTCGGTGCCGCTGACAGAGGAGGAACTTACCGTCGCCGACTGCGTCGTCATCGTTACCGGTCACCGCTGCCTGGACTATATCCACGTGGTGCGGTACGCTGACCTGCTCGTAGACACGTGCAACGCGACCGCTGGCATATCCGACCACGGGGAAAAGATCGTGCGCCTGGGCGCACCGTTACCTCTCCCCCGGTCCCGCGCTGATGTGGGGAGGGAAGGCTAACCATTTGACATGCCTAAACCCCCTTTTTCCAAAGATGACCATAGCACCGCGCCTGCCGTTCCCCCGCCTCCGTCCCCTGGGCGGTTGAAGGCCATTCGAATCCTGACCGTCGTCGCGATACTCGTCGCCATTGGCGCGGCTATCTACTTCCGTGATCGCCTTCAAGAACTGGAGCGGTACGGCTACGTTGCCGTCTTCCTGGTGGGGCTGGTCAGCAACGCCACGCTGATCCTGCCGGTGCCAGGGTTGGCGATCAGTTCGGTAATGGGTAGTGTCTTCAACCCGTGGATCGTAGGCCTCATCGGTGGTGTGGGCCAGGCCCTGGGGGAACTGACCGGCTACATGGCTGGCTATAGCGGGCAGACGTTCGTGGATGGTAATCCCGTCTACGACCGTCTGGCGCACTGGATGCGGCGCTACGGCGTGCTGGCGATTTTCCTGCTGGCCATTACCCCCAACCCGATGTTCGACCTGGGTGGCATAGCTGCCGGCACGCTGCGTCTCCCACTGTGGAAGTTTTTGGTGAGTTGCGCTGCGGGCAAGGTGATCAAGAATATCATCTTCGCCTTGGCCGGCTACTACGGGATTGAAGCGCTGTCCAAACTGTTTGGTGGTTGACGGTACCGTAAGCGCATGGTATAATTTACCTATAAACCATATTCGAAAAGACGGCGAACAGGAGGAGTAGGTGGGAATGGCCCTGGCGAACCGTTTCTAGTCATAGAAACGGGAAGAGAAGAGGGTCACCGGTTGCAAGCCCTCGCAGCGCCCCCCGCCGAAGGTCGCCTGGGAGTCGAGAGGCCGAACCGGGCCAGCCGGCCCCGGACAAGCCTCTCCGGGTTCGCCCGTTACAGCGAGGGCCCTTGTTAGAGGGCTGCTAGAGTGCGATGATAGAACCCGTTGATGTCCTGGAATTCGAGTTCTATCGTTGAACCAGGGTGGTACCACGGAAGGTTGCCCCTTTCGTCCTTGGACGAGAGGGGCTTTTTCGTAGAGTGGAGGCCGGCTTTTACTGGTCATTTGCGAGGGAGAGACTGTGGGATTGCCCAGACGCTATCGTCCAAACGATGTGGAGCACCGGCTCCAGGCCTTTTGGCAAGAGTCGGGCATCTACCATTTCGACCCTGGGACGGAAGGGCCGGTCTACTCTATTGATACGCCCCCACCGACCGTTTCCGGGCGTCTCCACCTGGGACACGTCTATTCCTACAGCCAGGCCGACTTCATAGCGCGCTTCTGGCGCATGAATGGCTACAACGTTTTCTACCCGATGGGTTACGACGACAATGGCTTGCCCACCGAGCGGCTGGTGGAGCGGCGGCTGGGCGTTAACGCTACCGAGATAGGACGCCGGGCTTTCGTCGAGAAATGCCTCGAAGTGAGTGAGCAGGAGGAGAAGAACTACGAAGCGCTCTGGCAGCGGTTGGGGCTCTCGATAGACTGGCGCCACACCTACCGCACCATAGACGAATTCTCTCGGCGCACCTCCCAGCTCTCATTCCTCGACCTCTACCGGAAGGGGCTGGTCTACCACCGGGAGGCGCCGAGCATCTGGTGCCCCGAGTGCCGCACGGCAATTGCCCAGGCTGAGTTGGACGACCTGGAACGGGAGAGCACGTTCGTCACGCTGGCCTTTCGCCTGGCAAATGGGAGCGGGGAGGCGCTACCCATCGCGACTACCCGGCCGGAGTTGCTGCCCGCGTGCGTCGCGGTGTTCGTTCACCCGGACGACGAACGCTTCCGGGCGCATGTGGGTCAACGGGTGACCGTGCCACTCTTCGGGCGGGATGTGCCGGTGTTGGAGGACCCGGGGGCGGACCCGGAGAAGGGTACCGGCGCTGTGATGTGCTGCACCTTCGGCGACACCGCCGATGTCGAATGGTGGTACATCCACGCTCTTCCTCTGCGGGTGACCATCGGCCGGGATGGCCGATTGACGGAGGAGGCTGGCGACTTCGCCGGTCTACTTGCCTCCGAGGCGCGATGCCAAATCACTCAGGCATTGGAGGAGGGCGGTTTCCTTCTCAGCCGGCAACCGATCGTCCAGGCAGTGCGGGTGCACGGACGGTGTGACACGCCGGTGGAGTACATCGTGACGCAGCAGTGGTTCGTCCGGCTGCTCGACTTCAAGGAGGAGCTTCTCGAAGCGGGGGAACAGGTCGTCTGGCACCCGGCCCACATGAAAGCGCGTTACCGCGCGTGGGTGGAGAACCTGCACTGGGACTGGTGTATCTCCCGCCAGCGTTACTTCGGCGTTCCCTTCCCGGTCTGGTACTGCGACGCTTGTGGCGCGGTGGTGGTGGCGGACGAGGAGCAATTGCCCGTGAACCCGATTGACCAGAGTCCGGGAAGGCCGTGTAGTTGTGGCAGTGCGTCCTTCTCACCGGAGCGGGACGTGATGGACACCTGGGCGACTTCTTCCCTCACGCCGCAGATCGTGGGGCGCAGGCTGGCCGATGAGGAGTTTTACCAGCGGGTCTTTCCGATGTCCCTGCGTCCGCAGGCGCAAGAGATCATTCGCACGTGGGCGTTCTACACGATTGCTAAGTCCTATTTCCATTTCGGTATCCTGCCCTGGAAGGAGGCCGCCATCTCGGGCTGGGGACTGGCTCCGGAGGGTGTGGGGAAGATCAGCAAGAGCCGGGGTGGGGGGCCGGTGGCGCCGATGGAGATGATCGAGCGGTACTCTGCCGACGCCGTCCGCTACTGGACGGCCAGCACGGGCCTGGGCAAGGACTCGGTCATCAACGAGGAAAAGATCCAGGCCGGGGCCAGGCTGGTCACCAAGCTGTGGAACGTGGCCCGATTCAGCCAACGTTTCCTGGCGGGTTACACGCCGCCAGCCCGGCCTCCGGCCCTCGCCCTGTCCGACCGCTGGATTCTTTCCCGGACGCAGCGACTAATCCAGCAGGTGACAGATTTTTTCCTCAACTACGATTTTGCCGCGGCCAAGAGCGAAACGGAGATTTTCTTCTGGAGAGTCCTGGCGGACAACTACCTGGAGATGTGCAAGTTGCCGCTCTATGAGGACGGCAGCGAGGGGGCGCGCTACGCGCTCTACTCTGTGCTCCTGACGGTCCTGAAGCTCTTCGCCCCGTTTCTCCCGTATGTGACGGAGAAAATCTATCGGGAGCTGTTCGCGGCGGGCGATGGAGCCGATTCGATTCACAAAACCAGTTGGCCCCTTGCCGACGAAACGCTGGTGGACCGGGCGGCCGAGGCGGCCGGAGATGCCATAGTGGACATCGCTACCGCCGTGCGCCGCCATAAGACCAGAAACCAACTTTTCCTGGGCGCGAAGTTGGAGCGGCTACAGGTGGCGACCCGGGATCCGACCCTGGGCGAGGTGTTGCGCGAGGCCGGGGCGGACATCAGGAGCGTCACCCGTGCGAAGCGGGTGGAGGTACGCGAGCGCCTGGACCTTGACAATGACGACGATTTGGAGATGATTGAGGATACAGGGATAATCGCTGTGGCCCTTGCGCGACAGTAGGCGCGTTTTTAAGGCGCGATACGGCAATCTGCAAGGAGTATGGACAATGACCGACGAACTTTCAGGAATCTACAACCCCAAGGAGCACGAGGAACGCATCTACCGATGGTGGGAGGAACGGGGTTACTTCCGCCCGGAAAAGCAGGTCGAACTGGGTCTGGCCTCCGAGGACGGGCCGCACTGGTGCATCACTATGCCGCCGCCCAACGTGACCGGTGTCTTGCACCTGGGCCACGCGATGACCGCCGCCGTCGAGGACTTGATGACCCGCTACTACCGTATGCAGGGCCGCCAGGCTCTCTTCCTACCTGGCGCTGATCACGCCGGTATCGCCACCCAGAACGTGGTGGAGCGAGAGTTGCGCAAGGAGGGGCTCACCCGTCACAACCTGGGGCGGGAGCAGTTCGTCGTGCGGTGCTGGGCCTGGGCACAGGATTCCCTGCGGCGCATCACCGAGCAGCACAAGCGGCTGGGCATCTCCTGCGACTGGGCGCGAGAGCGCTTCACCCTCGACGATGACCTGAGCCGTGCCGTGCGCACCGCTTTCGTGCATCTCTATAAGAAGGGACTCATTTACCGGGGCGCTTACCTGGTCAACTGGTGCCCGCGCTGCGAATCCGCCATCTCCGACCTGGAGGTGATTCCTGAAGAGCGTTCCGGACACCTCTGGTACGTCCGTTACCCTATCCTGAACGATGATTGGGACGGACCCCTCACTCCCCCCCTGGAGGGGGGGACGGGGGGGGTAGGTTGGGGCAGTGGCAGATGGGCTGAGGGCGCGACTGAGTTCATCGAGATGGCGACTACACGACCGGAGACTATCCTGGGCGATACCGGTGTCGCCGTCCACCCCGACGACCCCCGCTGGCAGCATCTGATTGGCAGAACAGCGGTCCTGCCGGCCATCGGTCGCCACATTCCCGTCATCGCCGACGCGGTGGTGGAGCCGGAGTTCGGTACCGGGGCGGTCAAGGTCACGCCTGCCCACGACCCAACCGACAACGAAATCGGTATCCGCCACGGCCTGAAGGCCCCCGACGTTATGACCGGCACTGCCCACATCAACGAACTGGGCGGCCCCTATGTAGGACAGGACCGCTTCGAGTGCCGCCGCAACATCGTGGCCGACTTCGAGAAGGAAGGGTTGCTCGTCAAGGTCGAGCCCTACTTCCATGCCGTGGGCACCTGCCAGCGCTGCCACACCGACATTGAGCCCCGTATCTCCACTCAGTGGTTCGTCAAAACGAAGCCGCTGGCCGAGGCGGCCATGCAGGCCGTGCGCGACGGGCGCACCGTCATCATCCCGGAGCGGGAGATGCGTCGCTTCTTTCACTGGATGGAGAACATCCGCGACTGGTGCATCAGCCGCCAACTGTGGTGGGGCCACCGCATCCCCGTCTGGTACTGCGACGACTGCGGCGACCAGACCTGCGAGATGACCGACCCCACCGCGTGTGCCCATTGCGGCAGTGAAAACATCCATCAGGACGAGGATGTTCTTGATACCTGGTTCTCCTCCGGCCTGTGGCCCTTCTCCACCCTCGGCTGGCCGGACACCGACGCGCCCGACTACCGCCGCTACTACTCCACCGACGTGCGCGAGACCGGCTACGACATCCTGTTCTTCTGGGTAGCGCGGGAGATGATGCTGGGCGTCGAGATGACCGGCCAGGCGCCATACGCCACCGTCTACCTGCACGGCCTGGTGCGCAACGAGGAGGGCAGAAAAATCAGCAAGTCAATGGAGAACATTGACGAATACGACCCGCTGAACATCATTGAGAAGTATGGCAGCGATGTGCTCCGTTATACCTTGCTGACCAGTTCCACGCCGGGCCTGGACATGAACCTCGATCCGCGCCGTCTGGAAGGAGCGCGTAACTTCACCAACAAGATCTGGCAGGCTGCCCGCTTCGTCCTCAGCAACCTGGAGGACGACTCAACACCTTTGGCTTCACTTCCTGTCTCCTGCTTCCTGCTTCCCGATCGCTGGATTCTCTCGCGCCTCAATCACCTCATCCAGAACGTGACCCGGCTTTTCGAGAGCTACCAGTACGGCGAGGCGGGGCGCCAGATTCACGATTTTCTGTGGGGGGAGTACTGCGACTGGTACATTGAGGCCAGCAAAGTGCGGTTCTACGAGCCTTCGACAGGCTCAGTCCACCGCGAGGGGGCAGACAAGGCCGTCCCGCGGGCTGTCCTGCTCCACGTGCTGGAGACAGCACTGCGGTTGCTACATCCCTTTATGCCTTTCGTCACCGAGGCGATTTGGCAGGCGCTGCCTACTCCCCCCCAGCCCCCCCCTGGGAGGGGGGGGAGAGGGAGGGGCGAGGCGCTGATGATGGCCCGCTGGCCGGAACCGGACGTTGCGCTCCTGGACGATGAGACTGAGGAGCAGATGGGGTTGGCGATGGCGCTCATCCGGGGTATTCGCAACCGGCGGGCCGAGTACAACGTGACCCCCGGCAAGCGCATTCCGGCGCTCATCGCTGCCGGTGACGCCGCTCAGTGGCTGGACGAACAGCGCGCGGTCATGTGCGCCCTCGCTAAACTCGACCCGGACCACTTGACTATCCAACTCACTGTGGAGCCACCAGCACAGGCAGCGACTATCATCGTCGGCGAGACCGTCTGTTACTTACCACTGGCCGCGCTGGTGGACCTGAAGGCGGAACGGGAGCGGTTGTTGAAGAAGCTGGCCGAGATCGAGACTCGCATCGCCCGCAGCGAGAGCCTGTTGGCGGGGGAGTTTGCGCAGAAGGCTCCCGCGCACGTCGTCCAGCGGGAGCGGGACAAACTGGCCGATTTGCAAACCGAGCAGGCGAAGTTGAAGGAGCGGATGACAAACATCGAGTGACAAATGGCAAATGACAAATGAGATAAAACGTGAAACGTGAAACGTGAGACGCATACGGCGTTAAGTCATCACGTTTCACGAATCACGTTTCACGTATGTTTGGTCTATGGCGACAGTTGTGGTATAGTATGAGGGCCAGCGAAATCCACAACTATGATATGGAGGCCTCCGATGCCCGTTGATCCCAAGATCGAGAAACTGCGCCAGATGCGCGCTTCTGCCCGCCTGGGCGGCGGTCAGGCCCGCATTGACCGCCAGCACGCCCGGGGCAAAAAAACCGCCCGCGAGCGGGTGGAGAAACTGCTTGATCCCGGCTCTTTCCGTGAGCTCGACACGTTCGTCACCCACCGCGCCACCGGCTTCGGCGTGGAGAAGCAGAAGTACCCGGGGGATTCTGTCGTCACCGGCTGGGGCACGATCAATGGCCGCTTGGTCTACGTCTTCTCCCAGGACTTCACCGTCTTCGGCGGCAGCCTCTCCGAGGTGCACGCCGAGAAGGTGTGCAAGATCATAGACCTGGCGATAAAGAACGGCGCTCCGGTCATCGGCCTCAATGACTCCGGCGGCGCTCGTATCCAGGAGGGAGTTGTCTCCCTGGCAGGCTACGCCTACATCTTCTTGCGCAACGTCCTGGCCTCCGGCGTCGTGCCACAGATCTCGGCCATCCTCGGCCCGTGCGCCGGGGGCGCGGTCTACTCCCCGGCCATGACCGACTTCACCCTGATGACCAAAGATACCAGCCACATGTTCATCACCGGCCCGGAGGTCATCAAGGCGGTCACGCACGAGGAAGTGACCTTCGAGGAACTGGGTGGGGCGATGACCCACGCCTCCAAAAGCGGCGTGGCCCACTTCGCCGCCGAGAACGAGGAGCACTGCCTGGCCCTCGTCCGCCAACTCCTCAGTTACATTCCCCAGAACAACCTGGAGGATCCGCCCTTCGTTCCCACCGCCGACCCCGAGGATCGTATGGACGAGGAACTGAAGACCATCATCCCCGACAGCCCGATGAAGCCCTACGACATGAAAGACATCATCCGTCGCGTGGCGGACGATGGGCAGTTTCTGGAAGTCCACGAGCACTGGGCGCAGAACATCGTCGTTGGCTTCGCCCGGATGGGTGGCTTCTCTATCGGCATCATCGCTCAGCAGCCGTTGTTCCTGGCCGGCGTGCTAGATATCAACGCCTCTCGGAAAGGCGCTCGCTTTGTTCGCTTCTGCGACGCCTTCAATATCCCCCTGGTCACCTTCGTGGACGTGCCGGGCTTCCTGCCCGGTGTGGAGCAGGAGCACGGCGGAATCATCCTCAACGGGGCCAAGCTCCTGTACGCCTACTGCGAGGCCACCGTGCCCAAGGTCACTATTATCACCCGTAAGGCCTACGGCGGAGCCTACGACGTGATGAGTTCCAAGCACATCCGGGGTGACATCTCCTATGCCTGGCCCACGGCAGAGATCGCGGTGATGGGGCCGGAGGGGGCGGTCAACATCGTCTTTCGCAAGGAGATTGCCGCCGCCGAGGACCCGGAGGCGGAGCGGGAGCGGCTGGTACGGGAGTACCGGGAGCAGTTCGCCAATCCCTACGTCGCCGCCGCCCGCGGCTACGTGGACGACATTATCGAGCCCCAGGAGACCCGCCCCCGCCTGATCGAGGCGCTGAAGATGCTGCAGAACAAACGGGACACGAACCCGCCGAAGAAGCATGGAAATATTCCGTTGTGAATGACAAATGACAAATGAGCAAATGACAAATGACCAAACCAACCGCATCTGGGAAGCGCCCAACTGCCCTGCTTGATCCAAATACCCAAAGGAAGCGCGAGATGACCGAGAAGCAAGCAGTACGGGACAATCTGCCACGTGTGCCTGATACTGGTGTCGTTGGCCGGGGGCGGGAACTGGCCGAGATTATCAAAGCATTGCTAGACCCCGACATCCCCATCGTTACCCTGGTGGGGCTGGCCGGCATGGGCAAAACGGCGTTGGCACTGGCCATCGCCCATCGCCTGCGGGAACAAGGCGAGTTTCCCGGCGGGATCGTCTGGCTCAACGCCAGCATAGTCCAGTCGCTTGACGAGGTATGGGAGAGTGTTCGGGAGACTCTCGACTTGCCAAGCCCCCAGGCAGCCAGGAGACATCTGCGTGAACATCCTACTTTGCTAATCCTCGATGGTCTTAACGAAGCAGTCCAGGATATGGAGATACTGGCCTTCCTCGACCGCCTGCCTCGTCCCAGCAAGGTGCTGGTGACGAGCCGGGAGAGGGTGGGGCTAGTGGGGAAAGAACTCATTGTCGAAGGGCCTAAATACAAAGTTGAAGCTGCTTTGGTAGGTGCTGTCGGCGATGGTGCACAAGTTACAACGGTTGTAACGGGGGATAGAGACATAATTCCAGTAACACGTTGGACAATCACTGGGGAACACGCTCGTGTAGCACAAGGTGCAGCATACGAGGTTAAGGCGAAAAACTACGCTGCTGCTGCAGAAGCCTACCGTCAGATTCTTGTCTCGTTTGACCCCACCGGACTGACCGACGACGATCGCCGTCGCTGCGCCGAAATTAGCCATCGTATGGGCACTTGCCTGCGCCTGGATGGGCAATGGGGGCCGGCCGTCGAGCAACAGGAAGACACCTTCCGCCAGTTC
>Ga0190284_1000610_pt1 | contig 19289 bp, 22 predicted proteins | sample 48691812_MG_FD_161668 | JGI IMG/M metagenome (GOLD analysis project Ga0190284, IMG submission 161668) | Hydrothermal vent microbial mat bacterial communities from Southern Trench, Guaymas Basin, Mexico - 4869-18-1-2_MG | ecosystem: Environmental > Aquatic > Marine > Hydrothermal vents >...
GTTCCGGGATGCGATGGGATAAAGATAACGCCGAATCGGTGATGTCTCTCGGATGTATTTACCACAGTGGCCTGTGGAATCGCTATTGGAAGGCTCAACGCAGTGCCGCCTGGCCCCGCCAGAAAAATTTCTCGTACACTTACTGATACTGACTGCTTTTAAAAAACCCTCTTGACCTGTCGGGGCGTTGCGGGTACAACTTGCGGTCTTCCGCCAACGGATGGGTTGTGCGCCCAGGCGGGCTGAAGGGCTTTATGACTGACGATAACGACGTGAAAAATCTGGACTTGGCTTCGCTGCGGAAGCAGATAGACGATTTGGACCGTCAGATCGTCTCGCTGTTGAACAGCCGGGCTGAGGTTGTGGTTGCTGTGGGCAAGACAAAACGCTCCGACGGCACTGCTATCTATGCGCCGGACCGCGAGCAGAAAGTCTTGCAGCGATTGGCTGAGCTGAACCAAGGCCCGCTGCCCCAAAAAACGCTCCAAGCTATCTACCGCGAGCTTATGAGCGGCTCGTTCGCACTGGAAAAACCGCTGCGGATCGGTTACCTTGGGCCCGAGGGCAGCTTTAGTCACCTGGCTTCGAGTCGAAAATTCGGCTCCTCGGTGGAGCATCTGCCCCTGCCGGATTTCCGCGCGATTTTCGACGAGGTATCCCGAGGCCACTGCGACCTGGGCGTCGTGCCTATCGAGAACAGCCTGGGCGGTGGGGTTATCGGCACGATGGACTGCCTTGTCGATTCGAACGTTCATATCTGTGCCGAGGTCGTCCTGGAAATTCATCACAATCTCCTGGCCAATTGTTCGCCGGAGCATATCAAGCTCGTAGCGTCCAAGCCCGAGATTTTCGCCCAGTGTCGCAATTGGCTTGCGTCGAGCCTGGCTGGGGTGGAGATGGTCAGCGTCGCCAGTAGTTCCAAAGCGGCGGAGATGGCTGCCAGCGAAAGCAACCTGGCTGCTATTGGGTCGGACCTGGCTGCGGAGCTGTACGGGCTGAAAATTGTCTTCGCCAATATCGAGGACAGCCCGAATAACCAGACGCGATTTTTCGTGATCTCCCGTCAGCCCGTGCCCCCGACCGGGCAGGACAAGACCGCGATTCTCTTTGCTGCACCGAATCAGTCCGGCGCGCTGGTCGAGGTGCTGAATGTCTTTGCCAAGCACGGCGTGAACCTCACGAACATTGACACCCGCCCGTCGAAGCGGAAGAACTGGGAGTATTATTTCTTTATTGACGCCGAAGGCCACGCTGAGGACGAAAAGTTCACCGCCTGCCTGGACGAAGTAAAAAAACATTGCAACGAACTACACGTCCTGGGCAGCTTCCCAAAAGCAACCGGAACGATTTAGTAGAAGTCAGGAGTCAGAAGTCAGAATTTAGAAGTCAGAAATCTATAAGGAATAAAAATGGCACGCAAATTATTTATCGCTGGTAACTGGAAGATGAACACGACGCTGGAAAGTGGCCTGGCCCTGGCTGCGGGTCTTAAGGAGACGATTGGCTCGATTGACGAGATCGAGACGGCGTTTTTTCCGCCTGCTGTGTATCTCAAGTCGATAGCTGACGCTGTGGCCGGGAGCAGCATCTCCGTGGGTGGCCAAAATATGTACTTTGAAACCAGCGGCGCGTTCACCGGCGAAATCTCCGGCGACATGCTCAAGGACGTTGGCTGTGAGTATGTCCTGCTGGGTCATAGCGAGCGGCGACATGTCATCGGCGAGACTGACGAACTTATCAACAAGAAGGTGCTAAAAGCCCTGGCTGACGGGTTGCATGTCGTCCTGGCTATCGGCGAGTTGCTCGAGCAGCGAGAAGCAGGCCAAACCCTGGAAGTAAACCAGCGACAGATTCAACTGGGCCTGGCTGGCGTGAGTGCTGCGGACATGGCCAATGTTACTATCGCCTATGAACCGGTCTGGGCCATCGGCACGGGCAAGACCGCTTCGCCCGCACAGGCGCAGGAAGTGCACGCGGATATCCGCAAGCTGTTGGCGGAGATGTACAGCGAGCAGGTCGCCCAGGCTACCCGCATACAATATGGCGGGTCGATGAAACCCGACAACGCAGCGGAGCTGCTGGGCCAACCTGACGTCGATGGCGGGCTTATCGGCGGAGCGAGTTTGAAGGTAGAAGACTTCACCGCGATTGTCAAAGCGGGACTGTAAAAACGATTTTAACCTGAATATATAGAGGAAAAAGACATGGCTACATTTCTGATAGTGTTGTTCCTGATGGTCTGCGTATTGCTGATATGCGTGGTTCTTCTGCAAAAAGGTCGTGGCGGCGGGCTTGGTTCCGCCTTCGGAGCTGGGGCTGGCAGCAGTGCGTTTGGCACGCGAACCGGCGATGTTTTCACCTGGGTAACGATTATACTGACGGCTGTGTTTCTGCTCCTGGCTGCGACGTGCGCCATCGCAATCAGGCCTCCGTCTCAGCAAGTCCAGACACCTGTGTTCGACCCAGCTGGCTGGCCTTTGGGCGCCGATGGCACGGTCTCGATGAGTTGCTACGGCACAAAGGGCGCGGTTATCCGATACACTGTCAACGCCAACGAGCCTAGTGAAAAATCGACGCTCTACCGCGTGCCGATCCGGGTACACGAGGGCGACCTCGTCCAGGCAAGGGCGTTTCGCGCAGGGCTGGATCCGTCGGAGCTTGTGAGCGTGAAATACGAAAAACCCGCGTCCCAAGTCTCGTCAGAACCCACCACCAAGCCAGCTGCCACGAAACCGGTCGAGGTAAAACCAGCTGAGGTAAAACCACCAACGCAAACACCAGCACCAACTACAAAATAGCTATTTTTAGTTGCTGGTTGCTGGTTGACTGGTTGATTGGGTGGTTGGTGTGTTTGTAATTTATATTGGGTGCCGCGGTTGCTGTTTTTGCCACGCAACAAGTTGCATGACCTACAAATTGATTGCCGTTCTTGTCATTCCCGCGCACGCGGAAATCCATGTTTTTTTGCTGTTACTGATTACTTAAAAAAAATTCGTGTCATTAGTTTTAATTCGTGTCATTCATGTTCCGCTGCTTTTACTGATAACTGGTCCAGCACTTATTTGCTACATTCGGCCAATGATTAAGTCGAACGGAAGAACGACGACTTTGGGTTTATGCAAATAAGTGCTGGGGACAACTGATAACTTTGATTTAGGAATACATAGATGTTAAGGTCCATGACAGGTTTCGGCACCGCTACGGGGCTGGTCGATAGCATAGAGTTTTCCGTCGAAGCGCGGTCGGTCAACAACCGTTATCTGAAGCTTTCGCTCCGGCTGCCGGACAGCCTTCAGCCTTTGGAAACGAAGATCGACCAGATCGTCCGCAAGCAGTTGCAGCGTGGCAGCGTGAACTTGGCGGTGCGTATGAAAGTCTCCCAGGCTGATGCTGCCTATCGCGTCAACACCGCAGCGCTGGGCCAGTATCTCGAACAGCTAAAGCCCCTGGAGGTCGAAGCCAATCCGTTGCTTCGGCTGGACATCGCGTCGCTGTTGCAGCTACCCGGCGTCTGCCAGCCTCCCGCAGCGGACGAACTTGTCCAGCGGGTGGAGGAGGGGTTGCTGGAGCTGGTCGGCCAGGCCATAGCAGCGATGGTGACGATGAGACTAACCGAAGGCCAGGCCATCGTAGCCGACCTGTTGCACAACGTCGAAATTATCGAACAAAACCTCACCGCCATCGCGGCCAAGGCCAAGCAGGTAGTCCAACTTTACCACGACCGTCTGGCCGAGCGGGTAGCTGAACTTACCGCCAAGGCCAAGCTGCACCTGGACGAGGAGACCCTGGTTCGCGAGGTCGCTATTTATGCCGAGCGGAGCGATATCGCCGAGGAAATATCCAGGCTAACGACGCACCTGAAAGAGTCCCGAAAAATTTGCGACGCCGACGAACCAATGGGCCGCAAGCTGGACTTCATGGCCCAGGAAATGCTGCGAGAGGCTAACACCATAGCTTCCAAAGGCGGCGACGCGGATATCGCCCGGGCAGTGGTGGATATCAAAACCGCCATCGACCGAATAAAAGAACAAGCTGCAAACCTGGAATAGATTCAGGATGTCGCATATGGACAATGGCGGAAAACTGGTCGTGATATCAGGCCCGAGCGGCGTGGGCAAGAGTACCATCTCCAAAGAGGTGCTTCGGCGGACCGGTGCGGAGTTTAGCGTTTCAGTGACGACCCGCAAGCCCAGGCCTGGCGAGGTGGCTGGGCGAGATTACTTGTTTGTCGAGCTGAGCGAATTCGAGCGGATGATAAAGCAAGGCGAATTGCTGGAATGGGCGGAAGTTTTTGGTAATATGTATGGCACGCCCGCTGGGCCCGTTGGCTTGGCTATTGAGGCGGGGCGAACTGTGCTGTTGGAAATAGATGTCCAGGGCGCGTTGCAGGTATACGAGAAAATGCCGACGGCGACGTTTATACTTATCGCTCCGCCCAGCGACGAGGAGTTGGCCCGGCGGCTTGCTGGTCGCGGCACGGAAGACGAGCAGTCGTTTCGGCGTCGACTTGGCAAGGCCCGGGACGAGCTAGCAACCGCTCGGCAGAGCGGTGCGTATGGACACATTGTGATAAATGACGACCTCGAGGCAGCGATGTCGCAGGTCGTGGAGATAGTGCAAGGCCACGGGCCAAACCAGATAAAAACAGGAGCAACGAATGATTGAGGCACTGAAGAGCGAAGATATCGTCAACAAGGTGGGTGGCAGATTCAAACTGACTGCCCTTATCCAAAAGCGAATGGTCGAGCTGATGAACGGCTCGCGTCCGCTGGTGGAACGCACAAAAGGCATGACGGACATGGAGCTGGCTATCCAGGAAATCCTGGACGACAAAGTCACTATCGACTATGACCGCAGCGACATCCCCTCGCCGGAAGAATTGGCCAAGCTATGACCGCCCCCGCGAGCAAACCTGCCCCACTGGCGGACTATGAAATCCTGCTGTGTCTCACCGGCGGGATAGCCTGCTACAAAGCTGCGGACCTGGCTAGTCAGCTGGTCCAGGCCGGTTCGGGCGTGTCGGCGATTATGACCGAGGCAGCCCAGAAGTTCATAGGCCCCGCTACACTGCAAGGCCTAACCCGTCGAGAAGTTTACACGAGCCTTTGGATAGGCCCGGGGCAGGGTCGGGCAAATCACATCGCCCTGGCCGACCGGGCTGACCTTATGGTCGTAGCGCCCGCCACAGCCAATATCATCGCCAAGTTCGCAGCGGGCCTGGCTGAGGATCTGGTATCGACCACAGCCCTGGCTGTCAGCGGCATCTGCCCGATACTTATAGCTCCCGCTATGAACAGCAGAATGTGGGCAGCAGAACCAACCCAAGCCAATGTCAGCAAATTGCGACAGTGGGGTTTCCATTTCGCAGGCCCAGCTGAGGGAAACCTGGCCTGCGGCACGACAGGCCCGGGGCGATTGGCCAGCCCAGCCGAGCTGATGAACGCCATCACCGAACTGCTCAAAGATCGCCCGCCCAGGAAGCGGGCACAGTAGCCATCCCCAGCTACGCGATAACAGACAAAAAAAAGAACCACTGATACGCACGGATAAGCACGGATGATATTTATTCAAAACGGATTGAAAGACAAAATCCACAGTGCGAGAACACATAGAACGGCAAGTTCGCCACGAATCGAATGAAGTTTTTTATTCTTCTTTCGAGTTTTTCGCACCTTTCGTAGTTTAAAATATCTGTGCATATCCGTGTCCATCCGTGTTTCTTTCGTTCGCGTGAACAGCTGAAAACAATCTGGGGTATTACGATGCGATTTCTTATTACAGCAGGCCCGACGCGGGAGTATATCGATACGGTGCGGTTCATCTCCAACGCATCGAGTGGCCTGATGGGTTTCGCTGTCGCTGCTGCTGCTATCGAGGCTGGGCATGAGGTAACGCTGTTGGCGGGGCCCGTTTCGCTCCCGCCACCCGAGGGGGCGAAGGTAGTGCCATTTACCAGCGTCGAGGATCTGGCATCAGCCCTGGCTGAGCGTTGCGATGCCTGCGACGTGTTGGTCATGGCCGCAGCTGTGGGAGATTTTCAATTGGCCAACGGCCCGGCTGCGACCAAACTTTCTCGCAAGGCTGGGCCTATTACAATTTCGCTCGAGCCTACGGATGACATCCTGGCCAGGGTCGCCCAGGCAAAAAAACCGGGGCAAATCGTCGTCGCGTTCGCCGTCGAGCAAGGCACGCCCGAAGATATTCTCGCCAAGGCCCGACAGGAATTAGCTGACAAGCACGCGGATTTTTCGGTAGCAAACACGCCCGCAGCTTTTAACTCCGCTGAAAGTTTGGCCTGTATTCTCGACGCGGAAAACATCCTCCTGCCCTGGGCTAAGAGACCGAAAAAAGACCTGGCCCGCCAACTCGTCCGCATAATCTCTACCCCGACAAATTGAAAAAATGTAGCTTAGCCGCCCTCGGCTGGGAAGATCGTGTGCAAAACATTGAAATTATAGCAAGTTCAACACAGCCGAGGATCCTGATGTATCGGGATGCTACATTTCCAAATAGTTTTGCAATTGGCTCCATTCTTTTTCTTTCTCTATTTTTCTTTCCTCTGTCATTTCCGCGCAGGCGAAAATCAATTCTTTTTCTTTTCCCCCCTGGATTCCCGCTCCCCGATCGGGTCGAGGACAAGCTTCGCGGGAATGACCAAAAAAGAAAACGGAAAAAACATGGGCGAGACGCCCGTGCTACGGAAAAGCCAATTCTGACTCCTGTCTCCTGAATCCTGACTTCTGTCTACTGCCTCCCGCGTTCAATTTTTTTTTCGAAGTCTTCGGTTTCTTGTCGTACTTGTTTGACGAAGCTGTTGTCATCTATTGTGCCGACTACCGCTGTCATCTCCTGGGCGTTGCGGAATGTCGTTTGGCGGAAGGGGTTTTTGAAATCCTTCAGCCTGGTTTGATAGGTTTGCTCACAGATGAATCGCTGAGCGTCGCGGGCCTGGTCGAGCGCGTCGTTCCAAAGTTCAGGCGAGAATTCCGCGTCGCCGAAAATCGCCAGCAGCGTCGCAAAGGCGTGTCGTTGCTTGGCCTGGGGATACTCCAGCCAGTATTTGTCGCATGCTTTGTGTATCGCGTCCCAGTCAGCCAGATTGCCCGCTTTGATATCTTCTCGCAACTCGTCGAAGCTCGCCCGGGTCATAAGTTGGCCTCCGAGATTTACCCAGTTTTTGGCGCGCGGAGCGCCAAGCTCTCCGGCCATTTCGGATTTCGGATTTTGGATTTCGGATTTTTTTCCCTGCCAGTCCAGCAGATTTTTCACAGCATAATATACCAGCATTTGTCGATAGGCTTCCCACGCTTGGCGAGCTTTTAGTATCACCACAGCCCGGCGAGAGTTTTCCATATCCTCACCTAGTATGGTAAGGGCATCGACGACTTCGGGCTTATCAGCCAGGAGTTTTTGACCCATCTGGGCCAGGGCGTCGTCAGTTAATTCCTCAGCTTGGCCTTGCTGTTTGCAGTGCGCTTTTGCAGTCCATATCTCCAAAAGTCTGCGGGCCTGGAAAATTTCCTCGACCGTGTCAGGCGCGAGGAAGTCAAACTCGATATGCTGCGTGGGGGCATGGCGGTTGTCTCTGCTGTGGAACTTCCAGCTGTTTCGCATCAGCGCGTACATGTCATACTGCCACCAGTAAGCGGGCATTACGAGCAGGCGGTCGTTGGCCTGGTCATTGCTCAGCAGTGAGAATGGCAGCGGGATATTCAGCTCAGCTGGGTAGTCCGCCTTGGCCAGGAGCACGAACGAGGCGAACTTGCAGGAGTGTTTCAGCGTCGTACACAGCCCGGGCCAAAAACCTCTGCCCGCGAGGATTTCTCCGTCGTTGGCTCTGCTGTTGTGGTTCGAGCCTATCGTTGCCCCCGCTGCGATATTGCTTTGGCCCATCAGGCACGATGCGGTGAGGAACGAATTGTTATGATGTTGCTCGTGTGCGGGGAAGATGAGGTTGTTGAGAATTTCGCAACAGCTGACGGTGGAGTTGTCGCCCAGGTACGAATGGATGAGTCTCGCGCCGTATTTGAGGTTGCTGCAAGGCCCCATGACGAATCGCACAGCCTTGCAGCCATAGAAAATATGACAACCTGCCGAGATGATTCCGTTGACCAGCTCGACCCCCTCGCCGATCTGCGTAGGGGCCTGCTCAGTGGAATCTATCGTGAGGTTTTTCAGTTTGTTGGCACCTTTGACGTAGGCAGCTGGGCCGAAGATTACGTCTTTTACGATTCGACAATTTTTGACGACGCACCCTTGGGCGACCGTGCCGTAGTAGCCTCGTTTGGAGTCGAATCGGTTTTGGGTCAGCTCAGCGAGTTTTTGCACCAGTGCGTCGTCGTCGCGGAATCGGCTCCAGAGAAACGCGTCGCCGGGCGTCATGCTGTCGAAGGGCAGGACGTCTCGACCGCCCGCTTCATTACCCAGGTCCATCGTGATGCGGACGGATTCGTCCTCGCCGTCCTTGACGAACCCGTTGCCGAACTTGGCGTAGTTTGAGGTGTGCATCTCGTCGATGTTCAGTAGCATGACCCGGTCGGAGACGATGTAGTGCGACAGGTAACGCACATTGTGTACCGCTACATTGTCGCCGATGTCGCACGAGACGACCCTGCTGTTGGTAATGCCCACCGGCACGATCAGGTCGTGATGCGACAGGCTAACCTCGCCCACGCGTCCGATGCGAACCAGCCCAGCGAACTCGCTGTTAGTGATATACCGCGGGTTGAACTCGTCGGTAACCAACACGTCGTCCCAGTTGGCAGAGGTGTTTGCGTTGCGGATCAGCCTTTCGATTTCGTCGGGTTTGAGGTGTCGCCAATGGTTTGGCGGGTGCGGAGATTGGCTGTTGCGCAGAGAATACTCGTCGCAGCCTGGCGGGAGAAACTCCTCCGGGACAAAACCATATCCAAACGACTCGCGCGAAACCACCTGAACCTTAGCCATTGCCGTCTCCAAAAGCCGTAACCGTTCACGGTAAAAAAAACAAAAATTTTTACCGCAAAAGAACGCAAAGATAAAAGTAGTCAGCAAAAACAAAAAACACTGGAAATATAGCAAGTTCAACACAGCCGATGGCGACTGTGCTACATTCCCGGATAGTTTTGCATTTGGCTCTTTTGTTTTTTCTTTTACTGATAACTGACCCAGCACTTATTTGCTACATTCGGCCAATGATTAAGTCGAACGGAAGAACGACGACTTTGGGTTTATGCAAATAAGTGCTGGGGATAACTGATAACTTTTTTCATAAACCTTCCAGGCTGTCGAGCGTTTTCATTACGACCTGCATGGTGTACATTAGGCTTGGCCCGCCACCCATCAGCACCGCCAACTGGGCTGCGGATAGTATCTCAGCCCGGCTCAGCCCGGCTTTGAGACCTTTTGCTACATGAATCTCGATGCAATACGAACACTGCTTGGACACGGAGATGCCGATGAGTATCAGCTCGACGGTTTTGGTGTCCATCGGGCTCTTGTTTTCGATACTGTCCATCAGGCCTTTGAACGCGCCCATAAACTCCGGACACTCCTTACCCAAAGCCATCATGTTTTGCTGAATTGACGAAAGCGATTCTTGTGTTGTGGTCATGTTCTGTTCCTTAGTCTTAAAGGTTACGCAATTTGCTTACCCGCACCATGCGAGCGAACGTATTATCAAGCCAGGCAAGTCAAAAAACAAGCACTTCATGTGCTTCATGGTGAAAACCCGGGTGCGTCTGATTTTCAATCCGCGATTACGCGGATGATTTTGCTTTTGAGGTGTCGCACCGCTGAGCCTGTGTTGTGGAAAGATAAACCATTGCACCGAAAGTCTCGCATGATGTAGTGTACGTGTCCGAAGTAGATGTCTGTGAGTCCCTCAGCCAGGCCCGTGCGGTCGCTAGCCAGGCTTTGGTGAATCCGCTGGGCGCATCGCGTTGGGCTGTGGAGTCTGTCGGTTATGCGATGCAGCCTGGTTGAAATCAGAGCCAGGTATGCCAGATTCAGCAGCTTGCCCTTGCGTCGCTCGATATGGCCTGGCGTGCGATGGAAGGGGTCGCAAGGCCGGAGCGAAATCGGCAAGTCGCCGTGGAGGAAAAGATTGCTGCCTATCCGAACGTGCGATGGGTGCCAGTTGAAATTCGGCGCCCGCTGGGCTAATTCTTCCAGGAGTACAGCGAAGCGGGCCGGGCAGTCGTGATTGCCCATGACGTAGTGCACCTGGCAGGCTGGGTTGACCGTCAAGGCTTCCACCAGCCAGGCTTCAGCCGCGTCGAGTGTCTCATCGAGCGTGGGAAATGTGCTCCACCGAAAATCGAAAATATCGCCATTGAGTACGAAAAAATCCGACTCCCCCAGCCCCTGGCGAATCTCGTCCGCACAATGCGCCCCGTCGCTACGGTGCGTAAACAAATGCAAATCAGATATCACACTTCCTTCAGGCATAATTTTTATAGTAGTCAGTAATCAATAGTCAGTAAAAGTAAAAACAGCAAAAAACAGCAGAACACGAATGGCACGAATTTTTATTTTAACTCGGTTGCTCGGGTGCCGTGGTTGCGGTGTTTGCAACCACGCCATCGTTAAACGTGGTTGCAAACACCGCAACCACGGCACCCAGCTCCATGGATTCCCGCCTTCGCGGGAATGACACTGGGGAAACCAATCACCCAATTACCCAGTCACCCAGTCACCCAGTCAACCAGTCAACCAATCAACCAGTCAACCAATCAACCAGTCAACCAGTTAACCAATCAACCAGTCAACTAATCAACCTATCACACTTCGACTAGCCAGGTTTTTTCGCCGGTTGCTGTTTGTTTGGGTTGGTTTGGTAGTGTTACGTCCGCTTTCATCAGCCTTGGTAGCGAGAGATTCACAGCGAACTTTTTCTTGCCTGTCCGCGACCAGTCCGCCCTGATAATTCCCCGTGGCGTTGGCACCGCCACACTGGCCTGGTCCGTTCCCGCTCCGCCCAGAACCGGTGCGAACTTCACCCGCCGCCAGGCTACCTCTGCCTGGGAAACTCCGCCCAGCGTTCGGGCGAGATGATAAATCGGATGTGCCGCCCAGGCGTGGCTGGTGCTTGTATTGCCTATCCCGCCAGCGTCGCCGTCTTGCGCAGCGCCGCCGGGTTGGCCCTCTGGCTGGAGGCCGCTGAAAACTTCCCAGCACCCGCCGAAGGGAATCATAGGCTCCCAGTGTTTGCGGAGATGCCCCACCACGTCCGAGCCATAGCCCTGCTGGGTCATCAGTTCGTAAACGTACGTTACCCAAAACGAGCTGGGCTTGGCTGAGGCGACCCTGCTGCCTCGCAGGTAAGGCCTGAGCTTTTTGTTTATCATGTGCTGGTGATGTTTTTCGTGCAGCCCGCACATCATCGCCAGGGTTTGGCTGTGGATGGAACATCGCGCCGCAGCCTCGCCGTCAAGGCTCAGGCCGTCATGGAACAGCTTGGCCTGGCGGTCCCAAAGTTTCCGTAGCACGAGTTTTTTTTGAGCCTCGTACGCGCGGGCAATTTCCCGTTTCTCGCCCGGGGTAACAATCTCCGCCAGCGAGGTCAGGGCGATGAGCTTCTCCAGCGTCAGCAGGTACCACAGGTTCAACACCGTCGGATAGCCTTGCTTTTGGATGTCGCACCAGTCCAGGAACAGCCAATATCGCTCGTCGTATTTCAGCAAGCCATTCTTGCCTCTGCCCTCGGTTGCGAAATATTCCAGCACCCGCTTGACCCTGGGCCAATGTTTCTCGAAGAGCGAAATATCGCCGGTTTGATAATAGTAGTCCCACAGTGTGAGTATCCAGGTCAGGCTGAAGTCCGGCAAGACGCAACCATAGGCGACCGTCGGAGTGTGGCCAAACGTCAGGCCGTTGGGCAGAGCCTGGGCGGCGATGCTGTCGATGCCGCGAGCGAGCAGCCGCGTGTCGCCGGAGAGGTGAAACGTGTTTTGCGCCTGGACGCGGGCGTCGCCCCACCACTGGGCTTGCTCCCGCCAGGGCGTATCGACATAGGCGTCGAGCATGCAGACCTGCTGCGTGCGGGTGCTGATAGCATGGATGTCGTTGAGGACGTCGTCGCTGCAGTGGAACTTGCCGCGGATTTTCATCGGGTAGAGAGTCTCGCGATGGGTCAGCTTGAGCGTAATGGGTTTGCTCGTCTCCCGCGCGATAGCCACAACATAGCGATGGCCTATCGTTTGAAAAGTTTCAAAGTTCGTCTCACCTTCGCCCAGCACCAGCCTGGCGACAAGCGCGGCCCCGCAGGCGTATTCAGGCCCCGCGGCCAGGACGGGCTTGCCGTTTTCTCGCACAGCTTCGGTGAAGAAAAAATCTACAATCTCGCCTGCGACTCCCGTAGCCTGGACCATCAGCGTACCGACGCCGAGCTTGCCCAGGTCTAAACAGGTAGCAGCGAACTTGCCCGCCCCAGCTGCGGGAAGATTGACTGACAACTCGGATGGAGGGGTTTTTGCGCGGGTCTTTTTGAGGGGAGCTGGCTCGACCTTGCGCCGTCGCCATCGGCTGGGCGGCAGCTCAGTAAACAAGGGCAGGGCCAGATTCGTCTGTTCCGCCCAGCCCGGCGAGCACTTGCCCCGGGCGGTGGAAACTATCCGGCGGTACGGCAGGGGTGTGTTGCCCAGGTTCGGGATGCCCCTGGGCTGCATGTCGTGCCAGGGCATGGTTCCAAAGGCCAGGCCTGGTGAGTCTCCATGCCAACAACTTCCGCCTGGCATCCAGCCTTGGCCTGTGGGTTTTTCAGACGAGGTTATCCAGCTGGAATCGTCCTCCCGGGCGTCGAAAAATTCCTGGAAGTTTAGTTGCATGCTAAGCCTGGCCGTGGCTGGTTTATAGGCTGGTGCGAGACGCATCTGCCAGGGGTGGCCTGAGAGGATTTCCATGTCTTCCCATCTGCCCGCGCAGATAAAGCCAGCTGCGGTCTGGTGGATGTATTGAAACGTGCTCACCCCGGCATTGTAAGCGACAACGCTTATCCAGTTTCGCCCGCTTTGGAGATACGGCCCGATGTCTACCGTGTCGAAAGGCCAGTTTTTTTGGTGCCCCCGAGCCGGGCCTCGCGAAACATATAGACCATTGACGTAGAGCTTGTAGCACTGGTCAGCGGAGATATAAAACTTCGCCCGCCCGGGTAACTCCGCTTGGGAAAAATCGTATCGAAACTGGGCGTAAACATTACGCGGGCAGTCCCACCGACCAGGCCAAATCCAACGCGCACGACGAAGAGGATGATTCGTTTGCAACATGACAAACTCCTATTGTAACCGCGGGCAAGCATACCATAAAAAACAGCAAATGACGAATTTAGAAGTCCGAATTAGGAATCGATTTGTCCGAGATTAAATTCTGGTTTTACCATTGGGCCACCCGACGCAATCGGCAATAAATTTCACGCGTTATTCTATCAGCATGGCGTCGCCATAGGAAAAGAAGCGGTATTCATGGGCGATAGCCTGGGCATAGGCGTTTAGGATGGTTTCGATTCCACCGGTTTGGCCTGGCTTGCAAAACGAAGCTACCAACATCAGCAGTGTACTTTTTGGCAGGTGGAAATTGGTTATCATCGCATCGACGACATGGAAATCGCTCGGTGGGTATAGGAAAAGTTTCGTCTCGCCCCGGTCGGGTAGGACCTGCCCCCCATGTCTGGCTGCGACTGATTCCAGCACGCGAACTGACGTCGTACCCACCGCGACGATCCGCCTGCCGGCGAGCCTGGCTTGGCTGATAGTCTGGGCGGACTTGGCGGAAAGCTCGAACCGCTCGGTGTGCATGTTGTGGCTGGCCAGGTCGTCGCACTTGACAGGCTCGAACGTACCCTGGCCGACGTGCAACGTTACGTGGGCAGTCTCGATATCCATCCGGGTAAGCTCCGCCAGGATGTCAGCGGTGAAGTGCAACCCGGCTGTCGGAGCAGCTACCGCTCCGGGCCTGGCCGCGTAAACGGTCTGGTATCGCTGACGGTCGTCCCGCTGCTGGGCCTGGCCAGCGTCGCGTTTGATATAAGGCGGCAGGGGCACCTGACCAACCCGCTGAAGAATCTCCGTTGCCTCGCCGTCAGGCTCTGGCGAAACCCGCCAACGACCGCTGCCGAGATTCTCCACCAGCTCCAGCCCAGGCCCAGTTTGGCCAAGGTCGCCTGTCATCCCCGGCGACACAAAAGTCAGCCGTTGGCCCGGCTTGCATCGGCGGGCGTTTTTCAGCAGCACCTCCCAGCAGCCTGACTTGTCAGATTTCAGATACAGCCCCTCGACCAGGCCTTGAGTTTCTCGCAGACAGGAAAATTTCGCTGGGATAACCTTCGTGTCGTTCACCACCAGCAAGTCGCCAGGCCTGAGCAACCCCGGCAGCTCGCTGAAGAGATGATGACCAACCATGCCTGTGTCGCGACAGAGCTTCATCAGCCGAGACGAACCACGATGGGCGGGCGGTTGCTGGGCAATCAGCCCGGCCGGCAGGTGGTAATCAAACGTCTCTAATTTTATGGTTCGGCGCGACGACATACGGAAATCCTTCATACAAGCCCTTGGCACAAGCCAAGTTGCCAGAATAACACAAAAAGAACCAACAGAAAACCCCGCAAACTCTATGCACAAAAACCCCTAATCAGCCTTTGCAGTTAAAACCTTACATGCCAAGATATTACACGAATCACGCGGTATTTATCCACAACATTCCCACAAGGTATCAAAGGACGCCGGTAAATAGGGAATAAGCCTCAAACAAGTAGGGGATAGGCGAATAGAGCTCACGGATTGCACGGTTTTTTCGCTTCTTCTGACTCCTGTTCATATCTTTATGAGTCTTGCGAAGTAGGCAAATACTGCCAGGCCCAGGGCGATTCTGTACACGCCGAATGGAACCATGCCGTGGCGGGTTAGCCATTTGACGAACGCTTTGACCGCTACCGCAGCTGCAACGGCGCTTACGACGATGCCCACCGCCAATGCGCCCCAGCCTGCCGATTCCATCAGCGCGCTCCAATTTCCCATGAGCGCATAAGCCGACGCGCCGCCCAGTGTAGGCAAGGCCAGGAGAAAACTGAACTCCGCCGCGGTAACGATATTCAGCCCGATGATAAGCCCAGCCAATATGGTTACCATGCTCCTGCTTGTGCCAGGCCACATCGCCAAACACTGGGCCAAGCCAATCACCAACGCCTGCCAATATCGGATATGCTCGAGCTTCGAGACACTAGCTTGGCCTCGCCTGGGCCGCCACACGAAAAACTCCACGACGATCATCACCACCCCGCCAACCACCAACGCCCCAGCTACAGCGTACGGGCTAAACAGATATTCCGAGATGGGTTTGTGCAGGGTCAGCCCCATTATCGCCGCCGGGGCGAAAGCTACCGCCAACAACCCGAGCAGTCGGAGTCCCGCGGGGTTTCGGTGGGTAACCCCGTCGATCATCAAGCCAACCTGCTTGCGATACAAACCAAGCACCGCCAAAATCGCACCTATCTGAATGATAACCTCGAATGAATCGATAGCGGGATTTTTGATAATTTTAGGCCCCAGCGGGCCTGAGCTTGCGGACTGCTCGGAAAGGTCCATATAATGACTAGCCAAAATAAGATGCCCCGTGGAAGAGACAGGCAGATATTCCGTCAGCCCTTCGACCAGGCCTAGCACCAAAGCTTGAGGCAACGAAATCTTTTGGCCTGGCGTTTTGGTCTGGGTTGGCGAGGGCTCCTGGGCGGGCTGAGTGTCTTGGGCAGGGGCGACACTTGCCAACGCAGCCAGGCAGATGATTATATAAACACAGCCGATGGCGACTGTGCTACGTGTTGCAATTTTTATTTTGGTCATAGGCCTACCGCGAGTGTTAGTATCCCCAGGGCTGCGATGTTCGCGTATACTCCTGCGATAATATCATCGGCAACGACGCCCAGGCCATTTGGAAGTTTTTCAGCCTGGCGGGCAGGCGGGGGCTTGACGATGTCGAATATGCGGAAGGCTACGAACGCTATGCCCACAGCCAGGAGTTGCTCGCTCCAGCAACCGTCTTTGCCCAGCGGCAGGTTGATTAGCGCGACGGCCTGGCCTGCCCATTCGTCGAGCGTACACTCGCTGGGATCCTTTCTCCCAAACGCTTTCTCGGTGAACTCGCCCATTGCAATACAGCCAAATGTCGCAGCCGCTGCGATGACTGCCATGGACACAGGCAGCACCGGGCCTGGGCCAAATATCCACAACAGCAGCAGGAACACAGCGCAGGTAGCAGCTGAGGCCCATGTCCCCGGAGCCGGCCACAGGTAGCCCGTGCCAAAACCTGTGATGAAAATTTTCCGTAGCCTATCCATCATCCCTCAGCAGTCCGCGGGCTTTGTAAATATATATCAGGCCGCTTGCGACCGTAGCCAACACAGCCAGCCAGATGGCGCTGATTTTCACGCAGACCGCCCAGGTGGTTCCTGGCGTCCAGGCCAGGAAAAACAACACTGTGCCGATCGCGATACATTGCAGGAGCATCTTGATTTTCCCGGCGGAGCTTGCGGGGAAAGCCTTGCCCTGAGACTCGCTGTAACCCCGTATGCCGGAGATTATAAACTCCCGACCCAGCACAACCACCGCCATCCAAGGCTGCACCGATGAAGCCATGCCACCGGTAAGCCAATGCGGAATTTGCAACTCGAACTGCCCCACATGCCCCGACGCGCTCATTGCATATTCAGGCCCAGCCAACATTACAAATGCTCCGACGACCAGCACCTTGTCGACGATAGGGTCTACCATTCGCCCGAACGTCGAGACCTGGTTCAGCCGGCGTGCGAGGTAGCCGTCGAGCACATCGGTAATGCCCGCCAGCACATAGATAACGAACCCCGCGCCCATAATCGCCGCCCGGGCCGGGCCGTTGGGGTCGTATATGCCCAGCAGCACGAAAAAAACAGCAGAGAGAAAAACCCTGCTGACTGTCAACTGATTCGGTATGTTCCACTTCATCTCTCACCTTCGCCGCCGGGCCAATCGCCCGAGTCAATTATAAGGCAAGTATAGCCCATTACGAGGTAATAGGCAAACAGGCAAGTAGGGAATAGGCAAATAGGCAATAGGGAAAAACAGTCCACGGATTACACGGATTTTTCAAAAGATGATTACACGGATATTTTTTCGGCATTTGAAATTCGGCGTTGATTCGTCATTCGGGCTTCGTCATTCGTCATTTTTCATCCAACCAATCAACCAGTCAACCAACTTACTATTGCCTCAGCCAGGGCGGCGGCGAGTTTGTCGCGGTAGTCGCGACGGTTCAATAGGCTTGCTTCGGCGGGGTTGGACACGAATCCCAGCTCGACGAGCATAGCGGGGCAGCGGGTTTTTTCCAACACGCGTAGTCGTTTGTTGTGTTGGCGGACGCCTCGGCTGGGGGCGAAGCTTGCCAGCTGACGCACCACGCATTGGCCCGCTCGGTGCGAGCGAGACCCCCGAGCTTCCCGCTTGGGCACATAGACGGTGAACCCCTTGGCCTGGCGATTCCGGGCCGCGTCGGCGTGGATGCTGACGAACAAGTCAGGCCCCACGCGATTGGCCAGTCCAGCCCGGTCGTCCAGCGGAATGAACACGTCGCTGCTGCGGGTCATGCGAACCGTAACGCCTCGCTGCCGCAACAGCTCGGCCAGGGCGTTGGCGACGTCCAGGACGACGGTTTTTTCGTAATGGCCCGCGGCACTGATTGCCCCGCTGTCCTTGCCGCCGTGGCCAGGGTCTATCACTACCACGCCGATGGACGCAACGGCGATGGGCCTGGGCTTGGCGGGTCTGGGCCTGGTTGGTTTTACTGGCGGGGTCGCTTTGGCCTGACGCAAGGCCCGGCGAATTTCGCTCCCCAACCCAGCTGGCAGCATCATCGTTCCCCCGCGCGGATATATCTCCGCGTCGGTTGCAATCTCCTCGCCGTTGACGTAGACGCAGCCTCCGGGGGTGGCAAAGACGGTAACCGTGGCGACGTCATTGCTCAGCTTGGCCAGGCTGTGGTTACACTTGGTAACTCTCATACCCAGCCTGGCAGCCAGGTCGTGGACGCTGATATCCTGCTGCAATGGCATGGCTTCGGCCTGGCGATGAAGTTCGCTCTTGCCGCAACCTGCCAACAGCCCAGCTGCAACAAGGGCCAAGATGCAAAACATTAGGCGATATTCGCGCCTGGCCATTTACGACGCTCCGGCTGGTCTGCCCGTCAGCAGGCAGACAATAAGTATCGCGACCCAGGCTGCGAATATCAAAAACACCAGCCACAGTCGCCAGGGCGAGAGAGGCTCAGCCCGGTCGGGTATGCCATCAGCGGAGACGTCGATGGGCATCGGCAGGGGTTTCTCAACCTGGCCCGACCCGGCCTGGGTAGCCTGGGCAGTGGGCTTGCCGCTCTTGCGATTATTGTTCCTGGCCTGCCTGCTCATTTGTCTTCTTTCAGCCTGATTGAGTGGGTCGTGTCGAAATCTCCCAGGTCGAAGACGTCGCGAAAATCTTCGAGCGAGTCTTCTTCCGTCCGCCGCATGAAGCCGTGTTCTATCAGCAGGTAGACCATTTGGCCAAAGTCGATACTGCCCTGAACGCCCCAGTGTCGCAAAATAACCGGAGCCATCAGCCCATAGCGTTCCCGAGCCAGGTCGCGCAGAGACTCGCAAAGTTTTTGGCCCGAAATATGATTGTCTCGGTCGCCCTGACCAGCCTTGGCGCCGTGGACATCCTTCACCGCCCGAGCCAAGCCCTCGTGCAAAAAGTTGAACGCCTCTAGACGATAGCGGCCATCGTCCATAATAACCTTCTCGATATTCCGGGCCTGGTCGGAACCAGCCTGGGGATTTTCCTGTTCGTTTGGCATTTTTCGCAACCATCCCATAAATAGCAGAAGTTTGGTTGTTAATTCTACGAGTTTTTGCTTTTACCGATTACCAACAACTGGTTATTGTTTATCTCTGTGTACACCCGTGCCATCATAGCTAGACCGCAACCCCGCGCGGGGTAGCCAGGGTCGCAACCCGTTGCTATGGCACGACGATTTCGGTGGTCGTGGTGGACGTGTTGCCCGGCGTGGTTTGCGGGCCTGTGCCCTGTCCGCCTGCGGGCCAATCGCCCTTGCGCCACTCGGTTTCCGGGTCGGTGTCCTGCCGCTCCGAGTCGTTCCAGGCCTTGCCGATAACTCGGCCTTGGGCGTCAAACAACACCGTGCCACTGAAATGCTTGTCAACATTGACCCATCGCCATTTCCGCGTCCACTTGGCATCGGGGGGCCCCAGGATTTTCTCGACCTCCCACTGAGCCTGGCCCTTCATGACCATCGTG
>Ga0190284_1000611_pt1 | contig 19284 bp, 21 predicted proteins | sample 48691812_MG_FD_161668 | JGI IMG/M metagenome (GOLD analysis project Ga0190284, IMG submission 161668) | Hydrothermal vent microbial mat bacterial communities from Southern Trench, Guaymas Basin, Mexico - 4869-18-1-2_MG | ecosystem: Environmental > Aquatic > Marine > Hydrothermal vents >...
GCCTTGACCCTGCCATGATATTTATATCCGCTTCTGTCAAATACTATCATATCAATTTTTTTATCAAGAGCTTTCTTTGCCAGAGCTTCACCGGTCCTAAAGCTTATGTCGATCTTTCCCTTATCTTCTTTTTTAGCATCGATATCTTTGCTTGAGATCCCCAAAAGCGTCCTGCCTGTCACATTGTCGATTATCTGACCGTATATATACTTTGAGCTGCGGAATACGCTAAGCCTCGGTCTTGAAAAATTATCCTTTACTTTCAGGCGGGATCTTGTTTTTCTTTTAAACTTATTATCTTTTCTCTGTATTTTTGTCTTCATCTATTCTCCCATTAATTTAACCGGCTGCAGCTATTGCAGCTTTTCCAACTTTTCGCCTGATGATCTCATCAGAATACTTTATCCCTTTGCCCTTATAGGGTTCAGGCGGCCTTATCTTCCTTATATTTGCAGCTGCCTCTCCTACGATCTGCTTATCAATACCTTTTACGATAATAGTAGTATTGTCAGGAACTTCAAAAGTGATGCCTTCAGGTTTTTTAAAAACCACCGGATTTGAATATCCAACAAGCATCTCAAGATCGCTTCCCTTAAGGCTGGTCCTGTACCCCACCCCTATTATCTTTAAGGTCTTGGAAAATCCTTCGGAGACTCCCAATACCATATTGCTGACCAGGCTTCTATATAGACCATATTTTGACCTTACTTCTTTGCTTGCCGAAAGTGGTCTTATGATAACATTATTTTCTTCACGGTCTATTTTGACAGCTTTTCCATCATATCCCTGATGCAGCTCTCCGAGTTTTCCCTTTACAGAAATACTGTTTTTTTCTATTTTTATTTCAACACCATCCGGAACAACCACTGGCTTTTTACCTATCCTGGACAAAATCGAACTCCTCTCTTATTACCAAACTGAACAGATCACTTCGCCGCCTATCCCAGATTCCTTTGCTTTCGAACCTGTGAGCACGCCCCTGGAAGTGGATACCATAACTACTCCCAGTCCACCCAGAGTTTGCGGTATTTTATCTTTTTCTGCATATACTCTAAGTCCTGGCTTGCTGATCTTTTTTAGACCGCTGATGGCACAGTTCCCATTTTTATTATATTTTAAATGTACCTTTATTACACCCTGGACACCTTCATCTTTCCTGATCTCATGGCTCCTTATATAACCCTCTTCGTCAAGGATATTTATAATATCGGCCTTGAATTTTGAAAAAGGTATAACCACAATATCCATATTAGTTGTGTAAGCATTTTTAATCCTTGCCAACATATCGGCAACGGGATCAGACATATACGACATAAATTTCTCCTTTTACCAACTGGACTTGGTCAGTCCGGGAATCTTCCCTTCATGGGCCAATTCTCTTAAACAAATACGGCACAGCCCGAATTTTCTAAAATAACCTCTCGGCCTGCCGCACCTAAAACATCTATTATATTGCCTTGTCTTAAATTTCGGTTCTCTTTTTTGTTTTGCTATTAATGATTTCTTAGCCACAGAGTCCTCCTACTGGCCTGAATTATTATTTCTAAACGGAAATCCGAATTCTGTTAACAGGTCCAATCCATTGGAATCATCAACCGATGAAGTAGCGATGGTGATATTCATCCCCCTTACAGATTCTACTTTATCATAGTTTATTTCCGGGAAGATAAGCTGTTCCTTGACACCTAAGGTGTAATTACCAGTACCATCAAAACTTTTTTTAGACAGTCCTCTGAAGTCCCTTACTCTCGGAAGCGAAATACTTAATAGCCGGTCAAGGAACTCATACATCATATCCCCCCTGAGTGTCACCATGCAGCCAATGGGATTGCCTTCCCTTACCTTGAACGCGGCAATGGATTTCTTAGCTTTTGTAATAACTGGTCTTTGTCCGGTTATTACTGCCAGGTCCTCACTTGCTGCATCAAGCTCTTTTATATTCTCCGTTGCTGATCCCACTCCTATATTTACACATATCTTCAGTAATTTTGGGATCTCCATTATATTCTTATACTTCCCGCTCTTCATGAGTTTGGGTACGATTTCCTTTATATACTTTTCTTTAAGTCTGGGTTTCATCTATACACCTCAAGCAATATTTTAAATCTGCTGATTACATTTTTTACAAATTCTGGATTTCTGGCCAGCTCCACTTATATCAAATCCCATTCTGGCAGGTTTTCCGCAATTAGGGCATATTACCCTGACATTGGCAATATTGATCGGACCTTCTTTCTTGATTATTCCGCCCGGCTTACTCTGGTCCTTCTGCCTGGTATGTTTATTTATTATATTGGCCCCTTCTACAAAAACTCTTCCATACTCATTATTGATCCTCAGGACCTTTCCTGATTTTCCTCTATCCTTGCCTTTTACGATCTTTACCTTGTCATTTACTTTTATCTTTAACATTTAAGTCTCCTAATCATTATAATACTTCCGGTGAAAGAGATATTATCTTCATAAAATTCTTTTCCCTCAGTTCCCTGGCTACAGGGCCGAAGATCCTGGTACCCCTGGGATTATTGGTATTATCAATAATAACTGCGGCATTCTCATCAAACCTGATATATGAGCCATCGGGCCTTCTATACTGTTTTTTTGATCTTACAAGTACAGCTTTTACGATTTCACTCTTCTTAACTACCCCGCCAGGATTAGCGACTTTTACGGTAGCTACAAAAATATCACCTATGCGGGCATATCTTCTTTTAGAACCGCCAAGGACCTTTATGCATTTTATTTCTTTTGCCCCTGTATTATCAGCGATCTTTACTTTGCTTTCCGCTTGAATCATTTTATTTTCCTTCTCTATTCCGCTTTCTTTACAACTTCTTCCAGTCTCCACCTCTTAGTTTTGCTCAAAGGCCTGGTTTCAGTGATCTTTACTACATCTCCTGGCTTGCCGTCTTGCCCGGGATCATGTGCTTTATACTTTTTTATTCTTCTTAAGATCTTATTGTATAGAGGATGTTTGTAATGAGACTCTACAGCAACAACAATGGTCTTTTCCATTTTGTCACTTACTATTGTACCTATTCTTGTTTTTCTATTTGCCCTATCCAAAAAAATCCCCCTTACTTGATTTCACTACTTGCTTTAGTCTTTTTATCATCCTTTTTACCGGTCTTCTTTATTGATATCTTCTTTGAGGCCGGACTTTTTTTCTTTGCCCTGGTTTTTTCAGTTTTCAGTCCCAGGTTTATCCCCAGTTCCTTTTCACGTATCAATGTCTCTATCCTGGCTATATCCCTGCCAAGACCGCCAATAGCCTGTGTATTTTCAAGCTGGCCTATGGCTTTCTGAAACTTTAGAGTAAAAAGGTTCTTCTTAATATCATTAAGCTTTCCTTCAAGTTCCTCTCTTGTCTGTTCTCTTATATCACTTGCTCTCATTTTTATTCCAATCAGTTTTACTGTTCACCGTAAATAAACTTGGTCTTTATTGATAATTTATTCGAAGCCAGCCTTATAGCTTCTTTTGCAACATCTAAACTTACTCCGGAGAGTTCAAACATCACTTTTCCGGGTTTCACAACGGCCACCCAGCTCTCTGGTGCACCTTTGCCGCCTCCCATACGCGTCTCAGCCGGTTTTTTGGTTATCGATTTATGAGGAAAGACGCTTATCCATACTTTGCCTCCCCTTTTAATATGCCTGGTAAGTGCAACTCTTGCGGCTTCCAGTTGCTTGCTGGTTACCCAGCCTGCTTCAAGGGCCTGCAGGCCATATTCTCCAAAAGTAAGGTTTGTGCCTCCCTTTGAAGGTCCTTTCATCCTGCCTCTGTGCACTTTTCTATGCTTAACCCTTTTTGGCATTAACATCGGTGACATGAATATCTCCTAACTTAAACCTTTTCCTTATCTTCTTTTGTCTTGCTATCTTCTTTTGTGCCAGCTTTTACTGTTTCTTTCTTGCCGGTCTTTGCTTTAGCCTCTTTAGCTTTTTTTAAAATTCTTTCTTCTGCCTTACTTTCTGTAATTTCATCTTTTTTGGCTTCTTTTTTATCCTCAGCCGCTTTTACTTTGGCCCCATTCTTTTTCGGGACATCTTTACCTGGCCTTTTATCTGGAGCAGCTCTTCCGCTTTCCCTTGGCCTCCTGAACCTTCTTCCCGGCTTTTCCTTCCGCTTTTCTTCCGGTTCACTGATTATAGAAGTCTCTTCGCCATTATCCTTAAAAATAAGATCACCCCGGTATAACCAGACTTTTACACCTATCTTTCCGAAAGTGGTCTTAGCCTCTGTAAAACCATAATCTATATCCGCCCTCAAAGTATGAAGTGGTACTCTGCCTTCCCTGTACCATTCGGTCCTTGCCATTTCTGCTCCACCGAGTCTGCCTGAACACTGCACCTTTACTCCCTTTGCTCCTGCCTTCATCGATAAACTCATGGCTTTTTTCATAGCTTTCCTGAAACTTACCCTGCCTACCAGCTGTCCGGCAATACTCTCAGCTACCAGCCTGGCTACAAGTTCGGGCTTTTTGACCTCGACTATATTTAGCTGAATAATATTTCCAGTGGTATCTTCGATTAATTTCCTTATATCATTGATAGTGGCGCCTCTCCGCCCGATCACCATTCCAGGTTTGGATGTATGCATATCGATCTTGACTTCCTCAACGGTCCTCTCTATCTCTATTTTGGAAATACCTGCATTTCCCAGCTGCTCTTCTATTATTTTCCTGATAATAAGATCTTCTTTTAATAATTTTGCATAATCCTTGGTTGCAAACCATCTGGATTGCCATCCCTTATTGATCCCTAGTCTCAGCCCTACTGGATTAACCTTTTGACCCATTACCCTTAGCCTCCTCTTCTCTGCCATCAGAAACGATCACGGTCAAATGTGAAGTCCTTTTTCTTATCTTTGTAGCCCTTCCTCTGGCTCTGGGCCTGAATCTTTTAAGTATTGGACCTTCATTAATAAATATTTTTTCTACCACCAGGTCATCTTCATTCATTTTATGATTCTCAGTAGCATTTGCCGCTGCGCTCTGAACCGCTTTTCTGATTATCAGAGCCGCTTTCTTTGTAGTGAATGTAAGTAAGTCTACTGCATCATCCACTCTTTTAGCTCTTATTGCATCTGCTACGTATCTTAATTTTCTTGGCGATATTCTAATAAATTTTTCAACTGCCTTAGCTTCCAAGCTACTGCCCCCTTGCTAAACTGCCTTTATCAATTTGTTACTTTTGCCACACTTTCGCTTTTCCCCTTAAATGTATGCGGTCTTATGGACCTTGTTGGTGCAAATTCACCTAATTTATGCCCTACCATCGATTCTGAAATAAATATAGGAACATGTCTCCTGCCATCATGGACCGCAATAGTGTGCCCTACCATTTCAGGGAATACTGTCGAAGCCCTGGACCAGGTCCTTATGATCTTCTTGTCACCAACTTCATTTAGTTTATTAATCTTTTCTAGAAGTTTCTCTTCTATGAAAGGCCCTTTTTTTAAAGACCTTGACATAAGTATCCTCCTCTGGTTAAAACCTTATTTGTTTCTTCTTCTGATAATATACTTGTCAGTAGCCTTATTTTTCTGCCTTGTCCTATATCCCAGGGTAGGCTTGCCCCATGGTGTAACCGGATCCCTTCCGGAACTTTTATTCTTTCCTTCACCGCCGCCATGAGGATGATCGACCGGGTTCATGGCTGTGCCCCTGACTGTGGGTCTTACCCCCAGCCATCTTTTTCTTCCAGCTTTACCGAGACTTATAATATCGTGACTGGTATTTCCGATCTGGCCTATAGTCGCCCTGCAAGTCATCCTTACAAGTCTTACCTCTCCGGAAGGAAGTTTAATATTTGCATATTTACCTTCCTTTGCAAGAAGCTGCGCAAATCCTCCGGCGGACCTTACAAGTTCGGCCCCCCTGCCTTCTTTGAGCTCGATATTGTGTATTACGGTACCAACAGGAATATTAGCGATAGGAAGGCTGTTTCCAACTTTTATATCAGCTTTTTCACCGGACATGACCTTATCTCCTACCTTTAACTTAAGCGGAGCAAGTATATATTTTTTCTCTCCATCATTGTAGACCAGAAGAGCTATTCTTGCGCTTCTATTCGGATCATATTCAATATGAGTAACCTTTGCGGGGATACCGTCTTTTGTCCTTTTAAAATCAATTATCCTATATAACCTTTTATGTCCGCCTCCGCTATGCCTTCTTGTTATCCTTCCAGCAGCATTACGTCCCGCTCTTTTATTAAGTGAGCTGGTAAGTGATTTCTCAGGCCTCTTCTTTGAGAGATCCGAAAAATCTGCAACCGATGCAAACCTCCTGCCCGGAGTGGTAGGTTTATATTTTCTTATAGCCAAGTTCTATACCTCCATACTGGGAGCCTGTCCGAAAAATGGATCTTGGTCTGTTGGACAATAAAGAAGTAAGATGCAAGGCAGATCGATTTATGCAATGCGGCACATTGCATGTGAGATCTAACACAGCAGATTGCTTTTTTATTGTCCAACCCTTCGGACAGACACTATTTTTAATCATATTTTCGTTTTTCGTCATCGCGGGTATCCTCTATACCGCTTCTTCCTCATGCCTTGATCTGCTTCAAAATATCTGTCTGCAGACCTGAGCCCAGTTTTCGGACAGGCTCCTAAATCAGACCGACTCGAAAAAATCGATCTTGTCTTTTTTACTAAGAGTAACAACAGCTTTTTTCCTTCTTGAGCTTCTACCGACAGACTTGCCCAGTCTCCTGGGTTTAGACTTAATATTGCTGGTACTTATTTTTACGACCTTTACATTAAATATCTCTTCGATAGCATTCTTTATCTGACTCTTTGTCGCCCTCAGGTCAACAAAAAAAGAATATCTTTTATCTTGAACTCCTGCGTAGCTCTTCTCAGATACTACGGGAGCGATTATTATGTCTCTAGGATTTGGACTTATCATCAGTCATCCTCTCCATCATCTCGTTTAGCGAATTTTTTGTAAAAACAACATAGTCTGCAAGCATCAGATAATATGCATTAAGTCCCCTTGCGCTCTCGACCACTACATTGGATATGTTCCTGAATGATTTTGAGCTATCGTCATTAAGGTTTTCTGTCACTATAAGGACTTTACCGTCTGCGATCTTTAAGTTATCAAGTATCTTTGCAGCATCTTTTGTGTTTGGTCCCTTAAATCCAAAATCATCTACTACAAAAAGTTTTTTATCTTTAAATTTTTCAGAAAGCGCAATGGCTTTCGATTTTTTAATGACTTTTTTATTCAGCTTAAATGAATAATCCCTGGGCTTCGGGCCAAAAACAACCCCTCCGCCTTTCCATAAAGGCGATCTTATCGTACCCGCTCTTGCATTGCCGGTTCCTTTCTGGCGCCAGGGCTTTCTGCCTCCGCCTCTTACTTCGCTTCTTCCTTTTGTGCTATGGGTACCGGACCTTCGCTGTGCCAGATATCTTCTAATATCCTGATAGATGACTTCTGATCCTGCGCCCTGTTTTACCAGATCATCTGATATCTTTATCTTTTCTTTTTCCTTGCCCTGCTTGTCAACAACACTTAAGCTAGCCATCATTTTCTCCTAAACAAATATTCTAAATCTTTTTCAGGTATACCATGCCGCCCCTGGGACCTGGAACACTGCCCCTTACCAGGATCAGGTTTTCTTCTGCAATAATATCCACTATCTCCGTTTTTGGAAGGGTTACTCTCTTTCCGCCCATTCTTCCGGGCATCTTCTTGCCCTTTTGTATCTTGGCAGGAGTGGCACACATGCCCACCGCACCAGGGATCCTGTGTGCATGAGAACCATGAGACATCCTCCCCCTGTGGAAATTATGCCTTTTTATAACACCTGCAAATCCCTTGCCTTTGGAATTCCCTGTTATCTTTATACTATCCCCTGCTTTAAATATGGTGACATCTATGCTGTCACCGGGTTTATACTCTTTGTCAAATTCTTCTACCCTTATTTCCCTCAGGTATCTTTTAATATCGATATTATTCTTGGCATATATGCCGCGGGTAGGTTTGTTGATCCTTTTTTCCTTAGTGGAATCTATTCCTACCTGGAGGCTATTATACCCATCTTTTTCTTTGTCTTTTACTTGTACCACTACGCATGGCTCAGCTTCAATAGCTGTTACATATATTGCATTGCCATTATCCCTAAATACCTGGGTGCAACCTAATTTTTTTCCATATAATGCATCTACCATTTTTACTCCACTTTCACTTTTTGACACCAAACCCAAAGCTGCCAGTTTATATTATTTGGCCAACCACGTCAACATACTTCCCCCAAGATTAATGGGAAGTTAGGATTTGATCTCAATATCCACTCCAGCTGGAAGACTGAGCCTCATAAGAAGATCTACGGTCTTCGGTGTCGGCTCTATTATGTCTATCAGTCTCTTGTGGGTCCTGATCTCAAAGTGTTCCCTTGAATCCTTGTTCACATGGGGTGATCTTATAACACAATAGACATTCTTTTTGTTTGGTAATGGAACAGGGCCAGAAACTTTTGCGCCTGAATTCTCTATAGTCTCCACTATCTTCTTAGCGGACCTGTCTATCACTTCATGATCATATGCTTTTAATTTTATTCTAATTTTCTGACCTAATTTAGTCGCTGCCAAATTATTTCCTCCTAAATGACCTAAATCTAAATTACCTTACTCAATAACGCTTATAACACTTCCGGCGCCTATTGTCCTGCCGCCTTCACGTATGGCAAATCTCTGTCCTTCTTCCATTGCGATAGGTGCTATAAGCTTTATTTCCATATCTGTATTATCACCAGGCATTACCATCTCTACGCCTTCTTCAAGTGTTATGGAACCTGTGATATCTGTTGTCCTGAAATAAAACTGGGGCCTGTAGCCATTAAAGAACGGGGTATGACGTCCGCCTTCATCTTTGGACAGTACATATACTCTTGCCTTAAAGTGTGCATGAGGTGTTATCGAACCTGGCTTTGCTATTACCTGACCTCTTTCGACTCCATCTTTGTCCACTCCTCTTAAGAGAAGGCCCACATTATCTCCTGCCCGGCCTTCATCAAGAAGCTTCCTGAACATCTCGACACCTGTTACCACTGTCTTTGTGTTTTCAGGCCTTATACCTATGATCTCAACATTTTCCTGGACCTTTATTATTCCTCTTTCGATCCTGCCTGTTACCACTGTCCCTCTTCCTGTTATGGAGAATATATCCTCTACGGGCATAAGGAATGGTTTGTCTACATCTCTTTCGGGTGTAGGTATATAGGAGTCTACTGCATCCATGAGCTCCAGTATCTGCTTGCAGTCCGGGCACTCTTTTTTGTCTGTGCAGCTGCATTCCATAGCTTTTAGCGCTGAGCCTTTTATTATCGGGATATCGTCTCCGGGAAATTCGTATTCATTTAATAGATCCCTTACTTCCATCTCCACAAGCTCTATAAGCTCTGGATCATCCACCATGTCTACCTTGTTTAAAAATACTACTATATAGGGCACTCCTACCTGTCGTGCCAGGAGTATATGCTCTCTTGTCTGGGGCATAGGGCCGTCTGCTGCGCTTACTACAAGTATCGCGCCGTCCATCTGGGCCGCTCCTGTTATCATGTTCTTTACATAGTCGGCATGTCCCGGGCAGTCTACGTGGGCATAGTGGCGCTTTTCTGTCTCATATTCCACGTGGGCTATTGCTATTGTTATTCCTCTTTCCCTTTCTTCCGGGGCATTGTCGATGGAATCAAAGGAACGAACCTCTTCGCTCTGGCCAGTGCTCTGCAGGCACATCGTAATAGCTGATGTAAGAGTGGTCTTCCCATGGTCCACGTGGCCTATGGTTCCAATGTTTATATGTGGCTTGGTTCTTTCAAATTTTTCCTTAGCCATACCTTATCCTTTCTTTGATGGTATATTTTTTATATATCTAAACAGCAATGCTGCTTCCTTTATAACGATTGATGATCTCGTCCGCAACATTTGCGGGCATGGGCTCATATTTTGCAAATTGCATACTGAACGTAGCTCTTCCCTGTGTCTTCGAACGCAGGTCCGTTGCATATCCAAACATTTCTGATAGGGGTACTTCTGCTTTTATTATTCTGTTTTTATTCCTTAGATTCACAGAAGACACTTTTCCCCTTCTTGCATTAAGGTCCCCGATGACTTCTCCCATATAATCATCCGAAACCACTACTTCTACTTCCATTACAGGTTCCAGCAGTATTGGATGGGTTTTTTTCATCGCATCCCTGAAAGCCTTTGAAGCTGCTATCCTGAAGGCCATCTCGGAAGAATCCACTTCATGATATGAGCCATCCAGCAGAACCGCCTTTATATCCACAACAGGATAACCTGCGACTTCACCAGTTGCCATTGCTTCTTCAATACCGTCCTCAATAGACTTTATATATTCCCTGGGTATTGCACCACCCTTTGTCTTGTCCTCAAATTCGTAACCCTTTCCGTATTCATTGGGCTCAAATTTTACTACAACATGACCGTACTGGCCCCTTCCGCCGCTTTGCCTGATATACTTTCCTTCTATCTGGGCTTCCTTCGTTATGGTCTCCCGGTAGGATACCTGTGGTTTCCCTACATTCGCATCCACCCCGAATTCCCTCATGAGCCTGTCAACTATTATTTCCAGATGAAGCTCGCCCATTCCGGATATTATGGTCTGGCCGGTCTCACTATCAGTTTCGACTCTAAATGTCGGGTCCTCCTCGGTAAGTCTTGATAGGGATTTTCCAAGTTTTTCCTGATCTTCCTTAGTTTTTGGTTCGATAGCTATGGCCAGTACCGGCTCAGGAAATGTTATTGTCTCATATCTTATCGGCTGCCTTATATCGCTTATGGTATCACCCGTATGGACATTCTTGAGACCGACAATAGCTACGATATCACCAGAATAGGATTCCTTTAGCTCCTCCCTGGTATTCGCATGCATTTCCAGCAACTTTCCTATCCTGCTTTTCTTTCCAGAATTAGCATTAAGTACCTGCATGCCGCTTGAAAGAGTGCCTGAATAGATCCTGACATAACTTAATCTGCCCACAAAGGGGTCAGACATTATCTTAAATACCAGACCTGAGAAAGGCTCCTCATCATCTGCCGCCCTGGTAGCTTCCCTGTCAGTGTCGGGATTGATACCTATTGGTGCTGAAATCTCCAGGGGTGAGGGAAGGTAATCCACTACTGCATCCAGCAGAGGCTGGACTCCTTTATTCTTAAAAGCAGAACCACAAAAAACCGGGACACCTTCTACGTTTATGGTTATGTCCCTTATCGCCTTCTTTAGCTCCTGTTCGCTTATCGGTTCATTCTCTACGTATTTATTCAGGATCGAATCATTGTAATTGGCAATATTCTCAATAAGTTCCTGCCTGTATTTATCAGCAGCAGCCTTTAGCTCTTCAGGTATGTCTTCATATTCAAATTTTATACCCATCTCATCTTTATATATAATGGCCCTCATGCTTACGAGGTCTATAATACCTTCAAACTTATCCTCTTTTCCTATGGGTATCTGAAGGGGCATCGGGTTTGCATTAAGCCTGTTCTTGATCATATCCAATACATAGAAAAAGTCTGCCCCGCTGCGGTCCATCTTATTTACAAAGGCAATACACGGCACATTATATTTAACTGCCTGCCTCCATACTGTCTCTGACTGAGGCTCAACGCCGCCAACGGCACAAAAAACAGCTATCATCCCATCAAGTACCCTGAGCGATCTTTCAACCTCTACAGTAAAATCAACATGACCGGGTGTATCTATAACATTGATCCTATGGTCCTTCCAGAAAGCAGTCGTAGCTGCAGAGGTGATGGTTATGCCTCTCTCCTGTTCCTGTATCATCCAGTCCATAACAGCAGCACCATCGTGGACCTCGCCGATCTTGTAGGTCTTTCCTGTATAATACAGGATCCTTTCGGTCGTAGTGGTCTTACCAGCATCTATATGTGCCGTTATCCCAATATTTCTTGTATTTTTCAGTGATACTTGTCTTGACATTCCCGGGCCATCCAAATAATTACAATAATCTTGATCTATTTACCATCTATAATGAGCAAAAGCCTTATTGGCATCAGCCATTTTATGCAGGTCCTCTTTTTTCTTGACACTGCTTCCGGTATTGCTTGCTCCATCCAGTATCTCGGAAGCAAGTCTTTCTCTCATCGTTCTTTCTTTCCTATTCCTTGCAAAACCTACTATCCACCTGACAGCAAGTGTATTTGCTCTATTAGAAGATACCTCTATTGGAACCTGGTATGTCGCACCTCCGACTCTTCTGGCTTTTACTTCCAGCAGGGGCCTGACATTATCCATGCATTTATCCAATATCTCAAGAGGATTTTCTTTAGTTTTTTCCTCTAAGAGCTTAAGGCTCCCATAAACAATATGTTCAGCCGTACTTTTTTTACCTTTTAACAAAATCTTTTTGATCATATATGCGACCAGCTTACTTTTATAAACCGGATCCACGATAACCGCTCTCTTTGGAGGCTTACCTTTCCTTGCCATTCGATCTCCTTCAAAATAAAAAATTACTTAGGTTTTTTAGCTCCGTAACGTGATCTTCCCGATCTTCTGTCGTCAACACCTGCGGCATCAAGAGCACCGCGGATGACTTTATACCTTACACCCGGAAGATCCTTTACCCTTCCGCCCCTGACAAGAACGATCGAGTGCTCCTGCAGATTATGCCCGATACCGGGTATATACGCAGTAACTTCCTGTCCATTAGTCAATCTTACCCTTGCTACCTTTCTCAAAGCCGAATTAGGCTTTTTAGGAGTAGTGGTATACACCCTTATGCATACTCCGCGGCGCAATGGATTTTCCTGCAGGGCAGGGGTTTTCTTCTTCTTGACTAATTTCTTTCTACCTTTTCTTACTAGTTGATTGATAGTAGGCATACAAACTTACCTTTACTATTATTTATTATTAATATTCTTTGATAAAAAACTGTTAAAAATTTTTATTCTCTTTTGAGACACGAAAAGAGAATTTATCACTTAAGGTATAAAATGTCAATAAAAAATGTGCTTAAATCCTACATTTTGAACCCTGTTTCCAACCACTTTTTTATCCCTATATATTTATCTCTATCCCCTTTAGATCATCCTCTTCAGATTCCTGCAGGATCTCTATCTCATCTTTGTCTTCTTCCTTGTATCCGGGATAAGAAAGTTCATGATCTTTTAACCTGTTCATGCCCGTCCCTGCAGGTATTGCCTTACCTATTATTACATTTTCCTTCAGTCCGTGAAGGCTGTCTATTTTATTCTCAAGAGCAGCATCTGTAAGCACCCTTGTAGTCTCCTGGAATGAAGCTGCAGACAGGAAGCTGTCTGTTGCAAGAGATGCCTTTGTGATACCCATTAGATTCTGGGTCGCTGTGGCCGGCTGCTTCATATTTGATATAAGGTCATTGTTCTTCCTGTTGAAATCCAGCCTGTCGACAAGTTGTCCGGGCAGGAAATCCGCATCTCCAGGATCTATAATAGTAACCTTTTTAAGCATCTGCCTCACAATGACCTCAATATGTTTGTCATTGATATCAACACCCTGTGATTTGTATACATTCTGGACCTCTTTTACAAGATATTGCTGACAATCCTTTACGCCGCTTATCCTCAAAATATCATGTGGGTTCCTGGGGCCCTCTGTTATCTGGTCGCCAGCATTTATTTTATCTCCATTTTTGATATTAAGTTTGGCCCTTGTAGGTATCTGATAGGCTTTTTCCTGTTTGCCGTCCTTGCTCCTTATCGTTATCATCCTGAACCTGGTATCAATATCCTGGATCTCTACTTTTCCGGAGATCTCAGCCACAAATGAGTGCTCCTTTGGTTTTCTTGCTTCAAAGAGCTCGACTACCCTTGGCAGACCGCTTGTTATATCAATACCCTCAAAAGTCTTTTCATGCTTATGAACATGAGTCTTTCTTTTTGCAGTCATTATCAGTTTGGCAAAAGTCTCGCCCGCAGCTACTTTTATATTCTTATTGATCTGGAGCATTTCCCCCTTGGGGATTATAACATCTACCACATCGCCTCTTTCCATCTTTACCTGGAAAACAAGCTTATGTGGTATCTGTTCAATATTGATCTCCATGATCTCATTGGTATCCTTCTCTGTAAAATCTTTCTTCTTCAGGCCCAGGTCGCCAAGGAGATCTTTTTTAAACACCAAAGTACCTTCAACAGGCGACTTGATCGACCTCTGGATAACTGTTGATGCAACACCTCCTGTATGGAATGTACGCATGGTAAGCTGCGTCCCCGGTTCACCGATGGACTGCGCAGCGATCGTACCGACTGCCTCGCCTATCTCAACCAGTTTTCCTGAAGCCAGATCACGTCCATAGCATTTCTGGCAGATACCTGAATCAGCCTCACAGTTCATCACTGATCTTACCCTGACATTTTCAATATTTGCATGGATGAATTTCTGTAGATGCTTATTGGTTATCTCTTCTCCAGCCTCTATTATTACTTTCTTGGAAGTAGGGTTCTTGACACCTTCCATGGATATCCTGCCTATAAGATTTGTATTGGGCTCTCCTTCAAGTGTCAGCACATAAAGGTAGACCCCTTCCTCTGTTTTGCAATCATCAATAGTTACCATAGTGTCCTGGGCAACATCCACCAGCCTTCTGGTAAGATAACCGGAGTCAGCTGTCCGGAGTGCTGTATCTGCAAGTCCCTGCCTGGCACCATGGGTAGAAATGAAGTATTCAAGTACATCCAGTCCTTCCCTGAAATTGGATTTTATGGGACTATCGATAATATCCCCGCGTGCATTTGCCACAAGACCTCTCATGCCTGCGAGCTGCCTTAGCTGCTTGATATTCCCACGGGCGCCTGAAGTAGCCATCATATATACTGAATTGAATTTATCAAAATTCTTTTCCATGGCATTGGCCACATCTTCATTGGCCTGTGACCATGTCTGTATGGTCCTTTGATGTCTTTCAAAATCCGTAATGAGCCCCTGCTTGAAGTAGCCCTCGATCTGTTCGATCTTATCTTCTACCTTTTTAAGTATCTCGGATTTTTCATCAGGTATTTTGATATCATCCACGCCTATTGTAAGGCCTGATCTTGTAGCATATTTAAATCCGGCAGCCTTTATGGCGTCCAGTATCTTGATTATCTGCGACTGTGGGAACTTTCCAATACACTCTGCAATAATTCCGATCAGCTCTTTCTTTGATACCTCTTTGTTTACAAATCTATATTCTTCAGGAAGAGCCTGATTGAATATGAGTCTTCCTACAGTGGTCCTTATTATTTTATCGGTCATTTTTACTTTAACAGGAGTATGCAGCGATATTATTTTATAATTATATGCAAGCAGCGCATCCTCACTAGTATTATAAAACCTCACTTCGCCTTCTATTTTCTCTCTTTCAGAAGTCAGGTAATAGACCCCCAGGACCATATCCTGCGAAGGGATCACTACAGGTTCCCCGCTTGCAGGGGAAAGTATATTATTAGCAGAAAGCATAAGTATCATCGCTTCTGCTTTTGCTTCATTAGAAAGAGGGACATGAACTGCCATCTGGTCACCGTCGAAATCCGCATTAAACGGCGGACAGACCATCGGGTGTATCTGTATGGCTTTACCCTCTATTAGTATCGGCATAAAAGCCTGTATGCCAAGCCTGTGAAGCGTCGGGGCCCTGTTTAACAGGACCGGGTGATTCCTGATGACATCTTCAAGTATGTCCCAGACCTCGCCGCTTGTCTTATCGACCATAGTCTTGGCACTTTTTATATTCTGGGCATATCCTTCATCAACAAGTCTTTTCATCACAAATGGCTTAAAAAGTTCAAGCGCTATCTTCTTGGGAAGTCCACACTGGCCAAGTGTAAGATTAGGATTGACCACGATTACAGATCTTCCGGAGTAATCGACTCTCTTACCTAAAAGGTTCTGTCTGAACCGTCCCTGTTTTCCTTTCAGCATATCACTAAGGGATTTCAATGGCCGGTTCCCGGCTCCAACGACAGCGCGTCCCCTTCTTCCATTATCAAAGAGTGCGTCAACCGCTTCCTGAAGCATCCTTTTTTCATTATTTATTATTATTTCAGGTGCATCGAGTTCCAGCAGCTTTTTCAGACGGTTATTCCTATTGATAACCCTCCTGTACAAATCATTCAGGTCAGATGTTGCGAATCTCCCGCCATCAAGCTGTACCATTGGCCTAAGATCAGGCGGTATTACCGGCAATACTTCAAGTATCATATAATCCGGTTTATTATTGGACCCGATAAATGAAGATATTATTTTGAGTCTCTTTATGCTTCTGCTTCTTTTCTGACCCTTGGATTTCTTTATGATTCCTTTGAGCTCTTCAGTTTCTTTTTCGCAATCTATATTGCTTAGAAGTTCCCTTATTGCTTCAGCTCCCATATCACCGCTAAAATATCCGCCATATATCTCTGACATCTTTTTGAACAGGGCTTCATCGGAGACAAGCATCTTCTCTTCAATGTTTGAGAAGAATGTTGTGGATCTCTTTATTAATTCGATTTCCTCTAAATAGATATCCTCTTCCTCTTCAAGCATTTTTTCAGTTTCTTTTATCAATTTGGTCTTTTCTGCCCTGGTCTTTAGCAGGGACATATCCTGCCGCTCTTCCAGTTCATCCCCGGCCCCGCTGGTTTTGCCATCTTTACCAACGGCCCCACTATCCATGCCCCCGGTTTTATCTTCTTTGTCCTTAATCACATCATCTGCAATACCTTTTTTATCTTTTTCGCCATCCTTTATATCCACTTCAGGGTAATTTTCTTTCTTGCCCTCTTCATTCAAGCCGGGGTCTTCTTCATCTATTACTTCTATTGTCTCGATTATCTCGTCCTGACTGGCATGTATCTCTTTTATTCTTAATTCGTGAAGTTCCTTAGCTCTTTTTAGAGCTTTTTCCTGGATCTGTTTTAATTCTTCGTCCTCAACTTTTATTTTTTCCTTATTAACATTTGTAATAATATAAGAGTCAAAATAAAGAACTTTCTCAAGATCCTTTGGACTTAGGTCCAGTATATATCCCATACGGGAAGGTACGCCCTTAAAAAACCATATATGCGATACCGGGCAGGCAAGCTCTATATGGCCCATTCGTTCTCTCCTGACGTTTGACCGGGTTACTTCTACCCCGCACCTCTCACATATAATGCCCTTGAACCTGACCCTTTTATACTTACCACAGTAACATTCCCAATCCTTGGTAGGCCCAAAGATCCTCTCACAGAACAATCCATCCTTTTCAGGCTTCAGGGTCCTGTAATTGATCGTTTCAGGTTTCTTGACCTCGCCGTTGGACCAGGATCTTATTTTCTCTTGAGATGCCAAGCCGATCCTTATCGCATTAAAATCACTAACATCTAAATTAATCACCATACAATCAAGCCCTTTCGAAATATATAAAAAGTTTATTTTTTAGTTTTAGCTCTTTCTTCTTCAATTTTTTCTTTTTTACCTTTTTCTTCTTTGCCTTTTACCTTTTTACCCTTTTCCCCTTTTTTATCTTTTTTGACTTTTCCGTCTTCTTTTTTGCTTGCCTCGATCTGTTTTTGGATCTCTTTTTCTTCATCTGAAAGTTCAGGCTTAGCCTTCTTTTTCTGGTCATCTTCATTCAGGTCCACCACTACATCTTCAGCATCCGGCTGGTCAGCTTCTTCTTGTTCCGGCTTTTCCTTTACGGCCTCCTCCTCCAGGAGTCCTCCATCTAAAAGACTCTTTCCGTCTTCAAGATTGATCCCGAGTTCTTCAACAGTTTTCATGATCTCATCCTCAGGTTTGCTGACTTTTATTTCCTTACCTTCTGCCGAAAGGACTTCCACGTCAAGTCCAAGACTCTGCATCTCCTTGATAAGGACCTTAAATGATTCCGGTATTCCGGGTTTCTCTATATTTTCTCCCTTTACTATGGCCTCATATGTCTTTACCCTTCCAGTGACATCGTCGGATTTAATTGTAAGCATCTCCTGCAGGGCATAAGCAGCTCCATATGCTTCAAGGGCCCATACCTCCATCTCGCCGAATCTTTGTCCACCAAACTGGGCCTTTCCTCCCAGGGGTTGCTGCGTCACCAGCGAATACGGTCCGGTCGACCTTGCATGTATTTTATCATCAACCAGATGAAGCAGCTTTAATACATATGCATATCCTACAGTAATATCATCAGCAAGCTTCTCGCCGCTTCTGCCATCATATAGAGCAGTTTTTCCAGTCTCCGGGAGCCCTGCTTCTTTTAGAAACTTCTTGATATCGTCTTCAGTCGCTCCATCAAATATGGGAGTAGCCATAAATACCGAACCGTCACTGGATTTTTCCTTATTCTTTGGGCCCTTTTTAGCAGCTGCCCCGAGATGGGTCTCCAGGACCTGGCCGACATTCATCCTTGAAGGTACGCCGAGAGGATTAAATATAATATCGATAGGTTCTCCATCCTCAGTATAAGGCATATCCTCCTCAGGCAGTATTACAGATATAACACCTTTATTTCCGTGTCTGCCGGCAAGCTTGTCTCCTATAGATATCTTTCTCTTCTCAGCTATAAATACCCTTACCAGTTCATTTACTCCAGGTGGGAGATCGTGCCCTTTTTTTCTTGAAAAGATCTGCACGTCTAACACTTTTCCATTTTCCCCATGCGGTACTTTTAGAGAGCTATCCCTTACTTCCCGGGCTTTTTCCCCAAAAATAGCCCTGAGGAGTTTTTCCTCAGCAGTAAGCTCTGTCTCTCCCTTAGGGGTTATTTTCCCCACCAGGACATCTCCGGGTTTTACATCTGCCCCGATCCTGATAATACCCTGGTCATCAAGGTTCTTAAGTACTTCTTCCCCAACACTTGGTATATCCCTCGTGATCTCCTCATTGCCGAGCTTGGTGATCCTGGCTTCAACTTCCTGCTTTGAGATATGGATCGAAGACAATACATCTTCCTTTACAAGCCTTTCGGAGATTATAATAGCATCTTCATAGTTATATCCTTCCCAGGACATAAAGGCCAATCTAAGATTCTTGCCAAGCGAAAGCTCCCCGGAACTGGTAGCCGGGCCATCGCCTATTACCTGTCCCCTCTCTACCTTGTCGCCACACCTGACAAGCGGTCTCTGATTGATACATGTGCCCTGATTGGACCTTTTAAATTTATATAGTTTATGTTCGAAGCCCTTCTTGTTCGAATAATCTATAATAATGCTGTCAGCATTTACTTCTTTGACCACACCATCGCCCCTGGCCAGAATAAGAGTACCGCTGTCACGGGCCAGTTCTTTTTCCATGCCGGTCCCTACTAG
>Ga0190284_1000613_pt1 | contig 19266 bp, 20 predicted proteins | sample 48691812_MG_FD_161668 | JGI IMG/M metagenome (GOLD analysis project Ga0190284, IMG submission 161668) | Hydrothermal vent microbial mat bacterial communities from Southern Trench, Guaymas Basin, Mexico - 4869-18-1-2_MG | ecosystem: Environmental > Aquatic > Marine > Hydrothermal vents >...
CTTTCGCGTGCTGATGAACTTCTTGAACTCTTCCGGGTTGCCGCCCTTGCCCGTAACGGCTGTCACGATGACGACGGGAATCTTGGCGAACTGGGGATCCTCCTTCAAACCTCGATAGAAGCGGACCCCGGAAGTTCCGGGCATCGAAATGTCGAGGGTGACCAAGTCGGGCCGTTCGCTCTTCAACTTCTCGAATCCGGCCTGGCCGTCGGCAGCCGACACCGTTTCGTACCCGTTGTCCTGAAGAAGTGTCTCGAGGTAGGCGACGATGCCGGGTTCGTCATCCAAGATAAGGATCTTCTTCTTGGGTTGTTCGTTTGCGGACATGCACACAGTCTCCATCGAAAACCAATGGGCCTTACGGTCTTGCACAACAGCCCTTGGCAAGGTTCTGTCAGGTCTCTCAGTCGTTCCCTAACGCTTCGAGCGCTTTTCGTATTGCCTCGGGATCTGCGTTTCTCATGCGCTCCTGTAATTGATCCTTGAGGCTCATCTTGTCGGCGTCTTCCTCGGTGACTTCGATGCCCAATGCCTCCTTGACGTGTCGCACGTAGGCGGCAGGCCTGACGGGTTTCTCCAGGTAGACGCCGGGCCCCGACATGACACTGTCGGCCATGACATCTTCGAGATCGCTCTTCCCCATGTCGGTCTTAGCATGGGCCGTGACGATGAGCACCGGGATGCGCGACAACTCTTTGTCTTTTCTTAATTCGTAAAGCAGCCGCGGGCCCGACCGCTTGGGCATGACCAGGTCCGTGGAGATGAAATCGGGTTTGCTGGACCGGATGATCTCCAGGGCTTCATCGCCGTCGGCGGCGGTCACAACGTTGAAGCCGACGTCCTCCAGGACCGTCTGCAAGAACACCCGAACGTTTGGCTCGTCATCAACGACGAGAATCGTTTTGTCCCGTGGTTGAACCATGCATTGACCTCCCTAGAGTGCACCCTAATACCTCTGTGGCACGGGCGCCAGAGCCCGTGTATCCACCGCCGGGACGGCGATGCCACAAGGGCTTTAGGACGCACTCTTGACACATCCACGCGCCCGATGGGATTCCGTCCCACTCTGTTTCAAGCGTCGACCGTCAACTCGGGAAGACGGTCGATGGGGAACTCCAGTCGGAAGACAGAGCCCACACCCTCCGTGGACTCGAACGAGACGCTGCCACCATGTTCTTGGACAATCTTCCGTGTTGTCAACAGGCCGAGCCCGGTCCCCTTGCCCGATCCCTTGGTCGAGAAGAAATTGGTAAAGACCTTCTGCTTGACGTCGTACTCCATGCCGCAACCGTTGTCGACCACCTCGTAGATCAGCGTGCCGTCCTCCTCGCGCGTGGAGAGCGTGACGTGCCGCTCTTTCTTGTCACTCATCTCGCACGCATCCAATGCGTTGGATACGAGATTCGTCAGGGCCGTGTGAATCTCCTCTTCATCCAGGGGCTTTTCTCCGATCCCTTCGCCCAGGTTGCTCAGGAGCTCGATACCCGATCGCCGGGCTGTTTCACGGAACAGATCGATGACCTGTCGGGCAACGCGGTTGGGGTCTACCACGGCGACTTTGGGAGCCCGCCCCTTGGCGAACTCCAGAAACTCCTTCGCGAACGATGCGATGCGGGCGGTGTGTTCCTCCAGTATCTCCCAGCCCTGGCGGATTTTATCGTTGTTATTCCGCCGGATTCCCGAGCTGACGACGTACATACCGCCTTCGAGGCCCATTATAACGTTCTTGATGCCGTGTGCGAGGCCGGCCACCGTCTGACCCACTGCGGCAAGACGTTCGGCCGTCAATTTTTCCTGTTGCAGCCGCTTCATCTCGCTGATGTCGGTCGACATCTCTATGATGTAACGAACCTTCCCATTCTTGCCGGTGAGAGGCACCATCTGCACGAGGTAGTTCGTCGGCTTGCCCTCAGATGCGTCGGCGCCGGATTCCTCCCGGCTTCGGGCCTGGCCGTCGCAAAACGTCGCCGCAGCGGCACAGTCCTCACAGCGCTCGGTTCGGTTCTTATAGACCGAGAAGCACCTTCGATCTTGCCACGCGCCGAAAGTCTCGGAAAAGGTCTGATTCGCTTCTACGATCTTGTAGTCTCGATCAATGACGCAGATGCTGGTCGGCACCTGGTCAAACAGCTCCGTCCGGATCCAGTTCTTGATCTGCGCGGAAATCATGACGCTGCCTCTCCGTCTGCCGAGGCCTTGGGGGCGGCACATCTGATCAGGAATGTCACAGTTTCCAGGAAGGCCGCCACATCGATGGGCTTCTCTATGTAGCCCTCCGGGAGGGGGATGGTTCCATCCGGGACCATCCGGCGGAACGCAGTCGGCCAGAGATCGTGGCCCCGATTGAACGCAGTCACAAAGATTACGGGGATGCTGTGGAGTTCCGAATCGAGCTTGAGATCTCGATACAGCGCGAGGCCTGATCGCTTCGGCATCATGATGTCCAACGTGATGAGATCGGGCAGTTGCTCACGGGCAACGGCCAAACCCTCCTCGCAGTCCATGGCAGAGCAGGTTTCGTACCCTTCGTCCTCGAGCACTGTCGTTAGATACGCGATGATGGACAACTCGTCGTCGATCACCAGGACCTTCTTTCTGTCTGAGGAGCAGGGTTCGGTCATTCCGTCACCGTTCACGGGAGCCTTACTGGTCTGTTGCACAAGCACCATGGCCCCGGAGTACCTTGGCCCCGGAGTACCTTGGCCCCGGAGTACCTTGGCCCCGGAGGGGCCGAGGCGAGTAGCCACGGGTGGAGCGAAGCGGAACCCGTGGTCCCGGTTGGCCCGCATCCCGTTCCGCCCCGGAGGGGCGGACGAAACCACTCGCCGTACCAATCCGACGCCAACACCACGTTTCTTCCTCCGCCCCTACCGGGGCGGGTATGGGGACATCATCCTTATTCCACGGGTTCCACTACGCTCCACCCATGGCTACATTCGTTGACCCCTCCGGGGTCGATCTCTGAAAAACCCGTGAACGGTTACGGTCATTCGTTCTCGTTCGGGTCATCATGAAGACGGCATCCCTGGGATTCCTCCAATAGCTGCCGCTACTGAGGCCGACGGCCGGGTACGGCGCGCTCTCCCGTCATGAACTGGGCGGATTCAGCGAGTTCGGTGTCCGGTCTGTGGCACGTGTCGCACCGGGCATGGTGGGGCTTGTCCCCTTTCTTCGCGACATCCTCGTGGCAGCCGATGCACAGGCCGTGCATCGCGTCCATGTATCCCGGAGCGAACCCGGTCAGGCCCTGCTCGGGTGGCGGGATTCGCGATCCCTCCACGACCATCTCCTCGTGACATGCCTGGCACGACTTGGCGGTATCCCTGGTCTTCCGCGCCGGTTCATCCGCATGGCATTGCACACACCCGGCGTTGCCCCCGGTCTTGTGGACATGGAGGATATGGTCGAACGTATCCGTTGTTTCGTACATATCGCGATGACACTCGTGGCACGATGTGTTCTGATCGAAGGGAATACTCTGATGATGACACTGAACACACGATGTGTCGCCGCCAAGCTTGGCGACGTGGTCCTTGTGGTTGAAGGGAACCAGCCGCTCGTCGCGATTGCCATTGATCAGCATCACCTTGACGGCGGTGTGCTTCGCCCCGGCCGGCGCCGCATCAGGAAGGGCGGCTCCGGGTAACAAGTACAAACGTCCCGCGTTGCCCTCGAGTGGAACCTCGAAGGCATCGACGGTCCGCGCCGACGAAACGGGATTCTGCTCCGGCTGAGGCCCGTACACCGCATTGGCAGGTAGGAAGCCGACGGTCAATGCCGCAGTGACGACGGCAATCAGGGAATATCGTCGGGGTGAGGCGATCAGGGCGGGATAGGGCTCAGGAATGCCAGCGATGTCATCACTCGGCGGGATAAACGGCTCGGCATGTTCGCTTGGATCGTTCTCGTAGACCTTCAGGTGTTCGATGAAGAAGATAAACACCAGGATTGCCCCGGCAACGACACCCGCACTCACTGCCAGTTCCATCCAGGTGGGTAGATAAGGCATCCCTTCCGATCGGGCAAAGGCCACAACGCAAATATCAAAGCGATACCCGATCATCCCCAGCACCGTTAGACTGGAGCAGACACCCAACCCCGCGACGCTGGTCCGCACTCGCCGGACGGCCAGAAGCGCCGCTGGCAGGATCGCGCTGACCATCATCTCGAAAATGAACAGGGAGCCCTGCCAGGATCCGTCGAAGGCAAGGCCCAGCTTTCCCCGTATGAGCAAATCCCCCAGGCGAAGCGCGGCGTAGATGAGCAAGACGACCGAGGCCGCCCTGCCGAGTCCGCCCAGGAGTTCCGTCCGGATCTTGTGGCCAAAGAACCACCCCGACACGAGCGATTCGAGTGTGACCATCATCAGCCCAAGCCCGATCGCCGAGATGAAGAACAGCACATAGACCATCGGGCTATACCAAAGGGGATGCACACGGAACGGCTGGATCAGGAACAGCGACCCGAGTGACGACTGGTGAAGCGTCGACAATACGATTCCCGCGATGACTAGAGGAATAACCAGCCGCTTGACCGTCTTGTGGATCGTCTGCAAGAGCGGTCTGTCGAACCAGGGATGCTCCAAAACCACGGGGCTGAACTCCAGCGCGAGCACCGTGAGGTAGAGCACGACGCACATCCCGACCTCGAACAGCACGGAATGATGCTGCGGATAGATGAAGATGTGCCAGATGTTCCAGGGCAAGCCCAGGTCGTACAGCAGGCCGATTGCCACGGCGAGGTAACCCAAAAACGCCGTCAGGATCGCCGACCTCACGAACGGCCGGTACTTCTCCAGACCGAAGATGTAAACCGTGGCTGCCAGGACGAATCCGCCCGCCGCCAGCGCGACGCCCGCCATGACGTCGAAGGCGATCCACAGCCCCCACGGCGTGGCGTCAGTCAGACCGGTTGTCGCACCGAGTCCGTTGATGAATCGAGCCACGGTCACCACGGCCCAAACGCCCATGATGGCCCACAGGATTGACTTGAAGAGGCTAAAGGACTTACTCATTCTCGCTCTCTGCTCTTGCTGAGGGTTCTGCATTCTCTGACGCTTTGTCGTCGTCTGACGTCGGCACTTCCGCCGATGGTTCGGCTTTCCCTGACGCATCGTCTCCCTGCGGCGTCTGCGCCGATGAGGCGGCCGCGGCCATCTCTTGTTCGAGCGCGCCCTGTGCTTGGAACTTCATGCGGCGTCCGATGATGAAGTAGATCCCGGACATCGCCACGGCCATCCCCGCGATGACCGGCGGGACCTTCGTGAGGGATGCCCAGGTCAGTTTCGGCAGCGGCTCGTTGCCTAGGTCGGGCTTCCAACCGAGGAACCCCAATGGTATATCCGAGATATAGAAGACCGAGGTTCCCCCCACCTCGTGCTCGCCGAATACACGGTTCAGATACTTACCGGGGTTGTCTTTGATGCGGCGGTGCGCCACGGCCAGCATCTCGGCCCGCGTGCCGAAGATCGTCGCCCCCTCCGGGCAAGCCTCCGTGCAGGCAGGCTGCCGGCCCTCCTGGATGCGCGGGTAGCACATTGTACACTTCCGGATGTAAGGAACCGGCTTGTCCCAGTCGTAGCGGGGAATGCCGTATGGGCACGCCATTATGCAATAGCGACAGCCCATACACTTACCGCCGTCGTAGATCACCGGGCCTTCGTCAGTCTTCCGCAGCGCACCGACGATGCAGGCCGAGACACAAGCCGGGTCGTTGCAGTGTCGACATTGCTGGCGGACGGAATGACCCCCTGGGCGCTGAATGATCGTGGTAAAACGCGTGCTCGACAGGTCGTCGATCTTGCGCTTCCATCGTCGCATCTGGTCCTTGCCCAGGTCGTTCTCATTTTTGCATGCGGCGACGCACGCCTCACATCCCGTGCAGAGCGTCGTATCGGTCAGAATAGCAAACGTGCTGTTGTCGTCGATCATACCGGTGTGGACTCCTTGCCGAGGGCCCTACAGACGTCCTTCCCCGCCGTGGCCGGGAAATGCCAGCCCAGGTCGGACACAAGCTGAGAAAACGGGATCAGCACGCAGTGCGCGATCTTCGAGAAGGGCATCAGCACGAAGATCAGTTCCGCGCTGAGAATGTGAACGAGCAGCATCACGCGGTAATCCACCGGGCACCAGGGTGGATGCGACGCAAGGAAGCCGCTCACGAACACCAGGATCAGTAGCAGCGGCCAGGCGTAGTCCTGCGCCCGGCTCAGCGTGCGCGACAACGACGAGGCGGCCCGCAGCGAAAACAACGCGAGGGCGGCGAAGATCGTGAGGATCGTCAAGACATCGGCCGCGAGCGGCGGCAGTGCCGGCCAGGAGATTCCTATGCCCCGCTGCCAGAGATGGACATGGGCGAAGAGGAAGATGGGCACGATGATCAAGCCCACGTGGAAGGCGAAACTGAGGATGCTGTAGGATGCGCGCGTCCGGTGCAGCCGGGAAAACGGAAACAACGTCCACAATGTCCGCTGCCGGATGACCGGCCAGAACAGACGCTTGTCGCCGGCCAGAATGTAGGTCCGGACGACCCCGTAGACGGTCAGCAACACCAGCCGCGCCAAGCCGAGGACCATGAGGGCAAATGTGAACCGGAACAAAGGACCTCGTGCGAACTCGAGCATTGATTCCACTGTCTCATTCACGATGACGCGGCCTCCGTTGAGGTGGTTACACAATCAGTGTTTCCCTCGGTCTGCCTGGGCTCGACGCCCTGCTTGCGCTCGAGCTCCGAGTAGTCGATGGCATTGTAGAGCAGGTCGTGCAGTCCGACGATCTCGCAATCGACCTCCTGATCTTCCACCAACTCCTTCAGTTGCTTTTTGCAGTTCGCGCATGGGCCGACGCAGTACTTGGCCCCCGTGGCGCGAATCTGCTCCGCCTTGGCCTTGCCGGCCGGCCCGGTGCGATAGGGACGAACCTCGTCGATCGAGACGGTCCCACCGCCCCCGCCGCAGCAGATGTTCTCCTCGCGGTTGGGCGTCATCTCGACGAAGTCTTCGCAGATGTACCTGAGGAGTTCACGAGGTTGCTCGATGATCCACTTCGTTCGGGCAATGTTGCACGGATCGTGGTATGTCACCCGCTCCTTGATCGCACCCCGGATCAACTTGAGTTTGCCGGCCTTCCAGGCGTCGTAGGCGTATTCCATGCAGTTCACAACCGGCAGGGCCGCCTTGCCTCCGCAGAACATCGGAATGCCGACCTTGGCGGAACGGCTCGCGTGACCACACTCACCGATGAGGATCACCTTGCCCTTCAGCCGGCGGGTCTCAGCATCAACTTTGCTGACCACGCGATCCCAGATCCGATCGCTGTAGAACAGGCCGTAGTTGATCCCGTCGTGGCACTTCGTACCGATGGTCCAGGAGTCTCCTGTTGCGGCGAAGACGGCCGCGTTGCCCATCAACGTCTCGGCCTCCATCATGAAATCGCTGACGGCCGGGAAGAAGACGTAGTCCGCTCCCTCGACATCGAGGGGAAAATGCATCTTGACACCCTTCTCCTCCTCCATCTCCTCCTCCAGGAACTCCAGCCCGTCCTTGATGGCCGGCCACGGGAACGCCGACGTGTTGCCCGTCTTCCCTTCGAGTTGCTCGCGCGTGCTAACGACCAGGGCGCGGGGAGCAATATCCATTTCGCTCAGGATGTACCGGGCCAGGTGCGTGAGCAAACCGTGGTCAATTCCCGATGGACATTCGAGCAGGCATTTTCGGCACGCCGTGCAGTTCCAGACCGATTGGGCCATCTCCTGGAGTTTCTCGTCGGTCAGATCGCCTCGGCCCGTCACGGAACCCCAGAACCGCCCGCCCATCGTGAAATATCGTTTGTAGATATCCAACAGCATCGACGAACGGTAGCACGGCACATCTTTCGGATCGTTGGTAGCCTGGTAGATCATGCATTCGACCGAGCACCGCCCGCATTTGGCCTGACAGCGAACGTAATGCTCCAACGCCAGACCGTATGACGGTACGTGTCGCAGGATGGTCGCGAAGACGCTAAGGAACTTCCGAGGCCGGTCGATGATGGCCGGATGTTCAATGTGATACCGTACATTCAGCCGTTGTTCCTTACGGACTTCCTCCGGCCGTGAATGCACCAGTGCTTTCGCGAGTTCTCCTGGATCAAGCAATGCCTTCATTGATGTCTCCACCTAGTACTGCGTCAACCTCTGGTTTTCGGGTGGCACGGTCTGGCGCAGCCAGGCCGTGTGGGACACGAACCACCGCCAAGCTTCGCTTGACCGTGCCACCCAGACCGAAAGTTAGAGTGTGGCGGTCCACTAGTGAATCTTGCCCCTCAAGTATCAAGAGCGCGACCCTCATGCTGTGTCTCAGCGGCCGACGAATCCGCCCATGTTCGGTAATACGCGCAATCTGCGCAGTTGCGATCGGACCAACTGCGATCAGCGTTGATCGCACGGAGTTCGAAGCAATTCAGCGCCTTGGCTCGGTAGACCGGGCACACGCTGCACGGCGATCCGGGCGTGTCGGCTGCCCGGCGTGTCCCGTGATGGTACTCCCAACAATAGGGGCGGCAGTCGAGTTCCGTGTCGAGCCGTTCAGTGCTCATCTCATTGCGAATCATAAACTCGCGCAGGCCGTCGACAAAGATGCGGAACTGTCCTCCGACGGTCCGCTGAGCCGGCAGGTTCTTCGCCCTGATCCACTTGACAATCGTGTCCGGACTCACTAAGCAATAGCGAGCTGCTTGGCCTGTTGTCAGCCCAATGGTCTTGCCAGCCAAAGTTCGAACCCTTCCGCCCGTTGCCGGGTCTTTGCCATCACCGGCCGATCTGCCGAAAACAGCCAAATCAGCAAACTCGTGCTTCACGCTAGATTCGCCGTTTTCTGGGCATTCGGCGTGCCATATCGCCTCGGCTCGGCAGCACACAACACAATCCGCTGAGAAAGCGAAGGTTACAGTCTTGCAGCCGCAAGGATGTCAGTCTGTTCGGTATTGCATAATGCACGGTCGGAGCCCGAGGGGTGTCGCATAATGCATGGCAGGTACTTTTGCCACACAATCAGACCCATGGGCGCACGGGCACGGGATGCCCAGGGGAGTTTCTGGATTCCCACGTCGGCACTGCCGACGACAGCGTCGCATCCGTTCTATGAGCAAGGTCAACGGGATTCTGGATGGCAGGGGCTTTCACGGTTTCGTCGAAGATCCGTGTCGCAAGTTGTACTACGAAACAGATGGGCCGGCCATCACTGGCCCCTGCGATGTATTTCCGTTTGATGTTGATCGAGCGGAGTTTCGCGCAACGCTGTAACACGAGGGGCATGCGACGAATGCATCTGCGCAAACATACGAACATCCTCAAGTGCCTACTGATCCGCTTGGCCGGGTTCAACTTGTCGCTGGTGAGCGTAAGGTGTTCGGACGGGGTGCCGCGCGCAGCCTGCAGTGCCTTGCTGCGCGTATTGCGAATGTAATGTTGCGTTTCCTGCAAACGATATGGAAGATAATCACCCGCTTGAGGGCGGAGATCGCTCGTAGCGCCCCTCGCCCAGACGACATGCAGTCCAGCTTCCAACGGCAGTGGCGTATCTTACTTCTTATCGTCGTCGAGTTCCCGTAGCTCACGCAGGATTCCGAGGGGGCTTTGCCCCAAGGCGATCTTCGCGATCTTCTCCATTCGGGCCTGGTCGGCATCGAATTTCTTGGTCAAACGTGCTTGATAGGCCTCGCGGAGGACTTCCAGGAGCTTATCGAATTCGTACGGCTTGGGAAGGTACCCGTAGGCTCCGAGCTTGGTACACTCGACCGCGGAATCTAACGACCCATGCCCGGTCAAGATGATGATTTCCAGGTGCTTGTGCTCCCCCTTCAGGATCTCGAGTACCTGTTTGCCATCCATGCCAGGCATCTTCAGATCCAACAGGGCAAGGTCGAACTTTGCAGTTCGGGCTGCGTCGACAGCTTCTTTCCCGTTGCATGCCTTGGTGACATCGAACCCCCGCATTTCCAGGCGTCGACTGATCGAATCTAAGAACTGAACCTCGTCATCAACAATTAGCAGTTTAATCTTCTCCGCCATGAGCGACCTCCAACGTTTGCCTAGAATCCGATCCAGCGCCAATACCCGAAGAATGTCCATCCCCACAGCACTACTAGGGACAAGAGCAGTACGGCGGAGCCATGTTTCAGAAAATCAGTCAATCTCACGAGCTGCTCCCCGGTCACGGGGTCCTTAGCCATGGCGAAGGCGATGGCATTATTAGGGGTTCCAATGATCAGCATGTGTGCGAATGAAGAGGCAAAGGCCGTAGCCAAGCCGACCATCCACGGATGCGTATTGGAGATGGTGGCCATGGGCACGGTGATCGGCCCGATGGCGGACACTGTGGCGCCGTCACTCATGATGTTCGTGGTCAGTCCGGTGAACAGGCTGACAGAAACAGCAAGCCCTTCCCCGCTGCGCATGAACTCAGGCAGGGCGCTCACGAACCCGTCCGCCAAGTATAAAGCCGCACCGGTGACGGCCAAGCCCTTCCCCAGAGCGCACGCGCTGGCGTAGAGTGCGACGACCTCCCACGGGATCTTCGTAATGTCGCGCCAAGAGATTACACGCACGATGTTCAGGAACACCAAACAGAGAATGACGGGACCGCCCATCCCAAATCGGTCGCTCAGCAGGATCCACATGAGTATCAGCGCCACGAGCGTGGCGGCGGTGATGTATTCAGCTCGGTTCATGGGGCCGATTTTATCGCAGGCCTGTCGCACGATCGTCGCCACATCAAGTGTCTTGACCTGAAGTCGCGGGCGAAAGACAATGTAGAAGTATGCGCCGATCACCAGAGCCATGACCGGGACGAACGGCAGCCCGTACTGCACCCATTGCCAGAAGGAGGGAGCGTTGCCGTAGTCGGTCAAGATGCCGAGCATCACGGGGTTCCTCCACCGGCCGCCGGCGGCTGGATACATCCCCAGGGGCGACGGGGCATTCGATGCCTGGCAGGCGAACTTCCAGGCCTACATCGACGCGCACTACGGCGAGTTGGGGCTGCCGTCGGACGTGCCGACGCGGGTCAAGGTCGCCCGGATTGACTGGGACAGGGCATATGGCGAGCACACCGCCGCCCAGCAGGCTTCTTGTGGCACCGGCGTCTCGCCGGTGTCTTCACCGCCGAGACGGCGGTGCCACAGAGTGGCGGGCCAAGGAGGATCGGCGGCGCGACTACGACGCACTGATCCGCGAGGTCGTCCGGCGGGTCCAGGCCCTCTTGTGGCACAGGCATCTTGCCTGTGAAATCCCTGTGATCCCACCGCCGAGACGGCGGTGCCACAGGGCGGCGCTGGGGATCACCGTCCGCGACGCCGAGCCCACGCCCGCCCCCGCGCCGACGACCCGGCCGGTGGTGGTGGTCGATTTCTCCAAGCGTCTGCGGCACACGCTGCGCTACGCCGACGAGTCCACGCCCACCCGCCGCGCCCGGCCGCGCGGCACCATCGGCGCGGCGGCTGCGGCAGTGTGACAACGGAATCGAGACCTATGCGTTTGAATCGCCCGTGCCGACTTGGTACAATTGACTGGCGGAAGAACACCTGCACTCTTGAGAAAGCGACAGGTCCGCACCAGGCGAAGGAAAGGTGTCCAGCCTGACACCGGGAGGAGCATCATGACCACAGGACCCGGAAAGCATGTGTGCAACTGTGCGTCCCTGGCTATCGCGGTCTTCACCTGGGCCGGGCAGGTCAAGCCGGCCATTGCCGACACCATCCCCTATTTCTACGGCGTTGGCGACTTGGCGGGCAGCAGCTTCTACAGCCAGACATACGCCGTGTCGGGCGACGGCACGGTCGTCGTCGGTCTCAGCGCCTCGGACGCCTACCCCTTCGGCGAACCGTTCCGCTGGACCCTCACCACCGGCATGCAGGCACTGGGCACGCTGGCGCCCCCGCCGTTCGAGTCGGGCGCCTATGGCGTCTCCGGCGACGGCGGGACGATCGCGGGGTACGTCTACCTGCCCACAGTGGGAGAGTCCTTCCGCTGGACCGAGGCCGAGGGCATGCAGACCCTGGGCTACCTGCCAGGAGGTGACCGGGGCGGGCACGCCTATGCCATCTCCGCCGACGCCGGTGCCATCGTCGGTGCTGCCTACAACGGCAGTTGCACCGAAGCCTATCGCTGGAGCGCGGGCACCGGCATGGTCGGCCTGGGCGTGCTGGCCGGCAACTGGAGCCAGGCGAACGGTGTGTCTGGCGACGGCAGCGTCGTTGCCGGCACCAGCAACTCTGACAACTCGACGTACGAGGCCTTCCGCTGGACGGCGGGCGAGGGCATGGTCGGCCTGGGCGACTTGTCCGGCGGCGGTTTCGAGAGTCACGCCTCGGCCGTCTCCGCCGACGGCAGCGTGATCGTCGGCCGCAGCGCATCCGGGGTCAACACCCAGGCCTTCCGCTGGACCCAGGCGGCCGGCATGGTCAATCTGGGCGCCCCGCCGGGAACCTCGCGCAGTTCCGCAAGTGCGGTCTCGGCCGACGGCTCGGTCATCGTCGGCCGGGCCGGCACCAATCCCACCAGCTTCGCGTTCATCTGGGACGAGGTTGACGGCATGCGCGACCTCAAACAGGTGCTGGAATCCGATCTTGGCCTCGATCTGACCGGTTGGGACCTCACGTCCGCCCGCGGAATCTCCACCGACGGCCTGACCATCGTGGGCCAGGGCCGCAACCCCAGCGGCAACACCGAAGGTTGGATCGCCCACATCCCCGAGCCGGCCACGCTGTCGCTGCTCCTCTTCGGCGGCATCGTAGCGTTGAAGCGGAGACGGAAACCAACACGCCATCGGCCGCGTCGGCGGTTTTCATTCGGGTGGTATGGGCAGGCCCGCCGGAAGTGGATCTGCCCGTGCGTCAAGGGACAGAGCGCGAGGATACTCGCCGCAAATCTCCCCTTGGCTCCTGCCCGGCCCGGTCGTATCATTCCGACCGGCTGGATTTGACCTGGACCCGGGGGCGCGCTGCCGCCCTCTGTAACGCAAAGGAGCCCCTGCGATGGCCGACTACATCCCCGGCGGCGACGCCGCGTTCAACGCTTGGCTGGACAACTTCGTCACCTACGCCACTGCCAATCTGGCCAAGTAAGGCCCTCGTGGCGGGTGACCTGACGCCGGTCACGACCGCCCAGACCGCGTGGAACACCGCCTACACCACCCACGTCACCGCCCAATCCGCTGTCTGCAACCACGAATGGGCGTAAAGGCCGTGCGTTGCCGCCCCACTGCCGCTGTGCGTGCCGGTGGTCGGTGTTGAGGGCGGAACGGCGGATGACTCGTCGATCGCCCCGTCCATCTGCGCGGGGGCCAACTGGTAGCCGCCGCCTCGGTTCACGATGTAGGTGACCACCTCGCTCGAGCCCTTCAGCGTGGTGACGTATTCGTAGATTTCCTGTGGATCCAACGTCGCACGGACAACATAGTACTTCCCGCTGACGACGCGGCTGACGGCAATCGTAAAGTGGGGCTTGCCTCGGAAGCCCAGGTATGTGTCGGTGATGATGAAGCCCTTAGGCTGCCCTTTCAGTTTTGTAAACCACGGCTCCTCACCGTAATCCCGATGTTCCAGCGCCGGAAACGGCCCGGAATACGCTACCTGCTTCCCGCTCGAGTCGAAGCACCCCACGTCGACAAAGGAGGTACTGTCCCGCTTCAATCTCGCAAGCCCATGGGCCAAAGCATCCGATGAGGCCGGCAGTGGTAACTCAGGGTCATGGATGAGATTCGAAACGTTAGCCACGCGCTCACGAAGAAACAGGTCGAGCGTGTTCGCCTGCGTCTCGGCGATCGAAAGGAGGTGCAACCGCCGGCTCTCGGCCGTGATCCAGTGATGCTGTAGCAGGAAGAAGGCCGTCAGCAGGATCAGCGGGACCAAATAGGTTAGGAACAGGCGGATGAACTCCCGACGCTGGGACTCGCGACGACCGCGCAATGCGCTACACCTTCCGCTCCACGCTTGGACGCCTGTCGATCTGTCGTTGCATTTCCCATTGCATGCTCACATGAACTCTGGTCACGGTTCCCTGATATCCTCGACAAGGACCGGCCTGAGGACAGCCCGGCGTGCAGGGCCATGCTACTCAATCCCCAGGCAGAGCACCAGGGAAGGCCCATGAACGCCGGTGAAAAAACGTAGCATTCGGGCGGTGCCAGCGGTCGGTTGAATCAGGCGCTGCCGTGCTGAACGGCGTCCAGCCTCTGCGTCGGTGGCCTTGTGATGTGCCTACTCGCTTGAAGGGTGGATGAACTGCCGGACTCCGCCCTCAGGCGGACCAAGCTTGCAGCTCGATCACCGTGGTATTCCAGCGGTCGGAACGTAGCGATAGGGCTCCCATCATGGAAGAACGGCAAGCAATGCCTTATGATGGGTATGGAAGCCAAGAACTACTGGCGTGAGCATGAAACACAACGGGGCAAACACGGCCGTTCCGGCCAGGCGAAGCGCGATTCGACCCGAGGACAGCGTGAGGCTGTCACGGGAGATTCTGCACTGCGCGAACCGCGGCTTGCCCAGGATGGACTTCCTGCGCGAAGTCTCGACGATGCTCATGGACGCCTCCGGCTGCGACGCGATTGAGGTGCGGCTGAATGATGGTGATCTGCATTATCGTTGGGAGGCGACGCGGCGCCCGGAGAGCGGCACCCAGTTCGAGTTGGTGCGGTGGACCGTTGGCGATGACGGAAGGGTGATCCCTGTATCTCGGGATGATTCAGACCTTGAACGAATATGCCGGAATGTTGCCGGTCAGCAGTTTGATTCCGCGATGTCCTTCTTCACCCGGAGTGGGAGTTTCTGGACCGGGGATGCCTGGCAATCGTTGCCGGTGGGCATGGATGTTCTATCGAGACGACATCCAGACAGGAGAAGAACACGGGCCAACAAGTTGGCCCATGCCACCCCAGCGGATGCCGGGCGCCTGTGTGTCGGTGGGCATTACCGATCGCTCGCCGTGATCCGGTTCTTCGTGGACGAGAAGACCATCGGCCTTTTGCACGTCAAGTGCGAGCAACCCAACAACTTCACGGAGAGGGAAGTTGAGTTCTACGAGGGAATTGCCCAGACGCTCGGCCTGGCCGTGGCGGACCGGCGGGCGGAGGCGGCGCTGCATGAACGGGTCAAGGAGTTGACCTGTCTGTACGGCATTGCCCGGGTGATCGAGAAGGCGGGGATCTCGCTGGATGAAATCCTACAGCAAATCGTGGAACTTCTTCCCCCCGCGTGGCAGTGCCCCGAGATCACCGCGGGTAGAATCATCCTCGACGGCAACTCCTACGTGACATCCGGCTTTCAGGAAAGCAGACACCGGCAGTCGGCGGAGGTCATCGTCGGTGGGCGCCGACGAGGTGTTGTCGAGGTCGTCTACGTGGAGGAGAGGCCGGAGTTGGCGGCCGGCCCGTTCCTCGTGGAGGAGGAAAAGCTGATCGACGCCGTAGCCAGAGAGGTAGCGCAGATCGTCGAACGGAGGGAAGCGGAGAAAGACAAAGCCAGGCTCCAGCAGCAGCTTATCCACGCGGACCGTTTGGCGACGATCGGGCAGTTGGCCGCTGGTGTGGCCCACGAATTGAACGAGCCCCTGGGCAGTATTCTGGGGTTCGCTCAACTCATCCAGAAGTCCCTAGAGATTCCCAAGCAGGCGGAGCAGGACGTCCAGAAGATCATCAAGGCATCCCTGTACACCCGGGAGGTGATCAAGAAGCTGATGGTCTTTGCCCGGCAGATGCCTCCCAAGAAGACTCAGGTCAATCTGAACCAAGTGGTTGAGGAAGGCCTGTATTTCCTGGAAGCCCGATGCACAAAGGGGGGCATCAATGTCATTCGTGAACTGGCGGCGGATCTTCCCGAGATGACTGCCGATCCCGCTCATCTCAACCAAGTCCTGGTCAATCTGGTCGTCAACGCCGTACAGGCGATGCCCGACGGAGGGACGCTAACGGTCAGGACGACGGCGAGCGATTCTTCCGTCTTGCTCATCGTAGAGGATACCGGCATTGGCATGAGTGAAGAAACACTCGAGAAGGCCTTTCTGCCGTTCTTCACGACGAAAGATGTGAACGAGGGCACGGGGCTCGGTTTGGCAGTGGTACACGGGATCATTACGTCGCACGGCGGTTCGATTGACCTTGAGAGCGGGCTCGGCCAAGGCACGCGATTCGAGATCCGCCTGCCGGTGATCGGGCCGGAAGAGACCCAAGGAACTGATCTGGAATGATGTGGTCCTTATAAGATGGCACCCGCGGCTGAGAAGGAACGCATCCTGGTCGTCGATGACGCGCCCGATACGCTGGAACTGATCCAGCGGAATCTCGCAGCCGGTCACATCCCTCTTCAGCTATGTGGCCCGCAGCGCGGCTGCTCAGAGGTAACGAGGCTTGCCGAAACCGGGATTGACAGGAGTGAATCCATGCTGGATGATAGTATTCGCAGTTAAGATTAGGGCTTGCGATGAGGGAGGCGTCATCGTCCATTTCCTTGTACTGTCGGTAATGATTACCGTACTCGCTTGTCCGCCGGGTGACCCGGGGACGGTCGTGGTCGTTGGCGGCGGCCTTGAGCCAATTGAGTTCAGCATCGAGGCGGGAATTGATTATCAACTGAGCTACAACACCTCTCGTTTGGCCTTGTGGTTTGACGAAGGGCAAACTGAGCCAGCCCCTCCCGACACGACTTTCCAGTCTCCGCCGCCCCAGATAGACCACGGCGACATGAACGGCGACACCAAGGTGAACGGCGCCGACGTTCAGTTATTTGTCGAAGTCTTTCTTGGCATCGAGACCGACCCGGACCTGATCGACCAAGCCGATTTTGACGAGAACGGTTCCGTTGACATGGCGGATGTGCCTCGGTTCGTTGCGGCCTTGCCGGGCCAGCAGCGCACCGGCGACATGAATCGCGACGGTCGGGTGGACGGCAACGACATTCAACTCTTCGTCAACATGTTGCTCGGTGCGGTTTTGGTACCGGGCGACCTCGATGAGGATGGCGACGTTGACCCGAGCGACCTAGCAATGTTCATCAACGTGCTGCTTGGAATTGAGACCGATCCTGATTTGGTCGACCTCGCCGACCTCAACGGCGACGGGCTGTCAGATGGCGCCGACATCCAAGCCTTCGTGCAGGCCTTCTTGGACCCTGCGGCCGCTCCAGATCCGAACGAGGCGGACCTGGACTTCAGCGGCGTGGCCGATCTGGCCGACGTGCTGCTATTCATCGAAGTCCTGCTGTTCGGTGTGACGACACCCAGTAGCACGATAACGCTTTTCGCTGAAGGCCTGGCACCCAGTGGCGACCTGTGCGATACGCCCATCGACCTGCTGACCGATCCAGAAGGCGACGGGACATTCGCCTGGGCTGCCACTGAGGAAACCACTGTCGTTGAGCTTTCGCTCCGCCCGACGCCAGGTGGAATTGGCACCGAAGTGTCGGCCACGATTACGCCCGCCATTCCCCCACTGGCGTTCGATGCCGTTACGACGGCGGAGTGGGAAGGTCAGTACCAGCCGCTGGCAGGACCGCCGACCAGTTCGTTTGCCGTCAGCTATTCTGCGGAACAGGTCCGCGAACTGTCGTCTGCGGAAGCGGCCATCGTTGTGGGGGACGGCACGCTTACCAACGTCCCCGATCCGACTGATCTTGACGGAGGCGGCACCCTCGTTGGAGAGATTACGATCCAGTTCTCCGACATACCTATCCGAGGGGCATTTGATTTTGCTCTCGATACGGATGCGGCGGTTTGGGAGATGGTCACCTATCCCTACGACGGAATGGATCCGCCAACGATCGACGGTGAGCCCGACAATCTGCAACAATTATTGTTGTCGGAGCTACCAGACCCGGAGAACCCGAGCGAGGAGCTACTGCTCGCAGCAAACGATTTTCACTTCGCAGCGGTGGTGCGAATCGATGAAAATTCGTCGACGGTAGCTGATGCCCCAGCGACCATCCTGGTTGACCTCGTTTCGTTTGATTCGAACGAGGTTGAAATAGATCGGCTCGAGGATGTTGTGCTTCAACGCCTCGATCCCGATGATGATCCTGAACACCTTGTCTATCACAACGATTTGACGGTCCCGATCGTCTTGGTGGATACGGCTCTCAACAAGGACAACTACCCGAATGTGCTGCTGTTGCGTGCACTTACGGATGGCAGCGCGGGCATTGTCCCGTCGCTCGACTAGGCGCTGGTAGGGATTTGAACCATGCAGATACGGTATCGTTGGCTGGCATTGGGGCTATGTTTCGCGGCACTGCTCACGGGGTGCAGTCGCTCGCGGAAGCCCATCCTGCCAAACACGGGCCAAGTCCCGCTCAAAGTCTGGGTCGTGCTTGGGCCAGGCGAGTATATCGGCGGCCCGTCCAATAACGGGTGCCGCCTAAGCGAAAGCGATATTCGGGCCTTCATTGCGCAGTTGCAGTCAAACGGAAGCGTCTACGGATCAAATACCAGGTTCATCTGGAATCCTTCGCAGATTGTCCAAGCCCAAGATGTTGGTTTGCTGATGGATCGTACCCGTTCCTATCAGGAGTTCGAGCAGACTGTCGTATTCAATTATTGGACAAGTGGTAGACTCAATATCTACTTCGCTGGTGACGTCCAATTAACTTCTTCAGGTGGCAATGCCCTTGGAATGACACTTGATCCGCAGGCATGTCAGGGACATCTAGTGGAGTTGCCTTGGATCGTGATCAACGACGGCGAACCGTCAAGTGGGGCCACGACACCGCCATCTGTTATGCGAGCAGGGCATGTGCTGGAGCATGAGATGTGTCATTATCTTGCGAGATTCACGAACCGAACGTTTAGCACGCCCCCTCCGCCTCGAACATACGATTCCAGCGAGCATGTTCCTGCTGGGCAAAACAATCTACTCGTTCCCAACATCCCGTGTCCGCTGACCATTCCAGGGCGTGCAAACCAGGCGGGTACGGAGAAAAAGGAAATCTGGGACCGTATCTGGACCGGAAACTGGAACAATCCTTAGGAGTCCTGCAATGTGCCAGAAGTTTGCGATTATGAAGTTTGTGATTATCTTAAACTATGTAGTGGTTGTTCCCATGTGTGCCGCCCAGTCTAACCAGCTTGACTCTGCGATCGAACAGCTCAACCAGCTTCGGAGTGGGGACGGAGCGCAGGTTCTCGATGGATGTATAGCATCGATACGTGAGCATATGCCCGCCGGCGACTTCGCCGCCTGGCGCCGACTTCGTGCGGTTTTAGAGAACGCCGAACAGCCGGTCCAGGTTCAACTGGCGGTTC
>Ga0190284_1000615_pt1 | contig 19245 bp, 18 predicted proteins | sample 48691812_MG_FD_161668 | JGI IMG/M metagenome (GOLD analysis project Ga0190284, IMG submission 161668) | Hydrothermal vent microbial mat bacterial communities from Southern Trench, Guaymas Basin, Mexico - 4869-18-1-2_MG | ecosystem: Environmental > Aquatic > Marine > Hydrothermal vents >...
CTTCCTTCCCCGCTCTGTCCATCATCCCTCCCCCCCCCCCGTGGAATGCACCGTCCGCCAGCGCTGTCCTGCTACCTGCTTATACACCAAGCGAACGGAGGCACCCCGCCTGGTGGGAACCGGCTGAATCTCTCCTGAGGAAAACGCGCGTCAGAATAGGCAAACTGAGCGCCGCTGGGCGTACAGCGGGGAGCAGAACAGGTACCAGTGGTGAGCACTCTCCAACCCGGCTGCCGATCTCCGCCGACATACGTACTTGCTTGCCTGCGATTAGGGCGGAGGGTACACGCGAGGCGGAGCGACGGGCATTAAATGCACGGCGTCGCGGACAATCGCACACCGCAGTGGTAGCTACCACATCTCGAGATGCCCATGCACCTACGTAACTGCCTTTCTGCCAAGAAGTTACAGCCAGCACCGGTCAGCCGATGTCCAGCCGACCAGGCTGGACATCGTTGATGCAAGACTCACGAGACGAGGAGTTCAGACCCACGCACGCCCGCCGATCACCCGGCCACACAGAAACCTCCAATCCACAGTCTGGATGCCATCTCTCCCACACACCCCTAACCCTCCAGCGAGGGGGCAGAGCCTGGACCCGGCGCTTCGGCCTGGCGATGCTTTTTCCTTCCCAATGTCTGATACACGACCACGAACAACAGTGGGATGAAGAAAATCGCCAGGAAGGTTGCGGTGACCATCCCGCCCAGGACACTCGTTCCAATGGCGTTTTGCGCGCCCGAGCCAGCCCCTTTCGCAATCGCGAGCGGAAGGACACCGAAACCGAAGGCCAGCGAGGTCATCACAATCGGGCGGAGCCGCAGCCTTGCGCCCTCGAGCGTGGCTTCAAGCAAGCCCATGCCCTGCTCCATGCGGATCTTGGCGAACTGCACGATCAGAATAGCGTTCTTGGTGGTCAGGCCCAGAACGGTAAGAAGTCCGATTTGGAAGTACGCATCGTTTGGCAGGTCGCGCAACGACGATGCCAGCACACACCCGATCACACCGAGCGGCAAGGCCAGCAGGATCGAGATGGGAATTGTCCAGCTCTCATAGAGGGCTGCGAGGGTAAGGAAAATCACGAGAACGGAAAAGGCATACAGAAACGGTGCCTGCGATGTGGCCATTCGTTCCTGATAAGAAAGGCCCGTCCAGTCGTAGCCGATCCCTTTCGGCAGCTTCGAGGTGATTTCCTCCATCGCCTGCATGGCGTCACCCGAGCTTTTTCCGGGCGCCGGTTCTCCCCAGATGTTCAGGGAGGGAAAACCGTTGTAGCGTTCAAGCCGGGGGGAACCGTAGCTCCAGTGCCCGGACGCGAACGCGGAGAAGGGGACCATTTTGCCCACTTTGTTCCGCACATATAGTCGCTCCAGGTCGCTTGGCAACATTCGATACGGGGCGTCCGCCTGCACGTACACGCGCTTAACCCGTCCACCCTGAATGAAGTCATTGACATAGGCGCTGCCGAAAGCCGCTGAGATGGTGTTATGGATGGCGGTAATCGGGATGCCCAGGGAACCTGCCCTTTCCCAATCGACATCCACCCTGTATTCCGGCACGTCTTGCAACCCGTTGGGACGGACGTTCATTAACCTCTGGTCTTGTGCCGCCATGCCGAGGAGCTGGTTGCGGGCCTCCATCAACCGCTCGTGGCCGACGCCGCTGCGGTCCTGCAACTGGAAATCAAACCCCTTCGCATTGCCTAGCTCTATGACAGCGGGGGGCGGAAATGCAAACACCCTGGCGTTGCGAATCTGTGAGAAGGTACCCATGGCCTTTCCCACAACTGCGTTCACTCGGAGATCCGGCCGGTTGCGCAGCTTCCAGTCCTTGAGCATAACGAAAGCCATCCCGGAGTTTTGCGCCCGGCCTGCAAAGCTCATACCCGATATGGTGAGACAGGATTGCACGGCGTCTTGCTGATCGACAAGAAAGTGATCTCGAACCTCGTCCATGACCCTGCGCGTCTGCTCTATGGTTGCTCCCGTCGGCAGCGAAACCTGCGTGAACAGCATGCCCTGGTCCTCGTCGGGAAGGTAAGCCGTTGGCATCCGCTGGAACAGGAATCCCATCGCCACCACAATCAGGAGAAAGATGAAAAGGTAACGAATCCTCTTTGACAGAATGCGTCCGACCATGGATTGATATTTGTCTCTGGACCAAAAAAAAATGCGATCAAACCACAGAAGGAAGGGTCGCAGGAGAAAGAAACCGGCCTCGGCAGCCTCATGGCCTTTGGTGACCGGCCTGAGGAAAGTCGCGCAAAGCACCGGCGTCAGGATCAGAGCCACCAAGACGGACAGGAGCATGGAAGCGATAATCGTAATAGAGAACTGGCGGTAGATGACGCCGGTGGAACCGCCAAAGAAGGCCATGGGGCCGAACACCGCCGACAACACCAGACCGATTCCTACGAGGGCGCTGGTGATCTCGCCCATGGACTTACGGGTGGCTTCCCAAGGTGGGAGTCCCTCCTCGCTCATGACCCGTTCCACGTTTTCCACCACCACGATCGCGTCGTCCACGAGCAGTCCGATGGCCAGGACCATGGCGAACATGGTCAGCATGTTGATGGAAAACCCGAACAACCCCAAGACGCCGAAGGTCCCCAGGATCACGACCGGAACCGCGATGGTGGGGATCAGCGTGGCGCGGATGTTCCCCAAGAAGAGGTACATGACCAGAAATACCAGTAGAATCGCCTCGCAAAGGGTCTTGGCCACTTCCTCTATGGCCGCTTTCGTGAAGGGCGTCGTGTCATAGGGATAGATGACCTTCACGCCGGCAGGGAAATACCTGGACAACTCCTCCATGTTCGCTTTGACTGCCTTGGCGGTATCCAGCGCATTGGCGCCGGCTTCCTGTCGGATGGCGAGAGCAGCCGCGGGTTTTCCATCGAAAAGTGCCTCAATATCGTAGAAGTCGGTTCCCAGTTCCACCCGTCCCACGTCCCGGATACGCACGGTTGCCCCGTCCGGGTTGGTGCGGAGGGGAATACTGCCGAACTCTTCCGGCGTCCGCAGCAGGCTCTGGACAATGATGGAGGCGTTCAGCCGCTGGCCCTCCACAGCGGGCAGTCCGCCGAACTGGCCGGCGGATATCTCCACGTTGTATGCGCGAAGACCTCTGATCACATCTTCCAAGGTCATGTGGAAGTTGGTCAGCGTGTCCGGATTCAGCCATATCCTCATGGCGTAGCGGGTTCCGAAGGCCTCCACTTCGCCAACACCGGGCACGCGCGCCAGCACAGTCTCGATGTTCGATTGGGCGTAGTCTCTGAGGTCATCACCGTTCATGCTCCCATCTTCAGAGACCAGGCCAACAAGCAGCAGGTAGTTCTTGGTCGACTTGCTGACCCTGACGCCCTGGCGCTGCACCACCTCCGGCAGATTCGGCATCGCGAGTTGGAGCTTGTTCTGCACCTTGGCCCAGGCAAGATCCGGATCGGTGCCCGGGGCAAACGTAAGGATAATTTGCGCGGCACCTGCGGAATCACTGGTAGCGGACAGGTACAGCATGTGGTCCAACCCGGTCATCTTCTGTTCGATGATCTGGATGACGGTGTTCTCCACCGTCTCTGCCGAAGCCCCGGGATAGAAGGCATCAATTGCGATCGATGGGGGGGCGATGGGGGGGTACTGTGAGATCGGCAGGCTGTAGATGGCCAGAGCCCCTGCCAGCATCATGCCGATGGCGATGACCCAGGCAAAAACCGGACGATCCAGAAAGAACCTCGATAACATTATGAGCCTCCGTCACTTGCCGACTCAGTCGTCTTCACGGTGTCCGAACCATCCCTCCGACCGGCATCAAAAGCGACGACTTTCACGGAAGCGCCGGGCCGCACCTTCTGAATACCCTCGACAATCACCCGATCGCCGGGTGCAAGGCCTGAGGAGACGAGCCATTTGTTTCCAATGGCGCGATCCAATTCCAGTGTCCGCTGCTCCACCTTGTCCGAACTGTTTACGACCAATGCGACGGCGTTCCCTTTCGGGTTACGGGTCACTCCCTGCTGAGGGACGAGAATGCCCTGCTCATTGACGCCCTCCTCCACAACCGCCCGCACGAACATGCCCGGTAGAAGGGTGTACTCCGGGTTTGGAAACACCATGCGCAGGGTCACGCAGCCCGTGGACGGGTCCACGGTCACATCGCGGAACTGGAGGGTGCCCTTCAATGGATACAGGGTGCCGTGTTCGAGGAGCAGGGTGACCTGTTGCTGACTACCGGCGTCACCCTGGACGTGGCCATTCTCCAGGGTCCGTTTTAGCCGGAGCAGGTTGGTTGTTGATTGGGGCACGTCCACGTAAATGGGATCGAGCTGTTGAATCGTCGCCAGCGCCACCGGCTGGTACGCAGTCACCAATGCGCCGACAGTGACGTTGGATTTGCCGATGCGGCCGGAGATCGGAGCCGTAATCGGCGTGTAGGACAGATCAATGCGAGCGCTTTCCACTTCGGCCTTACGCGCATCGAGAGTGGCCTCGGCCTGGTTCAAGGCGGCGACGGCGTCGTCGTAATCCTGCTGGCTGACCGCTCGGGTGGCCAAGGCGCTCTTGTAGCGTTCCACCCGGGATCGAATCGCGGGGAGATTGGCCTGGGCGATGGCGAGCGCAGCCACGGCCCGATCGTAGGCGGCCTGATAACGAGCGGGATCAATCTGGTAAAGAACGTCTCCAGCGTTGACATCCTGGCCTTCCTCGAAGCGGCGATCCTGCATGATTCCGCTCACCTGCGGACGCACTTCCGCCACAAGGTACGCGGATGTTCGGCCGGGCAACTCGGTGGTCAGCACGACCCGTTCCGGTGACATCGTTACAACGGCGACCTCGGGCGGGCCCTGCTCGGGGGGAGGAGGCTGGGGCGGCTTGCAACCAGATGTTGTCGATCCTACAACAAGAAGCCCGATGATAGTGATCAACTTCAACCCGTTATTCGCTAGCATTCAACACCTCGAAGTTTCAATGCGGGTGACCGAGGCTCACGGCTCCCTCGGCGGTGTGATATTCGTTTCATTGTTCTGGTCAGGTGCGCTGTCCCATGGCAGCGTTTTCTTACCGCCGGAGAAGAAGAAGTCCACTGGCTTGGCAAGCGCACCGGAGCGATCCTCCAAGTACTCAGCCTGCGCGATGGTTTCGGGAGACCAACCACCGCCGAGGGCCTTGTAGAGAGCAACGAGTGTGACGACAACCTGCCCGCGGCTCTGCGCGACGGAGTTCTCCAGGTTCACGAGAGATCGTTGAGCATCCAGCACGTTCTGGAAATCGGTTAAGCCGTCGCGGTAGAGCGTCTCGGCGAGCCGCACCGAGTGTTGGGCGGCCTCCGTTGCCCGCAACAGTGCATCTCGCCGGACCTGTTCGCGCTTGTAGGCCACCATCGAACTTTCGACTTCCTGCAGCGCAAACAGCAGGGTGCGCTCGTAAAGCACGTAGGCTTGATGGGTGGCGGCTTCTTGCGCGGCGATCCGATTGAGATTCCGCAGGCCGTCGAAGATGTTCCACCGGATGGCTGGACCGAACCCATAGGTGATGCTCCGAGCGTCCAGCAGATGATTGAGGTCCGTTGCCTCGAACCCGAAGGTTCCCGACAGAGTGAATCGCGGGTAGAGGTCCGCTGTGGCAACGCCGATCTTGGCGGTCTCGACGGCGAGGCGGCGTTCAGCCGCGCGAATGTCAGGCCGGCGACGAATGATGTCCGCAGGAACGCCGACCAGCGTTTCCAACGGCGGCCGAGGGATGCGCCCTTTAACCGACAGTTCGTCATACAAGGCCGATGGTTCCAGACCAACCAGCACACCCATGCGGTAGATGGCGATGGCCAGGGCGCTTTCCAGTAGGGGAAGTTGCGATTCCGTGGTCGCCAGATTGACCTCTGCCTGGCGAACGTTCAGCTCCGGAGCCAGTCCAAGATCGAACCTGCTCCGCGTTAATGTGAGGGCTTCTTTCTGGAGCTCGATGTTGTGCGTAGTGGCTTCGATCTGTTTTTGAAGCGTGCGTATGTCTATGTATGTCGTTGCCACTTCGGCGAGCAGGCTGACCAGCACGCTGCGGTAGTCTTCGACCGTAGCGGCCAAGTAGGCGTCCGCCGCCTCAATGGTGCGTTGAATACCGCCGAAGACATAGATTTCCCAGGAGGCGTCGAATCCGACCGCATGAAGATTCATCTCGTCCGTTTCCGGTAGGCCGGTCGGGCCGGGGATCAAGCCGATGAGGCCGTTGGCCACCGAGTTTGTGACGCCGGGCATGTTCGGCACGGCTGTACTCAGGGCCTGCCCAAGGTTGCTGCCCGCAATGCCGCGCGCCACTGAGCCGGCGAACTGCGCCCCCTTGCCCGGGGTTTGCGGCTCACCGCCCATGGCGCCGTTTGCACTCGCCTTCGTCCGCTGGTAGCTGCCTTGGCCCGCCAGCGAGGGCAGGAACTCGCCCGCAGCGACGCCTCGCAGCGCGCGGGCTTGCCGAATACGGAGAACAGCCATACGAAGGTCGAGATTCCCTTCGGCTGCACGCTTGATCAGGCTCGACAGGGTCTTATCCTCGAAAACCTGCCACCATGCCTCTACGCTTGCGTCGCCCGCGGCGAGCCCCTTGACCACATCTTGATGCCAGCCATCGGGAAGCTCAGGCGTCGGCGGTCGATAGCGCGGGCCGACGGCGCAGCCGGAGAAAGTGCCGCCCAAGAACAGAATCACCATGGCAAAACGCCAAGTGGTGCGGCCAAGTCCCGCCGCAGCCGGAGAAGTAAAATTTTCTATGGCCATAAGACACTTCACCTCAAGGCTAACGTCTGGTCGTCACTGCGGTTTCACCATGTTGCTGCGGTTTCGCTGATAGCCCCATCGAGAGAACCGCGCTCGAATGCGGAATGACACGACATTCGTGACCCACCGTCTCATGCGGAACTCCCTGTCCGAGCCCCGTGGACGTGCCTACGAACTCGCTCCTTGTCGGTCAGAATCCCATGAAAAACAATGTCCAGGATGTTCTGAGCCTGTTGCTCGAACGACTTGCGCCGACCCGCGAAGTGGTTCGTGAAAATCGTGCCGTACAGCAGGTCGCCGACGACGTCCGTGATCCGCTGCACGGGCATGTCGCGTACTCGATGCTCCGAGGCCAGTTCACGCAAAACCTCCTGCCAGGTTTTTTCATTGACCTCCCGGTGCTCGAAATAGGTCGGCTTCTTGCGGTCCTTGAATTCCGCCCGCTCCTGCATAAGCAGCTCGACAAACGCGGGATTCGCGTCGAAGAAGGCCAGGTAGGCACGAACCGCTCGGGCAATTCGCTCCAGCGGATCGCCGGCTTCAGCCGCACTAGCGTCAACCTCTTCCCGCAGCCGGCGCATTGCGCGATCGACCGCCGCCAGGAACAGCTTGCGCTTGGTCGGGAAATACCGGTAGACCGTTCCCTTGCCGACCTCCAGCTCGTCCGCGACCTCCTGGACATCCGTGCCGGGGAACCCTCGTTCGGCGAAAACCCGCGCAGCCACGTCGAGGATCTCTTCCTGGCGCCGTTGCGTTAGCTCCCTGTCCTTCGGTCGCCCTCGCTTGGTTGTTCTTGCTTTCGACATCGCGATTCCCGAAGAGCCAGTTGACGGACCCGTCCGTCAGATATACCATATGGTAACCACATTGGGATCGAGGTCAAGCCCCGGCCCGCGATGATCGCCATGGCCGAGGAGGATTTCGGAGGCAACGCAAGCGGCCAACCGGTTACGACGGGTTGTCGCAGGAGGTACCGTCATGGGTTCGCGAGGAGACGTTGGTCGGCAGCAGCACAGCACTTTCTTCACGGCGGAGCAACGGGAGGGATTCACGATCCTGCGATTCAAGGCCAGCGAGGAGCTGCCCGGGACCGATCTCCAAGAGATCGAGACACTGTGGGACTTCCTCGATGCCTTCCGCGCCAGCGGCGAACGAATCCTGCTCATCATCTTTCCACCCGGAAACCTGTCGCCCGCCGTTCTGGATCGTTTCTGGGAGCACATCCGCCAGATACCACCGAATGCCACGATCCAACAGGGCGACAAACTGGAATGGATTGAGCGACAGCGTGAGCAGTACGCCTTCTGGCGATTCATAGAGGAAGTTCGGCAACCGGGCATCTTTGTTGTTGCGGCGTTCCAAGGCGAAATTGATATGGAGTTCTTCGGGCTCCTGTTGGCGTGCGATTATCGCATTGCCGGGGACGATGCCGTCTTCGTGAACCGTTTCCTCGAACTCGGCATCCCCGCGGGCGCGGCGTTGCCGTGGTTGCTGGCCCGAAACGTCGGCTGCGCCCGAGCGGTTGATATTCTGCTCGAAGGCGAACGCCTGACCGCGAAGCAGGCTCACAAGTTGCGGCTGGTGAATCGTCTCGCACGACCTGACGCGTTGGAGGCGAAGGCGCTCGCCGTCGCGGAGCGATTCGCCAGCGTGCCGAGCGACGGCTTGATCGCGATCAAGAAAGCCATGCGATCGGCCGTGTGTGACCTTGCTCCGTACTTCGACCAGGAAGGCATGGGCATCGAGCATCTTCCGAAAGCCCAACCCGAAGAGTGATACGTGCGGGGAACGAGCAACGTTCTGGCACGGTTCCAGCCGGGTGCGGGACTCGACCTCGCTGGTGGTGCGAGGATGGGCGCGCCATCCAACGCGCCTGGCACAACGCGTTGTTGGTCTGGCTTGGCGACTGACGCTTCTTTCTTGTTTCGTCACCTGACTACAACTTCCGTGATCGCCACATCGAGAAAACCATTGCCAGGCCCAGGACGGCAGCAATGAGGTATCCCACCAGGCCGACTACCGGCAGACCGAGGAAACTCGGGCCGTTTGAAAGCTGCATGAGCAAAGAAGACCCGACGATCAGGGCGCCGATGATCATCCCGAAGGTCAATCGGTTGGACGACCGCTGTTGCGCTTCGGTGAGCCTGTGAAGGTCTTCGGGGCGAAGCGCTATCTTCATTCCTTCACGTTTGAAAGCCCCGATCAGTTCCCGCAAATCGGCCGGCGCCGATCGCCCCAGGGCAAGCATCTCCCGCAGCGCTCCCGACACATCGCTGACGACTCTTCGGGCGGAGTATCGCCGCTTGAGTTGTTGCTCCACGTAGGGACGCATTTGGGCCGCGATGTCCAGGGCGGGGTCGAGGTTCCGACCGACCTGCTCGATCGTGGCCAGTGCCTTGATCAAAAGCGTATACCTGGCCGGCAATACGAGGCTGTGTTGCCGAAGGATGCCAACGACACGGTTCATCGCCTCGCCGAACGCCAGTCCCTCCATGATCTTCTCGGCGTCGAACTCGATGAACTCGTGCAGGTCGCGCTGCAAGGCGGTGCGGTCTGTGTCACCGGCTGAAGCAGCCAGTTCGAGAACAACTGCGGTTGCCTGACGCGCATCCTTGCGAAAGACCCCCAGAAGCAGGTCGGCGAAGCGTTCGGCATCGTCCGGTGTCAGATGCCCGACCATCCCGTAATCGAGAAGGCAAATCATGTCGCCCGGCAGGACGAAGATGTTTCCGGGGTGCGGGTCGCCGTGGAACAGCCCGTGTTCAAAGACCTGACGCAGGACGATCTCCACGCCGTTGTGGGCGATGCGTTCGAGGTCGTGCCCCTGCTGGCGCAACTTGTCCAGGTCCCGCAACGACGTTCCGGCGATCCATTCCATCGTCAGTATGCGTGATGTACTCAGGTCGGGGTGGATCGTGGGAAAATGAACCGTGTCGCACCCGCTGAAGTTCCGGGCGAAACGTTCCACCGTCCGCGCTTCGTGGACGAAATCCAGTTCCCGCCGAACCGAACGCGAGAATTCTCCCACCGTCGCCACCGGGTCGAAGCCCGGCGTCCGGATACCACGCTCCACAACCCACTGGGCGACCGAGCCCAGCAACTCGACATCGGCGTCGATGACCGCGGCGATGCCCGGACGCTGGACTTTAACCGCGACCGCCACGCCGTCCTTCAATGTTGCCCGGTGCACTTGGCTGATTGAAGCAGAGGCCACGGGGGTCTCCTCGAAACTCCCGAAGACCTCACCGGGCGCAAGGCCAAGCTCGTCCAGGATCACCTGTGCCGCTTCTTCACTGGAGACCGGAGGAACGCGATCTTGCAGCGTTTCCAGGTCGGCACAGATGTCCGGCGGGATCAGGTCGGGGCGCGTGCTGAGTACCTGGCCGAGCTTGACATAAGTTGGGCCGAGTTCGACGAGCACGGCCCGCAACCGCTCGCCGCGTGACGCTTGCTGCTTCGCCGAGTCCGGCGTCAACCTCAGGCCGGCGGCCAACCGGGCCGGAATCGCGTCGAGCAGGTGAAGACGCGTTACGACTTCGCCGAACCCATGCCGGACGAGCACGCGAACAATTTCGGCAAGTCGCTTTGCATTACGAATGCCCCGCGTGAGGCTGCCGAGACCCGCCATCAAGCTCGCTCCTGATCCAGCTTGCCTTCCAGTGCCTCCACACGGGAAACCAGCGCATTGAAGTCCTCGCGGGTTGGCGTGTCCAGCGGTTTCAGAGCATCCTCTACCGCTTTGCCGACAAACTCCTGCACTTCACGACGGTTTGTCTCCACGCGTTCACGCCACTCCGTCAGTATTCTTTTCCCCTCCTCCTCGCTGAGCGCTTCCTTTTTACGGAGTTCGTCGATCGTCGCTCGAATCTCATCTTCGGCCATCGAAACAGCCCCAATGCCCATCATGGCTAATCGCTTTAGCTCATTCAACATCGCTCACACTCCTCTCGAAAACTCGGTCCGCTCGCTCGTCATCTACGCCACAAGCCCTCTCATCGCCCGCGACAACTCACCGGGGATAGAGGGGACAATGAATGCCCGGTATCGACAGTTCACTCGCAACCTCGTGCTCTCCAAGACCGCACGACCGCACCACATCGCCAGAGTATCCGGACCGAACCTAGGGCAAGGTGATGGAGAACGAACAGGGCAAGTTGTAGTTCGTCATCTCCACGTACGCGTGCCCGCTCACCGGTTCCCCGTACCGCCTTCCAGTGACGAAACACAGACCTTCCCAATAGACATTCAACGTAGTCGCCCGCGCATCGAGTTCCTGATTATCCAACACTCGGTTGACATCGAGCACGAGTCCGGCTGACGGGATTTCGACCTGCCATCTGACCGGATACGTTGCGCCGCTGCCGGGGCTGGTCCAGAATTCAATATCAGTAACGGTGAAGTCACCCTGCTCCAGGCCGGACACACCACCATCTGCCTCGCTTAGCGTTCCCTGCTCAAGGGAGGTATCGGCGTCGATGAAGCGATAAAGCATGACTGCCGTTCCATCGTCGAGCCGGAGGCTGAACCAATCCCACTTGAGAAAGGGGTTGTTCACGTCACGGCCCCATTGCCGGTCGAACCACACGTCGCCGCTCACAGACAAAACCTGGTCCCCGTCGCGCAGGGTTCCAGACGCCGTCATTCGTGGCCGGGAGTAGTAAAACGAGCCGCCTCCCGCGCCGTATCGCACGTACCCTTTTTCCCCATGCAGCACCGCGTCACCGCCCGCGGTAACCTCCAGGTCGATTTCATAGCTCCCGTCGGACATGATGCCGTGGATGTGATCGCGTCCCTCGCTACCGCGGAGCGCCAGTAGCGGCGTTGTAAGGTGGAATCCGTGGCCGGTCGCGGGCTGCGAGCTTATCGTGCGAATCTGGTCGTACGCGAAGGTCTCATCGGCCACATCGGTAATCGCGAAATGGGCCACATAGACGTCCACAGGCCAGACTACGACAAGGCCGGGCGCAGCCTTGAAGATGACCGCCTCGAAGCCATACTCCCGCCCGTCGTCAGCCAGCAGCAATCCGGTGTAGTACCACCACTCCGCGCTGTAGCAGTGGGCTGCCTCATCATGGGGAAGAGACACTGCCGGCGAGTCAGCCAGCCATTCGTACCAGGCGTCCGGACAACCGCAGCCAGACCCCGCCCACGCCAACAACGCACAAGCGACGCCCACGAGGTACTGCACTTCGTGGCGGTTCGCGTTCAGGCGCTCGCGCCACAGGATTAGTACGTTGTTACCTTTCTCGTCGCCGAGTTCCTCCTCTCGCCGAAGCTCACCAATCAGCGATTGACTATCATCTTCGGCCATCGAAAACAGCCCCAGTGCCCAGACTGAAACAGAAGCCGGGCCTGCCAGCCATCGAGGCCTCGGCTACGTCGGCGTACCGGTCCCTCCCAGAAAGAGCTCTAGGATGAGTTGCAACAAGAGCGGAAGCAACGACGCCAACAGACCGCCAAACAAATCACCAGACATGGACCTCTCCTTCGGTAAGAGCCTTCCTGTTGTCGCGCACGCTTCGGCCCGCTGCCGGAACGACGCAATCGTTCTATCCGTCAACTGGGACAAGCCGGACCCGATCAAAGAACATTCTCTTGATCAGGGCCGCCATCTCGTCCGCGGTAAAATCGTCCGGTCGTTCGATCAGCTCGCCCAGAAACACGTTGCTGACGCCTTCCAGTCCCAGCGTCAGCATCTTCGGATCAACGTCGGTGAACCGCTTCTTGCGGATGCCGCTTCGCAGCACCGCTTCGACCCGCTTCAGCAATCGCTGATGGGTGGCCCGCACTTCAGCATCCAAGCCGGCGGTCGGCAGAAACCTGGCCCCCGCCGTCTGGGCGAAATAGAGGCGTGCGGTGGGGATGTGCCGCACGAACAGGGCAGCTTTTGTCTCGATGTAACACTCCAGCTTCTTGGTCTCTGTACCCCGAGTTTTCAGGGCCGCGGTCAGCGCCTCCTCGTACTCCTGCATGGTGTCCAAGATCAGGGCCTGGTAGAGGGCCTGCTTGTCCTTGAAGAGCTTGTAGAGCGTCCCCACGGCAAACTCGGCCTGCTCGGCGATCTCGGCCATAGTTGTTCGCTCGAAGCCCTCGTGAGAAAAGAGGTTGAGTGCGGCGTCGAGCACCTCACGCCGGTGTCGCTGGTGCTCGCGTTCCCTGCGCGATAGCTTCGCGGGCATTCTCGGTCTCCTCCGCCGTGACCGGCTGTTTTTTTTCTGCCGAGCCACTTGACACGTCGCGAATCGTCGTTCATCTTCTACTACGATGATTCGCGGCTGTCAAATGGCTTTTCGCGGATTAGTCGCCCGGAGAGGTTTTCTTCAATCCCGGCGTGCCGGTCGTTGGGCCGTTGGGAACGGACTGTTCAAGGAGGAAGTCATGGATAGGACACGGGGCCGCAATACTGTCCTGGCGATGCTTTTGGGGGCGGGTGCAGCAGTGTTTCAGGGTTGCCCGGTGAGCGGGCCGGTTGGCCAAATGGTATCCGACTGCTTCGGTGAGGACACGATTTCGGAGTCGGCGTTCGACGATCTCAACCCGTTGGAGCAACTGCTGTACGAGGAGAACGACTGTGGCCGGTACGAGCCGGTGTCCAGTGTTCTCGACGATTTCCTGTAGCACCGTGCTGTCGCGCGATCTTGCGCTCACGAAACGTCCATCGGGGGATATGAACTTCTCAGAGATCAAAGAAACTCTCTCGCGTTGAGAGTGTAATTCCGAATGGTTAGTTTAGTGTAAGGAGACTTGTCATGTTCTCAGGTTTGTGGATTTGGATAGCGGCCGCTGCTGCGGCCATCGGCGCTGCGTTTCTGTTCCTGGGAGATTCGACGGCGATACCGACTGATCTGCTCGGCGGTTTCGGTCTGTAGCGGATCGTGCGTGAATGTCGCTGTGGGCGGCTCCCAAACCGGACCGTCCGGTCTCGGCTCGTGGGCCGTCCACAAGCCCGTCCGGGCCGCGCAGCACAGATGTTGCGTAGCTCTTCCGGGCTGAGTTCGGTTCCACTGGCCATCGAAGCTCGTGGGAATTGATGGCCCAGGGCCAGCCGGTCGTGAAACACCGGGGACGGGGGAATGCGGCGTGAGAGTTGCATTCGCGCGAGTATTGGTGCGGGTCGGGGATGCCTATCGTCGGATACTCGCGTTGTTCCTGACGGCGATCGGGCCACGAGCAGCGTATTCGATCCTAGCGGTTCTGGCGCGTTGGCTTTATCAACTCTTTGATCCTCTTCGTCTCCGCAGCGAAGCGCAGTGCGGCGCGGCCTTGGCCGACAAACACAGCGCAGGTGAGATTGCCCGCATCGCCGAGCAAGCCTTCGTCCATCGGGCCTGGAACCTCACCGACTTGATGCTCGCCGACCGGCTGATTCACCGCGGCACATACAATCGCTACGGCGGCTGCGTTCCCGAGCCCTACCTCGGCATGCTGTTGGATGCGCAAGGCCAGCGCCATCCGCTCATTTTGGTGACGGGCTATTATGGTGCGTTCGACCTGTTGCCGCTCTTTCTGGGGTACAACGGAATCCGTGCCGGTGTCGTCTACCGGCCGCACGCCAATCCGGACTTTGATGCGTACCGGCGGGCCATTCGTGCCCGCAGCGGTTGCGAAATGATCCCTGACACCCAGGCGGTGAGACGCCTGCCCCAGATACTGGAGAACGGCGGGACGGTAGCGATCCTCGCCGATCACCATGCCGCTCGGCGCGGTATTCCGGTGACCTTCCTGGGCCTGGAAACCGCCGCCTCGCGCTCCGTGGGCCTGCTGGCCACGCACTACGAGGCAGTGGTTGTCGTGGCGGGCATCCGCCGGCTCGGCGACGCGTTCCGCTTCGAGATCGTCGTACCCGACCTCTTTGATCCGAGTGTGTGGCGTCAGGAAGACGATCCGGTCCTCTACATCACGGAACGCTACGTGCGCGGATTGGAGCAGATCGTCCTTGACGACCCCACGCAGTACCTCTGGACCTATGCCCGCTGGGGTACGGACCTCGCCCGCCGGCTCGCTGGCGAGGCCGAACCCATGCATAGTCCCCGCTAGCTGTTGCCAGCTATGTCGATGATCGCGGACGCCAGTGAAAGCGACGAATCCACGATACTACCCGCGTCGTCAGCCATCGCTCTCTCGGCCAGTGGAAACCCCATCAGGAACGCCACCACTCCGGCGGCATACCAGCGTAGATTTCTCAACTTCAACCTCATCTTCGGCTCCTTTCGTTGCGGAGACGGTTTCTCTGGTATTGCCCGTCGCCCAGCCATGCGGGGACTAGCCGCCCAAACTTGGGGGCCACGTTGTTCCTCCGCGCCTCTCGACCATCCCACGCTATGACGCTTGACGCTCACGAACGTACGGTCCATATTTTGAACCCAGGTTCACCACGTGTCAACACGATTCTCGGCCTCCCCGCCCGCTGCCGTCGGGGCGCGCAGCAACTCGGTCCCACGCGGGGGGGGTGATGCGCCGACGCTCCCGGTCGACCAGACCCTCCCAGCGATCCTGCTGATCTTCCCGGCCTTATGCGTGCGGGGGGTCGGTGACAGCCATTCCCACCCCAGGCGGTGACCGGGTCGGACGAACTCCCTGGCCTGGGCATGCATGATACCGCGAATCCTGGGGTCCCGGCGGGGAGGCAACGATCCATCAGAGGGCCACTCCGCGCATCCGGTGGGCCTGAGGTCTGCGAGGAACGCGGTCAAACGAACAGAGTGATTCCCGCGACCTTATACATCTCTCCGCCTGCCTGATCCGAACGGAGCGAAGACACCTCCCTTCGCCCCGTCTGTACACTGACCGGATCGATGGCGGCGTTACGCTGCCCTTACAGGCCCGCCGGGTCTTGCGGATGATTCACCGTGAGGCGGTTGAACTCCGAGAATTGGTAGGTGACGGTGGCCACGCCGCCGCCGGCGTCGCCACCGCCATAGGTGATGGAGGCCAGCTTGTTCTTCGAGCCGAGATCGAACACGGCGCCTTCGCGCATGAAGATTTTGATTTGCTGGTTGGTCAGATTGGTCCCGCCGGCCGGATCGGCCTCGGCGTCGATCATGTCGCCCTCTGAGGTGGTCGTCTCGATCGCGCAGGTCACCTCCACCGGGAAGCTGACGAAGCGATGGTACGGACCGCGCCGGCCCAACTCGAAGAGTTCCTCGCGGCCCAGGTCGGTCGAGATGGTGACCGTCTGGATGTGGGCGGCGTAAGACGTCTCGCCACTGGCTTGCAGGTTCCAGCCGCTGGCGTGGATGCCCGGAATCTCGGTCGGCCAGAGCGAGCCGCTGATCCCGCTGCCCATGAGCACGTCTTCCCGCCGCTGCACGCCGCCGGAGGCGGCCAGGGCGAGCGGCTCGTCGGTCCCGTCGAAGTTGGGCAGGAACGCGAAGCTCCCCGTGGACCACACCTTGTCGTTGCCGACCAGAGTAACATCCTCGATCGAGTTACCCTCCACGTTGAGGGTGTAGGTCAGGGCCGAGACGTACATGCCCGACATGCCGCAACTGGTCAGCGGCGTGCCCGAGGCGGCCTCGAAGGTGTCCGGGTAGATGTTCAGGGCCACGAAGCAGCGCTCGTTAGACCGCCCGACCAGCGACGCCGCGCTGGCCCCCGGTGTGGCTAGGTGATACAGCAACGGGTAGCCATCGAGCACCTTCTGGGCGGTGACTTCGATGTCGGGAATGCCCTCGATGTTCTCGTAGAGCTCGAGTTGGCCCAACTCGAAGACCTGTTCCAGGTTGAAGGTCGTGTTGACGCCCACGCTCTGGACACCGTGGGCCGTCCCGAAGCCCGACGGAGCGCCTCCAGACGCCACGACGCCGTGTTCCGCAAAACCCAAGCCCTGTATAGCGTAGAAGATTCGACTGTTTTGACTCATTGCTCACCCCCCTTTCCGCTTGCACTGCGGGTCCTACTGCTTATACACCAACTAAATCCCGCCCACGTCGATTTCCACGGTCCAGGACACGCGGGCCCTGAATAAGTTCGGGTTGACCGAATCAAGCCGGGCCATCTCTCCGTTCTGGATTCTCAGCTTGTGGCCGGGGTAGCTCTGCGCCATCTGCGGCCAGGTGAGCGCCCCGGAGACCAGGTCGCCGTAGGCGTCGAACGGGAACGGGGCGGCGTTCAGGTCGGCCATGACCAGCGCCGAGCGGCTCTGGAAATCGAGCCAGTCGGTCAGCAGGTTCCGGTCGGTGGGGTTGTCGGCGAAGATGAATAGCCTCACTTCCCTCGTCTTTATCTGCCCGCCGCCAAGCTGAAGCCCGCGCTGGGTTCCCCGGTCCACCTGGATGAAGATCGAGGGCAGCCAGATCTGGTGCTCTCGGGTGGGCGTGCCGGAGGGCTCCGCCTCGGTCAGGAAGTCCTCCACCGACTGCTGCATGAGACGCCGGAAGTCGGGGTGATCGGCGAAGGCCACCTGGACCTGCCGGTGGCAGTAGTCCGCCCGGACGTCGTCGGTCAGGTTCTGCTGGCGATCGAAGACGATGCGGCCGTGCTGGTAGTCCACGTGGAACGTACACGGCCCCGTTGTGCCGATTGGATAGAAAGTGTCGTTAATGGTGATGCCCGAGACCTGGAACGGCGGGTTGGCCACCCCGACGCCACTCTCCCAAACCCACTCCGGACCGACGCCCTCCCACACGCGGCCGTCCCCGTACCGCTCGTCGGGCACGGCGCGCAGCTTGGCGTCCTCATCGCTGTAGTAGCTCTGATCCGCGTACCGGTACTCGCTGAATGCCCCGTGGTGCAGCAAGCCCCAGTCCAGCCAGAACTTGACGTTGTAGAGCATCTCGTCGGTCAGCGAGTAGCCGCCGAAACCGCCGGACGGAATGCCCTTGAACGTCAGCGACATTACAATTGCCCCAGGTTGGTCATCAGCAGTTTCGCCGCCTGCTGCGCGACCCCCGGTTGGCCCAGCGTGTATTCGATGAAATTCTGCCCGGCCTGCTTGTGCACGATGGCGGGCAGGACGTACGGCTGATTCGCCTCGGGCAACCCCAGCTTGACCATCAGCGCCCTGCCGCTGCGCGAGTGCCTGACGATCGCAGAAGAGTACGCGCCGCCCTCCCAGACGATCGAGTAAGCCGCCTGGCCGACGTCGATCTCGGGATCAATCAGCATCCACTTGGCCACCGGGATCAGGACCCCGGACGGCTGGGAGCGATAAGTTCCTCCGGTCAACTGAGCGTACTTCTCCCAGACCTTGGGGACCGCCCTGATCCTGATGTGTCCACCGGCTTTGTGTTGGGTCGGGATGATCTCCACCGAGTCACGGATCAGCCCTGCCATGCCGTCCGCGAGGGCCGCGGCCCGCGCATCGGTCAGCCCGAAATGGGCGGGCAGATCTACGCTGCTGCCGCCGCGCAGCGCCTGGGCCACGGTCGTCTGGTTGAACCGGTCGGCCAGGTACCCGCCGATCAACGAGACGATGCGCTCTTCTCGCACGTGCACTGCGTCGATGATCCGCCGGGCGGCGCCGGACTTCACGCCGTGGTGAAGCTGCTTCATGAACCCGGCGGGCGTCTTGATCTGGAGGATCAGCTTAGCCATCGACCAGCTCCCAGAAGCTCACGCAGTACCGGTCCTGGCGGAGCCCAACGGGATAGGGGCCGCGGACCTTCTTGACCCTCAGCGTCATGACTTCAGCAACGTCCTTGTGGACCAGGGCGGTGTTGGCCCGCATGATGCCGGGGGCGTGGTCGAGGTAGGTCTTGAGCCGGACGATGCCCCTGGTGTCACTCAGCGACACCCCGAAGTTGGCCGCGTCGGCGGGGTTCCATTTGAGCAGGCACTTGATGCAGGTCTCGACGGCGGTCTCCAGGAACCCGGCCCCTTTGCAGTAGGGACAGCGCCGCCCCCTGAGGAACGGACGCGGCCCCCCTGGAAGGTAGATGCCCTTGGACCGCTTGCGGACGGCGTCGTATTGGCAGTTGGGGCACGGCTCGCGGAGGGGGTCGAACTCCAGGTAGACGTTCTTGCCAAGCTGGTTGATCAGGGCATCGATGCGTGACTGGTAGATTCGGATCAGGTCGTCGCTGATCTGGATCGAGGCCGTAGGATCGAGCACCGGGCACGACGGGCCTGTGGGCAGTTCGCTGCCGTGCAGGTAGACGGGTAGGTGAGCCAGCGCGCCGGCAGCCATGCCCAACACGAGGGCGACGTCACCCGACGCGAACGAGGGGCCTGCAACGAACAAGTCCGTCGTTTCGCCAGCCGCCTCATGGCCGTGCAGAGACAGTTCCAGTTGTTCAGCAACAGTGGCCATCGCCGCTTAACGCCTCGTTCGATGATTCCAGAGTGACGCCGCAAACTGGTCGTAGAACCAACTGATCGTGTCGGGTGCCCACTCGCCCGGAGCCCGGTTGGGGCTCAACACCGCACCCACCGCGCTCGCGGCCGATGCCTGAATCTGCCAGCGGAGCCTCTCGTAGGCGGCACAGGCCCCGTGCTCCAGGATGTCCCGGTAGCCCCGGAAGCTGACGCTGGTGTCCACCATGCTG
>Ga0190284_1000616_pt1 | contig 19243 bp, 23 predicted proteins | sample 48691812_MG_FD_161668 | JGI IMG/M metagenome (GOLD analysis project Ga0190284, IMG submission 161668) | Hydrothermal vent microbial mat bacterial communities from Southern Trench, Guaymas Basin, Mexico - 4869-18-1-2_MG | ecosystem: Environmental > Aquatic > Marine > Hydrothermal vents >...
TTTTTTTCCAGTTCTTATCTGGACAGAGAGCTTTGGCGTATTTGTTTTGTAATCTTTTACCAGCTAACTAATCAACCAGTCAACAACCCCGCGGTTGGATTGCTGAAAATCGGTCAGTTTGAGTAATTAAATACATCTCCGGAAAATCGTCCGAACATGACAATAATCCCACGAGACAATACCCCCCCCCGTGTCATTCCCGCGCCCCGATTGGGTCGAGGACAAGCTTCGCGGGAATGACACACGGGAAGCATAATACCTCGCAAAAAGTGCGAAAGTTTATTAGGAGCTAAAGCAAAAAAACGGTGAACGCTCACAAAAAATCTCTGCGGATTCAGCGTCTCTGCGAGAGAGCCGCTGTGTGGGTGAGTTGTGCGGACAGTTTTAGACGGGATAATGGTCGCTTATTAAAACTCGTATCGCTTTTGGCCCGTCTCGATATCTATCGAGTAGAACTGCCCTGGCACGAGTCTAATTTTATTTAGTGCGCCGTCGAAGCGAGATTGAATTTCCTTCATCAGCCCGCCGGTCAGCAGGGTTTGCAGAGTGAACCTGTGCGAGGCCGAGTCTACCAGCACCGTCAACACGCCGCGGTGCAAACCGTCCAAGGCAGTGTGCTCCTGAATGGGCGAGGGGACGACGGCGTCCCATATCGTGCTGAGCTGACCCAGTTGTTTGACCCGCTTGGCTAGCTCCTGTTTCATCAGCACGCCCAACGGCTCGGCCAGGCTGGAAATTCGCGACCGCCCCTGTCGTTGCTGCCAAACTGTACGAAGCTGTGCGTCGTCCATAAACGTCTCCCGTCGAACCATCGAATCGGCTTCCAGCGAATCGCTATCTTGTCGCCAGCAGCGCAGAGGAGAATATACTCCCCATATCGGCCTGGTCAACCAAAAAACATTAATTACTACTACAGCGCGAAGCAAGCTCAAGTTATTGGGCTGTTTGTTTTGATAACTCTTTATAGAAACGCTAAATATAAGGAGTGTCGGCATGGATGTCAAGCGAATCAAAAATATGATTAACGTCCAACGTCCCAAGTTTGTAGGAGAGATTAAATACTTTGTAACCGTTCACACAAAAACAAGAACCACGGATAAACACAGATAGACACAGATATTTAAAACGGCGAAAAACACGAAAGAAAAAACAAAAAACTTCATGGTAAACTTTGTTTTTTACGATAATTCGTGTTTATTAGTGTTTATTCGTGGTTCTTTTCTGTGAACGGTTACGCAATAGCCGAGGGAGACGCAGATATCCCAGGCCAGCCAAGCTCCCGCCGCGGTGTAATATGGCTACGGCCTGCGATGGCCTTGGCTGCGTCGGTTGTTATCGCGATTGGAATAGGCCTATGGTTTACGGGTCGAAACGCCGCCGGGCTGGAATTGCTGAGCGGCGTTGAAGTTGGCCTGCGCGAGCGGATAGACTCTGGCATGTCGCCCGAGGGCCAGGAGCAATTCGCCACAGGCCAGGTGATAATGTTCCGCGTCGAACTGCGACAGGCCTGCCATGTAATGCTAATCAACCTTGACCCAGCTGGCAAAATAACCGCCTTGCCGCCGAGGCCGTCAGCCTCTGCGAAACTCGCTATCGAAAGAGCCTCCGGCTGTGTCAAGCTCGGGCCTTATCGTTTGGACGACCAAACAGGCCTGGAATTTTTTTTCATCGTCGCGTTCCCCAAAGCGAATAAAAATTTCGACACTCCCGAAAAAATCAGCCACCAGATCCAAAAGCTCCAAGCCAAATACAATAGCACCGGCAATATCAAAGCTGTCGCAAAACTCCTGCAAAGCTGGGACGCAAATGTCGAACTCCTATCCTTCCAGCACACAAAACCAAAGTAGCCCAGCGGGGTGGCTTTCCTCTGCCCCCAGCAATCTCGCGGCGATTCGATAGCCACATCCGTCCCCATCCGCCGGCAAAAATGCCTGGGCTTCGGGCTGTTTGGTATTGTATACTTTGGCCTCGCGGTGTAACGGACTCGTGTGTCGCACTTGGGAGCTGAACCCGCCATAGAAAGTGAGAATAGTTATGAAACGAATACTTGCTTCAATGGCAGGTCTAGTGATTCTATTGGTGATGGTCGGCTGTGACGATGCTGCAATGAGCCTCAACAGGTCAGACACGGTTCCTGCCATGATGGACAGGGGCATAGTTTACATCCTGCCAGGCATTCAGGGTGTCGACTACCACTACAAGAACATCCGCCAGGGACTTCGAGGCTCGGGCATTAAATGTGCCATCAAAATTCATCCCTGGGGATGCCAAATTCCCGGGCTTAATCTACTGGTAAATGAGACGGATGTAGCTGGGGATAGAGGATGGGGTAAAAAGATCGCCCTGGAAATCGTAGAATACCAGAGAAACTTCCCAGGCAGGCCAGTGGGCATTATTGGCCAGAGCGGCGGATGTGGCGTGGCGGTGTTTGCCGCCGAGGCTCTGTCCAGAATTCCTGGGGCACAACCGATAGAAGGCCTGATTCTTCTGGACGCGAGCGTTTCGGCTGACTACAATCTGACTGCGGCTTTGTCCATGTGCAATCGTGGCATCCTTAACTTTTACAATGAGCAAGATGTAGCCCTTCTTGGCGCAGGAACAGAGATGTTCGGAAACATGGACGGCGGCCACGGCGACTCTGCTGGCAGGACAGGATTTGACCGTCGTTTTCCGAGGCTCTATCAGGTCGAGGTAACCAAGGACATGGCTGAGGCCTTTGCAAACCCTCACTTCGCGGACACAAGTTCTGCGTTCGCAAGTCAATTCATTTCACCATGGCTTATCGACAAAACCTGGCCGGCATATGGCTCTGGACATCATGCCAATAAATAAGGCCGTGTGAAAAACTGGAAATATAGCAGGCTGCTACGACCAGGAAAGTAGAATGATCTTAAAAAAGCGCAACCCCCTTCGAGTAACACTTATAACGTCCTTCACCGCTATCTTCACTTCCTTTGTCGTCGCGATAATAGCAGTCAACACATACTCTGGTTATCGTACCTCCATTGAGGTTGCCAACGACCTGTTTGCCATCCAGTCCCAACGCATCATCGAGAAAACTCTTGCCTATCTCGGCAAGGCTGAACACAGCGCGCATATCATGTCGCGCCATGCATCTGCCGGTCTGCTGTCGAATACTGCGCCACATGACACAGCTGTTGATTATGCGGCACAGCTTCTCTGGAGCGAACCGCACTTGTCCGGGATATACTACGGCAATGAATATGGCCTGTGGGGCGCTGCCAGAGAAACAAAGGATCTGGTGAACAAATGTTGGCGGTGGAAAGAGGACCTTGCAGCAGAGGTATCACAAGGGAAATATGTCTATGTTGACAGAAGCGGGAAAGTACACAGTCAGAAGACATTCCAGGATACATGGGACACCCGCCTTCGGCCGTGGTATTCCAACAGCCGGGGTATGCCCAAGCCCTACTGGTCTGACCCGTATGTATTCATGACAGAACATGCCGAGGTAGGCATTTCGGTTGTGCACGATGTACTCGCACCCGATGGGTCTGTTTCAGGCATTACTTCAGCGGATATAACACTGAAGGAACTCAGTAGGTTTTTGAGAACGCATACAGTGGGCAAAGGCGGTGTGGGCCTTATCATGGACACCAATGGGAAGGTCGTATGTACGCCCAATATGGCAGATGCCGTGATCGCGACTGAGGCAAATAAATTACGGTTGCGGAATATATCGGAGCTCCCCGAATATCCATATCTGAGCGAAGTGGTATCACGTCATGCCCACACGGCAGGAGGGGCGATCTCGGTAAGCCAAGGCGGCGTGAAATACCTGGTGAGCATAGCTGACTTCCCGAAATCTTTTGGCCGGCCCTGGAAACTGATTCTGATCGCGCCAAAAGCCGATTTTGTCTCTGCCACAAAACGCAACGCCATGGTGTCGGCTATTATTTCCGCTGTACTGCTGGTTCTTGGCATCCTGCTGATTTTCATGATATCGCGAAGGATTTCACGGCCGCTCGTACGCTTGACGAAAGAGACTGAAAAGATTCATGATCTGGATCTGGATGGGGATGTAGGTATTGTCTCACGGATACTTGAGATTGATATGATTGCATCATCGATCTCGCGTTTGAAAGTGGGGCTGCGGGCCTTTCAGAAGTATGTGCCGAGTGAATTAGTCAAGGAACTGGTGCGAACTGGCGAAGACATACGGCTGGGGGGACGCCAGGAGATACTGACGATCTTCTTCACAGATATTGCCGATTTTGCAACCATATCCGAAGAGCTACCCCCTGAACACCTGAGCCTGCATCTGTCTGACTATTTCAATGAACTCACGAAGATTATTCAGGAGTGTGGCGGGACGGTGGACAAGTATATCGGAGATGCAATCATGGCTTTCTGGGGAGCTCCCGTGCGCAATCCAGAGCAGGAAGTGAACGCATGCAGGGCGGCTGTTCTCTGTCAGCGGCGTCTGGCAGAGCTCAACGCATCCTGGCGAAACCAGGGAAAACCTGCGTTCGTAACGCGAATTGGCATCCATACAGGCCCTACGGTTGTGGGGAATGTTGGAGCTGAGGACAGAATGAACTACACCATACTTGGCGACAGCGTAAATGTAGCCAGTCGTCTTGAGGGAACCAACAAGGTCTTTGGCACTGGGATTATCGTGAGCGAAAGCACCGTCAGCAAGCTCAGCGACAGCTTCATAACCAGGCCGCTGGATTATGTGGTTGTAAAGGGGAGGACCGAAGCTTTGAAGATATTCGAAGTGATGGACCTGAACGATGGAATGGCATCGGAGAAAGATAAGCGTTTCGCAGAAGAGTTTACCGGTGCGTTTGAGCTTTTCAGAGATCGCGATTGGCATAGTGCCCTGGAAAAGGTGGAGAAGATTCTGTCTGAGTATCCTAACGACGTCGCCAGCCTCCGACTGAAGGCTCGCTGTTTAGGGCACGGGTAGGGCACGGGGATGCTCGGTGTAATATATGATGTCGAAAAACATCAAAAGTTAGACATCCAACGGCAGACGCTGACGATTGCCAAGCTGCGGCGTTGCGTATAAAGGCCAGAAGATTAGCTTCTGCTCTGGCAATTCCTCATACTGCCCATCCCGCACAACCCATCCCTGCTGGCAATTGGGGTATCCCTCAAGACACAGATGCAGGCTCTTAAGTCGTCCGGCAGGGCCTGATTTGACTTCGACGGGGTAGATTTTACCATCACGCACCGCCAGATAATCCACCTCGGCACTGGCACTTCGGGCTGTGCGCGACCAGTAGTGCAGCTTCTCGCTATGCCAGGCCAAAAACTCCTGTGCGACAAATTGCTCGGCAAGCCGGCCATTATAGATAGAAAGAAGATTCTCTTTACCGACCGCCATAGACGGATCGATGCCGCAGATGTGCTGCATCAGACCAATATCCACGACCGATGCCTTGAATCGCCTGCCACCGCCAGCACCAAGTGGTAATCCTGACGGGTTGGTTGAATCAATTCGGTTTACTAATTTTGCCTTGCAGAGCAAATCAAACGCTTTGTGATTGGTCTTGCCTGTGGCGTGTTCATAAAGTCGGGCATAAACAATCCGCTGTCCGACCGTTTGGGCAACGGTCTGAAAGATAGTATCCAGACATGTGTAATCAACCGCTGGACGATATTTGGCAAAATCTTCACGATACGACGCGACAATTTCAGAATGCACCTCGTATGCTTCGAGCATGGCGTGTGTATCGCGATACGCCGCGACAGCTTCGGGCATTCCGCCAACGAAGAAATAATTTTTGAGCTGTTCGTGGATTGCGGTAACAACCGCTTCGCTCTGATTGCGTGGATGGGCCAGCACCATTTCAGCCATAACATCCTTGCCGAGGGCCAACAGATATTCGTAGAAGGTCATTGGCTGGAGATGCAGATACTGAACCCGACCGACAGGGACAGATATCTGCCCGAAGGCAAACTCGAGCATTGAACCTGCGGCTACAACATGCAACTGGGGCAACTGTTCGTAAAAATATCGAAGGGCTGTAATAGCTCGCGGATAACCCTGAATCTCATCAATAAACAAAAGTGTCTTACCGGGGATGATCCTTCCAGTGCGTGCCTCTATTGCGTTGAGCATTTTCTCCGGTGTCAGTTCACCAGAAAATGCTTCATGAAAGTGCGGCTGGCTTTCAAGGTCGATTTTGACAAGATTATCAAACCGCTTGGCCAGACAATTATCCACCAGCCATGTTTTACCCACCTGACGGGCACCACGAATAATCAAAGGTTTTCGACGGGTAGAATCTGCCCATTTCAAGATTTTTTCCTCTGCTATTCGCTTCATAATCAAATCTCCTAACGACCGTTCGCTGCCTGTGTATCGACACGGCATTCCCGAAAATCAATCATATTATACACAATTCATTCCCGTATATCAAGGGTAAATTGCAATCAACGGTCGCTTTTTTCAATCATTAGAGGCAATTGCAAAAATGTAGCCTAGCCGCCCTTGGCTGGGAAGGTCGTGTAAAAATCACTGGAAATACGGCAAGTTAAACACAGCCGGGGGCGGCTGTGCTACATAAAAAAGAAAAACACACAGCCATCCCATAACACGATGGCTTGACAGCTCCGTAGGAGCGGCATCTTTGTGCTGGTCTTTGGAGCGGTTTAAGATGTCGCTCCTACGGAGCTAAAATACTGCGTAATTGTATTGCTACAAAGATTCCGCTCCTACGGAGCTAAAACTTAAAACACCGTATAATAAAATACCGCATAATAGAATACCGCACAATCGCGTTGCTTGGGCCTAACGGGTATACATCTCGGTATCTTGACATGCTACATATAAAAAATTTTCGCGTTTTTTCGCGTTTTTCGTAGTTTCTTTTTTTGGTTTTACTGAATCCTAAGAAAAAACTATGCCCCGTGGCGACCCTATATTTCGGCAGGAAAGAATCGAACTGGATTTTAAGAATGTTGGGCTGCATCGCAGTGTGCCCAGCCTGGGTCGATTGCTCTCCAGCAAAGCTCATTTGCCGTGGGATTACACAAAAAAAACGCCCTATGCAGGAGCGTCAAGAAAGGCACGAGGGGATAATAGAGGTGCATTATATCGCCAGCGGCTCTCAGGTCTTGCAGATAGCTGGGAAAGAGTATCGCGCGCGTGGCGGAGATTTGCTTGTTACGCTGCCCGGAGAGGAACATGGAACCGGCGAGCTTGTCGTCTGGGAAAGAGTACTTATCTACTGGATGCGACTACGCGTGCCTCGCAAGGACAAGGGCGGGAAATTTCTAAACTTTCCCAAAAAACTAATCAGCCCAATGCTTGACAAACTTTCGGGGGTTCATCCGGAGGCGCGGGTTTTCAAGGCCTCTTTGCAACTTCAGCATTTTTTTGACAACGTTATTCTCGCTGAAGCTCACGCCGAAGCGGGGATGAAACCCCTCGTTGTTTCGTTGGGATTATTGGATTTGCTCGTGGAAATTGTCCGGTGTATCGAGGCTGGGCAGGGGGAGAAAAAAAGGAGAGATATCGCTGCGGTTCTGAAATATATCGACGAGCATATTCAGGATGGCCCCGAAGCTGCGGCATTGTTGACGAACGACGAGCTGGCCTCTCAGGCGAACCTTTCCCGCGCTGGGTTTCAGATCAAGTTTCGTCAGCAGACCGGCATGAGCCCAGCTGAATATGTCCAGCATAGAAGGATCGAACAGGCTGCGAGTCTGCTTGCCACAGGCCAACATACTATAGTCGATGTCGCGTTCCGCCTGGGGTTTTCGTCCAGCCAGTATTTCGCAACGGTGTTCAAAAAATACACAAACAAACACCCCAGCGATTATCTGGCTTAGCGCAAAGACGCCCCGCAGTCCCGTGCGACGATCGCCATAGTTGCAAAATGGCCTGCTATTTCATGACGTTTGCTTCCGGGATTTTCACTCGGCTGCCTGCGCCTTGACACTTCATCTTCTGGAACTTGTCGCCGATGTAGTCTTCGTTGAACGTTACAAGTTTATACATCCAACATTGGCCATCGGTGTCTTTCACCGCTACGCAGGCGCGGATGTATCTCTCCAAAATCGCGCCGGAGATTTTATGTCGGCGGAGGAACCAGTCCTTGTCGATAATCACGATGCGGAGGATCTTGCCCGCCCAGGCTTTGTTGCCCGTTGCCTTCATCGCGGCAAGCATGCCAGCTTCCATTTCCTTGTCCGTCCGCTTGCCCTTGGGCATTACAATGCCCTTGGTGTTCAGCGCATCCAGCTCTTTGTACAGGTTTTCGTAGGATTTAAAGTCGCCGTCGATAGTGAACTCGCCGGTAGCCTTGTCGCCATAGCGGTAGAAAATCAGCTTGAGGGTCTGCTTCCCAGCTGGGAGCGTGGATAGCATTTTGGTCAGCTGCATAGGCCCGCCACGCTTGCCGTAGCGTTCGAAAATCTTGGCGTAGATAATTTTCGGGTTGTCGTAAGCGGTAATTTTTTGCGGGTCCGGCGCGATATCCAGCACGAGGATTTTGCTGTCCAAAGCTTCGCCCTTGACCTTGACGCCAAACGAACATTTGTACTTCCCGTCGAGATGACACTTGATTTCAAAGCCCAGGCTCGATGAACCCTTAGCCATCTCTTTCATCGTTTCCTTGAGATAGACCACAGAGTAAATTTTATCCCCAGCCTTGAAGTTCGTGGTAAGATTGGCAGGCTTTTTAGGGTCTATCGGCGTTTTAGAGAAAACGATATTGCCGCCCACCGCAGCAGGTGCCGCGGCAGCTGGCGCATCTTTGGCGGAGTCCTTCGCTGAGGCTTTGTCAATTTCCTTGTCGGTCTTCTTGTTCTTTTCTTCGAGAAGTTTCTTGCTCTTCTCCGCTGCGGACTTAATCTTCCCCAGGTCGCCAAAGCCAGCATAAGCTTCCGCCCCCGCCAATAAAAGCGTCATGCCCAATACAAGAGCCACGTGCAGATTTCGTTTTGAAGTTTCCATGTCATTCTCCTATGCTGGTTGCCAAAAATAGCTTCAATTCCAAACACTGGTACAAAGCGCATTTTTGCGAGACGGTGCATTATACGCACACCCGCATACCCGCGTCCAGCAAGATGCGAGAGTTTTTTTTGCCGTCTCGGCGAGGATTGTCAGGCGAAGGGTTGGTCTTGCAAGCCCAGGCCTGGCGGAATGAACTTGTCTCTCAGCTCAGCTCGGCCTCGCAGTGCGTTTGTAACGACAGCGACCTGGTCAGCTGTCGAAGCTGTCGGGTCGAGGAACAACATTTCGCTGTCGCGCAGCCTGACCAACGACCCGCCGGGGCGCTCGCTGTCCAGGCCCGCGCCGGGCGCCCGGCGAATGGTTATGCCGATCTGCTCCGCCAATTCCAACAGCTTGCCAAGTTTCGTCAATTCTTCCATTTTAGAAACAATCCAGCCTAAACAAATACGAAATACTAACATCGAAATACGTAACCGTTCACAGAAAAGAACCACGAATGAACACTAATAAACACGAATTATCGTAAAAAACAAAGTTTGCCATGAAGTTTTTTGTTTTTTCTTTCGTGTTTTTCGCCGTTTTAAATATCTGTGTCTATCTGTGTTTATCCGTGGTTCTTGTTTTTGTGTGAACGGTTACCAAAACAAAAACAGTAGTAGGTCATGCAACTTGTTGCATGGCAAAAAAAGAAAAAAACTGGATTCCCGTCTTCGCGGGAATGACACTGAGAAAAAACCAGGCACCAATCAACCAATCAACCGGTCAACTAATCAACCAGTCAACCAGCCAACCGGTTACTCGGTTTCGCGGAGGGTTTGGTCTGTTGTGGCGGTGTTTGTTTTGCGGTTTATGTGTTCCAGCACGGCTGGGGGTACCAGGGCTGAGACGTCGCCGCCCATTTGCGCGATTTGGCAAATCAGGCTCGATGAGGTGAAGGCGTACTCGCTGCCGGTCATAATGAAGACCGTCTCAATGCCGCCCACGACACGATTGGTCAAGGCTACCTGAAACTCGAATTGCAAATCGCTGCTGTTGCGGATGCCGCGGAGGATCGCACTGGCTCCGACCGAGCGGGCAAAATCAACCGTCAGCCCGGCAAACGACTCGACGCGAACGCTCGGCATGGGCGCGACGACTTGGCGGATTATCTCGACCCGCTCGTCGTGCGACAAAAGCGTGGTCTTGTCCGGGTTCTCCCCGATGGCTACGATAAGTTGGCCAAAGATATTTACACCCCGCCTGATCACATCGAGATGCCCATTCGTGATAGGGTCGAACGTGCCGGGGAAAATCACTATGCCATCTGGTTCGCTCATCTCTCGCAAGGCCCCTGGACCTAGTCGGGCTAGTTGCCGACGTAAACTTCCCACGGCATGAGCTTGGAGTTCGCGTCAAAGAACCATGTCTCGTCGATATCGTCCTGAATCATGCGGTCGTTCATGTCCATGATCATAGCCACGCGCCGGCGACGCTGTTGCTTGGAGTCCACCATGCCATTGCCGTCGCTCAGGCTCAGGGCAGCTTCGTCATCACAACCGACCGCCAAGGCTGAGACCGCCACGAAAATTACCAGCAGAAGAATTACCTTTTTCATTTCATCATACCTTTCAACTCAACCAGGCCAGGCTGGTTCTGCACTATTTATCGGAAAAAACCCGATATTTCGTGAGTAAAATCAGCTGATGCTCTAGCTGCCGATTTTGCTATACAGTTTCAAATTGATAAACGGAATCAGTTCGTTGCCCACAAAGCCCGCTGGGCCCGGGTTCATAATGTACCATCGCTGCTTGCCGCTGAAGGGGTCAGTAGCCGCTTGGGCGTCCTGCTCGCTGCCAGCCAGGCCCTGGATCCATATCCCCGGCACGGGCCAACCCTTGGTGCGTATGTTCAAATCCAAAGGCTCGGGCGAGGCGGGCCAGTCCGGAACTTGGCCGGGCCTGGTCTTGACGCTATGCTCCACGCCGTCAGTCCCTCGCCAGGCGCGATAGGCAACCTCTGGCTTGGCCTGGTAGCTCGCGCCCCGCAGGGTCGCGCAGACGCAGTCCAGCTTCAGCCAACTGATGACATTTTCGTCAAAGCCCTGTTTGGTGTTGGCATGACGGATGCGGGACTGTGGGACGTTCTTCAGCGGGTTGATAGGCTTGCGAACCTCCACGCGATAAACCTCGCCGCGAATGAGATACTCGGTAACGAGCACCCTGCCGGAACCCAAACCATTGACGCGATTGCGAACCTTGGCCTGACCTGCCGCTATCATCTGGTCAGCCTGGCCCGACTGAATAACGTCGGCAATCCCGGGCTGAAGATCCCAGTTGTTCAGCAAGCCATAGCTCTTGGCCACGTCCTGAGCGGTCGACCCGCCGCCGCAACCGGCTACCAGCCCGCACAGCAAACTGCCCACGATAACAAGCAAAACTTTTTCACGCATGTCTAAATTCTCCGATATCTGCCATCAATCATCAATCATCAATCCGAACTTCACGTCTCGCCATCAATATCATCCCCAGCCAGCCCGCCAACCTAAGATACCCCCCCGCCAACTGCCCGTCAAACGAAAACTTACGCATTCTCGTAACCGTGCCTCCGGTAGCAGCAGGTTTTCCGCGACAAAACGCTGCCCCCGGGGGGTCTCTGTTCCTTCAGGAAGGAGCAATGTAATGTGTACGGAATCTGGCAGCAGGACGTGTAGTATCCCACGGGGACAAAAGGCTATCCGACTCTCGCAGCAGGGAAACGATGAACTGCGAAACTCGCTGGGTCAGATGGAACTATTGATGCAAACGCCGCATGTGAATGTGGGTTTGCAACACCTGGTGGGTATGATGCGACACCTGCAAAGGCTCAGTCGAGAGATCTGCCGAGCACAGGACTCTCTGGGCCCGGCCGGAATGCTCCCCGGCCGGGATTTTTTTTGGATTTTGCCCAAGCAAAAAAAATGTGCCGGGACAAAAGCCCCGGCACACAATCCATTCTGAATCCTGACTCCTGATTTTATCCCAGTATCGCTTTGAGGTCTGCCTCTGGAGTGGTAACTGGAGCTATGTTGAACTTGTCTACCAGGACGCCCAACACAGCTGGGCTTATGAAGGCAGGTAGGGTTGGGCCTATGCGAATGTTCTGGATGCCGAGGTTCAGCAACGTCAGCAGGATAGCGACAGCCTTCTGCTCATACCAACTGAGAATCATGCTCAGTGGCAGGTCGTTGACGCCACAGCCAAACGCCCCAGCCAGGGCTACCGCTATTTGAATAGCGGAATATGCGTCGTTGCATTGGCCTATGTCCAGCAGCCTGGGTATGCCGCCGATGTCGCCGAAGGGCAGTTTGTTGAAGCGGTATTTTCCGCAAGCCAGTGTGAGTATGACGCAGTCATCGGGCACGCTCTGGGCCAATTCGGTGTAATAATTTCGGCCTGTCTTGGCACCGTCGCATCCGCCGATGAGGAAGAAGTGTTTGATGTCCCCAGCCTTGACCGCCTCGATGACCGTCTCCGCTACGCCCAGCACAGCAGCATGGCCAAAGCCTACCATGATGGTCTTGGCCTCGGCGTCCTCGGAAAAACCGTCCGCAGCCTGGGCAGCTTCTATCACGGGCGAAAAGTCGCCGTCGGCTATGTGCGTCGCGCCGGGCCATTGCACCAGCCCGCAGGTGAAAATCCTGGCTGCGTAGGTTTCCTTAGGCTTCTGGATGCAGTTGGTCGTCATCAGAATCGCGCCGGGGAAGGCGTCGAATTCTTTGCGCTGGTCCTGCCAGGCTCCGCCATAGTTGCCCACGAGGTGCGGATATTTTTTCAGCTCGGGATAGCCATGGCAGGGCAACATCTCGCCGTGAGTGTAGATGTTGATGTCCTTGCCCTCGGTCTGTTTCAGCAGTGCTTCGAGGTCCTTCAGGTCATGGCCTGACACCAAAATGCACTTACCAGCCACGGGCGTAACGCGGACTTCCGTAGGCTCGGGCTGGCCGTACGCGTCGGTGTTTGCCTTGTCCAGCAGTTCCATCGCCTTGAGATTCACCTCGCCGACCTTCAAAGCCTGGGCCGTCAGCTCGTTGATGTCGGTCGGATTCCCAGCCAGGAAAGCGAGAATCTCGTTGAACGCATCGAAGAGTTCGTCATCCGCTACGCCCAGGATTTGCGCGTGATCCACATAAGCAGCCGCTCCTTTGAGTCCATAAAGAATCAGCTCCTGCAAGCCCGTTGCGTCCTCGCCGATGTCAGCTTTGCGTTTGTCAAGCCGCACAGATTCAGCCTGCTCGAGCAGGCCCTCGCGCGTCTCGGGCAACAGGCAACCCTTGCAACCCATCGACTCGGGCTCCTGCCCAGCCGAGGCACAAGCCTCTTCGTAAGCCTTGCCAAGTCGGCTACATGTTTGCCGGGCCTTGCCAAGCAAAGCTTCGAGCGTGTCCGGGTCGAAGTTGACGTTCGTTACTGTCGTGAACAAAGCTTCGATGACAAAGATGTTTGCCTCGCGGTCGACTACGCCCAAGCCTTTGAGCCGATGCAGATATCTCGCCAGCCCCTTGGCAGCGAAGATCAGCAGATCCTGCAAGGCAGCCACGTCAGGCCCCTTGCCACATACGCCCTGGACAGTACAGCCTGTTCCCTTAGCGGTCTGTTCACATTGATAACAAAACATGGTCATAGTAAATCCTTTCACAAAAAAGTTTTTTATAAGTAGTCAGTAATCAGTAGTCAGTAATCAGTAAAAGCAAAAACAGAAAAACACGAATGACACGAATTAAAACGAATGGCACGAATGTTTTTTTTAATTTTTTTTTGTCATTCCCCAGCACTTATTTGCAGTGAGTGAGAATCGTTGGCCCAGGCTAAAAGACTAACTGTGTTTTAAAAAAGTTTTGCAAATAAGTGCTTGGGAATCCATTTTTCCGTAGCATGGACGTCCCGTCCATGTTTTTTTTTCTTTTTTTTCATTCCCTCGAAGGCGGAAATGACACGAGGGGGGCTTAGGATTCGCCAGTGTTTCGCTCCTCAGCCAATCTACTTCTCCTCGATAATCCGCCCGTCGATGCCGACCATCACATCCCGCAAGGGCATGTCAGCCAAGCCTGCCTGGGCTAGTGCTTTCTCCACCGCGACGACGATGCCGTTGCAACAGGGCACTTCCATGTGGGCGACAGTAACCGAGCGGATGTCATTGTCCGCGAAGATCGTAGTCAATTTCTCGACGTATCCCGAAATATCGTCCAGCTTCGGACAAGCTATTGCAAGAGTTTTAGCTCTGCCATCGCTACTGGCGAGCAGTTTTTCGTGGAAGTCCGGCATTACAAACCCTGCGCAATCCGCTGCGATAAGCACGTCAGCCTGGTCCCACAAACTTCCCGTGGTCGGCAGGAGCGTCAGCTGAATTGGAAACTGCGAAAGTCTACTAAGCCTAGCCTGGGCGTCGGGTGGACACTTAGCCTGTGAGTCAGCTTTGGGCATGAGCTTCCGCAGCAAAGTCCCCGGACAACTGCACTGCCCGGGCTGGGCCTTGAGTTGCTGGACGTGTTTCTCCGCAGCCTGGGCGTCGAAATCTTCCACAGGCCTATCCTCAATAGTAATCGCGTCGCGAGGACACTTGCCCAGACAATTGCCGATACCGTCGCAAAGGTTCTCCGCCACAAGCCGGGCCTTGCCGTCGACTATCTGAATCGCGCCTTCAGCACAGCTCGGCACGCATAGGCCACACCCGTCGCACTTGTCCTCGTCGATTATCACGATTTTTCGCATGTGTCTAGCCATGGCATTGTCCTTGTGTTCAAGGCTCATATTATCCCTGCATAATCGCAAAGCGAATTGACCTAGGTCAAGACCCAAAAAATTTTTATTATTTTATTTTTCCTACTTGTCAAAACGAAAGAGCAAAGCTATGATTACCAGTAGTGATAATCGTTATTGATAAGACCATTGTTGCCATCGTCTTTTGGGAAAAAGTAAAAGCGGGCAGTTCTCTCGCGGAGGCGCTGAGAACGCAGAGGATAAATAAAAGCGGGTTGCGTAACGAAGAGGAAAAAGTCAGCTATCGGAGAGCAGCTGGCAGCCATTGGTTCTCTGTACTAGGCTGTCAGCTGTAGCTCCGTAAAAATGCAATATAAAAAAATTAGTGCCATTCGTGTTCCGCTGTTTGTTTTGAAAAACTTAAAAAAAAATCCGACGATGAACCGGATGATTTTGGGGAGAAAAATCATGAAGTTAGCTAGCGACATAGCCGCTGAGAAGAAGGCCCAGCGATTGGCTGAGGTTTTGGACAAGAACCTCACTCGTAACGAGCAGGCTGCGTATAGCTCCGTGCCGGCGAGGATTGGCTTCGTCTTCCATCCTTCGTTCGAAGAGCGGCTTGCCCGAGCCGATTTGCTTGGCCCGGAGCCTTTGGATATTTCCATATCGCCCTGGACACTGTTTCCCGAAGTGCCCACTGACGATCAGCCCCGCCGAGCGTATAAAGCCCTGACCCGCGAGGAGGAAGTCCAATTATTCCTGTGCTATAATTTCGCGCGATATCGCCTGAGCGGTCTTATCGAACAACAGGCTGCGCGGTTCTCCAGGCCCGGGGCATTGGACATGATTCGCTGGCACGAGCGGGTGTTGCAATTGCGAGCGGATTTGGTGTCGGCGAATATGAATTTGGTCGTAGCTATGACCACCCGCCGGCGGGTTCGCAGCGTGGACTTTGCCGAGCAGGTTTCTGAAGGTTCCATGGCTTTGCTTCGCGCGATAGACAAGTTCGACGCGTCGCGCGGGTTCAAGTTTTCGACCTATGTCTGCCGGGCTGTTTTCAAGTCCTTCAATCGCCTAGCTACCAAAACAGGCCAATACGCCCAGCGGTTCGGCAAGAGCTTCGAACCCGAAATGGAGCAAAGCCATCACGACGAATACCTGCACGACATCCGCCAAGCTGACCTGCTGGAAGACGTTCGCGAAATCGTCGATATCAACGCGGCTGAGCTTACGGAGCTGGAACATTCGGTGTTGGTAGATCGTTTTGCGATGAATGGCAGAGACAAAAAAACGCTCGCCCAGCTGGGCAGCAAGCTAGGCCTAAGCAACGAGCGGGTCCGGCAGATTCAAAAAAAAGCCGTCTCCAAAATCCACGACACCTTGCACCAGCGGTACCTTGTAGCGTAAACTGTAGCTAGGCTGAAAAACAATGAGACAGTAAGACGCGACGTTTTATGGTAGTCTACAGTGTGAAAAGAATGAGGTGGGTTATGCCAAGCACAATAGAAATCATACATGAAATCGAGTCGCTTCCTGTGGAGGAGCGGGCTTTTGTTGCTGACTCGGTACTCCGCACTCTGAATCAGCCCGACCCGGAGATTGACAAAAAATGGGCTGTCGCAGCGAAGCGTCGCTTGAATGACTTGCGTTCAGGACGCGTCAAGCCAGTCCCCGGCGAAGAAGTTTTTGCCAAAATACGTCAGCGGTTCACAACATGAAACATTCCTTTCATCCGGAAGCAGAGAGCGAGTTCATGGACGCCGTTGCGTACTATGAGGAATGCGAGATCGGACTCGGATTCGATCTCTCGTGCGAGATTCAGGCCTCTATTCAAAATGCTGTCGATTATCCCACCATGTGGCCTGAAATCGAAGACGATGTCCGCCGATGCCTTGTTCATCGCTTTCCGTATGGTGTGCTTTACAGTATCGAGCCGCACGGTATATTCATCCTCGCTATAATGCATCTGCATCGTGTCCCAGACTATTGGAAACACAGGCTGGACACAGGCTGAAAAACTTTATGTGCTTCATGGTGTATTTGTTTTTAATTTTTCCCAGTCAACCAATTAGCCAATCAGCCAGTCAACCAGGAGATTACTATGTTTAGCAAGACTATCGAAAAGGCGATTAACGACCAACTCAATTTCGAAATTTTCTCTGCCAATATTTATTTGTCCATGGCTGCTTATTTCGACTCGCTGAACCTGGCGGGTTTTGCCAACTGGATGAAGGTGCAATATCAGGAAGAGTTTTTCCACGCGATGAAGTTTTACGACTACATAAACGAGCGCGGCGGGCGAGTACTGTTGACGGCCCAGCCAGCCCCGCCAACGGAGTGGGAATCTCCCCAGGCTGCGTTTGAAAACGCCCTTAACCATGAGCGGATCGTAAGTGGCAGGGTCGGCGAGCTGATGTCTTTGGCGATGGATGAGAAGGATCACGCGTCGGTGAATTTCATGCAGTGGTTCGTCGGCGAGCAGGTCGAGGAAGAAGCCAACGTCGATGGCATTGTCCAGCAGCTCAAGCTCATGGCTGGGGCGCCGGGCGGGCTGTTTATGCTGGACCGCGAGCTGGGCGGGCGAGTCTTTACGCCGCCGACGACGGGAGGTGCATGATGACGCAATTCGACGCCGGAGAGATATTCACCCTTGCTGCGCAGATCGAGCGAGACGGAGCCAACCTGTACCAGGCCGCAGCCAAGGTAGCTACGGGTCAGACCAAGGCCCTGCTGGAGAGACTTGCCGCGATGGAAGCTGACCACGAGCGGACGTTCATCGAAATGCAGGAAGGCCTGGAGCATATCGACTCGCACATCCAGGCCGGGGCGAGCGAAGAGTCTCTTGTCTATCTGCGAGCCAAGGTGCAGGGGAAGGTTTTCTGCAACGACGTGCCGACCTCAGCCTTGGGCGGTATGTGCATCGAGGATATTTTGAAAAACGCCATCGAGCTGGAAAAGGACACTATCGTTTTTTATCAGTGCCTCAAAGAGCAGATAGCAACGTCCGTCGAAACCGCCCGCCGTATCGACACTATAATAAAGCAGGAAATCGGACACATCCTGGAGCTGACAAAACAACTCGACGCGGTGAAGGGGAAGTAGTCAGGAGTCAGGAGTCAGGAGTCAGGAGTCAGTAATCACATCGCCCGGCAGTATAATCGGAGTAGATCATGAAAGCATTGTTGAGTTATGTAACAAGAGTTGGTACATTCTATATTGCACGATCTTCTGATGGAAGGTTTCACCCGGTTTTCAATGATGAGAGCCTAGGAAGCTATGTGAGTATATCGCAAGCGGTTGACGATTTGGTTCCTGACGCTACTTTTTCCGTACCTCACCCAGTTACATCTGAACTGCTCGATACTTCAGAGCTGGGCTTGCCGGAAGACCCGGGAGAGTGGGAATGTGTTTAAAGCCCAAATAAACTACTACTTTGAAAAGCACAGAATCAGGCCGATGGCGTAGTTGGGTTTGTTGAGTGGGTATTTTTTTAGGATGCCGCTGATGTCGGTCTTCTTGGGGCGATTTATCCTTGATGTCGTATGCAAAAGGGAGCGTTGTGGTAAAAAAAAACACTGTGAAAGAGGTCTTGTTTTGGTCGTATGCTAATCTTGCTATGGCTCATACGGCGGTAGACAGGAAACAAGAGAAGTATGCTCCTTTTAATTACATGATTAGAGCAAAATTATTCAAAGGTCTCATCGAAGGGTCAATGAATATTCGAACACTGTTCGCTGATGAAAAGATAAAATTATTGTCAGGCAACAAGTGTAGCTATTGTGGGTCAATTGATAATTTAGCACTTGATCATATTTTTGCCAAGAAATTGGGTGGTAAGGATGTGGGAGATAATTTGATTTACGCCTGTCGGTCTTGCAACAGCTCTAAAGGGAAGAAAGATATGATGGAATGGATGGAGTATAAAAATACTTTTCCACCACTGATGATTTTAAGACGCTACTTGAAATTGACTATCATTTATTGTATTGAAAACAACTTGATGGAATGCTCAGTAAGCGACATAAAGAACGGAAAATATCCATTCAATATTGAGTATATTCCAGTGAGTTACCCAAAGCCAAGCGAGCTAGTATTGACAGTTGGATAAAGACGGGTAGCTACGGGGACTGCGGTTCGTCAACATAGCTACTGGCCACAACCACCGCACCCGGCAAAAAAAACTTAAATAGCCATTGACAATGTATATACACTGGCGGATTCAACTCCCAAGTGCGACACATGAGTCCGCAGCAAAGAAAAAAAGAATACAAGATATAATCAAAAAGGCGAATGAGAAAAAAATATCAGTCTAAGAGTAAATAATCAGGATTTAGACCTTCTAAAAATTCGTGCAGAGCATGAGGGCATTCCTTATCAAACACTACTTTCAAGCCTTATTCATAAGTTCGTTACAGAACAACTTGTTGAACAAAAAACTATTCTTAAAAGCATCAGACTACTAAAAAACACCGCAACCACGGCACCGGGCTAAGCACTATAAATGATATCTCTGTATATTTGTATTTCCCGATATATCGGGGTGGTTCTTTTTCAGGGGTTTTAATATGACAAGCAGGAGTTTTGAAGCAGTCAAGGT
>Ga0190284_1000617_pt1 | contig 19216 bp, 17 predicted proteins | sample 48691812_MG_FD_161668 | JGI IMG/M metagenome (GOLD analysis project Ga0190284, IMG submission 161668) | Hydrothermal vent microbial mat bacterial communities from Southern Trench, Guaymas Basin, Mexico - 4869-18-1-2_MG | ecosystem: Environmental > Aquatic > Marine > Hydrothermal vents >...
TGGGCATTTTCATAATGAAATCCTCCTTTAAGTGGTTGATTTCACAATAACATAAAACCGTAAAGCTGTAAATAGTATAGAGGCATTTTTAATAATGAAAAAGAAACATCTTATTATTTTTGCCACACTTACAATACTGGCCGTGAGCTCTGTGGCCCTGTCTTTTTTTATTTTCCCGGCGATATCATCTGAGCCTGATACATTTACCACGTCCGTGGAGGCAAAACATCCTGAAAGGACCATTATTCACTTATATTTTGCCAATAAGGAAAATTCCTTTCTGATTGCAGAAAAAAGACTGCTTATTCAACCTGATGACCCGGCGCAAATGGGAAAACTTATTATTGAATCCCTCATTAAAGGGCCGAAGGAAGGACTCATGCGAACGATTTCTTCGAATGCAACCTTAAGGGCGCTTTTTGTTACAGAAGATAAAACAGCTTATGCTGATTTTTCTCCGGTTATAAGGGAGAAACATCCAGGGGGATGCAAATCGGAAATCATCACAATATATTCAATTGTTAACTCATTAATATTAAATATCCCCGAAATAGATGCCGTAAAAATACTCATTGACGGACGTGAATCTATGACCCTTGCAGGTCATATAGATTTGCGTTTTCCTTTAAAAGCTGACATGCTTCTGGTGAGATGAAAAAAACAAACAAAATAAAGGATATACGCAATATCGGCATCATCGCCCATATTGATGCCGGGAAAACCACCGTAACAGAACGGGTCCTTTACTATACCGGCCGCTCCCATAAGATAGGCGAAGTCCATGACGGTGAAGCAGTTATGGACTGGATGCCTGATGAGCAGGAACGTGGTATTACAATCACTTCTGCAGTAACCACCTGCCAGTGGAAGGAAAATGAAATCCACATTATAGATACTCCGGGGCATGTCGATTTTACAATAGAGGTGGAGCGTTCATTAAGAGTCCTTGATGGTGCCATTGGTGTTTTTTGTGCTGTGGGAGGTGTTGAGCCCCAGTCGGAAACGGTCTGGCACCAGGCTGATAAATATCTTGTTCCTAAAATAGCCTTTATCAACAAGCTTGACAGGGTCGGTGCAGATTTTTTCGGTACAGTTGAAATGATGATAGACAGACTAAGCGCAAACCCTTTAATTATACAACTTCCGGTTGGCTCTGAAGATAATTTTTCCGGTATAATCGATCTGGTCGAAATGAAACAGATTATATGGGATGAAGAAACCCTGGGCGCCACCTATAGAACCGAAAATATACAACCGGATCTTCTTGAAATCGCAAACGAATATCGTGAAAAGCTTATTGAAACTATCTCAGAGTATAATGACGATATTATGGAGGACTACCTGGCAGAAAAGCCGGTAGATTCGGAAAACCTTTATAATGCAATACGAAAGGCAACAATAGATTTACAACTGGTTCCGATATTATGCGGATCAGCCCTTAAAAACAAGGGAATACAACCGCTCATCGATTCTATTGTCCGTTTCCTCCCGAGTCCTGTTGACATTCCTCCTGTTAAAGGAATAGACCCTGAAACAGGAGAAGTCCGTGAATACAAAGCAAAAGATACTGAACCCCTATCAGCGCTTATATTCAAGGTCTCTATGATAGAAGGAAGAAAACTTTCTTATGTGAGGGTCTATAGCGGAAAAATGAAGGCCGGTGAAGAAGTTTACAACCCCGCCCTTAAAAAAAAGGAAAAGCTTTCCCGGATACTGATGATTCATGCTAATAAAAGGGAAAGAGTCGATAGTGCAGGTGCCGGAAATATTACAGGGGTTGTCGGGTTAAAGGATTCTTCTACCGGTGATACTCTTTGTTCAATTGTCAATCCGGTTTTGCTTGAAAAGATAGAGTTTTTTGAGCCCGTCATTTCCGTTGCCATTGAACCCAAAACCCTCAGTGATCAGGAAAAACTCGACCATGTTCTTGAAAAATATATGGCGGAAGATCCTACCCTGAGGGTTCGTGAGGATAAAGATACAGGTCAGACAATTTTGTCGGGCATGGGAGAACTTCATCTTGAAATCATAATCAGCCGTATGTTGCGTGAGTTTAACACCAGCGTTAATGTGGGAAAACCGCAGGTTGTTTACAGGGAAAGCATTGAGAAAGAAATCAAAGCCTCTTCGATATTCGACAAAGAAGTTGCAGGGCAGCATCATTTCGGCGAAGTCGTATTAAAACTGAAACCTTTGCCCAGAGGTACCGGCAACAGATTTTTATCGAATATCTCGCCGGAAACCATACCTGACGTTTTTGTACCTGCGATTGAAAAGGGAATCATGGAGTCTTTCGAAAGCGGTGCATTGATGGGATATCCTGTTGTTGATGTGGAGGCTGTTCTCACAGGAGGATCGTACAAAGAATCTCTTAGCACCGAGCTGGCTTATACCGTCAGTGCATCCATGGCATGCAAGGAAGCTCTGGCAAACGGCAGTCCTTATCTTCTTGATCCTATTATGCGTGTCGAAGTTTTTGTTCCGGAATCATTCATGGGAGATGTTATAGGGGATCTTAATTCCAGAAACGGAAAAATTGAAGCCATAACAGCCAAAATGAAAACCCAGGAAATAAAGGCAACAGTACCACTTGCACGCATGTTTGGCTATTCAACGGCTTTAAGGTCGGCAACCCAGGGCAGGGGTACCTTTACTATGCAGTTCTCTCATTTTGATCGCAGTTGAAATATAATTCAGCTCATAGGTCATAGTAAATAGCTGATAGTACTCAACTTAATGCTGATATGCTCATTAGCAAAATTGTTTATCAACTTATCGGCTAAACAGCTTAAAAGCTATCACATTCGAGCCGGTGCGCAACACAGCCATTTGGCATAAGATTGAGTTTTGAAACAGCTTCTACTGTTTTGCTTCAGCCTCCTCTTTCTTCTCCTGAGCATACCTTCTGCTGACTCTTTTCAATAAATTTTTAATTTCTTCCTTTCTATACGGATCTGTCGTCTTTTCCAGAGCCTTTTCAAATTGAACTACGGCGTTTCGATGCTCTCTTTTCTTCGTATAATAGAGCCCAAGCGTATAATGAGCATCTGCCAGATTGCCCTGCTTGCCATAGGTATTACCAAGAAAATAGAATCCCGGCTTATAATCAGGATGTTTTTTGGTAAGAGTTTTTAGTGTAGATTCGGCATCTTTAAATCTTCCCAGTTCCATCTGGGTACGTCCAATATAAAAGAGTCCTTCCGGGTCATCAGGAGCAATGCTGACAGCACTTTCAAGTATAGTGAGCGCCTTTTGATACTGCCCGTCAAGAAAATAGACCCGCCCGAGAGCGACTAAAAATTCCGGGTTAAAAGCCTCCCTTTCCAGCGCTTTTTTTATATATGCAACAGCATCCTTTCTGTTTCCGATCCTTGCCAGTACAAGTCCGTATCCATAATTTGCCATTGGATTTTTCGGATTTTTCGTGACAGCGTTTTTGTATTTTCGCAAGGCTACAGTTTCATCTTGGTATAGTGCAACCAGGCGTGTGTTAACCCTTTTAAATTCACTGGAATCTGTCTCTAATGGCGGCGGCTTTTTCCTGTTTTTTTCAAGCCATGTGCCAATATATACCAGCCGCTCTTCAGGTGCAGGATGGGTTGTCAGATAGGTAGGAATTTGTTCTGTCCCGAACCAGTGTTTACTTCGAATTTTTCTTAACATTGTAAGCAAACCATATCCCGAGTAACCTGCTTTGGTAAGGTATTTAAGCCCGATCTGATCTGCCTGCCTCTCGTCTTCACGGCTGTACGCCAATGTCATGGATTGACCGGCTGCCATTGATCCCAATATCACAGCACTGCCCACTTCTCCTGCCCCTTCTGCGCCAAGAAATATGCCTGCCGCAACACCTGCTAAAGTTGCAATGGAGATCTTTTTAGATCTGTCTATTTTTTGTGAAATATGACGGCATAAAACGTGCGCTATCTCATGGCCAATAATACCTGCGAGCTCTTCTTCGTTATCCATTGCCGCCATCAGCCCGCTGTATATAAAAATATGGCCGGCAGGTGTAGCAAAAGCATTATATACATCTTCCTTTATGATATAAAAATGATAAGTAAATGGCTGCGGCGGAAGAACCGAGACAATCTTTTTCCCTACCTTATTAACATAATTGACAATAACAGGATCTTCCACAAACTTGACACTTTTTAGAACAACATTCATGAACTCCCTGGAAAGTTCTTCTTCCTCGGCAGCCGTTATACTTAAAGCCGCTTTTGGAATAAAAACACCTGTAACAAGAAGAAAAAACAGGCAAATTAATAATAATTTCCAGACAAATTTCATGGATACCTTTCTTTTTTTGTAAGCGTTTACAGGTTCATAGGTTGCGCCGCACAACTTTGGATTTGTAAACGTTTACCTTTTTTTAAAGCCTTTTCAAACACCTTTTTTTGTGTTAGAGGTTTTTATTATGGCACAAATTTTATGCATAGCCAACCAAAAAGGCGGAGTAGGCAAAACAACCACAGCGGTTAATCTTTCAGCGGCTCTTGCCGTTTCAGAAAAAAGGACCCTTCTTGTTGACTGTGATCCTCAGGGCAACGCTACTTCCGGAATCGGAATTGATAAAACCAGCATCGACCGAACTTTATACCACGGCATGCTCGGAGAAGCTCCGGTTCAAACTCTTATTGTTGACAGCGAAATAGACAGCTTAAAAGTTATACCTTCAAACGTTGAACTTATAGGTTATGAAATCGAAATGATTTCAAATTCCCAGCGCGAAAACGCGTTAAAAAAGCTTCTTGCAGATCTTGAAAATACTTATGAATTCATTATTATAGATTGTCCACCTTCACTGAGCCTGTTGACAGTAAACGCCCTGACAGCGGCACATTCTCTGCTGATTCCCCTGCAATGCGAATTTTATGCCCTTGAAGGGCTCGGCCAGCTTTTGCAAACGGTGAGACGTATTAAACACAGCCTGAATCCGAATCTGGATATTGCAGGAATTCTTTTAACCATGTTTGATAAAAGAACAAACCTGTCTCATCAGGTGGCTGAAGATGCTAAAAAGCATTTCAAAGATAAGGTTTTCAAATCAGTAATTCCCAGAAATATTCGGCTTAGTGAAGCGCCAAGTTTTGGTAAACCAATACTTATGTACGATGCCACATCCTCAGGAGCACAGAGCTATTTTGACCTGGCAAAGGAAATCATAAATCTTTATTAAAGAGAAAAACATGAGCCCAACACAAAAAAGCGCAGTCGGCAAAACCTCCGGGTCAAACCCTAAAAAACGTAAAAAATTAGCCCTGGGAAAAGGACTGGATGCTCTTATTCCAGACATTAAATCTGTTGAAGACAGGCCTCGGGACTACTTCTTCTGTGAAACAGATCTTATCAGTCCCAACCGTTATCAGCCCCGTCTTCAGTTTTCTGAAGATGAGCTTAAGGAATTGTGTAATTCCATAAAAACACAGGGCATTCTTCAGCCGCTTCTGGTTAGAAAAAACGATATAGGTTATGAACTTATTACTGGTGAAAGACGCCTGCGAGCTGCGAAAATGGCAGGACTCAACAAGGTGCCTGTAGTTATAAAGAATATTACAGACGCAGAACTGCTGGAAATGTCAATTGTTGAAAATATCCAGAGGGAAGATTTTAACCCCCTGGAAGAGGCAGAAGCCTATCATCGTCTTATAACCGAATTTGATCTCACACAGGATCAGGCAGCGACGCGTGTCGGAAAAAGCAGATCCGCTGTTGCCAACTTTTTAAGGCTCAGACAACTACCGGATCAGATAAAGGCAAATATTTTAGACGGCACTTTAAGCATGGGTCATGCAAGAGCTTTGTTAGGTGTCGAAGTACCTTCCCAGCAGATTGCAGCCTGGCGCGCAGTTGTATCTAAAGGTCTTTCAGTCAGGGAAACGGAAAACCTGATAAAAAAATTAAAAGCAGGAAAGAAAAAGCCCAAAGAGTCGCGGCCAAGTTCTGCAGATATATACTTTTCAGATCTGGCTGGTAACCTTTCTAGTTATTTTGGAACCAAAGTTCAGATAAAAAGAAGCGGGCAAAAGGGAAAAGTTGAAATTGAGTTTTATAATAACGACGATCTAGATCGACTAATTAGCCTTTTTAAACGGGCTTAAAGACAGATGGCGTCGTATATGAGACTTTTAACCTAGCCATCCGGCACTTAAGGACTTTTTACGAGTTCATCAAGACTAATGTCCATTCATATAATAATAGATGGCTATAATCTGATACGCCAGTCATCTTCTTTGAGCCTTCTTGACCACCAGGATATGCAGCTTGGCAGAGAAGCCCTTGTTGATTTGCTGGCAAAATATAAAAGGATAAAACGTCATAAAATAACTGTAGTTTTTGACGGAACAAATGCTCTTTCCTTTTCAGGCCATAGAGATTATATTAACGGAATTGAAATAAAATTTTCTCGCTCCGGAGAGACGGCTGATTCCGTAATTAAAAAAATAGCTGCCGGAGAAAAAGAAAAAGCTCTGGTTGTAAGTTCTGATCGGGATGTTGCAGATTCTGCCTCTTTATCCGGAGCTGCTGTAATCGGGTCCATTGAATTTGAAAAAAAGCTTGAAATGGCAGCATATTCCGATGGCTTTGGCGTTGACGGTAAAGATGAAGGTGGCTGGATACCTACAACTAAGAAAAAGGGTCCCAGCAGAAAGCTTCCAAAAAAGAAAAGACGGAGTATAGCTAAAATAAAAAAGCTATAAGGCCGATAGGCTGGGAAGCTGGGAGGTTAGAAGGCAAGGAAGCTATGGAACTTAATAGCCTCTTGGCTTTAAGCCTGGTTTAGTAGTGTGCCTCTATACAACAAGAAGAAACTAAAGGTAACATGAAAAAAATATGTGTAATTGACGGACAGGGCGGTGGTATCGGCAGTACGATAATTAAGAAACTGAAAGAACTGTTTCAGGAAACTGTCGAGATTATTGCTCTGGGAACAAACGCAATTGCTACAGCCCAGATGCTGAAAGCCAGAGCAAATCGCGGTGCTTCCGGAGAAAATGCCATTGTTCAGACCGTAAAAACGGTTGACATTATCATCGGGCCTATCGGCATCATTATTGCCAATGCCATGATGGGTGAAGTAACACCAGAAGTTGCAAAAGCCGTGGCAACCAGCCCGGCAAAAAAATTATTAATACCGCTTACACAGGAAAATATTGAAATTGTAGGCATATCCTCAGTTCCTCTTCCGCATCTTATTGAGGATCTGGTCGAAGTTAATTTAAAGCAAATACTGCAAAAAAAGGAGTGATATATCATGTGTGAAGCCAATGCTTATCTTATTGAGGGGGATCAAAACAAGTTATTAATGGAGGCTGTTGACACGGTTGAACCTGAAGATGACGGTGTCAGACTAATCAGCATATTCGGAGATCAAAAATTCGTAAAGGCAAGCATTCATTCTCTTTCTCTTGTAGATCATAAGGTTTTTCTGAAGGAATAAATATTTTTCCTGCCACCGATGAAAATATTAATCGCCAAGACCGCAGGATTTTGCATGGGTGTGCGCCGGGCAGTCGAAATGGTCCTGGATGCGCCCCACAAGCATAAAGGCCCTATCAGCACTTACGGCCCTCTGATCCACAACCCTCAAGTTCTTAAACTTCTGGAAGAAAAAGAAATATTTGTTATTAATGATATCCCTGAACACGGATCTGGCACCATTCTGATCCGGGCTCACGGAGTTCCCCCTGATGTAAAGGAAAACCTGGAAAAGGTCGGCTTTGATGTTGTAGATGCTACATGCCCCCGTGTAATAAAGGTCCAGTCCATAATCAAAAAGCATGCAGGGCACAATTATGCATCAATAATATTGGGAGACAAAGACCATCCGGAAGTTGTAGGGCTGCTCGGCTATGCCGGAGAAAATGGTTATGTTATCTGCAGCCTGAACGATTTTGATTCACTTCCGCGCTTTGAAAAGGCAATTATAGTTGCCCAGACTACCCAGAATACACTCCTTTTTGATGAAGTAAGAAAACTGGCGACAGATAAATTTCCACACTATAAAGTCTTTAATACAATATGTGACTCTACCGGCCGGCGTCAGGCCGAAGTAAAACGCCTTGCGTCCTCAGTCGATGCAATCATTGTCGTTGGTGGCTTCAGCAGCGGAAATACACAAAGGCTGGCCGAAATTGCTAAAAAGACCGGAAAGACGGCATATCATATAGAAACGGAATCGGATCTTGAGGTACTCGACTTAAAATCGCTTGTATCCTCCAGGTGTATAGGAATAACAGCCGGTGCCTCTACACCAAACTGGACAATTAAAAGAGTCTACAGGGCTCTTGAAGCGCTGTCCTTTAAAAAAGAGCGCGGCTTGCGCAAGCTTGGTTTTTATATCCAGCGCACTATGCTCCTTACAAATATTTATGTATCTATAGGGGCGGGCTGTCTTTGTTATGCCTGCACAATGCTTCAGGGAATTTCTCATTTCCTGCCCTATGTGATAATTTCCATTCTCTATGTTCAATCAATGCATATTCTCAATCACCTTACGGGCAGTGAGTCAGATCGTTATAATGACCCGAACAGGGCGTCCTTTTATGAAAAGCATAAGGTCTTTTTAACAGCCCTTGCTGTTATTTCCGGTGGAGCAGGCCTTATCACAGCCTATACTATGGGCCCCGTTGCATTTTTAATCCTTTTCATTATGAGCATAACGGGACTTTCGTACAACTTAAGGCTTTTGCCCAAACGCTTTACAGGCAACAGATATTTTAGAATAAGGGACATTCCGGGTTCAAAAACCTATCTTATTGCAATGGCCTGGGGAATCGCAACTTCGATATTACCATCCTTATCAGCATTTGGCAAAATTAGCTTAAGCGCTGCATTGATATTTCTATGGTCAACAAGTCTGGTTTTTGTAAGGACAGCATTTTTTGATATTCTCGATATGCAGGGAGATCGTATAGTGGGCAAAGAAACGCTTGCAACTTTGCTGGGAGAAAAGCGGACCATGCGTCTCTTGAAGACCGTACAGATATTCAGTATTTCTTTTTTATTATTACCCGCTGTATTTGGCTTTACTTCAAGTCTTGGTTTTGCTCTCTTGATATGCCCTGTTTTACTATTTTTTATTTTAATAACATATGAGCGTGGTTATGTTTTACCCGGTATACGGCTGGAATTTCTTGTTGAAACGCTCTTTCCCCTGGCAGGAATTGTTGCTTTTGTGTGGTCGGTTTTTTTGATGGCGTCGTAGAAAGTCCCATCTACTGCGTTGCAGCGGTTTTTCAGACACTCGGCATACTACATGTATTGCCTCGTCCCTGAAAAACCACTGCGCCTTTTTATCCCGCTGATTTTTAGCGGGGGTATATGGAACTTTCTACTTAGCACCCCAAGGGCATTTCTTGCGGGCACCATCGGTATACTTTTTACGAGTTCATCTTTTTTGAGTGCCTTAAAAATTATTTTTTTCTCTTTATTATAACATTTTCCGTGCCGGCCATAAGCCTTTTGATATTATCTTTGTGACGGTATATAATAAATATTGATATTACAGCGGTACATGTTGTCATAACCGGTGAATTTGTTTTTATCCATACAGCAACCGGCATGACCGCTGCTGCTGAAAGGGAACCGGCGGATACATGGTTGCTTGACACGGCAACCAGCAGAAATGCCAGCAGGGCAACCAGACATGCAACAGGGGAAAGTACAAGAAAGCACCCCAATGCGGTTGCAACTCCCTTTCCGCCGTTTTTAAATTTCATATAGACAGGATACAGATGTCCTGAAAAGGCACAGAAAGCTGTAAGACAAATAAATATTTCATATACCAGATGGCTGGAATAAGACATAGCCGTTGCAAGATAGACCGGGACCACACCTTTTAGCACATCACCGGCAAGGGCCAAAAGCCCAATTGATGTTCCTGCAATACGTCTTACATTTGTTGCGCCTATATTTCCGCTTCCTTCCTGTCTGATATCAACAGAAGTGAATATTCGGGTAAAAACAAGGCCGAAGGGAATGGAACCCAGTAAATAGGCAAAAACAAGAAGTCCAAAATAATAGATAAAATTCATATATTCCATAAAAGTCGAGCGCTACGCTTTAGGCCTTAAATCCGCGGATGCTCCTAAAGGCCGAAGGCCGCTCATCAAGTCCCGAAGGGACACTCTTTAAGCCCTAACAGGGCGCTCTTTTAGTCCTGCCTGCTAGGGCGTAGCCGGAGGCGAAGACTGGAAAGGATGCTATTAAATGCTACAATACTAAAAACTGTATATCAAGTTTTAAAGGAGATTTTATTTCATGCAACCTGTGAAAATTGATATTGAAGATGTCCTTGACCTGCACACTTTTAAACCGGAAGATGTGCCTGACCTGCTGGAAGATTATATTTTCGAGTGCATTAAGGCAGGCATATTCTCCTTACGTATTATTCATGGAAAGGGAAAGGGAATTCAAAAAAATAGAGTGCAAAAGCTTTTGAAAAATAATCCTAAAGTAGAATCCTTTCAGGATGCTCCCCCTGAAGCCGGAGGCTGGGGCGCCACACTGGTAGAGCTTAAAAGAAATTTGATAACTGGCGACAAAATATGAGCATTTATTCAATTTTTAAAGCCACGCCTTTTGGGCGTGCTCTATTACAGCTGGCTTTGCCTGAGTAAATAAGAGTGACTAAATTTAAGGTATTCTGTCTATTTTATTTTTTTCTTCCGCCTCTGTGCCTCTGTGCCTTTCCCTGCCTCGGCGTCTTGTCAAGGCGTAGCTTGGAAAGCGGAGACTGAAGCCGAAGGCGAAGACGGGTGCCTTCTCTACTTTGTTCCATATTTTGAAAGTCAGAGTTCTATTTTCTCTTTATTTTTGGATCACCGGCATCTATTCTATGTTGAAATTTTTGAAAAATCTGCAAATTTTCCAAAAAGCGCCGCAATCCTGCCAAGGAGCGCAAGCCTGTTGTTTTGAATTTTCTTGTTTTCAGCCATAACCATTACCCCATCGAAAAAAGCATCCACCACATCACGCATTGAAGCAATATCAAGCAAAGCCTGGTCAAAAAATCCTTTACTCATTTTATCTGAAACGCTCTTTTCAACTTTCTTATATGTGGACAAAAGTGCGGACTCACTTTCATGCTCGAACAGTTTTTCGTTAACTTCCTCAGGCCTGTCCGCTGTTTTGATATTACCGGATTTTTTAATAATATTTACAACCCGTTTAAATGTAATTGCCAGCGGCTCAAAATCCTCCTCGGCCTTAAGCCTTTCCAGTGCAATTGTCCTGTTCCAGACATCCGGCACATTATCTGCTGAAGCGCTGATAACTGAGGCTATAACATCTTTTGAATATCCATTTTCAGCCAGAAGATGAGCTATGCGGTTTTTAAGGAATGTGTAAACCTTTTGGGCTACATCGTTTTTTACCTTTATCCCTTTTGCGCTGAAAAGATTTAAGCTTTTTTCAATCATACTCCTTATTGAAAATAAAAAGCCTTTATCATTTATGATCTGAATAATACCAATGCCCTGGCGCCGTAGTGCATATGGATCTGAAGCACCGGTGGGAATAAGGCCCACACTGAAACAGCCGCAAATTGAATCGATCTTATCGGCAATACTAAGTACAGCCCCTGTAATTGTTTCCGGAAGCGCTCCTCCTGAACGGGTAGGTCTGTAATGTTCCTCAATGGCAGTAGAAACTGTAGGGAGCTCTCCTGCAATTGCTGCATAAACTCGTCCCATAACACCTTGCAGTTTCGGAAATTCAACTACCACGTGGCTCACAAGATCAGCTTTGCACAGCATTGCAGCTCTTGCTGCCTGCATCTTAAAATCAGGCTCACCTTTTTTTAATTCCAGGCCAGGATCAACACTTTCTGCTATAAATTCAGCAATCCCACGTACCCGTATAATTTTTTCATACATAGACCCCAACTTTGCCTGGAAAAGAACGCCGTTTAATTTTTCCACACGCTTTTTATTAGACACTTCGATATCGCTATCATAAAAGAATTGAGCATCTGCAAGGCGCGCTCTGATTACCCTTTCATGTCCTGTTGCAACCAGGCCCATATCCTTTGTAATGGTATTATTCACAGCGATAAAACAGGGCATGAGTTTACCCTTTTTATCTATTACTGCAAAATATTTTTGATGCTCCCTCATAGCGGTAATAAGAATTTCGCTGGGAAGACCAAGGAATTTTGTTTCGAACTTTCCCACCACCGGCACAGGATATTCAACAAGGTTAGTCACTGTGTCCAGTAGTCCTTCATCCGGCAGAACCTTGCCCCCGACACTTGAGGCAGCCTTGATGATTTCACGCTCAATGAACTTCCTGCGCTGTTCGATATCAACCAGCACATTGACACTGCGCATTGTTTCAACGTAGTCTTTGGGGTTGCTGATCTTCACACGGGCCGGATTCATGAAGCTGTGACCGTATGTGTATCGCCCGCTTTTAATGTTCTCTATGGTAAACGGAATGATCTTGTTTCCTAAGAGAGCAACGATTGAATGAATCGGTCGTGCAAAGGCAATGGAAAGGTCCGCCCATCGCATGGTCTTGGGAAACGGAGTTGAGAGAATCACTTCGGGCAGAATAGTGCTGAGAAGTTTCCGCGAGGAAACACCTCTTTCTGTCTTTTTTGCGCACAGGTATGTACCTTTTTCCGTCTCTTTGACGGTTATCTTGCTTAATGGAACCCCGACCTTCTCTGCAAATTTTTTTGCAGCTATTGTGGGTTTGCCCTTTTCATCAAATCCGACCCGGCTTGGAGGGCCTGTAATTTCCATTTTTATGGATGTTTGCCTGGCAGCAACATTTTCTACCTCTACGGCAAGCCTTCTTGGAGTTCCATAAAATTTCAAATTCCCATAATCAATACGCGCCTGACTCATTTTTTGTAGAAGAGTTGAAGAAAGCGCTTTTAAAGCCGGTTCAATATATCCTGCCGGAATTTCCTCTGCTCCTATCTCAAGTAATAGATTATCCATGTTTACCTCATTATCCCTTTTTCAACAGCGGAAACCCGAAAGCTTCTCTCTGCTTTAGATATTCTTCTGCACACCTTCTTGCAAGGTTCCTTATCCTGCCGATATAACCGGTTCTCTCCGTGACACTTATTGCCCCGCGAGCATCAAGAAGATTAAAAGTATGTGAACATTTCAGGCAATACTCATAGGCCGGAAGAACCAGCGCATCCTCGATTATACGCAGGGATTCAGCCTCATACTTATTAAAAAGATCCAGGAGTGTATCAACATCCGCCTTCTCAAAATTATACGTTGACTGCTCTACTTCCTGCTGGTGATGCACATCCCCGTAAGTAACTGCTTCGTTCCACTTCAGATCATATACATTATCTACCCCTTGCAGATACATGGTGATACGCTCCAGTCCGTATGTAAGCTCGACAGAGATCGGATTGAGTTCAATACTGCCGGCCATCTGGAAATAAGTAAACTGTGTAATTTCCATGCCATCAAGCCAGACTTCCCAGCCCAGTCCGGATGCACCAAGAGTAGGAGACTCCCAGTCATCTTCAACGAATCTTATATCATGATCAAGCGGATCAACACCAAGAACCTTCAGGCTTTGCAGGTATTGCTTTTGAACATCGAAAGGAGAAGGTTTCAATATTACCTGATACTGGTAGTAATGTTGAAGTCGGTTTGGATTATCACCATAACGACCATCCGTCGGCCTCCTGGAAGGCTGAACATAAGCAACATTCCATGGTTCAGGACCAAGAGCCTTTAAAAGCGTGGTCGGATGAAACGTTCCGGCACCTACTTCTAAATCGTAGGGTTGAACCAAGACACATCCCTTGCGTGCCCAGAACTTGTGCAGCGATAGTATAACATCTTGAAAATACATTTACATTACTCCTGTTTATTAAATTTTGATGGCGTCGTAGAAAGTCCCATCTACTGCGTTACAGCGTTTTTTCAGAAACTCGGCATACTACATGTATTGCCTCGTCCCTGAAAAACCACTGCGCCTTGTATATGGAACTTTCTACTTAGCCATCGGTGATACTTCTTGCGAGACTGTCAATTTTGGTTCTTCTCCAATCAAGTTGGAGAAGAGGGTCCAAGGATTCCAGGCTTCGCCTTTGGCTACGCACGGCAAGCAAGGATTCAAGCGTTTTTTTCTAAAGACTTTATTAGCGCTTTTAACATTCCTTCGATTTCCGTTATGCCTTTGTGCCCTCTTCCTGCCTCAGCGTAGCTAAAGGCGAAGACGGGCCATGCCACGGCGTAGCCAAAGGCGAAAACGGGTGCCTTATATCTTTAGCCCCTTAGAATCTATTTTTACATTAAGCAGACAGGCTCCTTTTTTGGTTGCAAGTGATTCTTTCCATATTACCTTTAATCTGTCAATGTCATTTATTTCACCCAGCGCCCATATACAACCGCCACCTCCGGCTCCTGTGAATCTTGCGCCACAATTATTCTTAACTGCTGAACCAACGAGCTTCTTCCCCATGCCATCAAGCACGTCAGGAGTCATTTTATTTCTGATGATCATTTCTTTATTCATTGCCGCCGCAGCTTTTTTATAATTTTTTACGCCAAGAGCGTCAATAAACTTTTTCGTATTTGTAACAATTTCTGCCCAAAACCTGCGATACTTACCTGAAAGAAACTGGCTGATCCACATTCCGTTAATATTTTTCGACTCATGGGGTTTGCCGCAGTAAGCCAGAAGCAGATGCTTTTCAAATTTATTAAAATACGATTTGTTTGCAACTGTCTCTTTTTTAAAAACAGACCCGGCATTTCCTGTTTGCCAGTACCACGCATTAACGCCGCCAAAAGCAGCTGCAAGCTGGTCCTGTCGACCGCATGGTACTCCGGCTACACTTTCCTCTAATGCATGTGCCAGTAAAGCGACTTTTTTCTTAAACTTCCATGTGATCGACCTTTTTTCTGAAGCCGCTAAAAATGCTGCAACAAGGGCTACTGCAGCCGCAGACGATCCCCCTAGAGCACTTCTCGGCGGTGATGACGAATCGATTATAATATGAACGCCTCCAGCCCTGAAATAGGCTGCAATTGCAAGCATCAACCCAAGCGGATGGTTAAACGGCGCCCTGTCAAGAGAATAATCCGCACTTTTAAAGCCTCTTGATGTAACTTTTATCCGGCCTTCTTTATAGGGAAAAAGGCTTACACGTGTTCTGAGATCAAGCGCTATATTAAAAGTACACGGATAAAGATATCGGAGCGGGTAACTAAAAGTATCGATATCAAGAGAGCCGCCCATATCAATCCTGCACGGAACCGAAACTTCCACCGATTTTTTTTCAAGGATTTTTTTCAAATTAGAAAACATAATAGTTTCTTACGCCCTTATCTGGCGGAGGAATTTCAGGCTCTTTGGTTCTTTCCCCAGGTGATAAGGGACAAAAGCTTCCAGAAACTCCAGCCCTTCATTTGAGGCTTGAGGAGCAAATCTGATCCTTTTTGCCTTTGTTAAATCTCCTTTTTCAATCCAGAGAAGCTGTTTAATTGTCCCTTTTGAAAGAACTATCCTTTTTGAAAAATTATGAGAACAATTTTCGCAAACAAGCCCGCCTCTTGCAAGATCAAAGATTAAGCTTCCCTTTTTTATTTCTTCCAATTGCGTCCTGCATATACTGCACTGCCTTAAATTCGGGCTGTGACCGGAAATAGCCATAAACCTCATCTGGAACAGGATGCTCAACACTGCTTCAGGTGTGTTGTCGAAATCGAGTTCACCAAGTACATACTTCAACAGATAGTAAAGCTCAGGTTGTTTTTCGCTTTTCTCCATCCATTCATTGATAAGCTCAGCCCAGTAGCTCGCATATGCAGTTTTTATTATATCCGCCCTGATTTTTAAAAAAGGTTGCTTCAACACCGCTTCCTGCAATACAAAAAGTCCTTTGCCACGGGCTGAGCCATATACTATATCTAAAACAGAAAAAAGTTCAAGAATGCCTGAAAACCGTTTGGTACTTTTTTTTGCAGATTTTGCAATAACAGAAACTTTACCCTGATTTAACGTAAAAAAAGTAATGATAAAATCATAGTCTCCAAACTCGATGCGTCGAAGCATAATGGCGGGGGTAGAAAAAGCCGACATGTGTCTATATACCGAGAAGAGCCGTGGCTATAAAAAAATAAAAAGAAACACTGATTACGTCTATTGCTGTTGTAACAAAAGGGCCTGTAGCTACTGCCGGATCAATATTTATCTTTGCAAAGGCCATTGGAACAAGCGACCCCACCAGTGCGGCAACAGCCATGGAAGAAATAACTGCAAGGCCTACTGATATAGCGAAAGTTGCCGTACTGTAACGAATCTGTGCAACAGCAGCAATCAGAAAACCATAGACCAGTCCCAGGATACAACCCACAGTCAGTTCTTTTATTACAACAGTCCATATATCTCTTGTGTTAATACGTCCGGTGGCAAGTCCTCGAACAACGATGGTGGAAGACTGAGTACCGATATTTCCACCCATTCCCATGATAACCGGAATAAAAGCCGCAAGATAAGCATATCTGATTAAGCTCTCTTCAAAATGGCTGATAATAAAAAAAGCAATCATTCCTCCGATGCAGCTTGCAAAAAGCCATGGTAGGCGTATTCTTGTACTTTTTAAAACTGATTTGGTTTCAACAAACTCCTCTCCGACACCTGCCATTTTCAGTATATCTTCTGTCGCTTCCTGCCTGAAAATATCAATAACATCATCTACAGTGACAATACCTACAAGCCTGTTTGTTTCGTCAATTACAGGTACGGCCAGGATGTCATACCGGGCTACGATTTTTGCCACTTCTTCCTGGTCCATGTCTGTCTGAACAGAAAAAACGTCCGTTGCCATGAAATCCTTAAGCGGTCTTTCGGGGGGAACGACAACGAGTTGCCTTAATGAACTGACGCCTGTAAGCTTGCCATATTCATCTACTACATAAAGATAAAAGGGCATTTCAACATCCTGATGCTCTTTTTGCAGCGACTCGATTGCCTCCTTTGCTGTTGTATCCTCTTTTAAAGCTATAAAATCGGGAACCATGATACCACCTGCGGTATCATCATCATACCGAAGGAGGCCTTCAACCTCTTCTGATCCCTCCTTTTTCATTTTCTCAAGGATGGTATCAGACATTTCATCGGGCAAACGCCCAATTAAGTCTGCCACATCGTCAGCAGGCATGTTTTCCAGGATTTCGACAATCTCGTCCAGCTCCATCCCTTCGACAAAATTTAAAAAGATATCTTCTTCGATTTCGCTGAAAAGGACACCCTTTTGTTCTGTGTCCTTTATCATTTCAAAGAGCCTGTGCTGGTCGGAAAGGGATAAAGAAGGGAACACCGCCGACAGGTCGGCTGCATGTGTTTTGTTCACAATATTGAGAAGATGGGAAATAGCTCCCCGTCTAAGCAGCCGCTTTATGCTGTCAACAAGTATTTTGTTTCGGTCACCTTTCATAGTTCCCCGTGTTATCTGTTGATGGCGTCGTAAAAAGTCTCATCTACTGCGTTGTAGCGGTTTTTCAGGAACTCGACATACTATATGTATAGTCTCGTCCCTGAAAAACCACTACGCCTTGTATATGAGCCTTTTTACTTAGCCATCCGGCGCTTATTCAAAGACTTTTTACGAGTTCATCATCTGTTATGGAATTTTTAAATTGACAACCTGTCCGCTCTTTCCTGGAACCTCTATGGATTCGCTATTCAGCAGCAATCGAATTCCACCTGCATTTCCTATAAAAAGATTATAACCCAAAGTTGCTTCCAACTCTATTTGATTGCCCGGTTTTAGATTATATTCATTGGGTTTTTGGCCATCAATTATAATCTTCATCCAGGTTTCTTCAATTGCCGTTATTTTTAGAATTAACTTTTCCGGCTTATTATTAATCTGAACGATTGCAGGTTCCGTATCATATTGAGGCTCAAAAGTAGCTTTCCCTTCGTTTTCAATATCTGCCGGTTGCTCTATATTGGTTTTCAACAGTCCGGTTGATGAAGATCTTTTTTTTAAAACAGATACAGCTAAAACAGAAAGAATAATAAGACATAATAATGCCCCGATACAAAACAATAAACGGCGCCAGAACTTTCCAGCAGGCATCTTTAAATCGGCTTCCGACTTCGCAAGCTTCTGAACGACCTTAAGTCGTAACTGGTAACGCCGGACTGCTTCATCCCCATCCGCACCGATTGCTTTTGCAAAGGCACGTAAAAACCCTTTTACAAAAACCTCATCAGGCAGTTTATCATGATTTTCCCCCTCAACAAGAAGAAGATTATCTATCCTGATCCTGGTCTCCTCTGCTACGGCTTCAAGGCTGATACCCTTCGAAAGCCGTATATCCTGAAGGTAGCGCCCAAATGAAAGTAATTTTTTGTCTGTTGCCATATCGCTAATTTATTGATTGTTATATAATGCCTGCCCGAAAATCACTGTTTTCTGGCAGAAATTCGAAATACGAAGCACGAAATACGAAACAATGACCCAAATACAAATTTTTTAATGACAAAAACATTGTAGTTCCCACGCCTTGGGCGTGGTTAGTTTTGGTCATTCTGTCATTTGATATTCGAATTTGTTTCGGATTTCGAAATTCGGATTTCGAATTTTTGACCGAAAAACCGGGGTTTTCGGTCAAGCACTATCTTATAATTTTAATATGAGACCGACTTTTCAGATCCTTAAACCATGAGGCATACTTTATGTTAACAGTATCTTTGTACAGTTTCTGCGAAATCTCAGAGGTTGATTCCTCAAGGGTTTTACCTGGAGTTTTTTGTATTTCCTGAACATAAAGAATTTGATATCCCTGGTCCGTATCAAGCACAGGAGTATATTCGCCTTCCTTAAGCACTTTTACTGCCTCCTGCACCTGGGTTGAAAGATCTTTAACCTCAAAGAGGCCTAAATCCCCTCCTTCAGAGGCTAGTGGTGAATCAGAGTAAATTCTTGCCAGTTTATCAAAAGGTTCTCCCTGTTTCAGTTCACTCAAAACAGCTTCTATTTTTTTAAAGATCATAAGTTTTTCTGCTTCATCTGAATCCTCCGGAACTTTCATAGTAATATTTCTCAGGTGATATTTCTTTTTCCCGGAATATTCATCTTTATGATTTTCGTAATACGTCTTTATATCTTCCGATGTAATTACAATCTTTGATTTTACTGCACGGCTTATCAGCTTTCCCTTGAGAATCTCTTCTTTAATTTGTTTACGATACTCTTCTATAGTTAGTCCCTGTT
>Ga0190284_1000618_pt1 | contig 19208 bp, 17 predicted proteins | sample 48691812_MG_FD_161668 | JGI IMG/M metagenome (GOLD analysis project Ga0190284, IMG submission 161668) | Hydrothermal vent microbial mat bacterial communities from Southern Trench, Guaymas Basin, Mexico - 4869-18-1-2_MG | ecosystem: Environmental > Aquatic > Marine > Hydrothermal vents >...
AGAACCCGAAATCCCCTACTTCCGGCTTTATTACAATATCTGCAAGGTTCTCATATTTTGAGGCCATCTCACGGTGTATTATATTTAGGCTGGTATCAAGTATGGACTGGACCGATACACTCTTATGCTCTTCATCTCTTTTCCTGCCCTTAAAAAGATCGTGAAGCTTTTTAAATCTATCGGGATTACCTGTCCCTGTATTGTGGTGATCATAGACCTGTCCCTCTCCTGCCGGATGATGATCATCCATTTGAAGATACCTGTATTTTTCACTATCCCTTTCAAAGGTGATAGAGGAACCAATAATAAAATTCACATCAAACATCTTTATGGCCTCAGTGGGCAGGGGCTCGATAAGCCCCCCATCTATCAGCAGTTTTCCATCAAGGTATAATGGAGAAAAGAAACCGGGGATCGATATCGATGCCCTGACAGCATCAAGCAGTCTGCCTCTGGACAGAACCTCCTTTTGTCTTGTAATTACATTTACTGCAACACAGCAAAAATCCATACTGCAATCCGAAAAAGTCTTATCTTCCAGAAATCTCTCCAGCACTCTCTCGATTCGCCTGCCATTTATGATGCCGGTATGGGATAGTGCAAGGTCAGAAAAAAGCAGGAAACTCCTCCAATCCATCGAACCGACATATTTCTCCATTTCACCCAGAGATACACCGGAGCAGTAAAAAGAACCTATAATGGACCCCATGCTTGTACCTGAGATAGCTACCGGTTCGACGCCAAGCTCTTCCAGCACTTCAAGCACCCCGATATGTGCAAGACCCCTGGCTGCTCCGCCGCTTAGCGCTATGCCTACCTTTTTCTTCCTAACCCACATCTTTTCCTCAATAGTTCTGCTGTTTGCTATTTCTAAAAAACCACAACACTTTAAATTAAGAAGGGTTCTAATATTTATTACCCTCAATATTATATAATTAAATCAAAATACTTTTAACTTCCACTATATTTATTATATCTATTATCTTTTTTGCTGCAGGCAGAAAGCTCTGTAAAGTAAATTCACTTACCTGCTCTGGATCCATCAGAAAAATGGATTTGACAACTTAACATATGTTAATAATACTTTACATGTGTTAACTTATATTAACAATATCATCTATGGAAAAAACATTAGACAATATACTGAATACCGGCTCAAAGGTCAAAATAATACATATGGAGACATTCTCAAAAAAAAATAATAATTATAGTGGCAAATACATATGTAAACCGGATAAACAAAGGAGTCGTAATCAGTTAAAAGGCTTCTATTTATGCGGATATAGGACCATCAGCCTGATACTTTGCATAATACTGATATTTGTACTGTCGGGTTGCGGTGTATTTGAAGGAGAATTTTTTGGTAAAGAGTTTGGAGGATCTGTACAGGATCCTGATGAGTCTTCCTTTAAAGAAGCCGGCGACCCGGCAGATGGGGAAAACGATAGCGGGGTTTCAAGTGACGATGAAGATGGAGACAGTAAAGCAGATGAGGGGTCCGGGGGATCAGAAATACCGGGAGACGCTGAAGATAACGGATCGGCTGATGATGTCCAGGTAGGATTTACTCTTGAAGAGCTGCGTTTCAATTTTACTGAAGCTATGAAACATTTTGGCGATGAGTCATTTATTATAGCTGAGTACTATCTTAACAGGATAGAGGATAAATACCTCGTGCTGCAGGACCACATACTCTATTATAAGGCAAAAAGTTTGCTCATGCAGGGAAAATATGAACAATCCGGACAGTATTACAATAAGGTAATCAATAATTTCCCTGATAGTATCTGGACAGAAAAAGCCAGCCTGGAGATCGCGGATCTTTACTATATTCAGGAAGACTATATATCTGCTGAAGAGAAATACTCTGGTTTTTTATTATCCTATCCAGAATCCGAATATTTGCCTTATGCTGAATACCAAAAGGCAGTCTGCCTTGCAAATAACGGGAATGCAGCTGATAGTTTTTCAAGTTTTAAAAATATCTGGCTTGGGCACCCTTCAAGCGAATACTCTTCACTTGCTCATGAAGGAATAGAGGCTCTTGAAGAGACCGGGCTCATTTCCAAATTTAAACCTTCTCCTGAAGAATTATTTCAAAGAGGCGAGAATCTTTTTTACAGCTACTATTACCAGGATGCAATAGATGAATTCAATAAGATACTGGATGACTATGATATAAAAGCGCTGTCTTCGAATACCTACTCAGAGACCTGCTTCAGGCTGGGGATGAGCTACTATAATATGTCAAACTACAAGGATGCCGGCAACTGGCTGGCTGTCTGTTATGAAGAAGCACCTGCAAGCAGTATCACCCATGCGGCACTTTTTTTCCTGGGAAGGGTGCATACAAATCTCGGCAATAACAGCAAATCTATTGACTATTATGAAAAATTATTGGATGAATATCCTTCAAGTAGTTATGGGGACGACGCTCTATACAGGATGGGGCGGCTGTATTCTATAAACGGAGATACAGATAAAGCATTGGAAAGTTTTGGTAAAGTATTTGAGATCTATCCATCAGGCGACAAAACAGATGAGTCCCTCTGGGAACTCGGCTGGATACAATACAAGGAGGGGCATTATGCTTCTGCAAAAACTACTTTTTCCAGTATGGCCTCAAGTTACAGCGCTGCCCTGCTTGAGGAAAAAGCTCTTTTCTGGAAAGCCAATACATGCAGAAAACTTGGAGATACCGGAGCCGCTATCGATCTATATAAACAGATAGTCAATAGTCCGACTTATTCTTATTATACTTTTACTGCTGCTGAGCTGGCAAAGGAACTGGGAACAATTATAACTATCCCTCCTGTGGATAATAAATTGTCCCCGGAAAACCCCGGATTAGGGGCCCTTTTGCCTGATATTTTTGAGAATCTCAGTATGGAATATGAAAATATAGACGGAAGAGTCGATCATATTACAAAAGCTGTTGAACTGCTAAACCTGGGATTTAATGCCAGCGCTTCTCTTGAGATCGAATCCGGGAGCAGTGTTCTCAGGCAGGATCCAAAAAGGGTTCTTGAGCTTGCCACTCTTTACTATGAGGCTGATGATTTTTCCAGATGCCAGAAAGTCATATACAGTAATTTAAATAGTATAAGATCGGACCTGTCAGGGAAATATCTGGATTATGCCTATTATCTCTATTATCCATATGGGTTCAAAGAAATCGTGAATAGATTCTCCGCTGAATATGATCTGGATCCGCTCTTTACACTGGCTGTCATGCGCCAGGAATCAAGCTTCAGGTCTGATGCAGGATCATATGCCGGAGCTCAGGGGCTCATGCAGATCATGCCGTCAACAGGAGCAAGCATAGCAAAACAGATCGGGCTGGCCGGGTATCAGGACAATATGCTTACCGACCCGGATATAAATATACAAATGGGCGCATATTACCTCAGGCAGCAGTTGGATAGTTTTGACGGGAATCTTGTATATTGCCTTGGTGCATATAATGGCGGTCCTGGTGCCATGTCCGGATGGGTCTCGAAATGGGGCGGCGCTGATACCAGCGAGTTTATAGAAAATATTACATACCTTGAGACCCGGGAGTATATAAAAAAAGTAATGGGAAATTATTATTTTTACCAGATGCTCTACCCCTGATAAACTGCCTCTACCTATAAAAATTTAAAGAGCAGGAGCCAGGCTGATATCATAAGTGCGGATACCACAGTCGTAAGTATAAGTGCGGATGCCAATAGCTGATGGTTTGACCGGAGCTCCTTTGCCATTATATAGGCAGCCACAGCAAGCGGTGTAGCAAATAAAACAACCATCACGTTCCTGTCAAAAGTCTCCACTTTAAAGACAAATGTACTCAGGATGAATGCTGCTGCGGGTAATAATATAAGTTTGTTAAAACTTATATAGGATACGATCTTAAAATCATTCTTGATATGGACAAACTTAAAAGAAGCTCCTATTGAAAAGAGTGCTATCGCAACCGTCATTCCAGATATTATATCAAGTGAACTATGAAAGACTTCCGGGACCGGGACCTGAAAATATGAAAAAAGTATGCCTGATACAGCTCCTATGATCATTGGATCCTTTACGAAGCTTAGAAGCAATCTTCCGGCCCCTGTACTTTCTTCCCTGCGGTTATAGAATTTAAAGATTATGATAGTCACTATTATATTTATTGGTACAAGTAAAGCTACAATAAGGCTTGCTTTTGCAAGCGCAAGGTCGCCATATGCAGTCAGTACAATGGGAAATCCCACAAAAGCCATATTGCACCTGAACGAGGCTACAATAATGGCTCCTTTTGTCTTTCCGCTCCTTTTGACCGCAAAATTTATAAGTATTGTCAGTAAAATGAGCAGAGCATATGTCAGGTATATTACTTTTACTATCTGGACATTAAAAATATCGCTTAAACTATAATTGGTTATACTTAAGAAAATAAGTGAAGGCAGCCCGATATTGTAGGCAAGCTTGTTAAGAAGACTGACTCCCTCTTCGCTTATTATGTTTTTCTTTTTTATTAGGAACCCGACAGCTATGACGATGAAGATCGGGGCAGTTATGCTGATGACTTCCAGGAACATGCTGGAAAATTTCATTTGCTTCCACCTGCCTCTTGCTCAAAAAAGCGGCAGACCTTAAGCAGGCCCTCTCTTTTCTGTTCTGATACCAGGGACCCGGCGATCTCTTTTGCCTTCCCCAGATAAAACTTAAGTCTTGACCGTGCATGTTCTATAGCATCTGTTTCCGGGATCATTGTCAGGAGCTTATTAATATCTTTATTATTTATTTCTTTTTTAGTAAAAAGATCCCTTATCTCCTTCTTGAACCTGCGGTTCCTTAAAGCGTATATGATGGGAAGGGTGATATTTCCCTGGCGGATATCGTTTCCTGTGGGTTTGCCGATATTTTGAGATATCTTTCTTCCATCCATATCCAGGAGATCATCATTTATCTGAAATGATATACCGAGATACTGGCCGAACCTCCGCATCTTTTCAACTTCAGCCCTGGCAGAACCTGACAGCATCCCGCCAAGCGCACAGCTGACCTTGAAAAGGGACGAAGTCTTTTCATTTATTTTTTTAAGGTAGATCCTCTCACCCTGTCCAAGCTCCTTCTTTGTCTTGATCTGGTCGAATTCTCCTCTTACAAGATTCTGTGCAGCAATCGACATCTCTTCCAGTATCTCCGGATCATTGTATTTATTTAATAGAGAAAAGGTCTGAGTGAAAAGATAATTACCTACAAACTTGGCAGTATCCCTGTCATATGTATTATGGATAGTCTTTCTTCCTCTCCTGAGAAGAGACCTGTCAATAATATCATCATGTATCAGGGAAGCAGTATGTATTATTTCTATGGAAGCGGCTGCAGGGATGAGGTATTTTATATTGAAATCTTTACCTTTGGCACAAATGAAGAACAGTCCCGGCCTTATCCGTTTACCTCCAGCCAGCAGGGTGCTCTGGACAGTCTTTTTCAGCACTCCGTCCAGGCCAGAGGCAAAGACCTTAAAATAATCTTCAAGTATTTCAAGATCTTTTTCTAAAAATGAGAATAATTTTCTTTTCTCCAGTATCATATGACTCTGTAATATAGTTTAATTGATCCTGCCAAATGTGGTCCTGATGATCTCAAACCAGTTAAATCTCCTATTGAAGAGGGGGAATTCCAGTTCTTTCTTTTCACACACTGTAGACATGCTGTAAGTGTGGATCTCTTCTTTTAGCTGCTGGAGTTTTTTCTCCCTGGTATCTTTGTCACCAGTATTCATTATGCTATCTATCTCCGCCATTACTTCACTGGCCTTCACGATCCTTTCCTCATTCATCTCAGCAATACCGGTGCTTATCCCTCCTGCTTTTGCCTTCAATCTATTCAGGCCAAGTGCTGCCTTATAAGTAGCGTCGACAAGTTCATCTTTTGATATAGATCTACTTTCATAATTCAAGATATGTTTCCATGAGGGCATAGTCATTGCTTCTATATGGTCCTTGAGACTTTTTCTGGTAAGCTTATATCCGAACTTCTCCGGATCCTCAAATGCCCTGCTTCCCGGGTCAAGAAATGGGGCCATGGGTGAGATAAAGGGCATAAACCTCTTGTCCCATCCAATATCCCTGTATATGTCTCTACAAAAATCTACTGTCTCCATTATCGATTCTTTTGTCTGTCCCGGAAGACCTGTCATAAAGTAAAGGTCAAACCTCATACCACCCTTGCCAAGTGCATACTTAATGGAGTCTGCAAGTTCCTTATTTGAAAATCTCTTACCCATCTTATGCCTTATACCTTCATCATGGGAATCAGGTGACATCTCATAACATACATTGGAGAATGTAGCTTTAGCCATATCAAAAAAACTACTATCGGGAGGACGGAAGAACTCAAAGAACATCTGGATATCCCTATTAAGAGTACTGGCATGCTTAAAAAATTCTTTTATGTATTCCGGGCCATTATCGTTAAGGTCCCCAAGCAAAAATACAGGGGATTTTATATGCTTTTGTATGACCTTTATTTCTTTTACCAGTTTACCGGGTTCCCTGAAAGCCGGTTTTGTGCGGCAGGCAAAGTTCTTAAAAGCAGATTTTGAACCTCCGCATCCAGAGCACTCATTGCTGCATCCCCTGACAACAGGGATCGTGGTTATGGGATACCTGAACCAATCACTAAAAGGTACGATACTCTTAATATCCCTGTAATTCAGCACTTGCTTAAACATCAGCCTGTAATCAAAATCTATCTCTGAAAGATCTGCCGATATATTTGTCAGTGGATTTGTTATAACTCTTTCATTATCTTTCCATACAAGATTGGGCACATCTCCAAGCCCTGATAACTCACCTGATCTTATTATTTCCATAAGCTGGTAGAGGGGTTTCTCGGTGGAATCACCTCTTAATATATAATCCACCTGATCAAAACCGATCAGCTCACGGTAGAAATAAGATGAAGAAAAACCTCCAAATATAATAGGTGTGCCATGATGGTATTTCTTTATTATTTTTGCTATTTCAGTAGAACCCTGGCAGTGGGGCAGCCAGTGAAGATCTATTCCGAATGCCCTGGCCCGGAGCTTTTTTACAAATCTCTCAACATCGAAATCTTTATCATCAAGCATCCGGTAAGCCAGATTTATTATTCTGACCCCGATTCCCCTGCGGGCCAGATAATTTGCCATCGTCAGGAATCCGATCGGATACATCTCAAATATCGGTGTTGACGGTACCAGGTCGCTCATGGGCCCGAACATTATACTCTTTTCCCTGAAATCATATACGCTGGGGGCATGAATAAGCATAAGGTCTGTTTTCATTTATCCGGACACACTCCTAAAATCAATTATTAAGGAAAATTAATTATCCAGACTATCAAGCAGTGCTTTTATGCTGGATTTAAACTTGCCAGAATCCAATTCCGATATAATATCACTTAACTTCCTGTCAGTAAAATTTTTTTTGGAAGTAAGATATGAAGATATTTTTTCAGTTGAAGGGCCCGTTTTGACAGACATTATATATTTTATAAGCTCATCATATGTCTTTAAGATCATGATCTGCCTTACAAGATTGGAAAACTTGTTTTTTTCTTCCATTCCTGATTTTTCAGCGAATATCTCAAAACTGATATCAAGCGAGATATTAAGAAGTCTATTTGCTCCTGTAATTGCCCCCATATCTATATAATGGCCAAAGCTTGAAGGGCTGCCTCCCGCCTGCAGCAGCTCGCCTATCCCACTGTGAAGCATTAACCTGCTTTCATGCAGTTCCTTAAGCGAGGTAAGTATCCGGTCAAACAAATCATGGTCCTCAAACCGCAGTAGATATATCACCGCCCTTGAATAAAAAATATCCCCGAAAAGCAGGTCAAGGGTATATTCTTTTTCTATCTTCCCGGAACGGTCATCCAGGCTCAGAAAAAATCCGCTGGACTTAAAATCATGAAAAACAGTACCTATGGAAAGCAGCTCCAATCCGACTATCAGGTTTATCACTTTTTTTGCCGACCGTTTTTGTCCAGAGTCCAGGCGTTCACTTAAACAATCTTCCTGATAATCTTCCATCAGAAATATACTTTGAAAATACAGGAGTGACCGGTTATGGAATTTTTCTATATTATATGGGAAAAAGGAGGAAATATATTTTATTTCCCTCCCAATAGTCTTTTCAACCTGCTTTCTGATTGCGGTTTTGTGTTTAAGTAAATTAATTCTTTTTCCTTTTATCCAAAACTCTTTGAGCCTTGCCTTCGCTTCGCGCGATCGTGTCTGGCTCTTTTAGGCTGGCTTTTATCCTGATCCCTATGGCAGAATAAAGCCTGCCCTCGATGGATCTCTCAAAATCTTCAAGATCCATTATCTTATCATGAAACTTATTCTCTGATACTTCCACCCAGACCTCTATGGTATCCATATAATTTTTTGTGTCAAGCACGATAAGATAATGTGGTTCCAGATCATCTATGCTCATAAGCACTTCCTCGATCTGGGACGGGAAGATATTTACACCTCTTATTATCAACATATCATCGGTCCTGCCCATGGGCTTGGCCATCCTTACAAGTTTATTGCCGCAGGCACAATCTTCATCCATAAGGTAGGATATGTCTTTTGTGCGGTACCGGAGGACCGGAAATGCCTTTTTGGTAAGTGAAGTAAAGACGATCTCCCCATTCTGCCCGGCCGGAAGGGTCTCTCCTGAGGCTGGGTCGATTATTTCCGTCAGGAAATGATCCTCATTTATATGAAGACCTTTTTGCTCCAGGCATTCGCATGATACGCCGGGACCTATTACTTCAGACAACCCATAGCTATCAAGGGCCGTTATATGAAGTCTTTCCTCTATTTCCTTTCTCATGGCTTCGGTCCAGGGCTCTGCACCGAAAAATCCGAGCTTTAAGTGAAACTTTGATATATCGACTCCTATTTTTTCCGCTACTTCAGCCATATACAATGCATAGGAAGGCGTACAGCAAAGGACAGTGGTCTTAAAATCTGTCATCAATTTCAGCTGTCTTTCGGTATTCCCTCCCGAAGCCGGGACCATCATGGAACCTATTGTCTCTGCTGCGGCCTGAAAGCCAAATCCTCCAGTAAATAGTCCGAATCCATGGCTGACCTGCACGACATCATTTCTGCGCGTACCCGCATCATACATTATCCTTGCCAGTACATCGGCCCACATGTCAATATCCTCCCGGGTATACCCGACAACAGTCGGGTTCCCGGTTGTACCGGAGGAGGAATGCACCCTTACTACGTATTCCAGCGGTATGCAAAAGAGTCCAAAGGGATAATGCTCGCGGAGCTCTTCTTTTGATGTGAAGGGAAGCTTTTCAAGATCACTTAAGTCTTCTATCTTATCAGGATCAAGTCCTGCGTCATCTATCCGTTTTCTGTAGAAATCATTATTATCATAACAGTGTTTAAGGGTAGCTTTTAATCGCTCAAGCTGGACCGCCTTCAGGCCATCCTTTTCCATTGTGGCGATCTTTTCATCCCAAAACTTTTTATCACCCATTCTAAGTACTCCTCTTTTAAGGGGATAGTTAATCTTTAGAGAGTCTCTCCTTTTCTCTTATCCCATACTCTTTTAGCTTTGCCGACACTTCTCTGTATGGTCTTCGGTTCTTTTAATTTTACATCTATTTTAATTCCAGTGGTGGAATAAAGTTTATGTTCAATAGCAGACTCGAAATTCTCCAGTTCATTCATTTTTTCAGAAAAATTATCTTCAGAGACTTCTACCCACACCTCAATTGTGTCAAGGTAGTTCTTGTTGTCTACCACTATAAGGTAATGCGGCTCTACTTCATGGACCTGCAGAAGTACTTCCTCTATCTGTGAAGGAAATACATTGACGCCCCTTATTATAAGCATATCATCCGCTCTTCCCATCGGTTTCGCCATACGGGCATGTGTTCTTCCGCATTCACACGTGGAAATATCTATTTTGGAAAGATCCCTGGTCCTGTACCTGATTATTGGAAGTGCTTCCTTGGTGAGGGAAGTAAACACCATCTCCCCGATCTCACCGGGGTTTTTTCTTTTACCGGTCTCGGGGTCTATTATCTCAATAATGAAATGGTCCTCGGCTACATGTAGTCCTTTTTTCTTTTCACACTCACAGGATACGCCGGGGCCGATTATTTCGGAAAGACCATAGATATCAATCGCTTCGATATGAAGTCTGGCCTCGATCTCTCGCCGTATTTCTTCTGTCCAGGGCTCTGCACCCATTATGCCTATTTTTAGAGGGAGCTTTTTAAAATCTATTCCAAGCTCTTTTCCGACTTCCGCAATATATAATGCATATGAAGGGGTACAGCAGATCACAGTTGACTGATAATCAGCCATGATCTTTATCTGTCTTTCAGTATTCCCTCCTGATACCGGCATCACTGTGGCTCCCAGGAGTTCAGCTCCGTAATGGAGGCCAAGACCGCCAGTGAACAGTCCATAGCCGTAACTGTTCTGTATCATATCTTCATCTCTTACCCCTGCACCATAAAGGTCCCTTGCGATAAGATTTGCCCACATTGAAATATCATTTTTTGTATATCCGACAACAGTCGGGTTTCCAGTTGTCCCGGAAGAGGAATGTATCCTCACTACTTGTTTCATGGGCCGGGCGAACATCCCGAAGGGATAAGTATCACGGAGATCATCTTTTAAAGTAAATGGAACCTTTTCCAGATCATCCAGGCTGCAAAAAGATCCAGGACCTGCGCCAGCATCATCAAGCCTTTTTCTATAAAAGCTCACATTTGCATACACATTTTCCAGTGTCTTATTCAGCCTTTCAAGCTGCAGTCCTTCAAGTTTTTCCCTGGGGAGGGTCTCTACCTCAGGTTCCCAGTAAATACTATCCATAAGATGATCTCCTTGATTTCTGGTTTAAAATATTAAGGAAATAATTTCCTTGTAACCTCATTATCCACAGGTTTTGAAAATGCCGCAACAACAAGCGTGACAATAAAGGCAAGAGGGAATGCTATAAGGATCGGATCGACCGAACTCCATGGATATGGAAGCAAACTCTCCTTACCTGTCAGCGCTACTACAAGCTTTAACATCACTGCATTTGATTTGTGTATAAAGAACATCCAGAACACGCTTGAGATCAGGCCGACTATCATACCTGAAAGTGCTGCTGCTTTGGAAGTCTTTTTCCAGTATAGTCCCAGTATATACATCGGGAGAAATACTGCGGCGCATACCCCGAAGAATAAAGCCGTACCCCTGGCAATAATAGAGGCTGGTAGATAATACCCGAGGATCACACTTACTATGATACCTATGATAACTCCGAGCTTGGTAATAAGCAGTGTCTTTCTTGAATTACCTTTTCCCTGTTCTTTGGTCTCTTTTGTCCCGACACCGATAATATCCCTGGAGAAAGCTGTGCCCAGGGCATGGAACTGTGAACTGATCGTCGACATGGCTGCCGCCAGAAGGGTCAGCATAAAGATGTATACAAACCATTGAGGCATTGCCATATTTATGAAGGTGGGTATTATAAGGTCGCTATTACCCCCTGCCTCAGCGACTGCTATATTGCCTGTTGTATTAAAGAAAAATACATTTGAAAGCGAACCTACGATAAAAGCAACACCTGTCATAAAAAGTATGAATATACCACCAATAAGGATAGCTCTATTGAGATCTTTATTGCTTTTAACAGTCATAAACCTCACTACTAGCTGTGGCTGGGCAAGTACGCCTATACCGACACCGAGTATTATGGTAGAAACAAGGGTCCACCATAATGGAGAGTTTAGAGCCGGCATGGTCGTCCATCCCTGATGACCACCCGCCGTAAGGCTTTCCGGCAGCTTCGAAGCAAGATCTGTAAGTGCCTGATGCGCGGGTGCGATTCCGCCAAGTATCTTATATGTTATCACTACAAGCGCTATCATACCGATAAACATAATAGTTCCCTGGAGTGCATCTGTGTACATCACGCCTTTTAATCCACCGGCTATTACATAAGCTGCGATTATTATAGAAAAGACTGCAAGGGAAAGTACAAAATTAATATTTAGCGTACTTTCAATAAACCTTGCTGCTCCTATAAGTACAACTCCTGTATAAAGAGGCATGAATACAAATATCACTACTCCTCCTATGACCTGGATGGCCCTGGAATTATACCTTCTTCCCAAAAATTCAGGGAATGTATGGGCATTCAGCTTTTGACCCATTTCCCTGGTCCTCTTGCCAAAAAATATGAAAGCTATGACAATACCTACTGCAATATTTAAGAAGGTAAGCCATAATAGCCCCATGCCAAAAACACCTGCTGCTCCACCAAATCCGACTATGGCCGAGGTGGAGATAAAAGTCGCACCATAAGAAAGAGCCATCACATATGGATGGATCTGCCTCCCTGCTACCATAAAGTCCCCAGAGGTCTTGGTACCCCTGTAACCCAGATAGCCAAGATATCCTATTACCAGCAGATAGATGATGACTATCACTGTAAATAATGGAATGTTCACTTAGTTCTCCTTTCCTTGATCTTAGTAATTTTACTTCTGGGTTACTTGTCTTTGTTCCACATGACCGCACCGTATACTATGCAAAAAACCGCCGATGCGATGCATAGTATATATGCCAAAAAAATTGACACTCCGGCAAAACCTAACATAGAACCTCCCTTCATCATTTAGTTTTATATTAGAAATAAAACCATTTGAGCTTAGCGCCAGAAGCCCTTATATGGTTTTAGATACTACTTTTTTATTATCAGCCGCAAAGCTTTATACCATTTTTTGACAGTACTTGCTCTGTAGCTTCTACATCAGCTACACTTAAAACTATCTTTGTTCCTGCGATCACATAGACATAATCTATATTTATTCCCTCGCCAGCCAGCGTGTCCAGAATCTTAAAAAGTTCTCCGGGCCTGTCTTCCACTTCCACGCATATGACATCGGCCAGATGTGTTGTGTAACCGGCATTTCTTAATCCAGCAGCAGCTTTGTCCACATCAGACACTACAAGGCGCAGGATTCCATAATCCCTTGCCTCGGTAGTGGAAAATCCCTGGAGATTGATATTTTCTTCTTTCAGGATCCTGGTTACACCAGCCAATCTACCGGTCTGGTTTTCGAGAAAAACGGTTATTTGCTTTACAGGCATTTCCCCTCCTGTTGTTTAATTAAATATTTCCCTGCCCTTATTGAAGGCATCTATATTAACTTTTAATGCACGCCCGGGAACACTCTCCCTGATCGATTCGAGCCAATATTTTTTTTCTACCGGCAGATACCTTGACAGGCTGCCGATAAGGACCATGTTCGAGGCTCTTATTTCTCTCAATCTTGATGCTATGTCCGTAGCTTCGACCAGTCTATAATTAGAAGTCACTTTTGATATACCAGTCAGGATATCCGACGGATATTTTCTTTTATTAAGATAGATCGAGACCGGATAGATCTCAAAATCATTTACCAGCAGAAAACCTCCGGGTTTTAGCATCTCCAGATATCTTGCAGCCTCAAGCTTTTCCAATGCGATTATGAAGTCAGCTTTATCTATGATGGGAGAGTATACTTTTTTGCCGAATCTTACACTTCCAACTACGCTTCCGCCTCTTTGCGACATCCCATGGACCTCCGAGACTTTTACATCATAGCCTGCAAGCAATACAGCTTTTGCGAGTACGGTAGTGGTAAGTATTATTCCCTGCCCCCCGACACCCGTGAACAGGACCGAAACTGTCTCTCCCCCGCCAAGTTGTCTTCTGCCATTTTCAAGGTGCGCTTCACGATTTCGAGCATTGCCCGCCGCTGTCCGTTCTCCCTGTATGGAGGACCCGGATTCCTTAATACTACTATTTATATTATTGTCGTTTTTCATAAAAAATTGTTTTTATATATTAATAAATGTTTTATTATACTTCTGGCCAACTATTTCTTTATTTCTTCTGATATTATTGCGTCCTTTTTGCATATATCCACACAGACGCCGCAACCGCTGCAAAGAACTTCATTGATCGCATAATCCCCATCTTTAAATTCTATTGCAGGACATCCGAACTTAAGACACAATCCGCATTTTTCACATTTTTCCTGATCAATAAATATATCTACTTTCCTGGGCTTTTTTCTGTCAAGAAGAACACATCTCTGCCTTGCCACTATCACAGAGAAATCATCGGCGGCAAGTTCCCTCCTGACCACCTTTTCAAATTCCCTCATATCATATGGGTCCACTACTGTCACGCTCCTGGCTCCGGCCGCCCTGGCAATATCCTCTGGATTGACTATTTTTGTATCCGATCCCATAAGGGTCTTCCCAACACCCGGATGTACCTGATGGCCGGTCATAGCGGTTATTCTATTATCCAGTATGATCATTACGCCCCTGGCATTATTGTATATGCTATCTACAAGCGGAGTAATGCCTGAATGGAAGAAAGTGGAATCACCAATAACCGATACTACCTTCCCCGTGAGCGACGGGTCAGCCTTCTCCATCCCTATTGCCTGTCCGACTCCAGCTCCCATACATAAACAGCTGTCAAGCGAATCAAGAGGAGGAAGCACAGATAGAGTATAGCAGCCAATATCCCCCATAACCTTTAATCTTAATTTCTTAAGGACATTAAAGACCGGACGGTGTCCGCATCCGGCACATAAGACAGGAGGCCTCAGAGGTATGCTATTTTTAAGTTCATCAGGAATACTTTGAAGTTTTTCAGCATTCTCCCGGTTTTTTCCTTCAGATATTATTCCATTATCTTCCATGCCCTTTATTCCTTCAGGAAGATCTTGTGCAGCCAGCTTGCTGTAAAGACTTCCTACTGCTGCCGGACCCAGCTCCCCGGTCCGGGGGAAGAATTTTTTTCCGAAAATAATAACACCAAGGTCCATCTGCAGGATCTCCTCTTCAAGATATGGTTCAAGTTCTTCTACAACGACGATGACTTTCTTATCTTTAGCAAAATCCCTTATTATCTTATGCGGTACAGGGCTTGTGATACCCAGCTTAAGTATGGGGAGATCCTTTAATCTCTCTTTTGCATATTGGAACACTACGCCTGATGCAATAATACCGATATCACTATTGCTTTTACCTTCGTCCGGCTCAAATATTTTATTGAGCGGACTGCTATTTGAAAGATCCTGCAGTTTGGTCCATCTCTTTAATACGAGATCATGCCTTATCCTTCCAAAAGCCGGGATCATTACATATTTCTGGCAGTTCTTCTCATATCCTATTGCGGGCACTTCTTTGCGCGGTCCGGTCTCAACCAGCGATCTGGAATGTGATATCCTTGTAGTGCAGCGGAGCATGACAGGAGTATCGTATTTCTCGCTTATGTCCAGTGCTACTCTGACAAAATCTTTTGCTTCCTGGCTATCTGAGGGTTCAAGCATGGGAACCTTTGCAAACTTTGCATAATAGCGGTTATCCTGTTCATTCTGCGAGCTATGCAGCTGGGGATCATCTGCTGAAATAATTACGAGCCCCCCGGTCACCCCGGTATAGGACATGGTCATAAATGGATCCGCTGCAACATTTAGACCCACATGCTTCATGGCTACAAGTGTCCTTGAACCGGCTATGCTTGAGCCGGATGCGACCTCTAATGCCACTTTTTCATTTACGGACCATTGGCTGTAAATTTCAGGATATTTTGATATATTTTCCAGGATCTCAGTAGAAGGTGTTCCGGGATATGCGGTCGCCACTTTTACTCCAGATTCATATGCGCCCCTTGCAATTGCTTCATTGCCGGTTAAAAGTTTTTTTTCTTTGCTTTCTTTCAATAATTATCGCCGGTCCCATTATTTTAATAATAATACTTTAAAATCCATTCCAACAACTGCTAAACCAGGCACCTTCAATAGTGGTAATATAGCAGCCAAAAGGAATATGATAAATATTTATTTCTATTTCATCTATAGAATCTAATTCAGCATGATTTTCTATAAAATTTTCATTCTTGCGGATTATTTCTCTAGCCTCCCCATTACTAAGCCATGGCGGCCATGTTGTTATGCCTAAAATAAAGATAGTGATAATAACTATTACAATCCCCAAAAATTTAACTGGTTTCATGATCCTCTGTTAGAATAAATAATATTATTAAGATTTAAATAATAAGTATATAAACAAACTATTAAAAGTAAAGCATTTATAAGGGCAAAATGTCCTTAATTTTATTGGGTTTTTAATATAATATATATCTACAAATGAAAAGCCGTGAAGGAAAAACAAAATTTACCAGGATTCTTAACTACAGATATTTTATTTATATTGGCATAATCATAGCATTGCTGCAATTCTGGGCTTTGAAAAGTTTTTATGAAGAGCAGCAGATCATAAAGCTGCCTGATGACCTTTTCCAAGGAGTAGTGAACTTTCCCTTAAGCGAGCTTACGCTTGAATATATCCCCGGCAGCACAGGTGTGGGAGCCTTGTCTGATAGCGGCAGCAGTGAAGACTCCTCAGGCGACAATAATGAAGCCCTGGCAGAAGGAGGGGCTCTTGAAGAAGACGGTACTTCCTCAGATACAGAAAGTTCAGAAACTGAGGGTCTTGGACTATCCGATATTCAAAAGCAAATAATCTTAAGACTTTTAGAACTTATAGAAGAAGACATTGCATACGGTTATGAGACCTTCCCCGACAGCGGTTATCCCACAAATAATGTGTGGATCTCCACAGATGTTATCTCAGTTGTCCTAAATGATGCTGGTTTTGACCTGATGGAGCTGATATATAAAGATATGTCAGAACATAAGGATGACTATCCGATGGATATAAAGGGAAGGAAACAAGCTATAAAATACATCGACTTCCGTGATGTGTTTTTCCAGGAACAGTTTTTCAGGAGACATGCTCTTGAACTCCCGCTTGAATATGAAGCCGGTGACCCGAACAATATAATACTATGGCAACCGGGAGATATCCTTTATTTTCAATTCGATCCTGATAATCCATACAAGGATCTTGGAGGTTTTGTGTCACCCCATAAAAATGAGGACGGCATACCTCTTGTTATAATGATATCCGCTGAGTTCGGTAGCATAAGTGAAGTTGACGTCCTTAATGAGTATGCTGTGGTGGGACATTTCCGCTATCCTCCGCTTGAGCTTGATATAGACTAGCCGCCTGCAAGATCCTTTCTTAACAGAAACCCTTTTTACGGACCAAAGGTAAAAATATTTTTTACCTGGTTTTATGGCCGGGCATTACCTGGTGTGCATATCTATTTGCTTTCCCTTCCAAAGAACAGGAAAGGATTAAAATTTGTTTTCCTGTCATAATGATCCACACCTTCTGCTCTCTTTAGTAAACTTACTATTTTATAAGTCAAAGGTGTAAAAGCTACTTCCAATAGTACCTTAAAAATATAGTTGGAAACTATTATGACAAGCAGCAGGCTATTTGAAAATACCCCGTAAAAAGCTATAAATACAAATATCAGGGTGTCTATTGCCTCACCTATTATTGTAGAACCTATGGTCCTTGCAGCGAGCCATTTCCCCTTAGTAAATACTTTCATCTTTGCAAGTATATAAGAATTGGAAAATTCTCCGGCAAAATATGCGATCAGCGAAGCTGTGACTATACGCGGAGCCTGTCCAAGTATTGCCATATAGGCTTCCTGGAGATTCCAGCCCTCAGCAGGGCTTATGAGGCCCACAAGACCCAGCACAATAGACATGATAACAGCACTCAGAAACCCGATCCAGATCGCTCTCCTGCTTTGTCTGTATCCATAGACTTCAGTAAGTATGTCTCCAAAGATATATGAAAGAGGAAAAAGTATCGTCCCTCCGTCAAAAGTAAATCTCCATATATCGACTATCTTTGTCGAGGCAATATTCGATATAAGGAGCACCGCTACGAATAATCCTACTATAATGTCAAAATACCTGTAATTCTTGATCCCTGTGCCCTGTCCGTTCAATTTATTCCTGCCTTTATCTATGCCATAAAAATTGGATAATCATGATAAAGCAATCATATTAATAATGCAATTAATTTTAGATTATTATAGGCAATGAAAAGTCTCTCGATACCTTTTAATATGAGGTAATAAATATCGTTTATCACATAAATTCAAAATTTTATTTGTAGAATGTCTTATGGATCACCGTACCATCAAGCATTCTCAGTTATCATAATTTAAGTTATCGGATTCAAGAAACATCAGAGATCATGATACTTGAGCAGTGAATATGTGATCTGCCTTCTGTATATATCTAAAGATCTTATTATTACTTTGTCATGGTTTAGATATTTTATCTGCGAGTCCAGGCGATATCCTGATAAAATCATTTACATTTAGGGTAATTATTTTATCTGCCTTTGATTTCTCTGCCGCCCACAGGATCAGTCCATCATAGCTTGCTCCGCCTGAAATATTATTCTTTTCAAGGGAGGCAAGCAGATCAATATAATCTTCTGAGCTATAAGTGATAAGTTTAAAACTATTAAGGATGTTTTCTTTGATAAGCTTCAGGGCAAGATCTGTGCTTATTTTTGGGCTCAGCGGAAGCCTGGTAATAACCGAATAGACCTCAATAAGTGAATGAACTGAGACAAGACCTTCGATTTTTTTCTTCACTGCTTTTTGAAGCCATGGCAGGGACCTTCTATGTTCGGGGTGGGAATTGATAAATGCCGCAACTATTACATTCGTGTCAAATAGTACCTTCATACCTCTATGTCCCTCAGTATTTTTCTTATTCTCTCTTCCCTGTCACCTTCGAGAACACCTTCCAATGGCCTAATAGGTTCAGAGCATACCACCAGAACACCATCCCTTTTTTCAATAAAGGGCCTGCTTCTCCCGGGTTTGATAATGATCTCATCATTGTCTGTGGTATTGATCTCTACCTCAGAGCTCTTTGAGATCCCAAATTCATCCCTGATCTTTTTTGGAATCACTATTCTTCCAAAATTATCTATTTTTGTTTTAAACTTCATAATCATTTATTTTGCAGGTGATGTAATTATTAACTATTGCCATTATAATATGGCAATTGGCAATTGGCAATGACATTTTATAATCACATAATTCTTAAGTAAAAATTTTTAATACGATGTTTTCTTTGCCATATGCAAAAATAATCTTTATTCTTTTGAAATACTAATATATATTGAGTTATAATGATTGAAGAAAGAAAACTACTTACAACCTACGGGGGTTTAAAAAATGGATAATGGTAAAAATTTTGATAAGAATTATATCGGATTTATA
>Ga0190284_1000620_pt1 | contig 19141 bp, 8 predicted proteins | sample 48691812_MG_FD_161668 | JGI IMG/M metagenome (GOLD analysis project Ga0190284, IMG submission 161668) | Hydrothermal vent microbial mat bacterial communities from Southern Trench, Guaymas Basin, Mexico - 4869-18-1-2_MG | ecosystem: Environmental > Aquatic > Marine > Hydrothermal vents > Microbial...
GATCCCAGCACGGTGGCCATCTATATGGGGACGGAACAAGATGTACTTCGATACTACCCGAATATCAACATAGGGACCATCGTTCCACCAGACTTTCAAGTCACCCAGCGTCCCTGGTACATCAACTCCGTCCCGGAAAACAACCCGGAGCGCAAGGCAGTGTGGTCGCCAGTCTACGTTGACGCGACTGGCAAAGGCCTGATGGTCACGGCAGCAGCCCCCATCTACACCAGCCAGGATGAGTTCATAGGGGTCATCGGTATTGACACTACTCTGAGGGATATCAGCGCCAACGTCGAAGCCGCCCGCTTGCTTGGTGGCGGCTACTCTTTCCTCATTGATGACACAGGACACGCCATTGCCCTTCCGGAGCAGGGTTATCAGGACGTCTTGGGTCGTCCCGCTGAGTACGGCGAATTTGGGACTGACCTGAGTGGGAGCACGACGGAATTCGTCCCCGTACTGGCTAAGATGATGGCCGGCTCGACCGGCTTTGAGGCCCTGGAGGTGGGCGGAAGGGAATTGCTTGTTGCCTATGCCCCTCTGGAGAGCACAGGGTGGAGCCTGGCCAACGTCGTCGATGCAAACGAAGTGTTCCAGGCCATGGTCACTTTACAGGAGGAATTGGAGACTTCGACCAGATCACTGGTGTTGGCACGCATCTTGCCCGTTGGCGGAGGTATTCTCGCTGTAGTGCTGATAATTGGTCTCTTGTTGACCAATCGCCTGGTTGACCCAATCCAAAGACTGGCCACAGCGGCTCAACAGATTGGGGCTGGCCAGTGGGATGCCCCGCTCCCACGGGCGGGCAATGACGAAATTGGCGTCCTCTCCCAAGCTTTCGCCACCATGACGGCGCAGTTACGTGAATTAATGGAAGGTCTGGAGCAGCGCGTCGCCGAACGCACGCGCGGCTTACAGGCGGCGGCCGAGGTCTCCCACGCCACCACCTCGGTACTCGACCCCGAAAAACTGCTGCGCCAGGTGGTGGATCTGGTCTGCGAGCGATTCAACCTCTACTACGTGGGTTTGTTCCTGGTGGATGAAGAACAGCGCTTCGCCGTCCTGCGCGCGGGTACAGGCGAGGCAGGGCGGCAGATGCTGGCCCAGGAGCACAGGCTGGAGGTGGGCGGCGAGTCTATGATTGGCCAGTGCGTGGCCCGTGCCGAGGCCCGCATAGCGCTGGACGTTGGCGAGGAAGCTGTCCGCTTCGACAATCCCCTCCTGCCAGAGACGCACTCGGAAATGGCGCTGCCGCTGCGTTCGCGAGGACAGATCATCGGCGCGATGACCGTGCAGAGTGTGGAGAAGGCGGCCTTTGACGAGGCGGATATCGCCGTCTTGCAGACCATGGCCGACCAGGTAGCGGTGGCCATTGACAACGCCCGGCTCTTCGCCGAGGCCCAGGCCGCCTTGGGGGAGATGGAGGCCGCCCACCGGCGCTACCTGGGTCAGGCGTGGGCCGAATACGCGCTCACCAGAGCGATCAGTGGCTACGAACAGACCGGTGCAAAGACGATGCCCCTGGGCGATGAAGTGTTGCCCGAAACACAGCAGGCGATGACGGAGCAGAGGCCGGTAGTTTGGAGAGGTGACCCCCTCCCTACCCCCCCCGCCGGAGCAGGGGGGGAGAAAGTGGGGGCGGAAGAATCGTCTCCGTCTGCCCTGGTGGTGCCCATTGTGCTGCAAGGTCAGCCCATCGGCGCGCTGGGGTTCAAGGAGGCGGAAGGAAGACGACAGTGGAGTGCCGAGGACGTCGCTCTGGCCGAAGCAATCGCCGAGCAGTTGGCCCTGGCCGCGGACAACCTGCGGCTCTTTCAGACGACGCAAAAGGCACTGGGGGAGACAGAAGCCCTCTATCACGCCAGCCAGGCCATCGGCGCAGCCACCTCGGTCGAGGAGGTGGGACAGGCGCTGATAGACTTCGCCGCCACCAGCGGCGTAGACGCCGTCCGCATCTTGCTCTTTGAGCACGATGAGCAAGAACAACTGGCCTACATAGTGATGCGTGAGGGGTGGACAGTGGATAACCGACCGGTCCAGCCCTATGGCACACGCCTCTCACTGGAGAACTATCCGCTGGCGGGTCTTATGGACCCGAACGAGCCGATCATTGTAGAAGACGTGCTCACCGACCCCAGGGCAAACGAGATGACCCGTACCCTCATCGCGGCCATCTCCGGCCTGCGCTCCTTCATCATGGTGCCCATCATCGTCGGGGAACGCTGGATTGGAATGATCTTTGCCGGCCGCAGCGAGCCCTCTAACTTCGCGGGGGAACTCATCCGTGGCTACTGGACTTTGGCCGGCCAGGCGGCCATTGCGCTCGAAAGCAAACGACTGCTTAAGGAGACACAGCGTCGCGCTGCACGCGAGCGGCTGACCAGTGAGATCACGGCCCGCATGCGCGAGACATTGGACATGGCAACCGTACTTAAGACCGCCGCACAAGAGGTGCGCCAGGCCTTAGGATTGCCGGAGGTCGTCGTCCGGCTGGCACCCCAACCAATCAACCAGCCCGGAGAAGGCAGAGAGTTAAACAAGGCATAAAACTGGGCAAGATACCCTGACTGGCAAGACACATCAGTCCAGGTACGCAAACACAAGAGGGTTTGAGGAGTTGAATCATGCTTGAACGATGGGCGAGTGTTCCAACACAAGGTATGCTGGTAGCGCTGGCTGTGTTCCTCTTTTTGGTATTGCGCTACCGCCGCGCCCCGCTCGGATCGTTGAGCAACCAGTTGCTGCTGGCCTTCTCCGGTGTGGCGGCAATTTCAATGGCAATGATCGTCGGCGCCTTTATCTGGCAAACCCGTGTCATCCTTACCAACCAGGCTGGCGAAGCATTTTTAGCCGTTGCCAGATCGGAGAGCCAACGCCTTGGAGAACAAGTGACGGGAGAGACGACGTTACTCCAAAACCTGGCCGGGGACCAAACGTTTTTCCACCACATCGTTAACACCAGCGACGCCAGACTGGGCACGCTATCGCCCGAAGAACGCGCTGTCCGCCTCCAGGCTATCAACGACGCCTGGGTTAACCAGACCGACCAAGCCCTCCGCAATGCCGTCCTTGACAATCTGGCCAGCATCGAACTGAATAACTTCGCCCATGACTTTCCGGGTCACACCCAACTGATCCTCACCGACGCTTATGGCCGCCTGGTGGCAGCCGGCGGTCATACACCCGAACACTATTACTACGGCGAAGAGACGTGGTGGCGCGAGGCCTGGAACGAGGGATACGGCGGCATTTACGTCGGCAGCCCAAGCCTCACGCCTGGTCAGCAGACAACAACGATCGAATTTGCCGTTCCGGTTTATCGCCCCCCAGACGAAGGTGAGGATATTCGTCCTGCGGAGAAAGTGGTCGTTGGCGTACTCAACTCACAGTTTGCCATCCACAACCTCCGGGTCTTCGCCAGTGCCTCCTCCACCGGCGAAACCGGTGCATTATCCCTGGTGGACAACACCGGCCTGGTGTTATACAGTCTTAATCCGGCCCTGGTCGGGACGCAGTTGGTAGGCGATTTTCAGGCTGACATCGCCGACAACCCGTTCAACTGGAGCGTTGATCCCGACGAAACCGGGCGAGACATCATCCACAGCCACGCCATCCTCATCGCCCCGCCAGAACAGGCATACCTCGGCACCCTGGGTTGGGCTATTGTGATGCAGCAGGCCGAAGCTGAGGCTCTGGCTACCGTGGGGCATCTCTCGCAAATTGCGCTGCTGGGTGGCCTACTGGTGTTGATATTCGCCATCGCGATAGGAAGCTGGATCGCGCGGCAACTTACCCACCCCATCCAAGAACTGACAAAAACCGCTTCCGACATGGCCGGTGGTCAACTCGAACGCAGCGCTCGGATTTCCGGCCCGACCGAACTCCGCACCCTGGCCGAGGCGTTTAATAACATGACCGCGCAACTTCGCGAACTCATCAGCGGCCTGGAACAACGCGTAGCCGAGCGCACCCGCGACCTGGAACGCCATTCGGCCTACCTGGAGGCCTCAGCCGAGGTGGGCCGCGCGGCGTCATCAGTCCTGGATGCGGATCAGTTGATCCGGCAGGTGGTCCAGTTGATCCGCGAGCGGTTTGGCCTGTACTACGCGGGGCTGTTCCTGGTGGACGAGGCCAGCGAGTGGGCGGTGTTGCGAGCCGGCACCGGCGAGGCTGGCCAGGCGATGCTGGCCCGCGGCCACCGGATCAAAGTTGGTAGTGGGGTGATCGGCTGGAGCATCGCCCATGCCCAAGCGCGGGTTGCGCTGGAGGCAGGCGAAGACGCCGTGCGTTTGGCTACGGCGGAGCTGCCGGATACTCGCTCGGAAGCAGCCCTGCCCCTGCGCTCGCGCGGCGAGGTGCTCGGCGCATTGACGGTCCAGAGTGACCAGCCCAACGCCTTTGACGAGGATACCATCGTCGTTTTACAGACGATGGCCGACCAGGTAGCGGTGGCACTAGACAACGCGCGCCTGTTCGCCGAAAGCCAGGCGGCCTTGGAAGCAACACGCCGCACCCATCACGAACTCAGCCACGAGGCCTGGGCTAACTTGCTCCGCGCCCAGCCCGACCTGGGATACCGCAGCAGCGAGGACGGTGTCACCAGCGCTGGAGATATATGGCGACCCGAGATGGAACAAGCCTTGCAGGAGGGAGAAACCATCCAGGGCAATGGGGCCGCCGTCGGGGCAAAACTTTCCCTGGCCGTGCCCATCAAAGTGCGTGGCGAAGTTGTCGGTGTGCTGGATACCTACAAGCCCGCCGGGGCCGATGAATGGACGCCCGAGGAGATCACTCTGCTGGAGACACTGGCCGACCAGTTAGGCACGGCGCTGGAAAGTGCCCGGCTCTACGAGGACGCACAGCGTCGCGCCGCCCGTGAGCGGCTGACCCGCGAGATCACCGACAAGATGCGCCGCGCTACCAACGTGGAGGGCATCGTGCAAACAGTAGTGGATGAGCTTTTCAGCCTGTTGGGAACATCGCATGCCTTCGTGCGATTGGGAACCGCTCCGCCAGCACAAGACACGGAGACAAGGGGACAAGGGGACAAGGGGACAAGGGGACAGGGGAACAGGGGGACAAAGTGAAGGACACATTACGCATTACGTATCACGTATCACGTATTACGTATTACGCATTATTTCTTGAGGCATGAGCCATGACCACAACTATTGCTATCAGCAGTCAAAAAGGAGGAGTGGCCAAGACCACTACCTGCCTGTCGTTAGGAGCCTGTCTGGCCGAGATGAAGCAAAGCGTCCTGCTCATTGACCTGGATCCCCAGGCCCATCTCACCATCTCGCTGGGGTTGAGACCCGATAAACTACGCCACGCAGTGGATGATGCCCTCCTGGGAAACACTTCGTTGGTAAGCACCAGCCGTGAGAGCCCTGTATTCGGCCTGGACATCGTGCCTGCTAATCGGATGCTGGTCGTCCTCGACAAAATCCTCTACGGGCGACCGGGCTATCAGTTTCATTTGAAGAAAGGGCTGGACGCTATGGGGGAAGGATTCTATGACTTCGTCCTGATTGACTGCCCGCCCTCCTTTGGAACACTAACCCTCAACGGACTGACAGCGGCCGATTTGCTCCTAATTCCCGTCCAGTGCGATTATTACGCCGCTCACTCGCTTCGTCACTTCGTGAAAATGGTTCAACAGGTACGGGAGAAAACGAATCCCTGGCTGACCTACCGAGTGCTGGTGACGATGTACGACCGGCGCAACAAGATCTGCCGGGTCATACTTGATCAGATGCGGCGAGGGCTGAACAACGTCCTCTTCAATACCATCATTGAGGTGGATACCAAGTTACGGGAGAGCCCGGCGTTCGGCCAACCGATCACACTCTATGCGCCAAAGACCCGGGGGACTCAACAGTACCGTGCCCTGGCCAAGGAGTTGATGAACCATGACAGATAAAGACCTCAGAAACCAGCTCGAAGGGCTGTTTGCCGACACTGTTTTTGAGCCAGAGACAGAGACAGAGGAAGCTGAACTGCTGCTAGATGAAACAATCGTTGGTCTCCTCGAAGGCGAATCTGGGACTAAGCCGGTAGCAGCCGGGCCAGCAACAGTGGAAGCCCCCCCACCCATCCCGGCAAAGCCAGAAGAAGCCCCGCAAGAGACCAAGGAAAAGCACGGTTTCCCTCACACCATCCCGGCGAGCGTTCGCCTCTGGGAGATCGCACTGGGAAACCAAGGCAGCAGAATCCTTAGTATCCTGCTGCGCGGCGCAATCATCCTCGGGGGAGTGCTCCTTGTCTTCCTGCTGATTCGCCTTATCTGGCAAAATTCTATGCTCTGGTCGGGGTTCCATGTCTTATACTTCGCCGCCTATGTGGTGGCTATCGCCATCACGTTGATACAGTGGATGTTCAACTCCTCCTTGATCAGAGCCCTCCGAGAAGCAAAAGAAAGAAACGCCGAAGCAACCCACTCTCAGACTCTTCTTGAGGAACGGGCAGGTGAACTAGCCACGGCGAACGCTCTGTTACAGAAACGCACTCTTCAGCTCCAGACCGCTGTCCTGATCTCTCAGACCGCTGCCTCGGTACTCGACCCCGACGAACTGGTGGGGCAGGCAGTGAACCTGATCCGCGAGCGATTTAACCTATATTACGTCGGCCTGTTCTTGATTGATGAATCTGGGCAGTGGGCGGCGCTGAAAGCAGGTACAGGCGATGCCGGCCGTCGGATGCTGGAACAGGGCTACAGGCTCGAGGTGGGCGACACCTCCACAGTTGGCTGGTGCACAGCCAATGCCCAGGCCCGCACTGCCCCGGACCTGGATGGTATGCGCTCTAACGGTCGGACTAAGCACTCAACTGAACACTCACGTGGAAGCCTCGTCGAAGTCAATCCACTGCTGCCGGAGACGCGCTCGGAGATAGCACTGCCGCTGCGGTCCCGTGGCCGAGTGATCGGTGCGCTGGATGTGCAGAGCGCTGAGCGCGAAGCCTTCTCTCAGGAAGACGTCGCCGTACTGCAGGCGGTGGCCGACCAAGTAGCAGTGGCAATTGATAACGCGCAGTTGTTTGCAGAGATACAGGCAAAGCTGGAGGAGATAGAAGCACGCCAAAAGCGCGACGTGCGTGAACAGTGGGCTGATTTCTTGTCCACGCAGACCGTCCCCAGCTACGAACGTACCCGGCCGGGCGTGACGCCTCTCGACGACGCCACAGTGTCCGAGGGCGCCGGTGAGCTCGGTCGAGCCGTCAAGCAGGCGCTGGCGCGACAGGAGGCAGTCGTGCAACCAGATACAAGCAACGGGGCAGGGCAGGCTACTCTGGTGGTGCCCATCAGCCTGCGCAACGAGGTGCTTGGCGCGCTGGGGTTGCACGAGACGGAAGGCGGGCGGCGGTGGACGGACGACGAAATCGCGCTCATCGAAGCCGTGGCCGACCAGATGGCACTGGCCATCGAGAACGCTCGCCTGCTGGAAGAGACCCGGCGGCGCGCAGAACGGGAGCGGACTATTGCCGGCATCACCGCTCAGGTCCGCTCGTCTATGGACCCGGAGACTATCCTGCAGACCGCCGTGCGGGAACTGGGCGCGGCTCTCGGCACCGACCGGACGTTTGTACGATTGGGCACGGGCACACAACCACCTGAGGAATGATTTTCGGAGAGACGCACGCAACCACCCTGGCCGCCGCCGACAAACTGTTACGGCCAGGCAGTCCTGATGTTTCCTAACTGACAGAAGGGGTTAGCAATGAGAGAACAAATTTCCTCCTGGTTGGCACCCTCGACGGAGAATCCCGATTTGGCACGACGGCAGCGTCTGCTAAACCTGTTGTTGTTGGGACTGGCCTGTCCTGGCTTCCTCTTTGGACTGGCCATGGTGGTGATGTGGGCTCTGGGCAGGGCCCCCATCACCGGAGCGTTGGCTGGCTTGGGCGTGCAGCCGTTCTACCTTCTGGCCTACTGGCTGGGTCGGCGCGGACGAGTGCGTCTGGCGGCCTACGTTCCTGTCATTGTCCTCTTCCTGGTGATGGCTGGGACGAGCTATCAACTTGGCGTTGGCCATGTAGCTCTCGTCGGCTACGCCATGGTCACACTGACGGCTGGCATTTTGATCGGCACCGGCACTGCTCTGCTTTTCGCACTGCTCAGCATGATCGCTCACGTGGCCGTTGGCATGGCTCAGATGGCAGGCGGACTGCCCGGCGCACTTGCGCCAGAGACTACAGTGATCGCCGACGGAATCGGGCTGGGACTGGGGCTGGTCGTCGTGGTGATTTTTGATTGGCTCTCCAGCCGTGAGATGAGTAAGGTGCTGCGCAGCGAGCGAGAATTGAGTGCTGAGTTGCGGACCCACCGCGCAGAACTGGCACAGCGCGTCGCCAAACGCACGGCCGATCTGGAGCACCGCGCTGTCCAACTGCAGACCGCCGCAGAGGTAGCCCGCGAAGCCACTGCCATCCTCGACGTACACCAACTCCTCGACACGACGGTGCACCTCATCTCCGAGAGGTTTGGCTTCTACCACGCCGGTGCCTTCCTGGTGGACGAGCGGGGCGAGTATGCTGTCCTGCGCACAGCCTCCTCCGAGAGCGGACACCAAATGCTGGAGCGGGGCCATAAATTGCAGGTCGGTGAGGCCGGCATCGTCGGTTACGTCGCGGCGACAGGCGAACCCCGCATCGTCCTCGACGTGGGCAAGGACGCCGTACACCTCACCCACTCTGCCCTCCCCGACACTCACTCCGAAATGGCCCTTCCGCTGAAGGTCCGCGGCCGCACCATCGGCGTGCTGGACATCCAGTCCACCCAAGAGGCAGCCTTCTCCGAGGGCGACATGGCGGTTCTGCAGGTGCTGGCCGACCAGTTGGCCGTCGCCATAGAGAACGCACGCCTGGTGGAACGCACAGAGGCCCAACTGCGCGAACTGAGCCTCCTCCACGGCGAATACAGCGCTGCCGCCTGGGCCAAACTGACACCGCCGGACCGCTCGTTGGGCTACGTCTATGACCGCGTTGACGTCATGCCGACCGAGAAGTTGCCGACATCAGCTCTCGACTTGGCCCTGGAGCGCGGCGAGACCATCACTCTCATCGAGCCGGATGTGACGGAGACAGTGCTGGCGACGCCGCTCCGGTTGCACGACCAGATCATCGGGACTTTGGGCATCCAGGCTACGGACGGGGCCCGAGAGTGGGCGCCCGGCGAAATCGCCCTCGTCGAGGCGGTGAGCGATCAGGTGGCGCAGGCGCTGGAGAACGCTCGACTCTTCGCTGAGACACAGCGGCGCGCCGGAGAGCAGGAGAGGCTGGCCCGCATCGCTGCCCTAGCCAGCTCAACACTGGAGATTGACGAACTGATCGAGCACCTGATGCAGGAGACCTTGCAACTGATAGAGGCGGAAACCTTCCTGGTGCTCCTTGCGGACAAAGAGCGGCAGATCCTATCTACACGTTACATCTCCAGTAAAGGCGTCGCCGTCTCGACGCCAGAGAGGAAGTACATCCCAATGGACGCGGAGGGCTTTGAGCAAAGCATCTACGCGCGGGGCGGGGTCTACGCCTCCAACCTGGGGGTTAACGACCCGAACATCATCCCGGCCTACCGGCCGTATATGAAACAGCTCCGCGTCCGCAACTTCTGCGGCGTCGCCTTGCGCGTGCGAGACCGCAGCATCGGAGAGATGTACCTGGTCAATCGGCCCGGGGGATTCGGGCAGGACGAAATCCGCATCCTGCGGGTCATCGCCAGCTACGTGGCTAACGCCATAGAGAACGCCCACCTGTTCGAAGAGGCACAACGGAGGGCAACCCAGTTGGCCGCCGCCGCCGAGGTCGCACGAGATGCGACCGCCATCTTGGACGTGGATCAGTTGCTGGATGAGACGGTACACCTCATCTCCGAGCAGTTCGGCTTCTACCACGCTGGCGTCTTCTTCCTGGACGAACAGGACGAATACGCCGTCCTGCGGGCCGCCTCTTCCGAAGGCGGACGCCGCATGCTGGAGCGGGGTCACAAACTGCAGGTTGGTAAGGTTGGTATCGTCGGCTACGTCGCCGGTACAGGGGAGCCTCGCGTCGCTTTGGATGTAGGCGCGGACGCCGTGCACTTCGTTAACCCTGACCTCCCCGGCACTCGCTCGGAGATGGGATTGCCGCTGAAAGTACGAGGGCGAGTAATCGGGGTGTTAGACGTCCAGTCCACCCAGGAGGCCGCCTTCTCCGAGGACGACGTGGCAGTTTTGCAGACGCTGGCCGACCAGTTGGCTGCCGCCATCGCAAACGCTCGCCTGTTCCAGGAGGTTCGGACCGACGCAATGCGCCGCGCCTTGATCAATGAGGTACAACAGGCCGCTGCGGCGTCGTTTGATCCGGATGAGATGCTCCACCAGGCCGGGGAGGTCATCTCTCGTCGCCTGCAGAGGCCCTCCGCCATCTTCTTCTGGGAACCAGAGGAGAAGATCCTCCGACCCGTCGCAGTCCACGATGCCCACGCCGCCGATGTTCCGCTGGCCGATGACTTGCGGGTGACCCGCCAGATGCACCCCACCCTTTTCTCCGAGGTGGTTGATGGGCGCCACATTTGTGTTCTAGACACGCTTGCCCCACACCTTGGCCAGTCCGCTGCCACTCTGGCCAAGCAACTGGGAATTCAGACCAGCGTATATGTCCCCCTGACAACCCGTGACCAGGTGCTGGGAGTGCTAGCTCTCGCTCAGCTTGAGGGACGTCCGCCTGAGGGAATGGACTTCTTCGAGACCGTAGGGGCCAACCTGAGCGTGGCCCTGGAGAACGCCCGTCTGTACCAGGATGCCGTGGAAACAACCGAGCAGTTGAAGGAGATAGACCGGCTCAAGAACCAGTTCCTGGCCAACATGTCCCACGAGTTGCGTACGCCGCTCAACTCCATCATCGGTTTCTCTCGCGTCATCCTTAAGGGCATTGACGGTCCGATCACAGATATGCAGCGCACCGACCTGCAGGCCGTCTACGATAGCGGGCAGCACCTGTTGGGCCTGATCAACGACATCCTGGACATATCGAAGATTCAGGCTGGCAAGATGGAACTCTCCTTCGAAGATACGGACCTACGCGAGGTCATTAAGGGCGTCATGGCCACCGTCACCGCGCTGGTCGAGGATAAGCCCGTCGAGCTACAGCAGTCCGTACCCACAGACCTGCCGGCCATACGCGCGGACCCACGCCGCATCCGCCAGGTGCTCCTCAACCTGATCGGCAATGCCGCCAAGTTTACCGAGGAGGGCTTCATTCGCGTGGAGGCCGAGGCGGGTCCCACCGAAGTGGTCGTGTCGGTCGCCGACAGTGGCGCCGGCATCCCGTCCGACAAGTTGAGAACCATCTTCGAGGAGTTCACTCAGGTGGATAGCTCCAGCACGCGCCGCGCCGGGGGTACGGGGTTGGGCCTCTCCATCACCAGGCACTTCGTGGAGATGCACGGTGGCCGCATCTGGGCGGAGAGCACATCTGACGCTGGATCAACCTTCTACGTCGCGTTGCCTATTGGGGGTCCCCCCGAGCCGTCTGAGGAAGAGGAGGCACAGGCAGCGGAGACGGAACAACCAGAACTGGCCCCAGAATCCGATCAGAGGGTCGTGCTCTGCGTGGACGACGATGAGGGCGTCATCACGCTCTTCCGCCGTTACCTGAGCAAGCAGGACTACCGGGTCATCGGCCTCACCGACAGCGCAGCAGTGACGGAACAGGCCCGGCAACTCAAACCCTTTGCCATCACCATGGACGTGATGATGCCCAGCAAGGACGGCTGGCAGGTCATTCAGGAACTCAAGGCCGATCCCGATACCCGCGACATCCCAGTCATCATGTGCACCATTGCAGGTGAAGGAAAGGAACGTGGCCTCAGCCTAGGCGCATCCGGCTACCTGGTCAAACCGATCCTCGAAGCTGATCTGGTGGCCGCGCTGAAGCGATTGGACCGGGAAAAAAACCACCACCGGGTACTGGTAGTGGACGATCAGACGGAGGACCGAAATCTCCTACGCCGGATGATCGAAGCCCAAGAGGGGTACGAGGTTGTGGAGGCTGCCAGCGGGCAGGAGGCCATCACTCTGGTTCGACAGGTACAGCCCAACATCATTATCCTGGATCTCATGATGCCGGGGGTAGACGGCTTCGCCGTTTTGGAATCAGTTAAGGCAAGCAAGTCCACCCGCTCTATTCCTATTATCGTCGTAACCGCCAAAGACCTGACCCAGAAAGAACGGGACATCCTCAACAGACGAGTGGAAACGCTGCTGCAGAAGGGACTATTCGAACAACAGGAGTTACTGGCAGACGTGGCGGCAGCGTTGGAACGGATCAAAACAGATGGGAAGTAAGTCAACAAATGAAACGGGACAAGTTCAAACACCAAGTCTGGCTAGAGTGCGCGGCATGCGGACATCGCACTCCTTATATCCGGCCGCTGCAGGCCTGTGAGCGGTGCGGCGGGAAATGGATTGACGCTCGCTACGACTACGGCGATGTGCGAGAACAGTGGCCGGCTATACTGCGCGAGCGCCCCTTCGACATGTGGCGCTACCGGGAACTGCTCCCCCTCCGCGACGACGCACACAGAGTGACGCTGGGCGAGGGTGGAACCCCGCTGCTTCACGCCACCAACCTGGGGCTGATGCTCGGCTGTCCACACATCTACGTCAAGGACGAGCGACAGGGACCGACCGGCTCATTCAAGGACCGGCAAGCTTCACTGGCCATCTCAATGATGAAGGAGCAGGCGATCACCGAGGCAGTCGTCGCCTCCACCGGCAACGTCGCCATCTCCTACTCGGCCTACTCCGCGCTGGCCGGGATCAAAATGTGGGCCTTCCTAACCAGCCTGGTACCCTCTGAGAAGATGCGCGAGGTAGCACTCTACGGCAGCGAAGTGATCAAAGTGACCGCCACCTACGACCAGACTAAGAAAGTCGCAGCAGATTTTGCAGCCCGTAAGGGGCTCTTCCTCGACCGGGGCATCCGGGGCATCTCGGCCCGCGAGGCCATGAAAACTGTCGCTTTCGAGATCGCTGAACAACTCCCCATGCTGATCGGCCCTGGTGATACTCCCTGGCGCACACCCGACTGGTACTTTCAGGCCGTCAGCGGGGGAATGGGGCCGGTAGGCGTGTGGAAAGCTTATGAGGAATTGATGACATTGGGACTGGTGGATCGGATGCCTAAACTGGCCTGCATCCAGGCCGCTGGCTGCGCGCCGATGGTCCACTCCTTCAACAAAGGATTGGAAGAGGCCGAACCAGTCCTCAACCCACAGACGCTGGTCATCACCATCGCTACTGGCAGCCCCGGCCCCGCCTATTCTTTCCTGAACCGGGTCATCCGGGAGCACGGCGGCGCTTTCGAGGCAGTCACCGACGAGGAAATATTCCGCGCTATGCACGTGATGGCCAAGTTAGACGGCATCTCGATGGAACCGGCGGCCGCGACTGCCTTCGCCGGGCTGTTCAAACTGCTCAGCAAGGGTGTGATCCAGCGCGATGAGATCATCATCGTCAACTGCTCTGGCCATACCTTCCCGGTTGAAAAACATCTCCTGGGGGATGAGTGGGCACGGACAGTTGAGGTGACCACAGAGACACCGGCTGTGGAGGAAGGACTGCTGGGCTCGCTGGGACAGCTCAACGGACGGGTGCGGAGCATCGCCATTATCGAGGACGACCCCCAGGCCACCCTGTTGCTGCGGCGCATCCTGCAGACACGGGGCGAGTACCGGATTTTCGAGGCTCACGACGGAACCACAGGCCTCGAGTTAGTACGCCGCGAGCGACCCGACGTCATCCTGCTGGACCTGATGATACCGGGTATGGACGGCTTTGAGGTACTGGAAGCCCTCAAGGCCGACGAGAAAGTAAACGACGTGCCAGTGATCGTCATCACGGCCAAGGAACTGACAGCCACCGAGCGAGAGCGCCTCAGCGGCCAGATTGAGATGTTGATGCAGAAGGGGTCCTTCACCGACGAAGAGCTGCTGGAAGAAATCCTGAAGCAGGCGGCGTGAACAAGAAACCAGGTTTTTCGGAAAAAACCTGGTTTCTCGGCCGGAATTGCAGATTTCCACAAGTTTCTCAAACCATGCCGGGCTCAATTGTATGGACCAAGTGACCAAAGTCCTCTACGTGGAGGATGATCCGTCCAGCGTAATACTGGTGCGTCGCGTGCTCGAGAGCGAAGGCTACCAGGTCATCTCTGTCCCGGATGGCCTCTCCGCCATCAAGGTCGCCGAACGTGAGATGCCCCATCTGATCCTGATGGACATCAACGTCGGCGGGTTGGACGGCTACGAGGTGACCACCCGGCTACGGACCATCGAGGAATTGAAACATGTGCCCGTCGTGGCCGTCACTGCCGCCACGCTAAATGGCGACCGAGAACGAGCACTCACCGCTGGCTGCATCGGTTATATCCCCAAGCCAATTGACGTAGACAAATTCCCAGACCAGGTACGGGCCTTCCTGCAAGGGACACGGGAAGAAATCGAGTCGGCGGAGGAGAAGAGTGAATATCTGGTCGAGTACAGCCGCAGATTGGTGGACCGGCTAGAGAAAAAAATTCGCGAACTGGAGGCAACTAACGTCGAACTCCAGCAGATGGATAAGATAAAGACGGATTTTATCATCCTGGCCGGCCACGAATTCCGCACCCCCATTACCGTCATCTACGGCTATGCCCAGATCCTTCAATCCGACCCTGACATCTCCGGCTCCATTGACGAGGTCGGCAGCCCACGTTTCATCATCGAAAAGATGGCGGAGGCCACCTGGCGTTTGAACCAGGTGGTCGAGGACATCCTTAACGTCTCCTCGATTGACGCTGATAAATTGGACCTGGCGATAGGACCAGTCTTCCTGAATCCCCTGGTACGTAATGCGGTGCAGAGCGTCACCAACACAGCACCTGACCGGGAACTAACCTTTGAGTTCGAGGGACTGGAGGACCTCCCGATGGTGATGGGGGATTCGAAACGGCTCTACCAGGTGCTGTGGAACTTGATTAGCAATGCGGTGAAATACACTCCCGACGGAGGGCGCATCCGCATCATGGGACGTCAGATCGAGGACACAGTGCAAATCGCTGTCCAGGATAGTGGGGTGGGCATTCCACCGGAGGATCAAGAGCGCATCTTTAATCACTTCTACGTGCTAGAGGACACGGCCCTCCACCGCTCCAGCAAGACGGCATTCAAGGGCGGCGGACTGGGATTGGGACTCACCGTAGCGCGGGGCATTATCAAGGCCCACGGGGGTAGAATCTGGGCGGAAAGCGAAGGACGTGATGAGGAGCGATTGCCGGGCAGTACTTTTCACATCCTCTTGCCACTGGGTGATCTTCCCTCCTCGTAACTGCCTACTCCCGCCTCCACTCCAGAGGCACATTGCCCTCCGCCAACCGCATACCTGGGTCGCGGACCATCAACAACATGCTGGCCACCAGCAGCCCTCCCCCAGCCCACTGCACCGGTGTCAGTCGCTCGCCCAGCACCAGGAAAGCCAGCACCAGACTGACCAGCAGTTCCAGCAGGCCGACCAACGACGTCTCGACTCCTCCCACCCGCTGGAGTGCGCTGAACATCGCCAGCCGCGACATGGCGGTCGTCAGTCCCAGCGCCAGGATGGCGGACCAACCAGCGGCCGCGATAGGCTCCACCGGCTGCGCTTGTAACACCCGCGCCAGGCCGACCACACAGGCCATCGCCGTCAGAATGTGAAGCGTCGCCGTGCGCGACGGGACGTCGGCCAGCACCCACTGTCCCAACACCAGGTACCAACCATAGGTCGCCGCCGAGGCGACCATCAGCGTCACCCCCAGCCAGTCCAGTTCGCCCGGCCCCACGCGCGTCAGGAAGTAGATGCCCAGCATCGAGAGCGCCAGCCGCGCCACGGTGAGGCGCGTCAGCGGCTGCCCGGAAGCAAAGAGAAACAGCACCACCCACAGCGGATAGAGTGCGTTGAGCAACGCAGCACGGGAGGCATCGAGGCGTGAGAGGCTCGTGTAATAGAGCAACGAGCCGAGGCCATTGACCACCCCAACGCTAATACATCCGATCAGGCCACGCCAGGAGATGGCAACCTCGCGGCGCCAGAAGAACGCAAATGCCAGCCAGAGGAGCAACACCGCCACCAGCGTGCGAAAGGCAGCCAGGGTGAACGGCGCGACGCCGTACCGATAAGCCAGTTTGCCCAAAATGGGTGCCCAGCCCAGGAAGAAACTGGCCACAAACGTGCTCATGATTCCCCGACGTTGCTCGTGGCTTAGACGTGTCACCTCGCCTCCATTGTAAGTCCTAGGTCCCCAGTTTCAAGTCCCAAGTTCCCCTGCTCCTATCCTCTCTTCCTGTTATCCAACCCGCTGTTATTGGTTATTGGTCATTTGTCATTGGTCATTGATCATTTTCGCCAGTTGTGCTGTAGCCACACTTGTGCTACACTTTTACCGATGACTCCAAGACAGAAACGTATCGTTTATACCCTGGCGATCGCCGACATTGCCATCATCCTGGTCCTGGCGGTTCTTGTGACGCGTCCTTCTAGTACCAGTCCCTCGCCCCTCTCACACTCCCCCATTCCCCCACCCCCCCACTTCCCCACTCCCTCACTTCCCCACTACCCCACTCCCCCACTTCCCCACTACCCTACTCCCCCACTTCCACACGCTCGCACTCCCGCACCCATACAGCAGACCTGCCAGCAGGCTACGCAACTATTGGCTCAGGCCGGGCTGGGCGGGACAGTGACGCTGACCTCCGGCAACTCGCTCCGTTTCGAAATCACCCAGTCACCCAGTCACCCAGTCACCCAGTCACCCAACGAGGCCGCTCAGTCGGTGTGGACAGCCTTCGACGTCGCGCTGGCCTTACAAGAACAGGAAGATGAGTGCGCCACCTTCACCCAGGTCGAAGTCACAATCCTGGCCGTTCGGCTGAACGCTCACGACGAAGCCCACAGCGGTCAGACCGACGCTTTCAGTTCCTGGCAGATCTACGCGAGCGTGAGTGCGGCGGACCTGGAGGCCTTCAGCGCTGGCGAACTGAGTGAGAATGAATTCATCGAGCGCGTAACATACACAACCAGCGTAATACGTAATGAGTAATGCGTAAAAGGTGAATGGGATCTGTGTTCTTGCACCACGATAAGAGTATAGCATACTCGTTCCATCAACACAAGGGAAACGGCCCTTCGGCAAAAGACCTCCGAGGTTTACGAAATAGTGCTCTCCAACCCGGTAACGAGGAAGAAGATGGTGTGTGATGAGAAAATTACTGTTGCCCCTCTTCCTAAGTCTGTCGCTCTTGTTGACCGTTAGTGCACTGCTCTCATCCGCCGCCCCAGCGGCCCCGTTGCACACCCTGCACTCAGGTCACCACTTTCTGCCCCCCTACACCAATCCCTGCGATCGTTTCGGCTTCGACAGCGGCGCGCTGACCAGCTACGACGTCGCCCAACTTCACGCCGGATGGTACAGCGATTGGGGTGCACGCCTCAACCCGGCCCATCCCGACGGCCTGACCTACGTCCAACTGATCCGCTTCCACGCCGGTGCCGACCCTCACGACCCGGCGCAGGTCACAGTGACCCCCAGCCGGGAGATCATTGCCCAGATTGCCGCCGCGCATCCAGGCTCCCTGTGGTTTATGAGCAACGAGCCGGATTCCGTCTACCAGGGTGACCCTATCCTGCCCGAGATCTACGCCATAGTTTATCACGACTTTTACACCTACATTAAGGGGCTGGATCCCGCAGCGCTGATCGCCAACGGCGGCATCGTCCAGCCCACTCCCTGCCGGCTGGAGTACCTGGACATCGTATGGGACACGCATCAGCAGACCTACGGCGAGCCAATGCCAGTGGACGTGTGGAACATCCACGCTTTCATCCTGCGTGAGGTATACGGCTCCTGGGGAGCCAGTACGCCGCCGGGGGTGGACCCTGGTTGCGCCATTGACTATCCCATCCGTGACGGCGACAGCGTGGGTGTGCTCCGCAATAACCTCATCGCCATGCGCCAGTGGATGAAGGACAAAGGGGAACAGAACAAACCGCTGATCATCAGCGAGTACGGTGTGCTGTGGCCGGACTGGTTCGCAGATGAGGACGGGCGCACTTTTCCTCCCGCCCGCGTGAGCCACTTTATGACCCAGACCTTTGACCTGTTTCTCAACGAAACCTATCCGGACATCGGCTACCCCGAGGACGACTACCGGCTGGTGCAGGTCTGGTCCTGGTACAGCCTGTCCGACGACCAGGACTACAACGGCTATCTGTTTCACAGTGACTCCAAGCAAATCTCCCCGATGGGACAGACCTATGCCGCCTACACCGCCGCCCTGGCCGACGCGCAAGCCGGCTACACCGACCTGACGACTCAACTACGGGCCAGTCTGGAGCCACTTGAGCACCTTACCCCAACCGTGCCCTACGAAACGCTGACCATCACAATCCCGCTGACGGGGGCTGTCGCCAATCTGGGCCAGGTGCCTGCGACCGGCGCGGTCATCGGCCTTCCACTGCTGGGATTCCAGCTCGTCCAGGACGTGCCTGCACGGTACGAGGAGGACGTCGCCTTGCTGCCGTTGCCGATGTTTGTCATCACAGAACCTGGGGCGTACAATCTGTCGCTCGTCGCTGACCCCAACCAGGCGGTGGCCGACGTGCGTCGCTGGAACGACGACTGCACGCTGACTGTGGACGCCCGGCCCGACCTGCTGATTTCAACGACGACCTGGAGCATACAGCCACCGGGAGCCCAGGGGGATGTGCTGAACATCACTTCGACAGTGGCTAACAGCGGGCTGTGGCCGTCGCCGCCTGCCTCGGGCACGCTTTACCTGAACAACGTCCACGGCACTCCGCTCCTGCCCGCCCAGCGTTTCTCCATCCCGGCCCTCGGCTCCGGCGCTCAGGTGGTCGTCGCGGAGGAATTGATCCTGCCCGCTTCGAGCGAGGACATCTACCGCCTGGCACTGGAGGTGGATAGCGACGGGGTTCTGGATGAGCAGGATGAGTGCAACAACCGAGTCGAAATGACGATCCCTGTCGTCGTCACAGCCACGCTGAAACCGGATGCCGCCGCCATACTAACCTCGACTAGCGGTCACCTGGTCTTCCTATTCCCTGCCGGGACGGTGACGAGACCTACGGAG
>Ga0190284_1000623_pt1 | contig 19072 bp, 14 predicted proteins | sample 48691812_MG_FD_161668 | JGI IMG/M metagenome (GOLD analysis project Ga0190284, IMG submission 161668) | Hydrothermal vent microbial mat bacterial communities from Southern Trench, Guaymas Basin, Mexico - 4869-18-1-2_MG | ecosystem: Environmental > Aquatic > Marine > Hydrothermal vents >...
CATATCCCTATTGATATATAAAGCATGCATCGCTGTCATTGTATGCTGTATTGGTTATATTGGTCTTTGTCCCGGTCCTGATATCAAAGATTATGAGATCTTCTTTTCCGCCTGACCTTTCTTCGTAGACGATCAGGTTACCATCAGGTGAAAACATAGGATGTCCATCCCAGTCTCCATTATGCGTGACCCTTATTTCATTCTGGTCCCTGATATCTGCATAATAGACCTCGCTATTATCACCAAAATATTTGGTATAGGTTATTTTTGTTGAATCATTTGAAAGGTCTGGCGTCCTCCTCCGGTCATTGTTTCCAAAGAGTCTGGAGACCGACGAACCATCATGATTCATTATATAAATATTATCATGTCCCGGCATCCCTGATTCAAAGACAATCTTTGAATCGAATGGATGCCCATTAGGGTGCCAATCATGTCCGCTGCTATTATGTGTAAGTCTTATTTGGCCGCCTCCATCACTGTTTATCCGGAAAAGTTCCCAGTCTCCGTCTATGTATGCTTCAAAATAGATATATCTCATATCATATGACCAGGAAGGATATGCGGATCTATAGCTATTATGAGTTATCTGGTGTTTGTTCTGGCCATCCCAGTCCATTATTATTATCTGCCATACACCGTTAATATCAGAAGTATATGCGATTTTTTTCCCATCAGGCGAGACCTCGGGATAAAGATCATCCCTGTTGTGATCAGTCAGTCTCTGACGTCCCGATCCATCAAGATTTATACTGTAGATATTATAATTTCCGTCCCTGTTTGATTTGAATACGAGTTTTTGAATAGAATTTCCGTTTTCACCCGTTGTGCCGGCGGAAGCAGCAGAATTTGCTGCCTGCTCTTCCTGCTCAGCTTTCTGGGTTTCAAGATAGTCTTTAATAAGAGAATTATCTATAGCAAATCCTTCTATTCTGAGTTTTTTACCGGTGCCCTGATCCTCAAGTTTTATATTGGCTTCTATTTGCGACCTGTCTTCTTCCTGACCGGAAAGGAATATGTCTCTTTTTTCAAAATTATAGATACTTGAATTTGATGAATCAAAGGAATATATAAAAAGTGTATGTTTGGAGCCCGGATCCAGATCAAGGTCATTAATGTCCAGACTGAAACCGCTATAGATATAGTTATTATTATTAAAAAAATTTGCAACTCCTGTCCGGGCTATGCCATAGGATGCATCTCCTAAAAATCTTCCAAAATCCATTGGCCCGTCCAGGTATATTTTTACTTTGTCTATGCCAGTATTTTCAGAGGAGGCCGTATTGACGGCCCACCCTTCTATGATCGAGAGGTCTTCTATTGCTTTTTGTTCCGCAGGCTTGTCTATGAAGATCCTTATATTGCCACTACCGGTTTTCTGTCCAGAGACATTAAGTATTTTTCTTATGTGGTCCCATCCCGAGATCGTGCTGTAATAATAAATATACAGAAAGTGTGTTGACCCTGGTTCAAGCTCCAGGCCGCTTATGGTCCATTCAAACTTAAATCCGCTTTTTGTAAAGTCCTGACCATAAAGTTCCACGGCCCGTGAAGAATCAAGGCCATAGGACGCAGCACCGAGATATATCCCATTATCCATATCTCCGTCAAGATAGATCTTTACCGTATCCTGTTCCGGAACCTCATCTTCCTGGTTCCTGACATTATTGCTGGAACCTGCATTATCTAAACCGTTTCCGTTATTTTCTGATCCATCTGCGGAAGATCCATTATCTCCAGGATCAGCTGACTGACCACTATCCTCATCTGATCCCTGATCGTTTTTTCCGCCGCGATTTTCACCTGAAGTACCGGCAGAGCCCATACCTTCCTCATTCTCAGGAGTTCCCAATCCTTCCAGATCAGAAACAGTATCGGGTTTATTATCTGAGATATTATTTATATTGGAATCCCCGGTTGCATCATCCACATATTCATCAGTGAGCAGCATATCCTGGTCACCGGGGGATATTTTACTGATAAAAGTGGTGATAAAAAGAGAGGAAACTATAAGAAATAATATTAAAAATATTATTAAGATAACTCTCATATAAAAATATTAAAAATCTTTTAAGTTTTATACTTTTTGTTATATTATTATAAAAATCATATTTGTACAAATAGAAATAATGATAATCGTCTTTCATCAGCGGGACCATGAGAGCATCCAGGGGTTAAAGCTCAATAAAAGCTATCACTCAAGCGGCATAGAATATGAAAGTTTGACAAAAATATTGCTGCTATATAAGTACGCCGGCCGAGAGCGGGATCCGGTGCAGTCAGCTTGTGATAAAATCTTTCATTTAGAATAATGATATAATTGCTATAATATGATCTGGATTTGTAATATTTAACACTATTTAATATATAGATGGACCATAAAAAGATCTTTGTGCTTGGCATGAGCCCGATGCCTTTTGAAAATGATAGGAAGGTATATGGTACCGGCATAAGGACATGGCAATTTGTACAGCCCCTGCTCGAGAAGGGACACAGTCTCTGTATAGTAAATTATGCTATTCCTTCAGCCTACCCTTCAGGTTTCAAGAGTGAGGACTATGAGAAGTATAAATACGGTAAATATGATTTCCAGTACCATGTCCTCAACAAGAAGGATTTTGAAAATACCGGCAGGCTCCTGGAGATAGCGCAGCGATTTGACCCTGATTGCATGGTCGGCTGCACTTTCTACCCCTCATATCTTGGGGCCAGGCTAAAAGAGATCATGGAAGGCGGGCAGGATTCCGGGTCCGTCAAACCTGTTCCCCTGTGGGCCGACCTTTTTGGGCATGTGATGGCAGAGGCCCAGGCCAGGGCATATATGGACGGGGATGATACACCACTGTTTCACTACTGGAACAGCGAGTACAAAATACTCACACAGGCAGATATTTTTTCATGCGTGTCAGGGAGACAGCAGTACTCTACCATAGGGGAGCTGGGAGCCGTTGGGAGGCTCAATAGGCACACCTCGGGTTATAACTTTACAAATACTGTACCATGTGGACTTCCTGCCCAGGAATATGTACATAAAAAAACTGTCATAAGGGGAAAAGATGGGATCGGTGATAAAGATTTTGTCATACTCTGGACAGGCGGATACAATACATGGACCGATGTAGACACACTTTTTGAGGGTCTTATGCTTGCAATGAAAAAAAATCCCCGGATAAGATTTGTATCAACAGGAGGCGAGATACCCGAACAGGACATCAGGACCTACCCTCATTTCCTATCGAAGATAAGGTCCAGTGAATTTGCGGATAGATTTGTGATGAAGGGGTGGATAGCCGGAGAAGATGTGCCGGACCATTACCTTGAAGCTGATATCGGGATAAATATAGATAAAGATATTTATGAGGTGCGCCTGGGAAGCAAGAACCGGATCCTTGACTGGTTCAGGGCAGGACTGTGTGTCCTGTCTTCCAATGTATGCGAGCTTACAGATATAATGGCTGCTGCCGGAGCCGGGTATGTCTTTAAGGCAGGCGACGCAGGGGATCTTGCCGGTAAACTCATCTTCCTGGCGGAACACCCCGGGGAAGTAGTAGCCGCTGGAAAGGCCGGCAAGGAATTCGGGTTCAAGGAGTTTGGTTTCTCCCGGACAACCGCACCACTTCAGGCCTGGGTAGAGGATCCAGGGGCCGCCCCTGACTGGGGGAAGGAAAGAAAGATATTTTTCGAAAAAGAAAAGGCGCTTGCAAACCTTGAGGATATCGCAAAAAAGCAGAACAAGATGATAGAGGAAAGGGACCGGAAGATATCAGAGCTTGAAAGTATTGTGAAAAAAGGTATTGCCTACAAAATATATAATTACATAAAGATAGCCTTAAGGAAGCTGGGGCCCGCAGGCAGGGATAATGGAAGATAAAAGCCTCATCGTCATAGTCACATATAATAGCGGAAACTTCATAGAAGATTGCCTGGTATCCATCGCAGAGCAGGACCATAGAAACTGGCGGCTGGTGGTAATAGACAATGATTCCGGTGATGATACGGTCCACAGGATAAGGCACCTGAGAAATCAGACCACCGCTTTTAATGCGGAAAACTTTAAACTCATAATTCTTAGAAAAAATATTGGTTTCGCACGGGCGGTAAATTATGCAGCATTTAGCAGTATCTGGACCGGGCCGGGCCGGAAAAAAGAAAAAAACCCTGCAGGTTTTGATCACCTTATACTTCTTAATCCCGACATATGCCTATTGCCGGAAGCGTTAAAAAACCTGACTGCTGCTTTTAAGGGCGAGGGTGGAAATAGCATAGGAGCCTGCGGCGGCCTTATCCTTGATTATAAAAAAGATATGGTACAGCATCTTTCAGGCAAGATAACCCCGAATTTTATAACCTATCATGATGGTGCGGGCATGAGTCTTTCAGATATCGGCCAGAGGGCCTCAGGCGATACCGGCAATGACAGGCGGCCATTCAATATAGATGCCGGCAGGGCCATGGACACGGTTGCAAAGGATAATGATATTTCCGGTATTACGGCTGGCAAAAGAATTGCAGAGGATGAGAAAAAAGAAGATATTGTGGAGGCGGATTATGTGACAGGTGCATTTTTTGCCACCAGATTTTCACTTTTTACCGGTGCCGGAGGTTTTGACAGGGGATATAGGCCGGTATATTTTGAGGAGCTTGATTACTGCCTGAAGCTAAAGGAAGCCGGATGGCGGATAGTCTCTAATATGAGAGCAAGATGCAGGCATTTTGAAGGCGCCTCTGTAAAAAAGTTTTCAAGCGGGTTTTACAGGCATTATCACAAGAACAGGATCAGGTGCGCTATTATAAATCTTGATGTACTTGAGTTTATCCGTTTCTTCATACCTGCAGAGATCAAATGGCTCGTGCATAAAGCTACAAAAGATCAGGCATCACCTATTTTATATGCATATTTTATAAATAAGCTGCTGCTGCTGTATAATCTTGGTGTCAAAATAAAAAATTATTTTATATTGAATAAAATAGAGTTAAAATGAATACTACTTTTTAAAGAAATTTGAATTCTTTGAATATAAAATTATAACCGGGAGCAATAAGATGGTGCTTAAATCTACAGCAAAGAAAAAATTACCCAGAATATCCCTGATAAGCTATGATATCGTCGGCAAAAAGATGGCCGGTCCGGGTATAAGGTTTTATGAGTTTTCGAAAATCCTTTCAAAATTTGCCGATGTTACCCTGCATACACCGAATAAGATAGATATAGAAATCGAAGGCATAAAGGCGAGGCCCTATAATCCAAAAAACCACAATTCACTTTCAAGAGGCCTTGAAAATGCGGATATTATACTTATTCAGGGGCATATCCTTTATTATTTTCCATTCCTTAAAAATTTTGCCGGAAAAATAATCATAGACCTCTACAATCCTTTTAATCTTGAAAGCCTGGAGATGTTCAAGGACCAGGATATGACAGAGAGGCTCAGGATCGATAGGAATAATAATAATATTATAAAGCTCCAGCTTGCCATAGGGGACTTTTTTATATGTGCCTCTGAAAAACAGAGGGATTACTGGATCGGCATGCTGGGAGCAATGGGGCGCATAAACCCATATAGCTATGATTCTGACAATACACTGAGGGCCCTTATCGATGTTGTCCCATTCGGCATCCCTTCAGTCCCCCCGAAAAGGGGAGGTGTCTCGATGTCTGAAGTGATCCCAAACCTGAGGGAGGGAGACAAAGTGGCTCTCTGGGGAGGGGGAATATGGAACTGGCTCGATCCGATAACTGCCATCAAGGCCCTCTGGGAGACGACAAGAAGCAGGGACGATATAAAAATGCTTTTCATGGGCATAAAACACCCTGACCCAAAACTTCCGGAGATGAAAAAATGCCTTGATGCCATAAAACTTTCAAAAGAATTGGACCTGTATAATAAGCAGGTATTTTTCAATGAATGGACGCCTTATGAGATGAGGCAGGCACTTCTTCTGGGGTCCGATATTGGATTATCCATCCACCAGGAAAGGATAGAGACAGAATTTTCCTACAGGACAAGGGTGCTTGATTATATATGGGCCGGACTTCCCGTGATCACAACTGAAGGAGATTCGATCGCAAAGATCGTCAAGGAAGAAAATATCGGGGAAATCGTAAAATATGAAAATACCACACAGCTTGCAAGGGTACTTGAAAGCATGCTTACCAATAAAAGCCTTCAGGATATATACCGCAGGAATTTGAAAAAGATAAGGTCCGGATTCTTCTGGGAAAATGTGACCAGACCACTTGTGAGATACTGCAAGAATGCATATTATGCGACCGATAAGAAAAAAATATACGAGCTCGTAGAATTTCAAAACAGCCGGCTCTCAAATATTATCAGGGATAATTTTGAAGGATGCACCAATGTGTTGATGATAACCAGGAATAAGCTCAGGGACAGGGATATTGTTTTAAGTGGGGATGTCGGCAAAGTATTTTATCTTGAGGTAGATGAAGAGTCTAAAGCTTTGACAAATAAAGACAAGGATCTTGATAGGATCGGCATATTAAAATCAAAGATAGCGCAGAGGACCAAATTTGACGGGATCATTGCAAATAACGCATTCCTGGAAATAAATCCCCGCTTTTTTTATGATCTTGTAAATGTCTGCAGCAGTAAATTAAGAAAGAAGGGGCTTTTCTTTTTCTCCGTTCCGGAAAACAGGGGTCTTGCTGAAATGCTTGGTAAAGGGCGCAAAGCGAGTAAGGCTGATATCAGGATAGATGACTTCACAATAGAGTATATTCTCAAGGATTCGGGTTTTGAGATCCTGGATAAGGGCATATGGGACACTATAGAAGGCATCGAGGAACTTACAGGGGATAGCGAGCTCGGCCAGATCTATGGCAGAAATGAGCTGTTTGAGCTTTTTGAAATTGCCTTTGACAGCACAAAACTTGACGACCTGATGCTTCTTAGCCGTTTTGATATAATGGAATCCGGTGATCTTTCCGGTGACAGGACGATCAAGGGCAAGCTTAAGAAATATATGTTTCTTCTCACCAGCATGTATTTTGAAAATATCCGGAAAAGCTATAATCAGTCTATGATGACGCTTTCCAATAATATTAAAGTGCAGATAAATAATGAGATGAATAAACTTAACCGGAAGAACCGGGAGAGGATGCTGCTGATATATTTTAATATTTTCAGGACCCTTTACCGCGAAATAAAAGGACTGGGCCATGACATATCAGGCCTAAAGGATCTTTTTGATGATCTTGAGATCAAGAAAAAAACAAAAAATACCGGGACAGAGATCGACCAGAAACTGGAGATACTTCTAAGGGATATGGAAAATATCGACAATGTAATGGGGCTTTCAATATCCCATAAATATTATCTGGTAAAAAAATTATAGATTTTGGCGGCCGGATCTGTTATAAGAGTAAATTGAAATATGATAAAGGAGAGGAAAAAATTGAGTCTTTTAAGTTCGGTGCTGTTGATACTTCTCAGTATTTCCATAGCCGTGGCGGGACAGCTTATGCTGAAGATAGGTATAGACAGGATAGGAGTAAATGGTTTTGGAAGCATGAAAGCGCTTGTCAGTCTTTTTTCAGGCATAATCAGAAGCCCCATGGTCCTTGCCGGACTCTTTCTTTATTTTATATCCGCAGCTATCTGGCTGGTAATATTATCCACAGTTGATCTTAGTTTTGCCTATCCATTCATAGGTTTGTCTTATGTGCTGGTGCTCGTTCTTTCCAGGTTCATCTTAAAAGAAGAAGTAAATCCTATCAGGTGGATCGGGGCTTTTATTATTACAGCAGGCGTAGTTATCATTTCACGGGGATAATTACACTATATAGATAAGCGAGGTATTTAATTGGCTCAGGATGATGATCCCTTAATATCCATATTAACTGTCAACTGGAACGGCAAAAGGTATCTGGACGATCTCTTCAGTTCAATATTTTCCCTGGATTATCCTATGGAAAAGCTCCAGGTGCTTATGGTCGATAATAATTCCAGTGATGATTCTGTAGAGTATGTGAAAAAGAAGTTTCCCGCAGTAGAAATAGTAGAGCTTGGCGAAAACTGCGGATATGCCGGAGGGAATAATGAAGGTCTTAAAAGAGCAAAGGGAAAATATATAGCACTGATAAATAATGACTGCGTGGCAGATCCCGGATGGCTAGGGGAGATGCTTGCTATTTTCAATAGATCGACAGATGATGCAAAGATCGGGGCCGTTGGTCCAAAAGTTGTGTTTTACCAGCAATATCTGCCGCTTCAAATAATATCGGAAAGCCAAAATATTACCGAAAAGGATCAGGGCCGCAAAAAACCCAGAAGACTGGGTGTAAGATTATCACAGGTAAAGGTATGTCCGTCACCTGCGGGAAAAATAAAAACCGGTAAAAGCGGCAAAACAAAGCCAGGATGTTCAACAGAGATAGAGCCTGAAACAAGATACCTGGAAGGCTTTTACCCTCCGGAGACAGGGAGCAGCAGCGAGACGGTTTATTGGACCCGGGGCAATGCAGTTATGGCCGTACCGATAGCTGATATTTCCGGTGATACTATATTAGAATTTAAAGTATCATCAGGGATCTCTGCCAATAATCTAAAAATCGTATTGGGCGAGGAGATACTGGAGGAGAAAAAAGTAGGAAAAAGACCGGTAAAAATAAGAATAAAGATATCCGGCGGCCTTTACAGATACCGTAAAGATATCATCAATAGCTGCGGGGTCAAGATCAACCGTTCTTTCTATAGCAGAGACAGGGGATATTTAAGCTTTGATGACGGCCAGTACAGCAGGATCGAGGAGGTATTTGCCCTGAGCGGAAGCAGCTTTATGGTTGACCGGAGGATGCTTGAGGATACAGGATATTTCGATCCGGATTTTTTTACATATTATGAGGATATAGACCTTTTCTGGAGAGCCAGGCTCAAAGGTTGGAAGCACTTCTTTACCCCGAATGCCCTTGTAAGGCATCATCATTGCGGTTCCGGACAGGAATGGTCCTATGATTTTACATACTATGTCCTGAGAAACAGGCTGCTTATGATATATAAAAATGGCTGGCTGCTGTCTTTTATCAGGAGCCAGGCAGCGTTTACGGTCTCAAAAGCAATACATACCCTATATTATATAAGCCAGCTCGCAAGGGGGAACAAAGTAAAAAGAATGGATATCCCCATAAGATTCAGGATATTTTTTGAGATGTTTTATCTTTTGCCCAAATATCTTAAAAAAAGGATGGATATAAGAATATCAAGCAAGATCAGGGACAGGCAGATACGGACCTGGTTCAGGGGATTTTAAATAATCCTTAAATCATGCTAGTATGCTAAATTATGTTAAAAATCGCGATCTATGATAGATATTTATCCACAGCTGGCGGAGGAGAAAGGTATAGCTGCAAGATGGCAGAGATCCTTTCGGCACAGCCAGGATATGAGGTGGATCTGGTAACCGATCTCTATGCTGATATTGGTGAAATAGCCAGCTGGCTGAATCTGGACCTTAGCAATGTAAACCTTAAAGTATTTCCTTATATTTCCGGTGATTATACAAAAAAGCTCACGGCCGGTTATGACCTTTTTATAAATACGACATATCTGAGCGCTCTCCCGTCTTATGCGGCAAAAAATATCTATCTCTGTTATTTCCCGACACCATTTGATGTGGACTTTAAGTTTGTCCACCGTTTCCTCCTTGTATTTTTCAGGCTTCCCGCACTCTGGCTGTTCAAGCTTGCCGGAAAGATGACAGGGGGGTTTAGAAGCACAGATATCGAGGAAGGACTCTATGAACCCAAGAGGTTTATGTTAAGACGCGGAAGCTGGACAAACGGCAGGGCCGTACTGAAAATGCAGGCCGCGGGCATGCTGTCCCTTGGAGTCAAGAATCCTCCTAACAGTGCTCTGGAGTCTATGGATGTGAGAATCACTATAAGTGGGACCGATGGGGATACCTGCTGTCTGCGGCCCGGCGGGGGAGACAATGATCAGCCGGGAGGCGATGGGAAGGCCGGTACTGTGAAAGAAAGCAATGGAAAAGATGAGGACAGAGCCGGCAGGGTCCATGAGTATACCGCGGTACTTAAAAGAGGACAAAGGAAAAAGATAAGGATGCCTCTGACAGGTCTGGCAGAAATGGATGGCAGGGATAAAAAATACAGGATAGAGATCACTTCAGATACATTTAGGCCGTCCGGAAACGCGAGCGGCTCCAGGGATACGAGGAAACTGGGAGCGGTAATATATGATGAAACGGAAATAAACCCGGCAAGAAAGCTAATACTTAAGATCCTTGGTTATATACCGCTTTTTCTTATAACATATCCCGGGCATTATAAATTCCTGGATACATACCAGAAAATAATATCTATATCAAGATATTCGAGTTTCTGGATCAAGAAATTCTGGAACAGGGACAGTATAATACTTTTTCCTCCGGTCGATACGGAAAGCTTCAAAAGCACCGGAAATAATAAAAAAGAGAAAGCGATCCTGTCTGTGGGCAGGTTTTTCCCAGAGCATCATAATAAGAAGCAGTATGAGCTGGCAGCTACCTTTATAAAGATGATAGAAAAATATCCTGCGGACATGGAAGGTTATACACTCTACCTGGCCGGCGGAGTATCAGGCACCCGCGAACACCTGGAATATGTTGAACGGATAAAAAAGCTTTCAGCGGGGTATCCCATAGAGGTCCTTCCCAATGTATCATTTAAAGAACTCAAGGGGCTATTTAAAAAGTCATCCATATTCTGGCATGCTTCCGGACTTGGCGAAGATGAAAATGCGCACCCGGAAAAATTTGAGCATTTTGGCATTACTACTGCAGAGGCCATGTCAGCGGGATGCATACCGGTAGTAATAAACAAAGGCGGCCAGAAAGAGATCATCAAAGATGGAGTCGATGGGTTTTTCTTTAGCGATCTACAGGAGCTATCGGGCCTGACGCTTAAAATAATCAAGGGTGAAGTGGACTCCGGAAAGATCAGGGAAAATGCAGTCAGGAATTGCCAGAAGTTTTCAAATAGCAGTTTTAAAAAAGAACTTCTATCTGTCATTAAAGAAATATTAAACACTCAAGGGTAGATAATAAGGAATATATAAAACCCGCCCTTAAGGGGACATGCAGCACTCTTTTGGGGGTTGGATATTATCAGGATATATGAAAGATCTTAGTATAATAATTGTAAACTATAATGGCAGTGGCTTCATAGAGGACTGCCTTGAAAGTATAAGGAAACATCTGAGGGGCCGCACGGCGAAAAGTACGGATGTTGTTGGGGATGGCGGAGTGGATTTTGAAGTCATCATAATTGACAATGCTTCCACTGACGGAAGTGCGGAATACCTTAAGGATTTTTGTTCCAATGATCAGAGATTCCGGCTCATGAAAATGGGGAGCAATACCGGTTTTGGTGAGGCGTCCAATAAGGGAGCCGAGTCTGCCGGTGGAAAATTCCTCCTATTTTTAAACCCTGACTGCAAGATGACCGGTGATGATATCGGCCCCCTGCTGAGATTTTATAAAGAATCCGGAAGCCCCGGAGTCGTGGGGGCAAAAATAATTGGGAAGTCGGGCAGGCTTCACTACAGCTGCAGAGCCCTCCCTACGCTTGCCAGACAGTTTTATGAAAGCTTTTTTCTGCACCGCATCTTTTCAAACAGCCGCATATTCGGCTCTTATTTTATGAGCTGGTGGGATCACAGCGGTCCCGGAGAGACCGGCTGGCTCGCAGGGTCCTTCATGCTTATAGATAAAGATCTGTTTATAAGCTCCGGGGGATTTGATACAGACTATTTCATGTATAGCGAGGACGCTGACCTTTGCCTGAGGCTGTTTAGGATGGGACATAAAAATTATTATTATCCCGGATACTCAATAATCCATGAAGACAGCGGGATAGCTTCCAGGGATATGGCGGAAAGAGAATCAGGGATATGGAAGAGCCGCCGCCTTTACTTTTTAAAAAACTACTCACCGTTCCATGCAGCTTTTCTTAGCTTCCTGTATTTTACAGGGGTCATGAACCGTATTATTGTCTTTGGTGCGGCTTCAATTTTTTCAGCAAATATAAGAAAACAGGGGAGAGTCAGCTATTACAGCCGGGCGCTTAAAAAATATTTTTGTAAAAAAACTATATAATTATATCTGATCAAAAAAACTTAGAGGAAGACCTTCTATGGGCAATAGGACCAGAGACGCTGGAGAAAACAGAAAAAAAGCCATGATAAAGTATAGCGCTGGAAATATTCCAGTCCTCGGCCAGGTAAGCTTTGTTACCACAGTATATGATGAGGAGGATTCAATAATCGAATTCCTCCAGAGCCTTAAATGCCAGACATGTCTTCCGGGAGAAGTGATCATCGTAGACGGAGGTTCTACTGACAGGACCTTTGACCTGGCAAAAGATTTCTTTGAAGACTGGGCCGTCTCGGACCGTCAAGTCAAAATAAACCTTGAGATGAGTGAAGATATAGAGAATGATCCTCCTGGCCGTTCCGGCAGTGGAGCTGCTGCCCGGGGAAAGAAACGGGATGTGCTGACAGCAATACTGCTTAAGGAGCCAGGCGCGGGCATATCAAGGGGCAGGAATACCGCAATATCAAGATCAAAAGGAAAATATATATGTGTAAGTGATGCCGGATGCCGCATTGATCCTGATTGGCTGGAAGAGATAAGCAGCATGCCGGAAAATAAAAGCAGCAGCAAGAAAAACCTGGTTGTGGGTGGCATGAATTATGCTGATTGCACAAGTTTTTTACAAAAATGCCAGGCTTTATGTATAATGCCGGGGCTGGATGAGACCCGTGAAGAAAGCTTTATGCCGTCTTCCAGGAATATCTGTTTTAAAAAAGAGGACTGGAAAAAAGTAGGAGGCTATCCTGAAGATCTCGATTATGGCGAGGATATGAGATTTAACTTTAATCTCAAAAAAGCCGGATGCAGGTTCCGGTTCAATCCTAAAGCGGTTGTCCACTGGAAGATGAGGAAGAACCTTGACCAGATATTCAGGCAGTTTTTCAGGTATGCAAAGGGAGATGCACTTGGAAGGATGTATCCCATAAGGCATCTTATAAGGTTTTTGACAGGTGCTGGTTTTCTTGCACTTATGCTGACTGCGGTATTTTTCAGTCCATACATCCTATTGTCGTTCATATTTCTCTTTCCAGCTTACAGTTACAGGTCTTACCGCAGGATGTTTTACAAATGGCAGGGTAATGAAAAATGCAGGCCCACCCCGGCTGCAAGGATCGGTGCATTATTCTTTATACCGCTTCTTCTCATATACATAGATACTGCTAAGATATTCGGATACCTTTACGGCCTTATGAAAAGGTAGCATCAGGTCCACTCACAATAAAAAATACAGATTCTTATCAATTATTTTGTATTGTTTTCATATTTTATTATATTTTTTAGGAAGATATTTTATAATAAAATAAAAATATTATAATTAATTCATTTAATCATAGATATTTTTAATTAAATATGAGATAATACTATAAAATATTTATTAAAAAATTTTTTATAAAGAAATAAAATATTAATTATAATGTTGTAATCATGAGGAGTAATGACATGACATACGATGATGATATAAAGAAGATAGATACCAATGAATTGAGGGTCAATCTAACAAAATACCTGACTGAAAATCTGGGCGATACAATATTTATCACAAGGTATAATAGGCTGGTAGCAGAATTAAGGGTTTACACAGAAGAGACCAGGAGAAAAACCGAACTCAGGATAGCCAAAAAGATGCTTGAAGCTGCTGAAAGGGAAAGCAAGAAGAAGTAATCCGCTAAGCTATATACGATAGGATCTTATAAAATAGCACAGCATTTTTCTACAAATGTATGTGCTATTCTATTTTCTACAGCAAACCGTATGGTCTCTTCTGCAGGAAATGCCACAGAGTCTATGCCGGCCTTTATTAATCCGATCTCCAGAAGGTGCCTGCTGCTGTCTGGAGGTTTTGCACAACCGAATGATAGAATAACGTCCCCCGAAAGTTCCCTGGCATATTCTACAAGTCTTATGATCTCATCATAAGGGACCTTTGAAGAAATAAAATCTCCGCTCCTGGAAGCCTTTTTGAGCACAACAAAAACAAGCGAGTCTACTCTGAGAGCCAGCGCGTCTTTTACTGCCGTAAACTCATCCGAAAGCGTTCCGTTCTCAAGTCCGATTATAATATGGGGTGATACCTTCAGCCCATGGCTCTTTAGCAGTTTTATGGTATCAAGATAGTCGCTATATGTGCGGTTCCTGAGATTATAGACTTCCCTTATAGCTTTCTGGCTTCCTATAAGGTTTACAAGGACAGCATCGACTCCCGAACTTTTAAGTGCGGCCGCTTCGGCATCATCTAAAAATCCTGCATGTATATAAATTGTAAGGAATGGGTATTTTGATTTAAGCTCGCTTACTCCAGAAAGGATATTATTTACCGGAAGTTTTCCCTCCAGGTCAAATCCACCGCTTATAAGCATACCTTTAAGGGATCCATTGTTTTTGTCTTTCGAGTCGTTTTTGGCTCTCTTCATGTATTTTTCTGTAAGCTCCACAAGTCTTTTACTGTCACAGGCTTCAGACATACCTTTTAGAAGTTCCTTTTGGCAGTGCCGGCACATGAGTTCGCACTCCTGGCCGGTTATGCTTATATTTAGAAAGCTGCCGGGAGAGTTGGTATAATAATCATTTATATAGACTTTTCCGCCCGGCACAGCAAATGTAAGGATTCTATTGTCTTCGATGTCTTTGCTTCCTTTATTCTCTTTATTGTTTGAATGTATGTTTTTGGTCATAGTCATACTTTTTCAAGAAAGCAGGCTCTCAAGCTGTTTCCTTATTGTCTCCCTGTCCCTGCTGTCGGGGACAAATGGATAGTTCCTGAAATCCTCAGAGGGTCTTTCATTTGCAAGGGGCCTATTGCAGGCAGCGTACCGGTCGTCTTTACCCGGGCAGCCTGAAGTCATGAATGCAAAGCCTTCTTCAATAAGCCCGCTGATATCATAATCAAAACCATTTATTGAATCATCTCTGTCATATTTTATAATATCAGGCCCCAGGCCCTTGTGGTTTATAAGATAGGCAGCTATCTGTATCTTCCTGTATTTTAAAAGTTCTGGTGCCGGATGGTCCTGGAGCATGCTTCCGCCCTCTGGATAAAATGAGAATAGATGTGTTCTTGCTCCTATGGCATATGCTCTGGCTATAGTATCCACCATCTCCCTGTCTGATTCTCCCAGCCCGGCAATAAGGTGAATACCTGTCCTGTATTCTCCGAAGATCTCTGTTGCCCACTTCAGGACTTTCCAGTATTTATCCCATTTGTGCGGACCTTCTACGCCGCTGCCCCGGTATTTATCAAAGAGTTCAGGGGTTGCCGCATCAAGTGCAACGCCTATCATATCTGCTCCTGCTTCTTTAAACCTATAAAATACTTCCCTTTTATTTATGATAGTCGGTGATATAAGAAGACTTACTGGCAGATCGATCCTATCCTTTATTTTCCGGAGTATGGAAATAGTATCTTTTACTGCGTCCCTGTGTGTGACCATGGATATGCATATTCTCTGGAATGAGTGGGGGTATACAAGTGTTCTTTCAAGTATGTCACTAAGCTTATAAGTGGGCCATTTGACCCTTATGAATGTCTTTTTTCCGCCTGCACCGGGGCGCACTTTTGAAATACCGCAGTATGCGCATTTACCTATGCAGGGTTTATCATAAATAAGGAGAAGATTTAATCCTGTAAGCTGTACCCTGTCCTTAAATCTGCCCTTTTCCATACCCAGGGAAAGAGCCGCCGCAAGGCTTGTTTGAACATATTCCGGACTATTCATTTAAATATTTTTATTTTTAAGAATAATAATTTGACTAATTTCTTAAAAGAATTTAGATAATTTTTTTAATTGTACATTTATCCAGAATAGATACAACCTATTTTTGGAAAAACATAGAGTTCCAGGGTTACTGGAGATATTAGAATATTTTGGGATTTTACGGATCACGAAGTTATATTAATAGGAGTTCAGGTCCAATTCTCGGACAGGCTTCTGGCATTTGATGGACACAGCGTGAAGTATAAGATTTAAAAATGACAACTGTCATTTTTAAGGATATAATAGACTGCCTGGAAAACATTAATTAATCATAATATGATATAGATAAGATATAATATTATTATGAAAAGGATTTTAAAAAATGGAAGAAAATTATGCTCTGGCAAAACAAAAATATTCATCTCTTGGAATAGATACAGACAAGACAATAGGAGAACTTACAGATATTCCTATATCTATACACTGCTGGCAGCTGGATGACTGCGGAGGTTTTGAGACAAGCGATGCGGTCCTGTCGGGAGGGGGAATACTATCTACGGGATGTTATCCGGGAAAGGCCAGGAACCTAAATGAGCTTATGGATGACCTGGAAAAGGTCCTTTCACTTATACCCGGCAGGAAAAAAGTAAATATTCATGCGATATACGGGGATTTTAAGGGAAAGAAAGTCGGAAGGGCAGAAATAGGACCGGAGCACTTTGAAAGCTGGGTTAAATGGGCCAAAAAAAATGAAGTCGGCCTGGATTTTAATCCATCGCTTTTTTCACATCCTCTTGCAGAGAGCGGATATACTCTTGCCAATCAGGCAAAGGAGATCAGGGATTTCTGGATAGAGCATGTCAAGAGATCCAGGGAGATCTCGAATTATATTGGCAAGGAGCTGGGTATTACCTGTATAAACAATATATGGATACCTGATGGGTCCAAGGATAATACCGTTACCAGGCTTGAACACCGCCAGATACTAAAAGATGCTCTTGATGAGATATTCGAGAAGGACTTCCCGGATAATAATATGATGGATGCTGTTGAAAGCAAGCTGTTCGGGATAGGCCTCGAGTCCTATACTGTTGGTTCTAATGAATTCTACTTTAATTATGCAGTTCAAAAAGGAAAACTTATAACCCTTGATACAGGGCATTTTCATCCGACGGAACTGGTTTCCGACAAGATACCGGCAGCCCTGCCATTTGCAAAGGGCATACTGCTCCATCTCAGCAGGGGTATAAGATGGGACAGCGACCATGTGACGACGCTTTCAGAGGAGATAATAGCTATCATGCAGGAAATAGTCAGGGCCGGCGCCCTTGACCGGGTGCATATAGGTACGGATTATTTTGACGGATCGATAAACAGGGTAGGCGCACTTGCACTTGGTGCAAGGACCATTAAGAAGGCGCTTCTTTTTGCCCTTCTTGAGCCGACATCCGTGCTGAGAGAGTATGAGATAAGTGAAAACTTTTTTGCAAGGCTCGCACTTCTTGAGGACCTAAAAATTGCTCCTGCAGGTGCGGTATGGGAAAAGCTCTGCAGTGATAGCGGTGTTCCAGGAGATTTTAAATGGTCAAAGGATGTCCTGGACTATGAACGGGATGTTTTAAATAAGAGATGAAGACGGATTTCAGGGTAATAGACACCGGCAGCTTGAGCGCTGCAGAGAATATAGCGCTTGATGAGGCCATGCTGGAAGCAAAGGCGGAAGGACTTATACCTGATACTATAAGATTTTTAAGTTTTAAACCCCACACGGCGCTTGTGGGCCAGTTCCAGACGGTGGAAAAGGAAATAAGGGAAGACTACTGCCGTGAAAACGGCATAGACATCAACCGCCGCATTACTGGAGGAGGAGCCCTTTACTGGGGCACAGGCGATGTAGGATGGGAAATATTCTCCGCCAGGAAAGGACAGTTCGGTGTATCCAGGGTAGAGGACTATTACAGGATCTTCTGCAGTGCAGTTGCCAGGGGACTTAATAATTTTGGAGTCAGAGCTTCTTTCAGGCCCAGGAATGATATTGAAGTAAGGGGCAGGAAGATCTCCGGTTCGGGCGGGACATCTTCAGGAGATGCATTTTTATTCCAGGGAACTCTGCTTGTTGATCTTGATATCGAGTTTATGCTCCGGTCCCTGAGGGTGCCGGTGGAAAAACTAAACTACAGCGAAGTCAATTCACTGAAGGACAGGATAACATGGCTGTCAAGAGAAGCCGGCTATCTACCGTCAAGGGATGAGATAATCGATGGGTTGCTCAAGGGTTTTACCGGTTCATTGGGTATCAGTATCTACCGGGGCGAACTGACCAAAAAGGAAAAGGATATTGCCGCATCAAAGCTCAAATATTTTGGCAGCGGGAAACATGTCTATAAAATAAAAGACAAGAAGAGCCAGTACTATCTCAAATCCATTACAAAATCACACAAGAGTGTAATAAAGTGTTCCGCCAATATAGATATAAAACGGGGAATGCTCAAGAACCTGTATTTCACCGGTGATTTTTTCGTATATCCCAAAAGGGCCATTTTTGATCTTGAGTCCAGGCTTAAAAATATCTCAATAAGGGACGGATGTGCGTCCGGGATAATAAAAGATTTTTTTAAAGGATACCAGCAACCCATATCAGGCATCACTGCAGAAGAGCTTATCCAGGTCCTTGAAAACTGCATTGCAAAAACGGACCTGAAAAAATATGGCATCCCCTTAAAATATTTTAATGACATATACCTTATCCACAGCGGATTTTCTAATAAAAATAAAATCGACTACCTGCTTCTTCCATATTGCGCCAAACTTCCTGAATGCGAATTCCGCTACAGGCAGGGATGCAGCTTTTGCGGGAAATGCAGCATAGGCGATGCCATAAAGCTTTCAAAAAAATACGGCATTAAGCATATGACTATAGTAAGCTATGAGCATCTTTATGAAACACTTCTGGACCTTAAGAAAAAAAGAATAAAATACTATGCAGGATGCTGCTGCGAGGCCTTCTATAATAAGCATAAACAGGATTTTGAAAAAGTGGACCTTCCTGGAATACTGCTTAATATCGACAGCACCACGTGTTATGATCTCGGGAAGGAAGAAGATGCCTACCGGGGGAGATTTGAGGGATTCACTAATATCAAACTTGACCTGGCCGAAAAAATATTTAAACTCATGACCTGATTCCGGAGTGTATATTTTTATGATAAAATAAAAGATAATCTTAATAGTAATAAACAGAAAGTAAAAGCCATAATAATCTCTTTAATAAG
>Ga0190284_1000624_pt1 | contig 19070 bp, 18 predicted proteins | sample 48691812_MG_FD_161668 | JGI IMG/M metagenome (GOLD analysis project Ga0190284, IMG submission 161668) | Hydrothermal vent microbial mat bacterial communities from Southern Trench, Guaymas Basin, Mexico - 4869-18-1-2_MG | ecosystem: Environmental > Aquatic > Marine > Hydrothermal vents >...
GCTCCCAAACCGGGAGTTGACGGCGTCGACGTACGCGGGAGTCCGTTGCGTGCCAAGACTCGCCCCCGCGAAGTGAGCTTGAAGAACGGTGTCGAGCTGGGCGACGACGGGGTGAGCGTGATTGCCACCACCGAAGGGCGTGTGGTGTTCGAGAACCTGGAACTCTCGATCGACGAAGTCGTCAACATCTCGGGGGACGTCGATTTCGAGACCGGCAACCTCGATCTGGCGAGCGACGCTGTCGTGCGCGGGGTCGTCCGGGACCTCTTCAAGGTCAAGACCAACAAGAGCCTCACCGTCGGTGGGGCGGTCGAAGCTGCCGAAATCCAGGCCGAGGAAAACGTCACCGTCCGGGGCGGCATCCTCAATCGCAACAAGGGCAAAGTGGTCGCCGGCGGTGAGATCGTGGCCAAGTTCTGTGACGAAGCGGACCTCCACGCCCAGGGCGACATCCGCATCTCCAAGTCGGTGATGAACAGCAAGGTTCACACCGAGGGCAAGCTGTTGGCGCCTCAGGGCTCGGTGATCGCCGGGGAGGTTTTCGCCCGGCGCGGGGTGGAAATCGCCACGTTGGGCAGTGACGCGGAGGTGCCTACGCTCATCACCGTGGGCCTGCACAAGGAGGAAATCCGCAAGATCGAGGAGACGGCCAAGGAAAACGAGAAACGCCGGGCCTCGGTGGAGAAGATCCGCCAGGCTGTCGGACCGCTCATGGCCCAGCTCAAACGTCTGACCGGCGCCCAGCGGGAGAAGGCCACCGAGCTGATGTTCCAGGCCGACATGATCGAGGGGGAGATCAAGGAGTCGGAGGAGGAGGTGGCCGTTCTGCGCGTGACTGATGGGGAGGAGAACAAGCCGTATGTACTGGTCACGTCGAAGATCCACCAGAACGTCTCGGTCACGATCAACGACCGCGTGGTCTCGTTTCACGAGGAAGTGAAAGGCCCAATCAAGATCGAACGCCGAAGAATGCAGAATCACTCCGTTGTGGCATCGGTGAACCAACTGACCGGATCGGTCTGCGAGCTACCGGCGCGCAAGATCGAAATCGAACCGCAATCGTAACAGGCTGCCGATTTACTCGCCCATGGCCATCCCCAATGTAGCGTCACCCCTTGTGGGTGACGAGAAACGCAGGTGCGCCGCCCACAAGGGGCGACGCTACACAGGAAATCGACAGCCTGGTAAACGTGCGGAAACGTCCCGCACCCGGCTCAGTTCCATCCCTGATTTCCGACGAGCCTGACGAATCGGCATGCCAGGAGCGTGTGTTCGATCGTTCGATTCCCACGCCGGGTCACGCACACCAGCATCTGCTGTGAGACCGAACCGACGGGGATGATGAGTCGCCCATGGTCGACCAACTGCTCGACCAAGGCCGGCGGAACCTTGGGAGCGGCGGCGGTGACGATGATGCGATCGAAAGGGGCCAGGCGAGCCAGACCGATCGTACCATCCCCGCGGTGAAACTGCACTCCCTTGATGTCCAGGCGGGCGAGCCGCTCCTGCGCCGCCTGTACCAAGCACGGATCGGACTCGATCGACACAACTTGCGTACCCAGCAGCGACAACAACGCCGCCTGATAACCGGTCCCGCCCCCCACCTCGAGCACGCGGTGCCCCGGGCACAGGTCGAGCTTTTCGGTCATATAGGCCACGATGTAAGGTTGACTGATGGTCTGCTCCGGACCCACGGGCAGAGCACGATCCTCGTACGCAGCGGATCGTTGGCGCGTGGGCACGAATTCCTCGCGGCGCAGGCACCCCATGGCCTCGAGCACGCGGGGATCGCGGATGCCACGTCCGACAAGCTGGGTTTCGACCATTTCCCGCCGGAGATCGGCCCAGGGGAGATCGTCCTGAGGTCCACTGCCGCCCATTGGTTCCATTTCTCAGTGTGCCCGGTGCGCAGTATACTGCGTTGTGGCGATTCGGCCATACGGCTTGTGCGGGAAGACAACCATGGGCTGCATCACGCTTATCACCGACTTCGGCACGTCCGATCACTACGTCGGCACCATCAAGGGAGTGATCCACTCAATCGCCCCGGATGTCAAGGTGATCGACGTCAGTCACGCCATCCCGGCCCACGACGTTGTTCGCGGCGCTTTTCTCTTGCGTCAGGTGTGGGATTGGTACCCTGCCGGGACGGTTCACCTCACGGTGGTCGACCCGGGCGTCGGCTCACGCCGGCGGATTCTTGTCGGCAAGTATGCCGGGCAGTACGTTGTCGCACCGGACAACGGACTGCTTAGCTTTGTCCACCGCGACCTCCCCATCGAGGACCTGCGCGTGGTGGAGGACCCGCGGTTCTGGTGTCCGACTGTTTCCGCTACGTTTCACGCCCGCGACATCATGGCGCCGGTAGCGACTCATCTGGCGACGGGGCAGAACATAGTTCACTTCGGCCCCGCCACCGACCACCTGGAAGTCCTGCAACCCGAACGATCTACGGTGGACTCACACCTGGCAATCGTCGGATCAGTCCTCTATGTGGATCAGTTCGGGAATCTGGTCACGAACATCGACAGAGACGAACTGACCCGCACCTGCCAGCAGCGCAGCAACGCACAGGTGTACTTGAACGGGCAGTGCATCGGTCCGCTTCGGACTTGTTATGCCGATGTCGCCTCGGGGGAGGCACTGGCGCTAATCGGCAGCAACGGCTCTTTGGAAATAGCCGTCAACCGAGGCCGCGCGGCGGAAGTCCTGGATTGCACGCCCCCTGCCAAGGTGGAAGTCAAGTAGCCCAACACGGACATGCAGCGGAGCAGAGAGCACTTCGTCGATAGGTGACGACGTGCCGGAGATGAACTTCAGCCAAACCGTGGACTCGCCATGCGCTCAACCGGACCGGGTCCGGCGCTCCTGGCGGGGCCTCGATTTCCACCGACGATGAATCCACAAGTACTGGCTGGGATCGGCCCGAACGATCCGCTCGATCGCGGTGGTGTACTCCTGGGTGATCCACAGCAATGGGTCGTCCCGATCGCGCCATTCCCTCGGATGAATCACCCGCTGGGCTCCCACCTCGTACCGGAACGAATCGCCTACCCGGCGAGCGTATCCCACAATGATGGGCACGTCCGAAGCCATGGCCAGCAGACCGATGGACTTGTAGGTGGACGCTTTTCGCCCGAAGAAGTCCACAAACAAGCCCTTGCTGCCAGCGTTCTGATCGGCGATGAAGCCCAGAGCGGCCCCGCGCCGGATGATCGCCTCCGCTTCGGCAGTCGCCCCTGCCTTGTAGAGCAGTTCCAGGCCGCTGCTCCGCCGCGTCTCCACCAGAAAGCGGTTCAGATACACATTGTCCAGCGGGCGCATGATCGCCACGATATCGAAGCCAAGGACCGCCAGTAGAAAACCAGACAACTCCCAATTGCCGTAATGCCCGGTCAGGAGCAGTGCCCCCTTGTTCTCCAGCAACACAGCCAGCGCCTCGTTCATGTTCACCAGGCGGATGTACCGTCGCCAGGTCCACTCGTTGATCAGCCGCGTGGCGAAGAGAAACTCCATGACCCACATGACCTGCTGCTGAAGGCAACGCAGGGCGAGGCGGTCGGTTTCGATCGGCGTAAGCTTGTCACCGTAGGCGATGCGCAGATGCTGGCGGGCACGCTCGCGATGGCGGGGCATCAGATACCACCAGATGATCCCCATCAACCGGGCCGTACGCAGGTTCCACTCCAGCGGGAACATGAGTAGAATCATGATACAAACCCGCACCAGAGCATGGACCAACCAGGCTGCAATGCCGCTATCGCGCTTCATCAGCGTCGTAGTGTACCGCCCACGCCTGTTTTCGCGAGCGGGCCGGACGAGTGAAGTTTGCCACCGTATTTATAATGGGCATCCTTGCAATTCCGGTGTAAGTTGATTAATGGTGTGGAATCGGCGCAGCCGTTGGAACTCACGTCGGCTTCGCAACGGGCGGACAACCGCGGCTTTATTGGTGTCCAGACGATGGATCTGACATGCCCCCGATGTTGCGCAGCAAGCAAATCGATAGCCCGCTTCTGCGCGCACTGCGGTCTGATGCTTCAATCCGTTGACGGGGGGGCGTTGGTCGCCGGACGAATCCGCCATCCCGAGCCGCTGCCGACGCCCGAGAAGTTCGAGCCATGCGACGACGCCGCGGACCTGTCCTTCCGGTGCGAATCCGCCTGGGGCGGACAGCGATTGCTGGGAACCGAGGGCGTGTCCGTGGTCCTGTTCAATGGCGGGTATCCGCTGATGGATGTTGCGTTGAAAGTGAGCGGCGAAGACAAGACCGGTCGTGAGGTGTGCCTTGTCGATTATGCGCTCAAAGACCTGCCGCGCGGACGGGAACTGACCATCGAAGTCCCCTCGTACGAGTTCCCCGAGCCGGTCCACACGTTGCGACTGTCACTGGTGTCCGCCGAGTTCCGCCTCGATACGTAAGTCCCGCGAAGTTGCGCGGGAGGAAGGAATGAAACCATGATGTACGTAGTTCTGGTATTCGTCGTCGTCGTTCTTATCCTGGTTCTGTCCGGTTTGTACACCGTCAAGCAGCAGACCCGGGCGATCGTCGAGCGGCTCGGCCGATTCCAGCAGGTCGCCGGGCCGGGCCTGAACTTCAAGGTCCCGCTCATCGACCGCGTGGCCGGACGGATCACCCACCGCGTCCGCGAACTGGAGATCACCGTGGAGTCCAAGACGTCCGACGACGTCTTTGTGGATCTGCTCATAGCCGTGCAGTTCTTCGTGCGGGAGAACGATGACGCGGTTATGGCGGCCTACTACAAATTGATGAACCCCGAGCGGCAGCTCAGTTCGTACGTGTTCGACACGGTCCGCGCCCTGGTGCCCGAGATGCCCGTGGATAACGTCTTCTCCGAGAAAGAGAAAATCGCCCATGCGGTGAAAGAGCGACTGTCCGACATCATGGAGCAGTTCGGCTATACCATCATGCAGTCGCTGGTCAACGACATTCAACCGGCCCCCAAGGTCAAGGAGGCCATGAACGAGGTCAACGCCAGCGCCCGCCTGAAGGAAGCGGCCAAGAACGAGGCCGAGGCCCAGAAGATCCGCGTGATCGCCGGGGCCGAAGCCGAGGCCCGCGCCAAGGAACTGCAGGGCATCGGTATCTCCCGCCAGCGGTTGGCCATCGCCAAGGGCCTGAAGGAATCGGTCGAGGCCTGTTCTCAGGCCGGCATCTCGCCGGAAGAAGCCAGCAAAATGGTGCTGCTCACCCAGCACTACGACACGGTGACCTCCATGGGGGCGCACGGCAACGCTTCGGTCATCATGCTCCCCTACACGCCCGACGGGATGACCCAGGTGAGCGACCAGATTCTGCAGGCGTTGATGGCCAAGGAGCATGTGAGTAAGGAAACGCCTGACAGCCGGGCATGATCGACGCGGGAAGCTTCGCGGCGAGCTTGCGCCGCGGTCGCAACACGGCGAAGAGGGTGTATGACAAGAGGCTATCCCAGAACCCTTGTGGGACCGGCTTTCCAGCCGGTCAAGACAGGCTAGAAAGCCTGTCCCACAGTTTCGGGATAGGCTCAAGGCTCATTCAAGTCGCGCCCGTAAGGAAGCGGTCTGGTTTCGGGTACAGGAAACGCTCCCTTACGATCGCGGCTTGGTTCGGGAGACCGCTTTTCAAACACCCTTTATTGCGGAGGCGGAAACATGGACGTCATCGAAGTGATCCGAAAGCGGTGCAGCGTGCGCTCCTACGCGGACCGTCCCGTCGAGCGCGACAAGATCGAACGCTTGTTGGAAGCCGCCCGGCTGGCGCCGTCAGCCAGCAATCGGCAGGAGTGGCGCTTCGTCGTCGTCACCGATGCGGAGCGGCGCGCGGGGCTGGCCAAGGCGGCGGGCCAGGAGTTCGTCGGCCAGGCGCCGGTGGTCATCGCGGCATGTGCCGAGACCGACGGGCACGTCATGCGCTGTGGACAACCGTGCTACCCCATCGACGTCGCCATCGCCATCGACCACATGACGCTCCAGGCGGCAGCCGAGAACCTGGGCACATGTTGGATCGGAGCGTTCTCCGAGGACCAAGCCAAGGACGTTCTCGGCATCCCCGCGGAGATTCGTGTCGTCGAGCTACTGACGGTGGGGTACGCTTCCGGTCCACCGCCCCGTTCGCGGTCACGGCTGCCGTTCGAGGGAATCGTCCACTGGGAAACCTGGTAGTTGGGGACGTCCCCGGGTGGGATGCTTGACACGATGCGCCAGGCTTGTACACTGTGGGGCTACGAGCGGCGAATGTGAAAATCGCATTCGTGGGCGAACTGGGGCCGTAGCTCAATTGGATAGAGTACCGGACTGTCGATCCGGTGGTTGAGGGTTCGAATCCCTTCGGCCTCGATACATAAGCCACGAAGCCGCAAGCGTTTACCGCCTTGCGGCTTTCGTCGTTTCCGGTCCGCATCAGGGCCTTGCGTCAGTTCGCGCCCGCCAACACGCCCCGGACCGCCCCGACACAGCCGATCATGCAGTTCGAATCCTACTCCGTGACAATGACGCGGTGGAAGTTGTCGCACGAGCAGCCGGTGTCCCAATCCGTCACCGTCACGTAAATGAAGAGAAGGTCCATGCCTTCCACGTCAAACGTCTCGAACTCGACCTGGTTCGAGAACGGTGGTGTGCTTGTAATCTGCCCCGGGCCATCGGTGGACCAGTCATACTCGACGTTGCCCCCGGACGCCGCCGGCACCGACGCGATCAGCCCGGAGGTGTTCTCCGGAGCGAAATCCGGAGCGGTAATCGTGCAATCCGGGAGGACGAAGCCGTTTGTGTTGCAGTCTGTGCCCGGCCCCTGGGGTGCGCCGCCTTGGGCGGTGCATTCGTCCGGGGGGAGGTCTTGGCACTCACAGTCGTCGAGGTGGCAGGCTTCATCAGGTTGCGGGCAGGTGACCGACCCACAGTCGGTCTCGTCACCCTGCGGTTCGCCCGCAGCCTCGTTGCACGCCAGAGCCGTGAAGTCCTCGCAGGTGCCATCCGTAAAACAGCACGCCTGCCACGAACCCGTAAAGCCGATCTGAAATCGTCCGTAATCTCGCAGGTCAACGCTCCCGTTGGAGTCGAAGTCGGCGTCCTCACACCCAGGCGGTGTTTCCTCCCCCGGCCCCGCTAAGCATTGCACCAGCGCCGAGAGGTCGTCGAGGTCCACATCTTCGTCGCCGTCGATGTCGCCAAACGGCCCCGGACCTGTAAATCCGACCTGAAGAAAGACGAAATCCCGCAGGTCCACGTCTTCGTCAACGTCCACGTCCGCGTTGTCACAGTCCAACAGGATTCCGCCGCCCGGCCCCGTCAGACATTGTACCAGCGCCGAGAGGTCGCTCAAGTCAACGTCGCCATCCCCATCGATGTCGCCAGCGCCGGCATCACCGGCCACCGATGCCGTTCCGCTTACGATGACCGCTGCGACCGCCACCCAAAACAAGCGTGAGAATCGTCGGACCATGTGCATCTGCGCCCCTCCACTGCTTCCACCCAACACTCCGGTCAACAGAGCCTTGACAACATCCTATCAAAACAAGCGGTCCGCCTCAAACCGGACCCGCGCATTCTACCGTGAATCCCGCGTTCTTGCCCGATCCACCGCTCCACGCCAATTGCCAGGTTTTCGGTTCTGGCACGACGCGCAGAAACTGCAGCCACGTGCGGAAGACGCGCATCTCAAGGCGTTGCACCGCGGGACCGATAAACCTGCGTTGACGTCTCCAAACCGCCTGAGAACGCGCGCCGATCGCCAAGGCCGGCACGAACTCGTGTCCGACCCGCGGCGACCACGGCCCCGCCGGCTCGCTCGAGGTCGAGTCCGAGTGGGAGAAGTCATGATGAACCCCATGATGAAGAACGAACCGGTCGGCACGCTAACCAACCCCGCCGGTACGACAACGGCGGCTTCCACCGGAAGCGCGCGACAACGTCTCAGGTCCCTGATCGGGTCCTACCTCTGCGTCCTGGTGGCGGTGTTCCTTCTGTTCGGGCCTTACTTGGCGCACTTCACCGATAGCTGGACGCGCTACTACATGCTCTGGCAAAGACGGCTGGCCTGGCAGGTACTGGGGTGCATGTTCTTGCTGGCGCTGGCGTGGGTGGTCGTGCGTGCGTGTCTCGGCTGGTTTCGCCGTCCGTGGTTGACGCGAGCGTACGACCACACGCTGGTGTTGGGCCTGCTGGGGGGGGGGCTGACCAATGTCGTTTTCTACACGCAGCGGCCGGTCGGGTATCACCCCGCTCAATGGGGGATGGAGGTGATGACCTGCTGGGTGTTGCTGTTCGGGGTGGTGGGCTACTCGCTGGCGAAGCCGACGTCGAAGTTGGTGCCGCGGGTGCAGCGGATCGGGCTGGCGTTATCGCCGATGGTGCTTATCCTGACCTTCCACATGCTGTATTTGCGGTCTTTCCCGGGAGGATTCGACGCGCTTCCCGGGCCTGCGGCGCACGCGCAGTTTCTCACCGCGGACCAAGACGATCCGCCTCGCCCCATCTACGTGTTCTTCTTCGACGAATGGTCTTATCACAGAACGTTTCAGGAAGGGGCTCTGCGGCCGGGTTTCCCGCACATGGTGGACTTGGCGCAGCAGTCGATCGTGTGTCACAACGCGCGTTCCGCCGGTCCGTGTACGGTCGAGTCGATTCCACGATTTCTGTATCAGACCGATCTGAAGGTGGCGCTACAAGATGGCACCGTAGGGTTCTGCCGGCCGAACGATCCATCGGCGTACCGCGCGTCGCTCTGGGAGTACGACGGCGAGTTCGTCCCCACGCGAGAGTTGCACAGCGTTTTCTCACTCGTGGCGGGGCGGGATTATCACACGGTGATGGTCGGGTTCGGTCATCCCTTCCGATCGTGGTTGGGGAATCAGGTAGGCTGCTGTCGCACCTACTGCTTTGAGTACGCCTCCCCCAACAACAGCAGCCCGCTGGCCGAGTTCAGGCGACATCTGTTCAAGGCGTCGCGCTACTGGACGGACCCGTGGTCAAAGTTCGTGCACGGCAAATACCGTGTGGTGGCGCGCAAGGCACGCTGCCTAAGCGGGTTCCAGACCATGGAGCACGAGCTGATCGAATTCCTCGGTGCTTCGCCGCACAACGTGTTTGCGGTCATCCACTATCCGGCGCCGCATTCCCCGTGGCTTTTCGATCGCGCGAAGGGAACCTACCGCGCACCGGAGATGATCTCCGAGCGCTACGACAATCTCGAAGGCTACCAGGACAACCTCGCGCTGCTGGACCACAACATCGGCCAATTCACCGCCGCATTGAAACGTGCCGGTCGCTTCGATGACGCGCTGGTCATCATGACCTCCGACCACAGTTGGCGACACGACCCCGATCACCTGAGCGGGCGCATCACCGGTTCGCTGACCCACGTTCCGCTGTTTATCAAGCTGCCCGGTCAGCAGCGTCGTTTTGATGTCACCGACTGCGTGGAGAGCCGCACACTGCAGCCGTTGATCGAGTACGCGTTGAACATGCGTCGGGTCCCCGGCGAGGTGGAGCGCGGCGTGCAACTGGCGCGAGGTTCGGCCGAAACGGTTCCACCCCGGATCAGCCTGGCCAGCCCAAACGCGGTCGGTCGCCGTGGCGCCGCCGCTGTGCCCGCCGTGGTGGGCGACCCCGAATCGTGAGAAGGATTTCGCAATGTTCAATCTGTTCTTGGCGTACATCGATCCGGCGTCCGGCAGCATCCTGCTCCAGTTAATCTTGGGGGCGATTGCCGGTGTGGGACTGTTCTTCTGGCAGAGCATCGGGCGTGTGTTCGGCCTCTTGCGCCGCCGCGGCGGCGAGTGCGGATCGGGTGAATTGCCGCCGGCAGGCGACGAATCCGGTTGTTGACCGCACGCCGGGCCCGCGCGTTGCGCCGCGAGGATCGGTGAAGCCTGATCTGGGGACATTCGCACATGAAGCGCGCCTATCTCAGGTACTACGAGCACTACTCTCCCGTTGCCAACCTCCATTTCCTCTGGAACGCATGGCGGACGCGGTCGCTCGCGGCGCGGCTCGCGCTGCTTAACCGCCAGAGGGACTACCGAAGACTGGCCGGCAATCCCCGGCTTCTGGCGCTACACCATGCCCTGAACCGGCATCTGCTTGCCTCCGCCCAGGAGTGGGACAGTTATGACTTTGCGGAGGGCTACTTCTACCAGGGATTACGCCGAATCGGTGTCACCGGGTTGCGGGACACGGAGGCGCGCATCGAGAGCATGAGTTTGCGTGACCGCATCGCCGGATGCAGCGTTCTCGAGATTGGATGCAACTGCGGGTTTCTGTCCATGGCCGTTGCGGACGTCGTGGGGCACGTGGTTGGTTTCGACGTCAACCCACACGTGATTCGTGTGGCTCGGCGCGTTGCGGATTATCTCGGCTACACCAACACCTCGTTTCACTGCACGCCGTTTGAGGAGTTTCGTCCGGCCGAGCGGTTCGACGTCGTGTTGTCGCTGGCGGCCCATGCGACGTACGACGGAAACACTCGGCAGTCCAATGAGGCGTATCTCGCACGGTGCCGACAGTTGCTCGAGCCCGGAGGCGTCTTGCTCTTTGAGTCTCACCCTCCCGGGAATGAGGATACTGAGGCCCTCGCCGCGGTGTGTTCGATCATTGATCGGTTATTCGACATCCGGGAGCAACGGGTGCTCGAGCACGGGACGTACCTCGATCGGGGGCGAACGTTCATCGCTGCGCAGTGCCCGGTATCCAGTGGTGATCTTGGGCACAGGGCGAGGGGCGCGCGGTGGTCCTGTGGCACCGGGAGCGTAACGGGCTCCCCGTCTCCGGCGACAACCTGTTGAACACGCGGTTTGGGAGGACCATCCAATGAGAGCGATCCTACCGGCGGCGAGCGTGGAGGGGGGCTCATGATCCTGCGTTCCTGTCGAGACGCGTGGCGGGCGATGTCGGGCGTAAGCCGTTTCAACGCGCTGCCCTCGTCGGAGCGGTCGATCGTCTTCTACGCCGAGGACGCGGCATCCTGGGTGCACCTTGGTCCGATCGTCACGTCGCTGGTTGAGCACCATAGGAAGCCCGTGTGTTACCTGACGTCGAGCCGCACGGACCCGATTCTGCAGAGCGAGCCCGCGGGCATCCGTGCCATCTATGTCGGCGCGGGGGCGGCGCGCACTGCGCTGTTCCTCGGGCTCAAGGCCGGAATGCTGGTGATGACCATGCCCGACCTGGGCACGTTCCACATCAAACGATCCGCCACCAGCGCGGTGCATTATGTGTACGTGTTCCACTCGATGGTCAGCACGCACATGATCTACCGCAGAGGGGCATTCGATCAGTTCGACACCGTGCTCTGCGTGGGGCCCCACCACGCACGCGAGATTCGCGCTACGGAAGCTCGCGACGGCCTGCCCGCCAAGAACCTCGTCGAGCACGGTTACGGACGGCTCGACGCCTTGCTCGAGGAAGTGGCCAACAACCCTGCCCCGCAAGGGCGGACGGATGCGGCGCGGCGCGTGCTCGTGGCGCCCTCCTGGGGAAACCGCGGGTTGCTGGAGACGTGCGGAACCGAGTTGTGCGCACTGTTGCGCGGCGCCGGCTACCATGTGACCGTCCGCCCGCATCCGATGTCCGAGCGCCGCTGCGCGAATGCGATCGCCGCGCTGAAGCGGCGCTTCGGTGACGACCCCGGTTTCGTGCTGGAGGGTGATGTGGCGTCGAGCGTCTCGCTGCACAGCGCGGACCTTATGATCAGTGACTGGTCCGGGGTGGCATTGGAGTATGCTTTCGCCCGCGAGCAACCCGTGCTCTTCATCGACGTGCCGCGCAAAGTGAACAACCCGGACTACGGCGACGTGCCATGCGATCCGATCGAAGTGACCCTTCGCGAGGAGATCGGCGAGGTGGTCAGCCCGGAGCATTTGGGGGACGTCCCCAAACGGCTCGAAGTCCTCTGGAACCGGCGGGCGGCTATGCGCGAGCACATTCGTGAGGTTCGGGCGCGTACGGTTTTCAACCTGGGCACCAGCGGCACCGTGGGGGCCGCGCACATCGCACGGCTCGCGGAACAGTCTCGCCAGGCTCCGGATCGAAAGAAACGGCCCCGCCCCAAACCGATTCCGAACACCTGTGGAAACTGCTTGCAGTGATTCGATTCAATCGTAGGCGAGGCGAGTCTTCACATCGGTCAGTGCAGGCGCGATGATCTCACTTGATTTCCGCGAGCCCCACGTCTTCATCCGTTCGCCTGCTTGCGTCTGTCGCTTTGTAGTAGCACGTGCCCGACGTCCACGTGGTCTCCACAAGCCTCTCGGCCTGAAGCGCTTCGACGTACTTGACGACTTCGTTGGGATGCATACCAAGCCCCTGTGCAATCCCGTCAATCGGGCACGGTCGCCTTCGCAACAGGGTTAGGATCTCGTCCCGGCCCACGGAGAACTGAACGTGCTCGTGCACGTGGTGGTAATCCGCGACGACTTCAGCGGGAGGGTCGAAAAGACGCGACAACTCGGCCAAACGCTCGCGTGAGACGCCCGTAGCCATGCGGTCGGCCGGCGGGCGCGTCACGGTGTTGATCTGGATGCGGTCGGGCTTGATGAGACCGGCATAGTGAGACAGCTTCCGCACATCGACCTCGGTGGCCGTGTAGCCTTCCAGCAGAAGCACCTCCAGCCAGTACTGGCCACGACAGGCCTCCCTCGATTTTACCAAGCCGTCAATGAGCCGCTCAAACGAAATCGCTTCATGAGGGCGGTTCACCTGGCAGAACGCCGCATCATCCCCGGCATCGAGCGAGGGAATAAGCAGATCCAGGTTCTGTATGGCTGCTCGAACCTCAGATTCCCACAGCAGGGACCCGTTCGTCAGGAGCGCAACGGGAATGTTGGTCATGCTCTTGATTCGGTCGATCAGATCACCCAATCGCGAGAAGAGCGTCGGCTCGCCGGAACCACTAAGCGTTATGTAGTCCGGACGTTTGCAGAGCTTCGCCTTGACTTCCTCGAGAACGCTCTCGAGCGGCACCCATTCTTTCCGCTCGACGGTCCGACAAGTTGTCCGGCCCAACTGGCAATAGATGCAGTCGTAGGTACAGGTCTTGAACGGGACAACGTCTACGCCAAGCGACCGGCCAAGCCGGCGCGAGGGCACGGGACCAAAGACGTGGCTCATACCAACACCTCCCGGCATGTGCGCCACGGAGCAGGACGGGGTTCAATCGTTGCACGGCGGCATGTCGCAGGGAGTATCTCGCCCTTTGCCATGAAGCCGGCACATCGCGGTCGTGACCAACGCGCTGGGGCAAGACATGAATCGGGTGCAACGTCCAGAGCAGCGTGCTCGACGCGGGGAATGTCGTTCTCATCGCTCAACCGAAACCGGAGTTCGTCATGACAACCCCCTACACAGACCGGAACACCACCCCCACCCCCGGATCGCTCCAACTCCAACGGCTGGGGCGTGGCGTCCGAGAGCGTTTGCTGCGCATGGTTTCCCGTACTCCCTTACCTTGGGTACTCGAAACGTCGAACCCTCCATATGGCGCACGCCGTAACGTCCCGTGAGTGAACGGCCGGCGACTGGCCCTACTCTTCCGGTACGGAGATGGCCTCGGCGGTGCATTCATCCACGCACGCGCCGCAGTCGATGCAGTCCTCATTGACCACTGCCTTCTCGTTCTCTACGGTAATCGACTCCGTCGGACAGCATTCCACGCACTCCCCACAGCCCGTGCACTTCTCAAGATCTACGATTGCCGCCATTCTCAACCCTTTCTTGCTCGTTCAACACGTTCCTACCGAATGCCCACCCACGATCCGACGTGGCTCCTGCAGGCGTTCGGCCGCAGAGTCTAGGGCAGTTGCCCTGAACATCCAAATCCCGACCCGCGACAACGCCTCCGGCCGGTCCCGTTCCTTCGCCTTTCGGCATGCATAACCCATGCTGTACAAAGAGGTTATCGGTGCCCAGTCTACGTCAGGCGAACGAGGGGCCGGGTAACCTGCACCTCCGGGGCAACCCACGGAAGCGTGACGATGAAGGTGCTGCCCTTGCCCTCTCGGCTTTCGAGGGTGATCTCACCGCCGAGCATTTGGGCCAGTTCCCTGGCGATGGCCAACCCCAGCCCGGCGCCGCCGTGCTCTCGAGTGACCGAGGCATCCAACTGGTAGAACTTCTCGAAAACGTGCTCTTGCACGTCCTCTTCAATGCCCGGACCGGTGTCGGATACGCTCAATCGCGCACGATCATCGTTGGTCGGCGCAGCCGTGACACGAACCGTCCCCCCGGCGGGCGTGAACTTGATGGCGTTGCTGACCAGGTTGTAGAGGATCTGCTTGATCTTTCCCGCGTCGGAGTTGAACTTGGGGACGTCTCCTTCGATGGTCCAGTCCAACGTGAGGTTCTTCTTGTCCGCGATGGGGCGGTGGAACTCGATGACGGCTTCACACGTGTCGCCGATGTGGAAATCCGAGAGGTGCAACTCCATCTTGCCGGCGTCGATTCTGGCTAGGTCGAGAAGGTCGTTGATGATGTCGAGCAACATGCGTCCGCTGGTCAGGATGTTCTGGGCGTAGCGCTTCATCCGCGACTTGTCCTCGGGCGGCGTTTCCGCGGCGTCGGCAAGTAGCTCGGCGAAGCCGATGATCGAGACCAACGGCGTGCGCAACTCGTGACTGACGTTGCCGATGAAGTCGGTCTTGAGCTTGTTGCTCTCGAACAGGGCAACGTTGATCTCGGCCAATTCGCCCAGCTTGATGTCCAGCGAGCGGTTGATCTTGGCTAACTCGTCCTGTTGGGCCCGAAGGTGCGCGAGCATATCGTTGAATGCGTCGCTCAACTCCTCGAATTCGTCCCCGGTGGTGATGGCCGAACGGACTTCCAAATCGCCCGTGGTCACCTGCTCCGCCACACCGCGCAGGTCGCGGACCGGAACGAGAATTAGCTTTTGCATGATGAGGTAGAAAACCAACAGCGCCAGCAACATCCCGGAGAGGCCGGCGCACACCACGGTGATCAGGTTCCACGTGTTGCGATGCGCCCAGGGCACGCGCACGTCAATGATGCCCTGCAGTTCACCGGGCTGAGCCTCGGCATCGGACGAACGAACGGCCATCGCGAGCCGGATGTGCGGCACACCGTCTATCTCCTGGAACCGATAGGCGTACGCAGCGGTGGGGTCGGCGCGCAATTGCTCGGTCTTCTGAACGATGAATCCGCCGCGGCGACCGGTCAGTTGGGCAATGCGCTTGCGTTCTTCAGCCTGCTCGACGGTGACCAATCGGGGCGCCGGCACGTCCCGTTCAATGTTGAACGACTTGGTGTACAGGGGCCACTTCTCGTTGAGCTGCACCTGCGAGCTGCTCCAATCCGAGCCCTGCAGGGGAACCAGCAAGCGGGCGATGGTCGCCACCTGTTGGGCCTTGCGAAACCCCGCCTCGTCGTGCAGGCCGGCCATCTGAACCCACGGCATGAACAGCGTGGCGGCCATGATGGACAGCACGGCCAGCCCGAAGAGCAGAAAACACTTGTCCGCCAGCGAGAGATGATGCCAGGATCGCTTGACCATAGCCTCATAGCTTACCCGATTCGACCGCCGGTTGTCATGGTGATCAACTTGACCAACCCGGCGTTCTTGTCCAGAATGGAACCCATCGGCATACACCGATGAACCCCGTGGCTTACCTTCTTCTTAGGTCAATGAAGCGTCCCGATAATCCCGGTATGAGACTGCTGACCCGACACGGTTCGCTTGACCTTTCCGGTCCGCCGGTCGTGATGGGCATCCTGAACGTCACTCCGGACTCGTTCAGCGACGGTGGGAAATACGTTGCGGTCGAGGCGGCGTCGCGTCGGGCCTCGCGGATGATCGAAGAGGGGGCTGCGGTCATCGACGTCGGTCCCGAATCCTCCCGACCGGGTGCGGCAGCCGTCGTCCCTCAAGAGCAGATGCGGCGGGCCGTTCCGGCGATCGAAGCCATCCGCCGGCACCATACGGATGTGGTGATTTCGATCGATACGACATCGGCGGAAGTAGCGTCGGCGGCCTTGCGAGCCGGTGCCGATCTCATCAATGACATCTCGGCCCTGCGCGGCGATCCACAAATGACGGCGCTGGCTGCCGAGACCGGCGCACCGCTGATCCTCATGCACATGCTGGGGACCCCGAGCACCATGCAGCAGAATCCCCACTACACCGATGTGGTGGCGGAGGTCAGGCAGTTCCTCGCCGAGCGGGTCGAATTCGCCGTCGCCGCCGGCGTTGCCCGATCACGGATCGTGATCGACCCGGGCATCGGGTTCGGCAAGACCGCCGCACACAACTGCGAACTCATGCGGCGGCTCGACGAGTTGGCGACGCTGGGACCGCCGGTACTGCTTGGCGCCTCGCGCAAGAGTGTGGTGCGCGGCTTTGTGGGATCGGAGACGACGGCGCTGGTGGCCGGCTCTCTAATGTGTGCGCTGGCGGGAGCAATGGCGGGGGCGAAGATCCTGCGAGTCCACGACGTCCGCGAGACCGTCCACCTTGTGCGTGGTGCGCCCGTGTTCTTCGTCACTCAGGCGGACTGCCGCCACGGGCGAGGCGCGGGCGGAGCAACGGGCGTTTGCGGTCGGCCTTGAGAAAGTCGACCATGCGGCGTCCCGCCGGCGTCACCAACGTCTCATCGAGCCGCGCGATCGAGAGGGAAAGAGGTTTGCCGCTGCGGTAGAGAATCTTGTAGGCTTGGCGGACTTCCTCGATGTCTTCTCGGGGCATTTCGGCGCGAAGTACGCCCACTCGGTTGATCCCGCTGACCTGGTTCCGTCCGTAGACCATGAGAAAAGGCGGGAGGTCGCTACTGATCTGGGCACCCCCGCTGACCATCACCAACTCCCCTACGCGGACAAATTGGTGGAAGCCCGCGCCGCCGCTCAGAAAGGCGCGGGGACCGACGTGCACGTGTCCAGCCAGCAGCACACCGTTCATCAGAATCGCCCGGTCACCGACCACACAGTTGTGCGCAACGTGCGACGTCGCCGCCAGCAGGCAATGGGCCCCCACGACCGTCTTGGATTCCGGGATTGTTCCACGGTGTACGGTGGCGTATTCACGAACGACGGTCTCGGGCCCGATTTCGCAGTAGCTGCGCTCGCCGGTGAAAGCGAAATCCTGCGGAGCGTGACCGACCACGGCGCCCATGTGTATTTCGCAGCGCTCGCCGATCCGCGTCGGGCCGCAAAGATACGCGTGGGCGTAGATCTTCACGTCGGCTTCGACGCGAACCGGCCCTTCGATAACCACATAGGGACCCACCTCGGCGGAGGGCTCAATCTCGGCGGCTTTGTCAATGATCGCGGTTGGGTGTATCGGCATGTTCGGATTCCGCTCCGTCAACAGGAGGTTGGCAGTATGGGTAACTGATACGCGACAATCGGGAACCGTGCAATCCGGCGGGCGAATACCATCAGAGAGCGCTCGGTCCGCTCAGCAGCCGCAACGCCACGCATTCTATCCAGGTGCCGACCCGCTGGAGCATAAGTCCATCCACACCAATGCTTTACGTGTTCGGCATTGGCGGCCTCACCGTCGCCGTGGGCACCGGCGCCTCACCCCGCTGCCGGGATGCGGGTCGCTCATCGCTCTTGGCACCTGCCACGCCGGCGAGGGTCTCGGACTTGACTAAGCCGCAATTCGTGAGCATAATTGGAATGGTGTGGTCGTCAGAGTCATGACGGGGGTCGTCGGTGCGCGGTCGCGAGTGGCCGCGAAGAGGCCGTTGTGTGCCTGCCGATGACCGAGTGAACACCTCTCCCGTGGAACCCACAGTAGCGCTCTGGGCGGGTGGAGGTTAGTTAAGTTCTCTGACGGTATTGGAGGATGTGTGCGATGGCCCAGCAGAACAAGACGGTTATGATCGCAGCGATCGTGATCCTGGCGGTGGCTGTGATTGGCGGAGGTTCGTATTACCTGTGGTTCTCCGATTCAGCCCCGGCGCCTGCGCGGAGAGTGGTAAAACCCGCGGCGGCGCCCAAGAAAGAGGCGCCCAAGAAAGAGGAGAAGAAGAAACGGAGGAAGCGCGGGGAGCGCAAGGTCGAGGAAGAACCGGAGGAGGAGATTACGTACGGGAACCGGGATAAGCGGATCGATGAGATGACGCCGGAGGAAGTCAAGAGACGAACGGGTCGCAGGGATAAACCCCGTGGAGCCATGCCGTAACGGCTTCTCTCCAGCGGATGAGTTGTTCATCGATGCCCGTTCCGGATGTCCGGGGCGGGCATCGTCATAGAGCAAGCGGAACAGCCTGCGACAGTGCCCCGGAGTTGAACCTGAGGTAACAAGCACGTGCGTGAACCGGCGGACGAAGCATTGAGTCTCTCCGTGTTCTTTCCCTGCTACAACGAAGAGGCCAATGTGGAACGTACCACACTGGCGGCGTTGAAGGCCTGTCGGCGCATCACCGGGGACTTCGAGGTGATCATCGTCAACGACGGCAGTACGGACCGCACCGAAGAGTTCGCCGAGGAGTTGGCCGCCGTCCATGCGGAGGTCCGCGCGGTCCACAACCACCCCAACCGGGGATACGGCGGGGCGTTGCAGCGAGGTTTTCAGGAAGCGCGAAAAGAATGGGTCTTCTACACCGACGGCGACGGACAGTTCGACTTCGAGGAGATTGATAAGCTTCTGCCGATGTTGGAGCACTACGATATTGTGAGCGCATACCGGATGGACCGCCGGGATTCGTTCGTTCGCAAGGCCAACGCGTTCTGCTGGTGCACGCTGGTAAACCTGCTGTTTCGCATGTGGGTTCGCGACATCGACTGTGCGTTCAAGGTGTTTCCGCGGAAGCTGTTCGACGAAATCGAGATGAAGTCGGAAGGGGCGCTGATCGACGCCGAGATTCTGGCGCGGGCCAAACGCCTGGGTTACAGGATCGGCCAGGCCGGCGTACACCACTACCCGCGGGTGGCCGGCGAGCAGAGCGGAGCGAACCTACGCGTGATCCTGCGTGCGTTCAAGGAGCTGTTCAAGCTGCATGGGCACATCAGGCGAACGGCGCAGAACCGCGGGGGAGTGACGGCGGATCAATCTTGACATCGCCCGGTGCCCGACTAGCATACGATATGTTGTGGTTTGATAGCCAGTAGACCCGCTATACGGG
>Ga0190284_1000626_pt1 | contig 19007 bp, 24 predicted proteins | sample 48691812_MG_FD_161668 | JGI IMG/M metagenome (GOLD analysis project Ga0190284, IMG submission 161668) | Hydrothermal vent microbial mat bacterial communities from Southern Trench, Guaymas Basin, Mexico - 4869-18-1-2_MG | ecosystem: Environmental > Aquatic > Marine > Hydrothermal vents >...
TAATAACAGAGATTAGTATACTTGATAACCCCTATGAGATGGAGGACATGACAAATCTAACTCTAACGAATATTAAAAGAGGGGATACTTTACAGATAACTGGAACCACAGGTGATGGTACTTATGAGAATATACAGGAGAATCCTAAACACATAGAGACTCAAACAATCACGACAGGTGGAGCTGTAACAGAGGTTATATTTACGGGAGACTTCTCAGCTTATCATAAGCTTATACTTAGAATATCTAAAGTTACGTTTACCACCACCGCAGCACCTTACCTCTTTTTAGTATTATCCAATGACTCAGGTGTTACATGGTTATCCACATATTACGATTATATACATATACAACATAATGGATCCTCAATCGACATAGGAAAAGATGATGATTATGTTGTAGGTACTTTAACCCCTTATGTCGCAGCATGGGCACCACACCAAGACAATCAAGAGTGTAACTTAGAGTATGATTTTTATAATCTATCAACTAATAGTCCTACAGATATATACTGTAGGGGTGTATATAAACAAATAACCACGGGGAATATGGTTAAATTTGAAGGTGCCATTACTCAGTCCACTAATAATATAATTAATGGTATAAGAGCATATGTATACGCAAATTCTTTTGATACCGCAACGTTTGAACTATATGGGGAGATTTAATATGACAAATTGTTTAGTGCTAATTACGGGAATAGGCGAAGCTGCTTATGGATTTAAGAGTCTGAGAGAGTCTGTCATGTGGAAGCATATAGAAGCTCGATACTCAGACGTTGTAGAGATTAGGTACCAACCTATCATGGACAAATACGCAGTGGTCGGGAAATCGTTGCTAGACCCCTTACGATTGATGTTTACACCTCAAGGTTGGGAAGCAGAAGAACACATAAGAAAACGCCTACACCAGATAAGAGGTACTTATAATGAAGTAGATGTTCTTACACACTCACTCGCATCTTGGATGATATACAAAATGGATGTACGTTTTGAGAATATGTATGTAGTCGCATCCCCTATCGGATGGTGTACTGCGGTATCCAGATGGGCAGTAAGAGTAAACATAGGCACTCCTAAAGTATCCTGCAAGAAGCTAATCTATCTATATTCAAAGAAGGATCCAGTATCTATGTTTCCTACAAGGATAGGTAAATATCTCGTGGGGGATAAGAATCATACCTTTGAGACAGGGACGAGCCATAATTTAGATGAATATTTGGACTATATGTCGCACCTAGGCTATGATGTTCTTATTTAATCAATCCTCTATTTTCATATTTAAGTCCCATTTGGTTTTATAACTGAGTGGGATTTTTTAGGTATATACCAAAAAGAAAGATCCAAAATCCAAACGAGTGGAAAAAGGATCTTCAAATAAGATTATTAATCGGTATATCAGAGACCCTAAGTTATGGGACTTAAGGACTTACAGAAGTATTATAAAAATATAAAATCAATGCCAAGTAGGTATATTTCTGCTACTTTGGTAAAACCCAATAGATGGTGTATTTGAATGATTCCCCGCTAATATTCTTCCAAAAACTCTCACAATTCTTCTAAATATATTGGATTGATGTTTTTCTTTATGGACCATCGTTTTATTCAGATACTGCCGCATCCATCCTATGGTATACTGTATCCCCAGGAGTATGCCTAAAATCATAATAAGGTATGGTAAGACCTACGGATTATAAATGTTCAGTATGGAGCTCGTGCTTGGTCTATTTAAATACTTGGTAGTATTCCGTGTCGGAACATAGGAATCTTCCAAATAACCCCTTTTCTGCTACCGCCGATTTGATCTCACCCAATAAAGTTATAATCGATCCTCCAGTAGATAGGGCAACTACTGACCCCTGTTAAATAAACAAAGGACACATTATGACCTATGGAATATAACCTTCGTAAATGAGGCTACAAATAGGTGTAGGGTCGCAAGTATAGAATAGGAGGGTTCCGACTTGTGCTATGGGTAATGTTGGGTTATTAATTGAAATACTGAAAGCGAGGATTTTTTATGAATATGTGTTGAGGTCGTACCGAAGTTTAAGAAATTGTTATCATTAGGATGTTTGAGACTTGTATAGGAGGATGAGTTCAGCACTTGTTTTTCATAATGATATTTTAACTTGAAAATTTTAAATATATTATGAGGTTCCTAATTTTTTTTTGAATGTTCTTAGAGGGGGGTTTTGGAGTGTTCAAACAACTTGGAAGGTTTCACTCTATTTTGTTTACTTATTTTTTAAAATTCAACTTGGAAGAAAATATTCTGTACGCCCCGTTGTATACATACTTCACAGGGGACCCCAAAAATCAAAAGGGCTTGACGGGTTATCCAGATGGACGATGACCCTATAATAAAACGCCAACCTATACATAACCTCATCAATACAATCAACACGACCTGTATATACACATCAGCATTTGTCTCAGGGTTTCCCCTATAATTTATTCATAACCTATGGAGGAGTGGGGACATCCATACATTATACCAAGTATACCCTATAACATTAGCATTCCATTCAGGGATTCCCCATAATATATTAGTGATGACCCTATAATGTATTAGCATTCAATCAAGGGATGACCCTATTAGATTCGTGAGTAGGGATGACCTTCCCCACATACTACAGGTAATACCCTCAACTTGCTGAGCTACTGAGGGATATCCGCAGTTTAATAGATGTTATCCCTAGGTTCCGTTATAGGTTCTTCCCCCGAGTAGGTAGGGTTCACCCCATAAGATTCGCAACCATCAGAGGGACGTCCCTATAATTTCTTAACCTAATGTAGGGATTACCACATAACTCTTCCAAATACTGAGGGGATCACCCCCTAATGTTTCTCTTTGGTTTATCGCAATCCCCATGATCTTTCGGGAATTCCACACAATACACATGAACTTGAGTCAAAGGTAATACATGATAATAATAAAATTATATAGTATTGTTGGATTTGTTCTGGTAATACAGGTAGGGATAACCACTTGCTGGGAAAACCCTATGGTTATTTCTGGACAACAAAAAAAAAAGGGAAAACCCTATGTAGAGTAATCCCTTGAACGAGTTATAAACAAAAATTGAGAAATCGCTTAAAATCTCAATAGGTCTTTAGTATTGACTCTGCCCTTACGCCGTTTGAATCCATACAAAGTAGTTTTATATCTTACTCAGGATATAGCAGTTTTTTGTCATGCTAAGGACGGTATGCCACTCTCTAATGTCTATTCGCTAATGTTTGATTCGCTCCAAATACTTTTTGTGCTAATCTTTTTATTTCTTGCTTCTTGACTTCACTGTCATGAATCTCTCTCAATGATATATCTTTAGAGTTTATCAAGTCAGTCTTAATTGATGGGTCAAGATGACAATACGCTTCTAATAGTGGATTGTCTACTACATATGAGAAGTAAAATTCTACTCTGTCGGGATGTCCTAACCTGTCGTAATTGTATGCTATGAAGTAAATCATATTCATATCACCCGTAAGTTTAAAAGCTTTCTCAAATTCACAAATACCTTTAATGTATTCCCCCTGTTCGCTTAGTTTAGTAGCTTTATTCAGATGTTTTTGTGCCTTGTCTACATTGTTTTCAAATATTCCAAACATAATTTTAATTCCTCTTTTGTTTTTTTTTTTCTCTTACTAATATTATACCCTGATTCTTTGGAGTTCTAACACTTCCATAGTGTAATCCCCTATTCTTTCAGGGGTTTATCCTATTTGCTGGATTGTCAGATTGTTGTGCAAACTGTGATACACTCAGTTGCTGTTACTCCCATTGTGCAAACCTCATGACAACTCTCTTCTGGAGCAGGGGTTATTATCAAAACTCCCAATACAATTATATTTAATAATGCTTTAATCATTGTTTTGATTCTCCTGTTTAGCTTTTATTTCTTGTGCGATTCTTTCTAATTCTTTTAGAATCTCTTTGTATTTATAAGATGTATTCATTGTTTTGATTCCCCTTTTTTGTTTAGCTACTACTAATATTATACCCTGATTCTTTTGAGTTGTAACACCCCTAGTGTAATCCCCTATTCGGATGGGGATGTCCTCCACTTGCCCGTTATTTATATTTTCTCAGTATATGCCTCTTAAGTATCAATGCACTAGTGGGATCTAATCTCTCCAGTTTAGTTAAGTTCTCAATATCCTGTTTTAATATATCAGATTTGATTTTCTTAGCATTCGCACTATAGACGGCTCTCATCTCTCTCACTGTCTTTGATTTTCCAAAGGTAATCCCTCCAAATACTGTGGATACTCCGCCAGAAATACTCTCTGTGCCAGTTTGTCCTATTATGGTAGAGTTAAGATCTGGAGCATTAGGGATTTGCAATCTCTCTTTGTAGGTATTCCCCCCGATGTTTACAGGGCTTCCACCATTTGAATTGGTATTACTGTTTGACGCATCTGATTGATTATTATTTCTTGATACTGATCTTGAATTAGATTCAGAATTAGTATTTACTCTTTGATCATTCCAGTTTGTGCTATTCATTATATTGTAATTTTCCATACGCTGGGTAGCATTGCTGGAATAATAAGGACTTGAATAAACTCCAGATGTTAGGGCTATCCCTAATACTGTTGCTAATATATAAAATTGTGTTGTATTCATTGTTTTGATTCTCTTTGTTTTGTTTAGCTCTTACTTATATTATTCACATTCCAAAGGATTCTCTATTAGGGATAACAGCACTTAGTAGATTATATTATAATTATGTTAATACGCATTACATTGGAGATTCTAAAAGGATGATTTCCCTATACAAACAAGGGATACTCACTTGCTAGGGGGCTGAGGTGGGCTTCAGATGGTTAATTTGACCATTTAGGATTCCTTAAGTATTTCTCTACATAGGTGTAGGAATTCCATATCAGATTCGGCTTCCTCCAAAGTATGATGAAATCTTCTAATGTCCTTACCTTTAAAACATATACGTGATTGGTAGCACCTACCTGAATAGGGGAGTTTTGTTATTCCGCTGGAGATATAAATATTGCATCCTTGGTCTTTTCTAGCCTCTCGATCAACATTAAATCTCTCGGTATTCCTAGCGTTCTCAGATGGAGTTACTACTCTTAGATTTTCTATTCTATTGTCTGTCCTAACTCTATTAATGTGATCAATTACCAAACCAGTGGGGACTTCACCATTATGCCAAATCCATATAAGTCTGTGGACTCTCCACTTCTTAGAATCATGCCAACATCGAATATAACCCCTATCATCTAATCTACCTATAGGTTTCTCAATGTTTTTACAATTGGCAACTTTAAACCTTCGGAATAGTTGACCCTCACTGTAATTGAAATATTTCTGTACTTCTTCTTTCGTTATGTGTAATTCCCTCATCCAGCGTATTTTCCAATCCTTATACTTATATTATACCACAAATGATAAGTATTACTAACCTTATTGGTGGTTTTTATAATAATCATTTTAAGTAGTAAAGACTTGCGGGTCGAGGCTGTATTACATTTTTTTTTTTAGGGATAACCTTATGATTATGGCAAACTCGCACACAGGTAGGGATGTCCTCCTTTAGGGGGGCTGTGTCAAATGTTTTTGTTCCGTAATGACCCAGTGGGTTTTTTTTTCCACACCGAACAAGGTCTCCAAATATTTAGGGGTTCTTTTTACCTGATGGGGGATCCGACCCATTAGCATTCCTTTGTTGTAATACATAATTATAATACATTAATGTTATGAATTCCTCAAAATGGGGAATAATACTATTAGGGAAAAGAATAAGAATGAAGTTATATAATGAAATCGGATTTAAACAATGGTATTCAAACCATTCAGATCTGCCTATGGATATTGCTATTGGGGAGTATACGGAATTTCAAAAGATAAAGAAGATATGTCCGAAATGTGGACAAGGTAAATACCGTAATGAGTTCAGCAAGAATAGTAATAAACGAGATGGTCTTCAATACGCCTGTAAGGATTGCATCAGTATTAGCGGCTCCAAGTATTATTATGAGTTCTCAGAAAGTATAAAGGAACGCCATAAATTATACCAAAAGAAATATCCTGGAATAGGTAATGCCAAAGCTGCCAAGTATGAAGCCAAGAAGAAAGGTTGTTTACCAGACTATTCTGAAGACTTCAATATATTAATGATGTATCTGAAATGTCCTGTTGGGTTTCAGGTTAGCCATATCGTCCCACTGAGAGAAGGGGGGAAGCATACTCTTTCCAATCTCCACTATACTCTGAGATACTACCAGAAATGATGTTTACTTGCTATTTCTGAACGATACTGCTCTTGTGATTGTTTCTAATGCGTTAGCCCACGAAGTCATGGGTAATAGGTTTTGAGCTGCGATGTAATATTCATTTATCATTGATTTACAATTTCCGCACATGTTTATACTTAATTTGTATGGACTGGATTTGCCACACACTTCACAATAAAATAAGTTAGGGTTTCTGTATTTTGTTTTATTCAAACCTTAGTTTTCTCCGTTGTTGTTATTTGGACAAAAGAGTATTATAATAAGGAACTTTAATTAGGTTGCCGAAATGATGTAAAGTAAAAGCCCAACCCTGATTAGAAGTTGAGCTATGGGGGAATTACCTATAATGGATTCTAACGGGTTGTTTTCGTAGCGTATTTGGCTGTAACACACATACCTTTCTCAAACGCATTGATGTGAATCTTCTGTGGTTTTCCTTCTACTGGCATATTGTTGGCTTTTCTCTGGACCACGGTAGTTACTCCATTCGTACAATCTACACTCATATCAAACATAAAAGCATTTCCTTTAGCTTTGTCTACTAAGAGTTCGGCGTAAAATATTGTATCATATTTTATGTCATACTGAACATATGTGATGTCTATGTGTCGTTCGTATCCTTCAGTATTGTTTCTCGTATACATCCAAGTTGCTGATACTGCTGGTAGCCCGATTAGGATTATACCCAAGATGCCTATTATTAATTTTTTCATATTCTTTTCCTCTTTATACTTATACTATTCCCCACAATGGGGAGATCATAACATTAATTTATTTTAATAATCATTTCAGGAGTAGATATTATTGAACCATACGCAAATATCGTACAGTTGAATTTTAATCATCTCATTTAACCTATTAGTTCTTTGCTAATACATATAAATTATCCGTATGTATTATCTCCCTTAGTCCTTGTTTTTTCAAATTATCAAAACCTCCACAGTATTCGCCGTTTCTGGTGGGGTCAAATAATCTTCCACATATTTCTCCTTCAATTATTAATAGTTTTAGATTTGGTAGGAATACACTATCAAAACGGCTTACGTCCCCTTGTATATGTAGAGTCTCTAAAGAGCTTCCGTAAATACCGTGAAAGAATCCTTGATTTTCCAAAGTGTTTATTATTTTGAAATATTTTAAATCTCCTAAGCCGCACGAGAGTAAGTCATGTATGTCTAACTCAGCCACTACTTCACTTGCTATAGTTTTGTAGCATTTAGAAATTGGATAATAATCAAAATGCCAATCGAGGTTTAAACCCACCTCTGCACCCACTTTATTCAATCTCAGTATTTCTTGTCTATTTAAATATCTCATTATGTGTCTCCTTTAGTTGTTAGTTCAAGTAATTCCTTAAGTAGTTCATCTCTCTGAGCTACGAGTTTCTCCATCTTAGGGAGGCTCTTAGGGGTTATCTTCAAATCTATTATCTTCCGATTAACCCTTTGTAGCAATTCTATAAGTTCTTTTTTAATTGTCATACTTTTCAAACAGTGCCTTTGTTATTGCTTCCTCCGTAGTTGGTTGTTCTCTTTCGACTATCTTCTTGAAGTTTATATCTTCCTTGATAGATTCCACTCCTTTGAAATTAATGGTATCCGCTTTCACAATAGGTATTTCCTCAAACTCTTCCTTATAATCTAATTTTAAAAACTCATAGAAATGTTTCTTTAATTCTCCTCTATCATTGAGAGCTTTATAAGCTTTAATCCTACTGCTATTATTTTTAGTACGCTTTCTATGTGATTTACCATCTGCGTTATTTATAACACATTGCTCAGGTAATAAGTTGTCCATTAGTTCGGTGAAATCAGAAAATGAGGTGTATTGGATGTTATTACGATTCTTCTCAACATTTTGATATTCTTCGTATAAGTCCTTTGCAGTGATCTCATTCTTCCACACCTCTCCATCATTCACACAATTCTCTAAGGCATTGCTCCAGAAAGCATGAACACCATCTAACTGTCTTACAATTTGCTTTTGGTGATACGCAGACCTAGCAGGCTTATCAGATGGTACAAATTCAGATAGATCCATTGAGTAAATCTCGGTCATTAAATCGATGAAGAAGCTATCAGAGTAGTATAAACCTGTCTGCTTTATTTTGTTTCTCAATTTAATTGCGTAATCTTTACCGTAATGTAACTTGCTGTTTAGGACTAAATCTCTACGGTCATCCGCCTCTAACTTAGATCCTGTATCTCTGTTGGAGAATACTATGTGTCTCAAGCAATTAAACATTTCTACAGTGTCTTCACCCTTGGCTTCTACGATTCGGGTTTCATCCGTTACTTCTGTTTTCTGCTTATCTTTTAGTTTGGTATCCCCAGCATAGTTTGCCTCATTACCAATTTTAAGTAACCATAGTTTAGATCTCTTATTGAAATTAGATTGTGCCTCTTGATTTCCAAGAAGTCCTACTTTTTCATCACCTATTAGTTTACCAATAAATAAGGCTACTAAATTCTTTCCAAGACCTACTGAACTTCCGATAATGTTTATACATACCATCGGGAGGATCTCTGGGTATCTAACCATGTGGCATAACCATTTCTTTAAGTATACGAAATCTGACTCAACTCCGCCACACCAGTTCTGTCTGATATAATCCCAGAAGTAATCTAAGTTTGCTTGGTTCTCGATAGTGCCATCACGTCTTGGCTTATAAGGGTATTCCTTCCACATATTTATATAATTCTTCCATCTACCTTTTAGTGCTTTTGGAGGTATTGAAATAACTCCGTCATATATTTTTTGATTCATCTCTGACCATCCTTTTAAATAAAAAACTTTATGATGCTTTGGTGGGATTTTATAGTGTAGACATCCCGTATCTTGTATCGCTGCTGCTAAGATCTTTGTAGAGCCTGTCGGTTTGCAGAAATACAGGTTAGTGTGCTTACTTGCGACTAACTTCACATTGTTGCTTATGAAATTATATACGATGTTCCACTCCTTCTGGTCGGTAGGTTGTTCTCCATACTTTGCTTGGATGTGCTGTCTTGCTTCCTCATAAGGCATTAGTGCTATCTCTTTTACTTCCAGTTGTTCTAACTCCCAAGATACTTCTATCTTTTTTGATCTGTAGTGATCTATTAGAACTTTCATACGGGGTAGGCTTAGACTCTTAAATCCCTCTCTGAATAATCTATTTAATGAAGATGGCTGCTTTACTACACTGCCTTCCTCTACTCTCGCATGATACTCTGCTAATGCTAATTCGATTTGTTTTACACCATTGTCATCGAGATCACCAAGTGCTTCACTAATTTTTATAGCATACTTCATACTGTAATCTTCATTACCTTCAAAATAACCATTGATTGTGAATACTAACTCTTTCCAAGGATTGAATCCCTCAAACTGCTCTTTGATTTCAATTAAGAACGGCAAGTATCTAAGTTCTAATTTAGTGGCTCGCTCTTCTAAGGTTCCAAAGTTTTGATTAAAGCTGGAAGTATGGTAAGCTGTTTGTACTTCTTTTTTAATTACTGGATTTCTTAGGAGGCATTGATCTAATGTATCATTATCGATCCCATTTAGAGTGTTGCCTAATATGCGGATGTGGTTCAAGTATAAAACGCCATCTATTTCCTTTACCTTATGCACTCCCAATATAGCAGTGTTCTTGTTCCCTCCGAAGATTTCAAAATCAGATTGGTCGTTATGAGGTTGCATAACTTTCAGACCTTTCAAATCATTAAGATTCTCTATAGTTGTGTTAGGGTTCAATCTACGTAAGAACTGTAGCATCTGTGGCTCTGTGAGCTTAACCCATACTTTGGCTTTGTCTACGCTTGTTCCATTAGAAGAGGTAGTTACTAGGTTTTCCTCTGGTTTGAAATTCCTAAGAATGAATTGTGCATCCTCTGGGGAATCTCCATCGAAACAAACCACATGTAAACCTTTAGTCATTCCAGTAAGATGACCTACCCCTAGCATGGTTGTTCTGAGGTTTCCGATACAGTCTAAAATAGCATCCATATCAAACTCTAAGTTTTCTGAATTCTTCCACTTTGTGGTTCGTAGCTTCCAGTCGTAGCATTGCTTAGACATAGCTTTAGATAACAACAAAGGTTCATTCATAGTAGATATGCCCGTCCCAAATACTCCGAGAACCTTGAGAGATTCTTGTAGACTTGCTAATTGTGTTTCTAAAAGCCCCAGGTTCACATTTGACTTAGCCAAGCTTTTGAATGTATCAGTGTCGATTGTCTCATCCAATCCTGGGCAATTCGCTAATGGGATTAGGTATCCCCGCTCTACGGCTTTCTTTACGGTTATACTGTAATCTTTCATTATTTAGATCCTCCATTGCTTTCTTCTTCGATCAGTCTGATTATGAGTTTTTTCACAAGTGCTGATATGGTTGTGTATTTCTCATTAGCCAACTCAATAAGTTTTTCCTTTATTGACGGGGGTAATGATACTTTTATGTATGCTGTGCTTTTTTCCTTAGCCATTTTTCATCTCCATTTTTGTATTTAAACTTTGTCTTACTGATGTATTATAATTTAGTTTGTAAAAATGGGTAGTGTTTATACCGAAAAAGAACCTATTATTATTCTGTTTGGGTCTATAGGCTGGTTTTGGCTTCAAATAAAGTTTTATTAAATTTTTCTCATAATTCAAATAGATGCTGGGACTTCGAAAAGGGGTGAATGTCCCATATGGTCTCGGCTCTGGATGGGCTTCTAATGGTATGTTTTGAGGGTGAAATATCCTTGGGATTCGGCTACGGGTGATATTATTCTATGTTATTTATAAAAGAGGAGAAAAAAGAGTGGACATATTCTGTAGTAAACCCAGGATATTCTGTAAGTATGTTTAGGTTATATACTTATTAAGTATATATATATTTATAATATAAAGTAGTGTCCAAGTGTCCAATGTATCAAATACCTCATCTATGTAGAAAAAGTATGGACATTTTGGTGGACACTGGCTATGGTTTTACAGGCACGCTTGATGTCCAAAACATAAAATAACATAGAGAAGTAATATGTCATAACCTAAAGACAACAAATGGGATGAATATTATACGAAAGAAACCATCATAACAATTTCATAACTAATGGTGTCGCCATAACATAAAATAGAGAATGTAGATTATAGATAGTAATGTATCACAAGATTAATTAATTCCTATAAATCCCCGTAGTGAATATACAAATTTAATTATTAGTAATCCTGTCAATTAGTTGGTCCCAAATATATTAAGTTCACTTGCTAATATGCCGAATATCTCTGGTGAAAAGAAATATATGGTAGAAAAATACGCATTCGTAAAACCCATCAGAAGCTACAGAGCTCCTACCATCCATTTTAAGGACCACTTCGAAGATAAAAGGTCATCTACTATCAAAAATATGAGTCCTTTCTAAAAATATACTGCCGAAATATACAAATATATACTTAAATTTTAAAATAATCTAGTATTTTTGACTTATTTGGGAGTTTTATTGGAAAAACTTAATGTTATAACAAATTTTTGAGGTGGCATAAAGAATTGAGTATTAGGGATTTAAAAGAGAATAAAATAGGGATTTTAGGGATTTAAAATAGGATTTAATTTATTCTAAGAAAGAGTGCGAAGTATGAAATACTTTTAGCACGATAGGAACCTTCAAATAACCCCCACTCTCATACTCTCCTATCGCCTGTGCTTCCTTTGGAATGCTCGCCTCTCTAAAAATTCTCGCTACCACATCTTAAATGAATAACCTCACACAAAACCATCTACACATAGTCGCAATATTCCTAACCTTCATTCGGATACCCCTTCTAACCTCCACCGATTTTCCACACCTCGCACAAGCCTCACCTTGGACACTGAATTCCGCCAGGTCTTACGGTGCCTTATTCTAAAAATGGGTATACTCCTGGGGATGTGGCATACCTTACGATTCATTTCCGCCTATCTGCTTACAGACAACTTCTATTTCTGAATTGACTGTGTTCAAATGCCTAACAAACAAATCATAAAACAGAATCCGCCTACAGTAGCGACATTCCAATGACGGCATTTAGGGATGACTGCTACCCTTAGCCGAAATACTACCAAGTAAACTATGAATAAATCCACTGGATGAGCCGATTGGATTATCTTTTTACATTTGACAAGTATCGGTTTTACATTTAAATAAATAATTATAATACATTATTAGAAGAGTTTATAATAGGTATACAAAAATGAATACAAAGAAATGCTACAAATGTGAATTAACTAAATCGACTGAAGAGTTCAATATAGATAAACGGAACAAAGATGGTTTTTTCTCATACTGTAAACCATGTTCACAAGAAATTGCGGCTATATTTTATAAAAGGAATAAAGATAGAATTAAAAAATTAGGGGATATTTGGAAGGCTAACAATCCAGAGAAAGTTAAACAGCATACAAAAAAGTGGAGAGATAACAATGCTGAGTTTGTAAAGAGTAACGCTAAGGAGTATTACAAAAATAACCCAGAGAAATTCAACAAAAATTGGACTACCGAGAATCCTGGTAAGTCAAGATCTAATTCGGCAAAACAGAATGCCAAACTGTATGGAGCATTAGTTGAAGGAACTGATTATAAGAAAATACAGGAATTCTATATAGATTGTCCTGAAGATATGAAAGTTAAGCATATTGTTCCATGCTACAAAGGCGGCTTACATATCTTGGAAAATCTACAGTATGTTCCTAAGCTTTAGAATATTTTTAAAGATTGGATGTTTTGACCAAGTATACCCCTTCCAACCACCCCCAATGGTTCATTCCAAAAATTAGGAAGCAGTCAATACAGTCAAAATATAAAAAATTATAATACATAAGTATAAAGATAACACATCAATATAAAATGAGGAATTGAATATGAGTGAGGAACAACCGATTAAGAGGGGCAAAGGGAGACCGAGACGCTACCCTAAGATAGAGACACTTGCTGATGAGGTGAAAGTAGTGCCAAAACCACGCAAGGAACCTAAACCTATCGTAGAGAAAAAACCAATCATAGAAGTAATGGAAGAAGTAGAAGAGCCAGTAGTTATAGAAAAAACTACATTGAAGAAAGGTAGAATGTCCGATAAAGAAACTGAAGAATCTATGGTCGTTTATAGAGGTGATCCTACTATGGTCGCACCGACTGAGATGGATTTAATCAGAAAGATAAGTCTCAAAGACGCTTTGAAACCTTCTGAATGTGGACTCAAACAATACGATAGAACAATGAGAATCCTTAATGAGTTGAATTTAGAAGCTGATGAATTGGTTTCTTTATGCTCTGACCTTTATTTTGTAAAGGGGAAAACACAAACTCAGATTTTGAACTATCTAAAGAAAACTATTAAGCTTGACAATGAAGCTGGTAGTTATATCCTCAATATGACAATTATGAAACAGGTGAGTGATACACAAGTAAACAGCATGTATCTACAAAACCTAAACTCAGCTATCCACCGTAAGCAGAGACTAACAAACAGATTAGAGCTTATTGAAGATGATGAAGAATCTTGTAATGATGACATACTTCCACTCTATGAAGAGCTTAGAAAGATTGAAGAAGTTATTACTAAATGTCTCGATACTTTACAGAAACAGCAAATCGCACAACACGCCTTATCAAATGATACTACCAGAGTTGAAATCGAGAAAGATAAAGCATACGCAAATACGACAACTATCGAATTACTAAATACCTTGGAGGGAACAAATTATGACACCGAATAAAGAAATAATAACTAAAGAATCTGTAAAGCAACTAAAAGAATTAGAATTGTTTAAACGCCTATTGAGAAGTATCGATCGCAATGACGCTGGGGCTGAGATAATTCTTGATATACACCACAAATTAGAGTCCTTCGCAACTACTGAAGAAGCAATCAAATATGTAGTTAAACGAGTCAAAGCTCAGGAAGCTGCTAAACTAACAGGAGGTCAGAAATAATGCCGATAGGTAAAAAGAAAAGTTATTCCGAGACGAGCCACTCAAGAAATAATCAAACACGGAAGTATGGTAATATAAAAGTTGAATATAAGGGCATTAAGTTTGACTCAAAGACAGAAGTCGCTATCTATAAAGATTTGGAAATTCTGGTAGAGGAAGGAGTTATTCAGTCTGTATGTGCCACGTCTCCAGAAGTAGAGATCTTCCCAGTATATAAATACCGACACACAAATGGCACACAAAGCATGATACGGGAGACTCATTACAGACCCGACATTACAATAATTGACAATAATGGTAAACTACATTATATTGAAGTCAAATCTCATGAAACTCTAACAGCAGTATTCATAGACAAATTCAAGACTCTTTTACATGTGAAAGGTATTTATTTAAATGTAGTATTCGCAATTACCTGGAAGAACAAAGCAACTGTATTGGAGATTGTAGAAGGCAACTATCAGTTCTCCCTCTCCAAGGAAATCTTCCAACAACGGGGAGGTACTCTAAACGAAGTGAAACCTAAAGTCAAGAAAGAGAAGAAAGCAGATCCCTTCAGCAGTGATGTACTAAACAAATTTGGAGATATAAAATAATGGCAAATGTAATTTTAAAACAATGTAATACTTGTGGAGCAATCCTACCTGAGACTAAAGAGTATTTTCATCAAGATAATAAGGGAGTTAAAAGCGGCTTCAGAGGAGTATGTAAAAACTGTAGAAGAATTCAACTCTTCAAGAACAAACATAAAGATGATATACAGCAATACGACATTGAAGACCTATCGATTAGCCAACTCAGAGCTGCGGGTTATGATGCAGTAGTTGTTAGGAAAACCCATTTAAATAAAGATATAGATACTATAGTAGATGAAGACCCCGATTGGGACATAAAGGAGTTATAAAATGAATACAATACAAATATGCAGATCAATGGCACTATGGGTTACTGAAGATAGAAATGCGATTGAGTATATAACAAATTCATTGTTTCAACTGGCAACTGATGAATCATTTACATGGCACACACGAGTAAATCTAACTATTGAATTAGTAAGACGCAATCAAGATATAACTCAAATAATACCAGGAATACAAAAAGTATTTAATGGTTTCAAACACAAAATTATCATACCTATTTTTGATCATTACTTGGCTAAGAAATACATGGGACTAGCAGAGCAATACCAAATTGAAATATCCAGAATTATAGAAATATTCAGTAAATGTGAAGTATGTGGTTGTATAGACAATCTGATGGCTGATGAAGACTCCGATACGGGAATCTTAAAAGGCTGTCTGTGTATTTCGTGTAGTATAATGGTGGAACATATCAAAAATTCCCAGATAGAGACGGCACAACTTAGTAATTATATAAATAAGGAGGCAAATTAAGATGACATCAAATAAAAATATATTTAAGCCTAATTTAAGGAGGTTATTCTCCTACAGTAATTGTGGTAATTTAATCCGCCTAGTTGGAGGTAGTGGTGTTAAGAATAATGTAGGTGCAGTGGCAGGCTCCATAAGGGGTAAAGAAGGTCGCATCGGAGTTTGGATCCAAGGTAAACAATACCTTTTACACAGACTCATTTGGATATGGCACTATGGGGATATTCCAGATAAATTAGAGGTAGATCATTACAATCGGGATAAAACTGACAATAGGATTGAGAATTTACGGTTAGTAACACGTTCTGTAAATCAACATAATACAGGTAAGGGTGTACGTTTTAGACCAAAGAATACATTGAACCCATTTGAAGCACATATAAAGTTAGACGGTAAAACTAAGAGTGCTTATTTCAAAACTGAGGAAGAAACTATACAACAAAGGTCTACATGGTTAAAAGAGGTTAATGATGGTTAATAAAAATATATTCGTACCGATGCTGTCAGGAATAGTAGACCTGGAGAAATTAATATATCCAGTATATGTTCAATGTAAATTAGACGGACATAGGTGCCTTCTAATAGATGGAATATTATATAGTAGAAAAATGGAAGTAATAAGAAATAAACATTTACAGGAGAAATTTGGCAAATATACCGAGTTTCCTTTAGATGGTGAATTATTATCAAATATTTCTTTTGAACACGCTACAAGTATAATCAATAGTTATGATGCTCCAATAGATGAGATTACTTACAATGTATACGATGTAGTAGCTGATATACCCTTCATTGAGAGGCTTGAAATAATAGAGAGTATACCTAACAGTGTTATTACTTTTTTAGCTAAGGATGAGGCGGACATTGAACTCTTGTGGGACAAATATGTAACTGAACTCAAATATGAAGGTCTTATGTTCCGTTCAATTGAAAGTCCATACAAGCGTGGAAGATCAACAACCAAGGAAGGCTACTTGCTGAAGTATAAGAAATTCCTAGATGCGGAAGCCACCATCATAGAAGTTGTAGAGCGTCTAAAGAATAACAATGCTAAAACTATAGATAATGTTGGCAAGGCTAAAAGAAGTAGTGCTAAGGCTGGTAAAACTCCTGCTGGAATGGTAGGGTCTTTCAAAGTCTATAACGAATTGATGGGTGAGTTTTCAGTAGCCAAAGGATGTATAACTAATGATATAGCTAAGGAAATCTTTGAGAGTAAAGAGGATTACATTGGTAAAAGGATAACCTTTAAATATCAAGAGCTAACTAAGTATGGCAAACCAAGATTCCCCACATTTGAACGCATGTATAGGGAGGCAAACTGATGAAATTATTAAATGGTGATTGTTTAGAGTTAATGAAGTCTTTACCTGATAATAGTATAGATTTAGTAATAACTGACCCTCCTTATTTTATAGATGGCATGGGTTCTAATTGGAATGTTTCTGATTTGGAGAATAAAGAATCTAAATCAAAAGTAATAGGTGGTTTACCTGTTGGTATGAAATTCAACCCTAAACAAGGTAGAAATTTACAGGAATTTATTTACAAAGTTTCTATTGAATTAATGAAGGTTTTAAAATCAGGTGGTTATGCTCTATTTTTCTCACAAGGTAGATTACATCACCGTATGGCGGTTGCGATTGAGGATTCTGGTTTTGAAATTAGGGATATGTATATTTGGGAGCATCAGGGGGGAATGATGAAAGCATTTACACAGAATCACTTTATAAATAAGAAAAAAAACCTTACTAATCTTGAAAAAATAGAAGCTATAAAAATATTAGATAATCGAAAAACCCCACAATTATTACCTAAATTTGAATCCATAGTAGTGGCTCAGAAACCCAAAGAGGGGACTTTTACTGATAATTTTCTGAAATATAAGGTTGGTCTTATTAAAACTACTAAAGAGAATGGATCTTGTTACTCAACAATTTTTAAATGTCCTAAGAATACCGAGAAGATTGATCATCTAACTGTTAAACCTTTGGGAATTATTGAGGAACTTATTGATGTTTTTTCAATGCCAAATCAAAAAATCCTTGACCCTTTTATGGGTTCAGGCACTACAGGAGTAGCTTGTGTAAATACTGGTAGAGAGTTTATTGGTATAGAGAAAGACCCGACCTATTTTGAATTAGCTAATAAAAGAATAAAACTAAAGGAGAAAAATTAATATGGTAATCGGCAAATCAAACTACAATAACGTAAGAAAGATATATGATGGTATTCATTGGGACAGTCTTTTAGAAATAAAAATCTATAAGAAATTGAAGGCATATGAAGCAGATGGATTAATCCAAGCAGTAATAGGGCAACCATCCATCATTGAAATTACACCATCACAAAAGATTACTTTAAGTGGAACAGGAAAATCCTATCAACTTCAGAGCCTAACCTACTCACCAGATATGTCATTCCAATCATTGAGTGGTGAAACCTTCTATATAGATACCAAATGTGCCAAATCCATAACAGAAGAGTTCAAGATGAAAGTTAAGCTTTTATTATACTACAAACAAATATACATCCATGTAATTACGGACGCATCTTTTAAAGGTTTCCCTACGATTAAAAAAATAATAGAGGGAGATTATTGGAGCATTTTAAGTCCTGCTCAAGATAAACGCAATGTATATGAAACTGTTAAAATGACTTACAAGATAGACAATGAGGGTTATTATAGCTATGCACCTGAATACTAAAATAATTTAACATTAAATTTAATTAATAATTACAGATGAAAGTAGCGGACCTCACTACAGGAACGGCTTACCTAAAAAATAGTGTAATAGGGCTACCCATTTTTTTGACTAACAATTATAATAAACAAGTATAAGGATTTGAGAAAAGTGTAATCACACTACATTCTTTTAAACCTTAGATTTGGCAGTGAATAAATAGGAGTTTGAAAATATGACATTATTATTTAATTCTAGTCTAAACAAACGACACATTCAAAATTTAGTATATTCGTATCTCACACTAATCGACAAATTAGATTGTGAATATATAACATATAATAATTTGAAAGAGTTGGAGGGAGTCTTTAAGATTACCGTAGACAGAATAAAACAATTGAAAAGAGAACTGGAAGATAACGAAATCTTTAGGTTTGAAAAGATAGAAGGATCCTTAAAAGCATTGAAGCTTGGAAATGGTGGATTCGAAATGGTGAAACATATATTAAAAGAAGTGAAATTTAACAAGGAGGAAAACCAAAATGGGATTATTGGATAGTATATTTGGAGGAGGCGACACACCTCAAGTGGTTATGCCTGCTGCTGACCCTAGAGTAACCGCAGCTAAGAATCAAATGTTTGCGACTCAACAAGCACAAGCTGGAGAAGAGAGATATTATAGAGGAAAGACAAGAGATCTATTTGGTGAGTTAGGAAAAGCACCAGAGTTAGGAGAAT
>Ga0190284_1000627_pt1 | contig 19002 bp, 11 predicted proteins | sample 48691812_MG_FD_161668 | JGI IMG/M metagenome (GOLD analysis project Ga0190284, IMG submission 161668) | Hydrothermal vent microbial mat bacterial communities from Southern Trench, Guaymas Basin, Mexico - 4869-18-1-2_MG | ecosystem: Environmental > Aquatic > Marine > Hydrothermal vents >...
AGGGGGGACAACATATATTACACTTGCGAAATTATAATAAATCAGATCGGTGGGATTCTTTCTGGTCTCACTACAGAAAATTGAAAAGGGCGTCTTGAACGACGTAGAGAGAAAGTTACACCCCATTTTTACCACTCCTCCATGGTGAAGGGGCAGACAAAAACATTAATAGCAATCTGTTGATATTATTTTTATTTCTTTCTAATATTTCAGCTTTTGTATTGGCATCTGTAGTGATTTTTTCATTTTTTTTTAATTGTAGTTTTTGTTGCTGTAAAAATACCAATAGAAATAGTACGGTAATAGAAGCTAATACGAGCACAGCATTCAATCCCGGCTGACGTCGTAATTTTCTCCAGATTCTATTAGTCAGACTTAGGGGTTTAGCTTTAATACTATTATTGTTTAATATACTGTGAATATCATCAGCAAAGTCTTTCATTTTTTGATAACGATTCCGAGGCTCTTTCTCAAGGGTTTTCAATATAACCGTTTCGATGTCTTTAGAAAGGAATGGATTTAATCGTCGTGGCTTTATCGGCTCGTTTTCGAGTATTCGACGAAATACAATTTTAGTTGTTTTTCCCGTAAAGGGTACTTTTCCAGTAATCATTCTATAAAGTGTCGCACCCAAGGAATATACATCAGTACGAGTGTCAATATATGCTGGTTTGGATTCGACCTGTTCCGGTGATGCATAAAAAGGTGTTCCTCTAAATTCGCCGGTCAAAGTTATTGAAGACAATTTTTCACATTTAGCTTCTCCAAAATCTATAAGTCGAGCATTTCCATGAAAATCAATGATGATATTAGATGGTTTAACATCACGATGGATGATTCCAATACGATGTGCTTCCTTAAGTCCATCAGCTATCTGCTTAATCCAACGCAAGATAATAATTTTTGAAATTCGTTTGCCTCGTAACTTCGCTTCCTCCAGTATTATTTCCAGATTTTTTCCTGAAACATACTCCGTTACTAAATAGAGAACAGAATTATCTTCTCCGCAACCGTACATTGAAACGATATTAGGATGTTGTAGTTGGCTGATTACGTTGATTTCACGTAAAAATCGATTTTCTGAATCATATGATCCCATTTTGTCAGATCTGAGGATTTTAATTGCAACTTTGCGCCTTGTGGGCTCCTGTAGCGCTAAATAGACCTCACCCCTTCCACCTTTTCCAAGTTTACGAACCAGAAGGTACTCACCCAGTCTTTTGAACGGAAGATTTTCTTCGAATATTAGCGATTCGTTTTCGAGAGTTTCTCTCAAGCGAAATTCTTCGATTGATCTCCAAGCAGGAGTTTCTAGAAATCTATAGGTATTTTTTGTCCACGCCAGTAGCGACAGAACCTTTTTTAATAACTTTGTGTTGTCACCACAGGCCTCATTAATAATTTTTTTTCTTTCGTTGGTATCAAGATTTATAACTTTCTGGTAAAGATTCTTGATTAGTCTAAATTCTTCATTTTCTTTTTTGTTTTTCAATATAATCTCTAATCCAGACTTTTATAAAATTCCAGTCTCTACGAACAGTCCCTTTGGAAACACCAAGTATTTCTGCGGTTTCATCGAGAGTGAATCCAGAAAAATAGCGTAGGTCAATAATTTGGCATAGACGCTTATTTTGATCAATGGAATTTAGCTTTTCAATAGCACTCTCTAATAGTTCAAACTGTTCCACAGGTAAATTACAAACATCTAACTTCTGATCGATTTCTCTTAGATCGCTGTAAGATATAACTTGCTTACAGCCTCCACGCTTCATGGCACTCATTTTGCGGGCTTCACTGATCAGTATCCGACGCATGGCACGAGATGCCAATGCATAAAAATGAGAACGATCGCGACAATTTAAATAACCTGCGCTCGTAAATTTTACGTACGTTTCATGCAGAAGACCTGTCGTATCTAGATCATTTTTTAACGGCATATTTCTGATTGTTTTTTTGGCGAGTTCATGTAAATCTTTGTACAGAATAGAGAAAATATTTATTTTGGTTTTTGAATCAATAGTAGTGAAACTGTCAATTTCATCTTTAAACAAAAAATCATCTCCATCGATTTCCGTTGGCACTGGGTGACTCCCATGAATAAATGATATGCGCAAAGCGCGAAGATATTACAACGCTATTTACCAAATGATGCTTTATTGAAAAATCTCATTAAGAGAATTTTTGTAACATATTTTCAGTTGTTTGACGCATATAGTAATAATTGAATCCTTACGAAGAGTGAATTGTTCTTTTTATATTGAGATACTTAACCATAAGAGAAAACAAAAAAATCGAAAGTAAAACATAATTACTGACTCAAGCATAGACGGATACTTGTCCACACCTTGAAAGGATTTGTTACTGCGATCCTAAAAGGAATTTCTAAGATACTATTATCTATTGGCCTTTATGTGTTCTTTAGTACCGTCCCCTCATCTAAGACTTCAGTGCTCAAGTAGTAGTAGCCGCGCTCTCGGTAACTGGTCATATGAAGTTTTATTTTCAATCAGTTATATTTCTCGAAAATGGTAATAGTGCTCATGTACTCAAGATACCCCACTATAATTGTTCTCGAGTATTTCCGCAGGAACGACACGCACATGTGGATGTATGCGATTTACGTCTTTCCCTCGGTCAACTCGATACCATCCTTTAACCGCAAACTCTAGTGAAGCATAGTGTTTTGTTTGGAAATAATACATTAAGAGCGATCCATGAAATATCAGATCAACTATATGAGTCAATCTTTATATAATAGCTTTCGTAAATTAGTTAACATCACTTAAGGAAAACGTCAATAAAAAAAACAATTGTTGAAAATTTTACAATTTTTGTTGAAATAGATAGCACTATAGATGTTCATAAAGGCGAAAAATCAGAACACCGTATATGGTGCAGGAACTGGCGCGGCGCAGACGGTACCTGAAGGGAAAGGCCCACTCCAGATTCGAGAACTGTTCTTTCACGGGTGTAAAATCGAGTTCGAAAGCATGTCGTGGAAATTATATCGCAGTCTCGTACACGAGTGATGCGGAGGCCCCTATTATTGCGGTCTTTGCTAAGGTTTGTGCGACCGGGGTCTGTATTTTGGAGTTCGAAATAATATTCGGAAGTACTAAGATAGTCGTAGTTATATTTGAATGCAGTGGGAAGGCCACGGGTGCGGCAAGCAAAATAACTTTACGCTCGAACGTAAATAATTTATTCGAATTGCGTGTCGTTTACAGGAGTCGATGCCGTTGCAGGAGTGCAGTATGTATGATTTCAAAGGGACATGAAAGCTGAATTCAGTTCACGTGGAGTCTTTCAAAATTCAATTGGGTTCCTCTTTGAGGCGTTCCTCAAATGCGAACCCTCAAGGGGTTTCCGGTACTTTCGTGAGAAAGACGAATTTCAAGCCACTATATCGATATCTCATCTACATCGAGTAAAAGGAAGCAAAGATACCATGGAAATTGCAGAAAGCAGCTCTAAACAAAAAATCAGCAAGAGCGCAAAAAAATAAGCCGGTTTTTCCTCCATTTGCGATGGAGGAAAAACCGGCCATGAATTGATCACTCTAATGTGTTAGTTGATTGTCGTGTGGACAACGTTGGTCGACAAGCCATACTGGACAGATTGGAACCAAACCTGAACTCCCCCCGTTCCATTAGGAATCTGGAGGTTCCAAATCGCCTTGCCGGTCCCATCGGTTTGCTTTGTCGGTCCGGCTTGTTTCGGTTTGGAAAGATCTAAGACTACGTTCAGTTGTGGAACAAAAGTGCTCCCCAAACCGACGGTGCTGTATGCGAGAAATGCTGAACTGTTGGGTGTTCCGCTGGTGAGGGTGAAAGTACCGGTCTGTCCGGCATAGAGAGGACTGACAGCAAGTGTAGCAGGGCCAGCCTGGGTATCGTAGTAGATGGTGCCATTCCAGATTCTATCGGAAAAGTTGGCACTCCAGAGGATCCCAATTCCAATGTTGGAAACGAGAGTAAGATCGCTGTTCGAATAGGTCGTTGCGGCACCATTCGTATATCTGACCATAGTGACGCCGCTGGTGTAGTTTGTCAAATAGACGGCGATGCCATAGGTTTTGCCGGCTTCAAAAACTTTTGACCATGGACTCAAGTTCCAGTAAGCAGGATTTCCAGCACCCTGAGCGATAACTGTTCCGGATTTTTCAAGCGTCCAGGGACCACTGTCAGTCTCGTAACCGACACTAGTTCCGTCCTTGACGTAAAGTTCCATATCGCACGATCCACCTAGATAGTCCAGATTGAGATCCATGCCGGTGATCGTCATGTCGTAGCTGGGGGTAATATCAAACATATTACCCGAGTGGCCGTTGCCGCCGGCAAAGGTCGTTGTCAACGATCCGAGTGCCAGAGTCGATGGAGTGAAAGGCTGACTATTGACGGTGATGATTGAGCCATCGTCAGCAACGATCTGCGCGAAGCCGATGCTGGCCATGCAGAAAACGAGAAAAAGTGACAATAAAAGTTTCATAACGATTCTCCCAAAAAGTTAAATAGAAAGAAAATACTTACCGAATATTCCGTATTGAGAAGATCGGCACGTTCGATTTAACAGAATGTTATCTTAGATCCTTATGCAGTCGCTAGTGCACCTTCGGTCGAAATAGTGCTTGCGTTAAGTATTAATAAATTCGCAGTAGGTAATAAAATATGCTAGCAAAAATTGAATTGTGATATTGTTTTGAGAGAATGGGATCTTTAACCTTTTGTATTGTAGCGAATTATATTGATAAAATAAAAAACAAAGAAACACCATCTCCCACGATAATTCGCCGGGAGATGGTGGCATTAATTGGTTAGTCCAGTTTCTTCTAAGGACTTTCTGTTCACGGATTGTTGCGCCGCCACTACAATCGTGTCTCTATTATCCGCGGTGAGTAATGCAAGTAAATGCCGGTTTGTTTATAATTTAATACCGATAAAGTATACTTGATGAAGGGACGTTGGTTGTTAAGCTATATTGAGCAGCTTGAAACCAGACGTAGACACCGGACGTTCCGGCAGGGATCACGATGCTCCAAACAGCCCCTCCAGTGTTATCGGTTTGCATGGTTGGTTTGGCTTGTTTCGGTTTGATCAAGTCGAGGATTACGTTTAAAAATGGAACGGAAGTGCTTCCCATTCCTGTGGTGCTGTAAGCGAGATAAACAGAATCATTGGGGATTCCGTAAGAGAATGTAAAGGTTCCTATTTTTCGTTCAGAAAGGGGACTCACGGTTAGTGTGGGAGTTCCACTCTGGACATTGGTATCATAGTAGACGGCGCCATTCCAAATGCAATTGGGACTGTATATGTCGAAAGCGGTGTCGCCGGTCATTCCACAGTTTGTAAGGAGGCTCAGATCTGAATTGGAAAATGTGGTAGGAGCACCTAAAGTGTACCACACTCCCTGGGCATATTCGTGGCTCATATCAACGTAGATGCCATAAATTTGACCTGCTGCGAAGACGACATCATTACTAAGGTCAATGTAGGTGGGTTGGTTCTCACCACAGGAGATTCCAGAACCGCAAGACAAGTGAAACCAACCGTCAGGGCTTTCTTCATGACCAAAACTTGTGCCGAGGCGATAGTAGACTTGAATCTTGTCTAGAACGCCGGGAGGAGTAGTGTGAATATCGAGGGCAGTTATCTTTAAATCCACGGCTGGTGTTATGTCGAACATATTTCCTTGGCCACCACCTTCCCAGTCGAAGAGAGTGGTCAAACTGCCACTAGACAGGGTATCATAATATATAGTGCCGTTCCATTCGCGAGGGTAAAAGTAGTTATCGAATGCAGGATAACCCAGGCCGCAGTTCGTAACGAGGCTCAGTTCGGAGTTGGAGTAGGTCGTGGGGCCGCTGCTGGTGTAACGCAGGGTGACACCGGAGTCATAGTTGGAGACATGGACGTAGATACCATAGATCTGACCGGAGGAAAAAGTGACACCGTTGCCGGAGAGATCGATGTAGGTAGGAAGATCCTGACCGGCAACGCTGCCGGTGCCGGAAGAGAAGAGCGTCCAGGCGGATGGTATGTTCTCGTAGCCAACGCTCGAGCCCACACGATAGTAGACGTCGATGTTAGCAGTGGTAGCTGTACCGGTTAGATTCAAGTCGATCGCTGTGATCTGCAGGTCGACGTCAGGGGAGATGTCGAACATGTTGCCGGCGAATCCGTTGTCGCTGGCGAAAAGGGTTGTCAGGGAGCCACGTGTCATCGTCGAAGGAGTGAATGGCTGATTATTGGCGGTGATGATCGAACCATCATCAGTCACGATCTGAGCCAAGCCGATCCCAGCCAGGCAAAATACGAGAAAAAATGTCATTAACCGTTTCATAACGATTCGTCCAAAAACAGGTAAACTAAAGGTAAACTAAACGAAGATACTTACGGATTCTTCCTGATTGGAAGGATCAGTAAGTTGGATTTTGAGAAATTCGTACTATTTCCATTTACCGGCACTCGAACACCGTTGGCTGATGTGGTGCTTGCGAAAGCCATTGACTAAAACGCAATAATTATTGATTTATGCTAGCTAAAACCGATCGTGAGCATGTTTGGAGAGTTTTTTGGGGGGGTAACGTTTTGAAATGAAGGGGATTAGGTCAATTTAGTCGAAAGTAAAAAACCCCGTCTCCTGTGAAAATCATTCATCAGGAGATGGGGCTCTTCTTCGTAAAGTTCGTTTCCCCTCCGGGCCGTTTATTCGCTGCCTGGGACGCGGTTGTCAAAACGGCGCGCCCTAATCTATCAGAATCAGCGGGCCACGGCTCGATGCGCCGTGGCCGCGGAAGCGTTTATCAGATCTCGAATTTGATGCCCTGGGCCAGAGGAAGCTCCTTGGTCCAGTTGATGGTGTTGGTCTGGCGGCGCATGTAGGCCTTCCAGGAGTCGGAACCGGATTCGCGTCCGCCGCCGGTCTCCTTCTCGCCGCCGAAAGCCCCGCCGATCTCGGCGCCCGAGGTGCCGATGTTGACGTTGGCGATACCGCAGTCGGAGCCGCGATGGGAGAGGAAGGTCTCGGCCTCGAGCAGGTTGGTGGTGAAGATGGCGCTCGAGAGACCCTGGGGCACGTCGTTGTGGATGTTGATCGCCTCGTCGAGGTTCTCATACTCGAGGAGGTAGAGCACCGGCGCGAAGGTCTCATCGCGTACAATGTCGGTCTGAGCGGGCATCTTGATGATCGTGGGCTCAACATAGAGGGCGCCCTTTTCGGGGATCTTGTTGCCGCCGCAGAGCACGGTGCCGCCCTGGGCCTTGGCCTTCTCGATGGCCGCCATCATGTCGTTGACCGCGCTTTCGTTGACCACCGGGCCCATGAGGGTGCTGTCCTCGATCGGATCACCGATGCGCACCTGTTTGTAGGCGTTGACCAGGGTCTCGGTGAGCTGGCCGGCGATCGACTTGTGCATGATGATGCGTCGCGTGCTGGTGCAGCGCTGGCCCGAGGTGCCGACGGCGCCGAAGAGGATCGCCGGGATGGCTATTTTGAGGTCGGCGTTTTCGGTCACGATGATGGCGTTGTTACCGCCCAGCTCGAGGATCGTGCTGCCGAAACGGCTGGACACCACCTCGGAGACGCGGCGCCCCATCTTGGTGGAGCCGGTGAAGGAGACCAGCGGCAGGCGCGGGTCGTTGATCAGCCGCTCGCCCACGGTGCGTCCAGGGCCGGCGACGAAGCAGAAGATGCCTTCCAGGCCGTGGTCGGCCATGACCTTGTTGCAGATGTTCTGGGTGGCCACGCCGGTCAGCGGCGTGGTGGAGGAGGGCTTCCACATAGTGGTGTCGCCGCAGACCGCCGCGATGGCGGCGTTCCACGCCCAGACTGCCACGGGGAAGTTGAACGCCGAGATCACGCCGATGGTACCGAGCGGATGCCACTGTTCGTACATGCGGTGGCCGGGACGCTCGGAGTGGATCGTGAGCCCATAGAGCTGGCGCGAGAGACCGACCGCGAAGTCGCAGATATCGATCATCTCCTGCACCTCGCCGTGTCCCTCGGCGCGGATTTTGCCCATCTCGAGGGTGACCAGGTCGCCTAACGGCTCCTTGAGCTCGCGCAGTGCGTTGCCCAAGTCGCGCACCACCTCGCCCCTCTGGGGGGCGGGCATCATGCGCCAGGTCTTGAAGTTCTCTTGCGCCTTGGCAACCACCGTCTCGTAGGCGTTTTCGGTGGCCTGCAGCACCTGCGCCAGGGCTTCGCCAGTGGTGGGATTGTAGGAGGTGATCAGCTCGCCGTCCTTGTCCTCGACCCAGCCGTTCGGTCCCCAGCAGGCACCCGGATTGACCTCTCTGATGCCCAGCTTCTCCAAGATCGATTTCGACATGATTACTGTCTCCCTTCACCCGGCGTGCAATCAGGCGCGCCGGTTCTCTCGTCTTTTCGTTTTCTTTCCCGTGTTCGTTATCAAACGGTCATCGTCGCCATCGACAACATGCCGATGGGATCGCTGACTCATGATCAGGTACCGTCGAAGAACCTTCAAAATCTTCGACGCCCGCGCTCGGTTGCTCCACCCTCTGATCGAGTTGGTCGTGAGGAGCAATCGACATGCGGATCGCCGCTCGATCGCCCCGCGCCGCCCTCCCTAAACCGGTCGGGCTACGGATGGCCGTGACCCATGAGATCGGAGAATGTAAAGCGGCTGCGACAGCCTGGCTCTTCTTGGTCAAATTCGATCTCCGTGTCTCCACCCTCTGATCGAGTTGGCCGTGAGGAGCAATCGACATGCGGATCGCCGCTCGATCGCTCCGCGCCGCCCTCCCTAAACCGGTCGGGCTACGGATGGCCGTGCTCCATGAGACGGGAGAATGAAATGCGGCTGCAACAGCCGGCTCTTCTTTTTCAGAGCCATTCTCCGTGTCTCCGTGACTCCGAGGGCCGATTTTTCCGATCCCCAGCGCAGTTAGGTAGAAGCTGTCCTCCTGGTGCGGGCGACGCGCTACTCTCCCATGTAGGGGTAGCGGTAGCCGGTGGGTGGGCAGAAGGTCTCCTTCACGGTGCGCACGCTCGTCCAGCGCATCAGGTTGGCCTGCGATCCGGCCTTGTCGTTGGTGCCGGAGGCCCGGCTGCCGCCGAAGGGCTGCTGCCCCACGACCGCTCCGGTCGGCTTATCGTTGATGTAGAAGTTGCCCGCCGCGTGGCGCAGCGCTTTGTAAGCCTTCTCCACGGCGCCACGGTCGTTGGCCATAATTGCGCCGGTGAGGGCGTAGGGCGAGGTGCTGTCGCAGAGCCCGAGCGTCTTCTCGTACTCGTTTTCCGGATAGACGTGGACCGTGACGACCGGTCCGAATATCTCCTCTTCCATCAGCTTGAAGTGCGGATCGCTGGTGACCACCGTGGTGGGCTCGATGAAGTAGCCCTTCGACTTGTCGTAGCCGCCGCCGGTGACGATCTCGGCGTCGCTGGAGCTCTTGGCGTAGTCGATGTACGAGGTGATCGTGTCGAAGGCCGCCTCGTCGATGACGGCACCCATGAAGTTGCTGAAATCGGCCACGTCACCCACCTTGATCGAGGAGACCATCGACTGGTAGCTCTCCTTGATCGTCGGCCAGACGCTGTCGGGCACGTAGATGCGCGAGGCCGCCGAGCACTTCTGGCCCTGATATTCGAATCCGCCGCGCAGAATTTGCGTCGCCACGGCTTCAAGGTCGGCGGAGGCATGTACGAAGATGAAATCCTTGCCGCCGGTTTCGCCCACGATCCGCGGGTAGGTCTTGTACTTGGCGATATTGTCGCCTACCGTCTTCCACATGTTCTGGAACACGGCGGTCGAGCCGGTGAAGTGGACTCCCGCCAGGGTCGGCTGAGCCATGACCGGATTGCCCACTTTGCCGCCCGAGCCGGGGATGAAGTTGATCACGCCGTCGGGCAGTCCCGCTTCCTTGAAGATCTTCATCAGGTAGTAGGCCGAGTAGACCGCCGAGGATGCCGGTTTCCAGAGCACCGTGTTGCCCATCAGCGCCGGGCTGGTGGGCAGGTTGCCGGCGATCGAGGTGAAGTTGAAGGGTGTGACCGCGAAGATGAATCCCTCGAGGGCGCGATACTCCACGAAGTTCCACATGCCAGGCGCCGAATCGGGCTGGCTGGCGTAGATCTGGGTCATGTAGTGGGGATTGAAACGCCAAAAATCGATGAGCTCGCAGGCCGAATCGATCTCGGCCTGGTGCGGGGTCTTCGACTGCCCCAGCATGGTGGCGGCGTTGACGATCATGCGGTACTTGCCGGTGAGCAGCTCCGACATCCTGAGGAAAACGGACGCGCGCGCGCGCCAGTCCATCTCGGACCACTCCGCCCAGGCAGCCCGCGCGGCCTTCTCGGCCTTCTGCACCTCGGCCGGGCCGGCCTTGTGATAGCGGGCCAGGATGTGGCCATGGTCATGAGGGCAGCGGCATTCGGAGGTGTCGCCGGTGTAGATCTCCTCGCCGCCTACGATCACGGGGATCTCGATTTCGGCGCCACTCATCTCGTCGAGCTGGGCTCTGAGCGCCTTCGTTTCCGGGCTGCCGGGAGCATAGTTCATCACCGGCTCATTGATGGGCAAGGGAACGTTCAAATGTCCGTTGGTCATGGTTCTATCCTCCTCAAAAAGCTAGCTCGTGAGCCTCTCAGAGCGTCAGGGTAGGGAATTGACCAGATTAGCCGAGTTGTTGGTCGTGTTCGTGATCCAAAGACCTCGCTACAATCCATACACGTTAGACCAGTGGGACAGCCACTGTCAAGGCTTGCTCCGCGGTTTTGGCGGGAATATTGACATTATTGTGGTCAGGTTTTGATGTGACCGTGCTGGGTATGCTGAGGGCACTCTTGAAGTGCCTGCTGTGGGCGCATAGGATGGGGCGCGATCGCCGCGCTCCGCCCACCGTCCGAGGTGAGCGGGTCGTCCCCGGAGCGGTCCTCATGATCGCGGTGATTCCGGCCGGACATGACGGTGATGGGCCTGACCATACTCGATTCAGAAGGATACAGAAAAGAGGCAAAGACCATGACCGATCCGACGAACTCTTGCCCCATGCCGCAGCGCGATGAGGACGCCAGGGTCAAGGAGCTGCTCGGCGCACCCTGTGTGGTGGCTGTCGTAGGCATGTCGCCCAAGAGGGAACGCCCCTCCAACGAGGTGGCACTCTATCTGCGGGATCACGGTTTCACGATCATTCCCGTCCATCCTGCCGCCGAGGAAATCGAGGGGATGATGGTCTATCCCGACCTGGAGTCGATCCCCGCCGATGCGGGGGTCACGATCGTCGACCTCTTCGTGGCCGGGCCGCGGACCATGCCGGTGGTGGAGCAGGCCGCCAAGATCAAGGCTGCCGTGATCTGGTTCCAGCCGGGCACCGAGAACGCCGAGTCCGAGGCGCGGGCGCGCGAGCTGGGCCTGGAGGTTCTCTCGGGGCGCTGCACCAAGGCCGACCACCAGCGACTCTTCGGGGAGTAGGCGTACCGACCGCCGCGCACGGCACTCTTTTTTCTAATCCGCCGTCGTTTCTGCAGGGAGATCCCCGCCGCGACGGATAGCTTGTCGAACCACCTTTAATCCCAACGAGGACCACGAAACTCCATGGACGAAGCACCTGCCACAAAAAAAAGCGTCGGCACCCTGCTCAAATCCTTTCCCCGCACCTACTGGGTCGTCATCGTCATGGAGTTCTTCGAGCGCACCGCGTTCTACGGGATGATGGCGTTCCTGGCCGACTATTTCGTGGAGCACGTGGGATCCCACACCCAGTGGGGGATCATGCGGCCCGTGCTGTTTTGGCTGCTCTACATCATTCCGCTCTTCAGCGGGGCCATGGCCGAAAAGGTGGGCTACAAAAAGATCCTCTCCGTGGCTTTCGTGCTCATGGCGCTGGCCTACTTCTTGGCGGGCTATGCCGTCACATTTCTTCCCTTCCTGCTCACGATGGTGCTGTTGGGCGTTGGCGGCGGGCTCTTCAAGCCGGTGATCTCGGGAACGATCGCGCGCTCCACCGACAAGAGCAACAGCACCATGGGATTCGGCATCTACTACTGGACGATCAACGTGGGCTCCCTGATCACATCGTTGGTGGCCCATCACTTCGTCCAGCAAGAGAGTTACACCATCCTCTTCGTCCTCTCCGGCATTTACGTATCCCTCATGCTGGTCAACAATCTATTCTTCTACCGCGAGCCGCAGAAGCCGGGCAAGATCAAGAGCTACGCCGATGTGTTCAACGGCATCAAGACGGTCTGTCTCAGCGGCCGGTTCATCGTGTTGCTGGTGATCTTCTCGGGATTCTGGATCATGTACAACCGCTCGCAGGACTCGGCCCTCTGGCTCCTGCGGGAAAACTATCTCGACCTCGCGCCGGTCAACTCCTTCGTCAGCTCCGTGCTCGGCCCGCTCGGGATCGGCAGCGGTTTCGAGTTCAGCGTGGCCAACGTGATGACCATCAACGCCGGCGTGATCGTGCTCTGTCAGGTCCCCGTGAGCTACCTGGTGCGCAACACCAAGCCGGTGCCGACCATGGTCGTGGGCATCGGCCTGGCTGTGCTCTTCCCGCTGATCCTCTTCATTTCCAACAACGCCTGGCTCTTCATCCTGGGCCTCGTGCTCTTCTCGATCGGTGAGATCACCGCTTACCCCAAGCTGATCAGCTACGTGGGCCTGATCGCCCCCAAGGACAAGGTGGCAATTTACATGGGGTTCGTGTTCCTGCCCGTGGCCTTTTCCACCTTCTTCGATCCCATCAACGGCGTTATCTGGGAACGCCTGGTGATCAAGGGCGGCGATATTCCCACCTACTGGTTGATTATCGCCGGCATCGGCTTTGCAACCATGGTGGCGCTGATCATTTACGACCGCACACTCGGCCGGCGGCCAGCCATCGAGGCGAGCTGATCCACAGGTCCACTCCAACCCATCCTTTCTCCCCTGCTTACTGTAGTGCCCCTTATACAAGGGTTTAGGGAATAATATAAAAAACAAAAACATCAACGAGTATTAATGTATTCGTCGGTCGCAACCGATTAATGAATGTTGATGAGTTTAATGGGGAGATGAGGAAGAGTGCACCGTGCAGCAAAGGGACGCGCGCTCTCCCTCGTACTTTGCAGGGAATTTAACGAGGTGGAATCTGGAGAAGGGAATGACTATTCCGAAACGTACGTCGCTACTGATCTGGCCCGTATGGGCTGTTTTGATCGTTATGGTGGGGTCTCTGTCGTTGACTGCGGATGCGCACGCGGCCGATCGTTTCTCGGTTTCCGATCTATGCGGCTCGGCGCTGGGTCTCGGAGGCGGTGATCCAGCCGGTATGGCAATGGCGGTTTTCGTCGCGAACCAGGGTGCGACGAGCCATCTGACAGGCGAGGACGGGCGCAAACCCCGCAAGAGCAAGGGCGCGAAGAAATCCAAGAAGCGGCTCAGCAAGGCCTCGAACGGCACTACGAACGGGGCCGCCAAGAGCAGTCCCGTCGCCAAGAAACGTCGCAAAGGAGTGAAGGTCTCGAAGAGCGGCTCCAAGGGAGGCGCCGCGGCAAAGAAGAGAACGAAGCTGACCAAGCGGTCGCAGGGGAACGCCGGCGGCTCAACCGGCGGCAGCGGTGTCGATCCTGAAGAACGCTGGGGCAGCGGGAACACGAGCGGCTCGGCCGGCTCCTCCGGCGGCAGCGGTGTCGATCCTGAAAAACGCTGGGGCAGCGGGAACACGAGCGGCTCGGCCGGCTCCTCCGGCGGCAGCGGTGTCGATCCCGAAGAACGCTGGGGCAGCGGGCGCACCAGTGGATCGGTCAGCGGCCCTGAGGGCGAGGCGGCGGCGACGAAAAAGTGGCAGACCAAAACTGTGAAAGGCTCGGTGAGTGGACCGGCTCCTTCCAGAGATCCTACCCGGCTGCCGCCGAAAGAGCTGGTCCCGTCGCCGCTCGCCGTGGCGTACGGAGAAAAGTTCAAGGGCGAGGAGTTCTTTTCCTATCTCGAAGAGCTCGATATCCGCGCCACCAAGATTTACGTCCAGTGGTACGAGATCGAGCCGGAGAACAATACCTGGACCTTCGAACTCGTCGATGCCCTGCTCGACCAGGTCAAGAATCGTCACGACGTCCTGATCTCGGTCTATTCTTCCTCGGAGTGGGGAGCCGAAGGCGTGGGCAAGGGATTTCCGCCTCTCGACCAGCAGGAATACTACGAGTTCATCTACAACCTGGTGGAGCACTGCCAGGGCAAGATCAAATACTGGCAGCGCGACACAGAGCCCGCCACACCCAAACACTGGAGCGCTTTGCGCGCGGCGGACTACGTGACGACTCAGGAGACCTTCTACAAAGCGGTCAAGGCCGCCGATCCCGAGGCCACGGTGATCGGTGTCGGCCATCCCGGCGCCTTCAACGGCGACAATCCGGCTGGCCAGACCTTCTACGAGTATCTGCTGTATCACGGGCGAGACTACTTCGATATCGTCGACGTCCGGCTCTACCTGGATCCTTACACGATTCCCACGCGCGTCCAGTGGTTCAAAAACAAGATGGCCGACTACGGCTACAGCAAGCCGCTCGTTTCCACCGAGTACGGCGGCCCGCACCCCGAGCAGTTCGAGGGGTATGATGAGGTCCGCAGACTGCTCTACGAATTCACGGGGGGCAACCGTGACAAGGAGACCCAACTCGCCGCCTGGTACTATCTCGACAGCATCAAGACGACCCTCGAGCCGGCCCAGCAGATGTTCCTGAATGACGCGCCTGCCGACCTGGAAGCCAAGCACGATCGCATTCACTGCAGGGATCTGGTCCAGCGCACGCTCCTGGCTCTGGCGGCGGGTCTGGAAAAGACCTGGTACTGGGACCTCGACGAGCACTGGCATCCCGATCTGGGGCCTCATCCGCTTTTTGGCAAGCTCTTTCTGGTCGATCTCAAAAAGGACCAGCGGCGCCCGATATTCTACGTCTATAAGAAGTTTCAGAGCCTCCTCGCGGGATTTACCGCAATCGAGCGCGTCGACACGGGATTTGCCAACGTCTATCTCTTCGAGATCGATCGCGGTGAACGGGGCGATCTGTTTGTGGCCTGGGAAAAACGCGATCCCTTCGATGGAGAGGATCTGCCGCCGCTGACGTGCCGTTGGACCTTTTCCTGGAACGGCATCATGGTGGCCGAAGATCTTTTCGGCTGGCACGACGAGATCGCCATCGATCCGAACGGCGTGGCAACCTTCCAACTGACCGACACCCCGATCTTCTTGCAGGAGAAAAAATAGACTCGTAGAAGCTCACAGGAGCGAAACTCTTTTTCTGTGCCCATTTCTTCTCGTCGAGCTCACAGACATCTGCGGGGGGGCGCCCCGCGCAGATGTCTGTGGGTTTTTTAGGGGATTTTTTTATGGTGGTTGATACGAGCGGTACTGCTCATCTGCGCCTTCTCGAAGCCCATCGATTAAGGGATATAGATAAGTAGGTTGATTTGAACGGCCTGCTTCGTGTAAGGTAGATCCAGGATCTGGTGTTGAATCGAGGTCGGATTGACTCCTTGGTTCGACATCTTGGGTAATGATGATGTTAGCCTGGATTACTCATAAACGCCCGCTAGGAGAGCACGTACATCTCGACTGGCCGCGTTTTTGCTGCGATGCCGTTGCGTCGTTCATGAATGAACCTGGTTAGAACTCTTTGCATCAGAGTCACACGAAAGCCCGGACGAGTACGCGAGTTAAAGAAGGAAAAGATCCGCTAAAGACTGCAATGGAATAGATCGATATGTTTTGTTGCACTATCAGCAGAAACTAGTGGCTTCGAGACATATGATCGACAACGGAAACGCATCATTTTCGTCGACTCCCCCTCAGAGGAGCGGCAGACGCGTTTGACACCCGCGACCGAGCCGCGTCGACAGAAAATCGACCTCAACGAAGGGAGGATGATAAATGACTTGGCCCAAAGCGGTTATGTCTGTTTTGTTCTTCGTGGCGTTCATCGTCGCAACGGGCTACGCCTTTTCTCAGTCCGACGAGCTCGACAGCCGGACCCGTTCGAGGAGCGCCGGGCAAACCGCCAACGCTGGATCAACCAGCGCGTCCAATGGTGGGGCGGTACCTCCCACGGTGGACCCAACCCGGATTCCACCGGATGTCCCGGTTCCGGCCCCGCCAAGCAGGACTCCGCTCGGCGTGGCGTACGGCGAAACCTACGAGGGCGACGAGTTCTTTTCCTATCTCGAGGAGCTCGGTGTTCGCGCCACGAAGATCTCGGTGGATTGGGACGAGATCGAGCCCCAGAACGACGTCTGGACCTTTGATATCATCGATCCCTTGCTCGACCAGATCGGCCGGCGTGATGATGTTCTGATCGCGGTTTACACCTCCTCGGAGTGGGGTGCTGAAGGCGTAGGGAAGGGATATCCGCCTCTCGATCAGCAGGAATACTACGAGTTCATCTATACCCTCGTCGATCACTGTCAGGGCAAAATAAAATACTGGCAGCGCGATTCCGAGCCCGCCACGCCCAATCACTGGAGCGCCGACCGTGCCGCCGACTACGTGTTGACGCAGGAGACCTTCTACGACGCCATCAAAGCCGCCGATCCCCAAGCGAAGGTGGTCGGCCTGGGACACCCCGGCTCCTTCGACGCAGGTGTGCCGGCCAGCAAAACCTTCTACGAATACCTGCTCTACCACGGGCGGGATTACTTCGACATGGTCGATGTCCGGCTCTATCTGGATCCCTATTCGATCCCCGAGCGCATCCAATGGTTCAGGGACAAGATGACCCAATTCGGCTACAGCAAGCCGATCATTTGCACCGAATACGGCGGGCCCCATCCGGAGCAGTTCGAGGGATTTTTAGAACTGCGTCTCAGACTCTATGCTTATTCGATCCATCACGAATACGATTCGCAGAAAGTCATCTGGTCCTACATCAACAGGATGAAGAGCCAGTTCGAGCCGGAGCAACAGATGTTCCTGCTCGATCCCCCACCCCAACTGGAGGCCAAGCACGATCGCATTCAGAACAGGGATCTGGCTCAGCGCACGATTTTGGCGCTATCCTCCGGCCTCGAGCGGATCTGGTACTGGGATCTCTTCGAGGTCTGGCATTCCGTCTTCGGACCCCATCCGATCTTCGGAAAACTCTGTCTGGTCGACCTGGAAACCGGAATACGCCAGCCGGTCTTCCATGCATACAAAAAAATGCAGTGGTTGCTCGAGGGATTTACGGCGATCGAAACCCTCGATGCAGGTCATCCCGACATCTTCTTCTTCAAGATCGATCGAGGCGATCGTGGAGATCTCTACGTGGCTTGGGAGAAACGCGATCCCTTCACCGGCGAGGATTTTCCCCCGGTTTTGTTCAACTGGACCTTTCCCTGGTCACGGGTAGGGATTACCGACCTCCTCGGACTCCAGTACTCCACCAAACCGAATGGCATCGCGTCGTCTGCGAACGGAGTGGTGACCCTCGAATTGACCGATACGCCCATTTTCGTGCAAGAGAGACGATAGAGGCACCAAACTGGATCTCCGTTCCTCTACCGGTGCTCCGGTACTTCGAACCCTCTCGCTGTCGTCGAGCCGCAAGCCATCCGAGGCATTGGCCCTGAGATGAGTAGATTCTGCCCGCGTCGGCCGCGCTCCTGGAACGGTTACAAAAGGCGCATTGGGCAGCTAAACTCCTTCAGCTTCAGTCATGCGACGGGGCAAAAGGCTTGAAAAGGATCACGACGTTGGGGTACACTCGTACCTAAAATACGTGTTGGAATCAAACTAAGTACTTTCCCTGTGGATCAGTCTTCACAGATTTGAAGACCTCCTCGACTCGGAACCGAGTTGCAATCTAGAGGGACAACAGCCCGTTTCGGGGGGAAAACCCCCTTTTATAGTAATATCAATTTATACTTATGAATCTCTCTCTCGAGCCTAGAGAAGTCGTCGAGAGAGAAGGATACCTGGTTCGAACGAGTCCCGTCGGGATTCGATATGCTTGTTTGGCACCCACTGATTTGCAGAAGTGGCGTAGCGCAGGGAGGAAGACCGATGACTTTGCCGAGATCGATGACCATCGTTTCCGGTGTTGCAGCGATCGTTTTCGTGGCGGCACTCTTGTTCTCACAGCACCGCCGGGTCGCGAGAGAGCAGAGAACCTTCGGCCCGGCGACGGCCGAGGTAGAGGCGACGAGCGGTTCGCAGAGGGAGCCTGGAGTCAATCCTTCTATTGACACGCAGGATGCCAGTCGAATCAGCAGGATGGTCGAGTTCGACAACCTCGTTGACCACGCGGTCGATGACGCTTCATTGCGACCCGTTGCCGCTGGTATGTCGCGGTTGGAGCTGCTCGGCTCACATCCGGGATCCCGCCAATTAAGCTCTCTCCCAGGTGCGCTCCAACAAACCCGCAGCCTCTACGGCGCCGTCGCTACCACTGGCTACGACGCGCTGCCTGGTCCGGGCGCAGTGATCGCGGTGGATCGCGTGGGCTTTCCGTGGTTTGAAACCGAGGCGACCCTCATGCCTCCCTCCGGCAAACGGGACGCATCGTCGCGCCAGGGGATCGGACCTTTCAGGCCTCGACCTGACGCCAACGGCTCGGTCGGTGGCTCTCCTGAAGGGCAGGTGCGAACGCCTCCGCCGTCCTATTATCCCGAGGGAAAGCTCGGCGGCACCAACGGCAGCACTGCCGGAGCAGGCCGGCTCTGGACCGGGGGGCCTCGAACCCGCGGCGCCGCGCAGGGTTTCGGGGGTGGTGCCTCCGACGATTTTTTCAGACCGACGCCGAAGAATTTTGATCCACAGGGCAGCAGCGAGGGTTTCGGCGGCAACGCCGGGGGGAGCACGCAGCACTGGAAGCCAGGTCCGTGGGTCGGCGGCGCCGCTGCCGGTTTCGGGGGCGGTGCCTCTGACGATTTTTTCAGACCGACGCCGAAGAATTTCGATCCACAGGGCAGCAGCGAGGGTTTCGGCGGCAACGCCGGGGGGAGCACGCAGCACTGGAAGCCAGGTCCGTGGGTCGGCGGCGCCGCTGCCGGTTTCGGGGGCGGTGCCTCTGACGATTTTTTCA